>Ga0315336_1004786_pt1 | contig 15554 bp, 15 predicted proteins | sample ASW5metaG_FD_204512 | JGI IMG/M metagenome (GOLD analysis project Ga0315336, IMG submission 204512) | Ammonia-oxidizing marine archaeal communities from Monterey Bay, California, United States - ASW #5 | ecosystem: Environmental > Aquatic > Marine > Intertidal zone | place: USA: California...
AATGGCCCGAGGCCATGCCCTGGGAGATGTACAAAGACCAACTGAGCCGCTTCGCCAAGGATGTCATGCCGGAGTTCACGAAGCAGGCATAGTCGAGAATCGTCTTTAATGGGGTCTTGGGCGAACCGCTCGAGACCCCAGACCTATTCCTCCACCGGAGCGTCCATGCCCAACATAAGGCAGGGCTCCCCCCATTGCTCAACGTTGGCTGGGTCCCATTCCCCTTGGGAATGTACTGGGCGCAACCTGATACCGTCGTCACCACCATAGATGAGCAGAACCGTGCCATCCCCGGAGTCTTCCGACAACGCAGCATAAGCCGGGCACTGACCGGCTTCACTCCAACCCGTCACTTCACACCAGATGTCCGCGTCCATACGATCGGCGGTGAAAACCCGGCGGATCGGGCGTGGCTCGGACAGCAGGTCGAACACCCGGTTCAAGTCCATCGGGCTGTTCTCTCCTGCAACCACCTCAACCTCAAACAGCATATTTAGCTCCTATCCTCCAAGTCTATATATCGCCGGATCCTCGATGGGCCGTGTGCATCTGAGACTTCGGAATTTTAGCACAGTCGTGGAAATATGCCCGAACTAAGCCCATATATGTAAGCGCACCTTCGTCCGCTTTTCCGGTGAACTTAACACCCTATCAGGTGGACAGGCATCTTATCTATATCGGTCGAGCATTCGTATGCTGTCGCAGGTTTTGCCTGTTCCAAGAGGATTGAAATATAACCGTAGATCGGATGACACACACCTTTTCGGCCGATGCCGAAAATAGGAGGCGTGGACCATGGCTACCGCTAAGAAATTGACTCTCTTTTAAGGAAGTGAACCTATTTTTCGACCAAGCCACCGAACGACAAGGGCTGGCCGAAGGGCGCCAGGAGATGCGACGAAGACCTTGGCGCGAGCTTCAGGTCCAGGTACCGGTGCGAATGGACGATGGCCACATCAACGTTTACAACGGTTTTCACATCCAGCACAACGGCATTCGAGGACCGTACAAAGACGACGTACGATTCCATCCTGAAGCGGACCAAGATGATGTCAGAGCATTAGCCGCCCTCATGACTTAGAAGACCGACCTGATGAACCTGCCTTTCGGCGGCGCAAAGGGGCGTTCAGGTTGACCCTACTGAACTCAGCAACGAAGAATTTAACCGCCTCACCCGCCGTTACACGATAAATATCGTGCACATGTTGGCCCCTAACCGGGACATACCGGCCCCAGACATGGGCAACAACTCTCAGACCATGGCCTGGATGATGGACGCTTACGGCCAAATCCACTGACATCCGCCCGCTTGCGTAACCGGAAAACCCGTGGAGATTGGCGGCTCACTCGGAAGATAGGCCGCTACCGGCCGAGGTGTCTCCTACCTGATTAACCAGGCGGCAAACGACATGGGTATGAACCCTGACGGAGCTCTCATCGTGATTCAGGGTTTCGGAAACGTGGGTACGTGGACCGCCAAGTTGCTACACGAGTATAGGTGCAAGGTGGTTGGAGTAAGCGGGGTTCAGGGCGGAGGATACAACTCCAACGGACTCGACATAGCGGCATTACTAGAACATCAAAATCAATCTGGGGTGGTTCCCGGTTAGCCGGGAGAGATAACATAACCAATGCCGAGCTATTGGAATTGGAACGTGATGTTCTGGTGCCCGCCGCCATCGGCAACGTGGTAACAGCGGAGAACGCGCCTAAGCTGAAAACCAAGCTGATCGTAGAAGCAGCCAACCATCCTTCTAACCCCGGAAGCCGACGACATATTGGCTGAACGCGGGATCCGGGTCATGCCGGACATACTGGTCAACGCCGGCGGGGTCATCGTCTCCTAGTTCGAGTGGACCCAAAACCTGCAGGAGTTCCGTTGGGAGGAAAGCCATGTCAGCGAAGAGCTGATAAAGATTATGGCGCGGGCCTATCGCGAAGTACGGGAGAAGGCCCAGACCGAAGGCATCACCCACCGCCAAGCGGCATTTCATATCGGCGTGGAGCGGGTCGCCTGTGCCGTTGAACTGCGAGGCTTCGTATAGGCTTGCATAACCGCCGATTGACACCGGTATCAGCCCACCGCTAACATATCTCCAAGCCAGTTCGTCGGGATACAAGCCGCACAGACATGCAGTCCAGAACGAAACTGCTCTTCAGCGTCGGCGATGGGAAACAGGAGGTAGAACGTGGCGACAGGAATAAGAACTTATAGGCCTTTAATCACCGGAACCACCCACATGGTGTCGACCGGTCACTACCTGGCCACAGCGGCGGGATACCGCATCCTGGAACAGGGTGGCAACGCCACCGACGCCGGAGTGGCTGCGGGTATCGTCATCAACGTCGTTCTGCCCCAGTACACCAGCTTTGGCGGCGTCGCTCCGATAATCATCCACGACGCCCAGAAGCAAGACACCGTGGAGATTAGCGGATTGGGCCGGTGGCCCGCCGCCGCAAGCATCGACTACTTCAACAAGAGCTGCGGCGGAGAGATACCGGTGGGCGTTCTCCGAACCGTGACACCCGCAGCGGCGGACGGCTGGCTAACGGCCCTGAAGCTATACGGCACCATGACCTTCGAGCAGGTTGTAACTCCGGCTCTGGAGTTAGCCGAGGGCGGATTCCCGATACCCGACACATTGCACCGTGCTTTGATTGGCGCCGGTGGCGGCCTGGAGCACTACGACGGGGACAACCAGAAATGGCAGTCCACCCGGGACGTGTTTTTCCCCGGCGGAAAGGTATTGGAGACGGGAGCACTTCTGGTCCAGAAGGAACTGGCCAGGACTTTCCGCCGTCTGATTCAAGTCGAGCGGGACAACCTTTCCGGGGGCCGGGACAAGGCTCTCCGGGCAGCACGGGACTTCTTCTACCACGGCGAGATTGCCGAGGAGATGGTCCGGTTCGTTCAGGACCAAGGCGGTCTTCTCACCATGGAGGATCTGGCTACCTTCCACGTGGGTGTGGATAAACCCGCGGCAGGCAGCTACAAAGGCATCGACGTATACACCTGCGGCCCCTGGTGCCAGGGTCCAGTTTCCATCGAAGCCCTTCAGATTCTGGAAGGCTGCGACTTGCAGGCCATGGGCCACAACAGCGTTGACTACATCCACACCGTCCTAGAAGCTCTGAAGCTGTCCTTCGCCGACCGGCATCATTTCTACGGCGATCCGGATTTCGTTGACGTACCGATGGAGGGCTTGACATCCAAGGCCTTTGCCGATGAGCGGCGCCTGGCCATCAACCCTAACCGGGCAACGCCCGAGATGCCTGAACCGGGCGACCCTTGGCGTCACCAGAGCGGTAGACAGGCGGGACGAAGCGCGGCCAAGCCGGAGCCAGTGGGCGGCAGACTGGAAGCCGACACAAGCTACATCTCCGTGGTCGACCGCCAAGGCAACGCTTTCTCCGCCACTCCCAGCGACGGTATCGGCGGCGCTCCGGTAGCCACCGGGCTGGGATTTGTTATCTCGCCCCGAGGCTCCCAAAGCTGGCTGGACGCGAATCACCCCTGCTCCGTGGCTCCCGGCAAGCGGCCCAGGCTAACCCCCAATCCTGCTTTGGCGATGCGCGACGGTCAGGTATTGATGCCATTTGGAACACCGGGCGGCGACGTACAGTGCCAGTCTATGGTGCAATTGTTCCTGAACGTAGCCGAGTTTGGCATGGACCCCCAGAAAGCCATCGAAGCGCCTCGCGTCTCCGCTTGGAGCTTCCCCAACTCCTTCTGGCCCCATGCCTACCACCCAGGATTGGTGGGAATCGAGGGTCGAATCGACCCATCAGCGGTCGCGGAGTTGAACCGGCGCGGCCACAAGGTAGAAGTATGGGACGATTGGACTGCACGGATGGGAAGTCTAAGCGCCATCAAAGTGGACCGGGAGCGGGGCACCCTATCCGCCGGCGCTGATCTCCGGCGGGACGGATACGCGATGGGGCGGTAGCAACTTCGATCCGGTGGGAGCACGGCTAGCCGCGCCCCCATGCTACTGGGCTGTCCTCCCACCGTCTATCACCAACTCGCTGCCGTTGACGAAGGAAGACTCGTCCGAGGCCAGGTAGAGAACTCCGTAGGCCACATCTTGGGCGGTCCCCAAGCGTTGTAAGGGAGTTCTTTCCATCCGGTCCTGACGGTATTGTGGGTCCACCAGCATGTCAGCGGTCATCAGGGTTTCGATGGTGCCGGGATGTACCGAGTTGCAGCGTATCCGTTCCTTGGCATACTGGATAGCCGTCGACTTGGTTAGTAGCCGCACCGCACCCTTCGACGATGCGTAGGCCGCAGAAATGTGGTCGCCAACCAACCCCGCCACCGATGAGATGTTAACTATGGAGCCGCCCCCAGCGTTTCGCATCTCGGGGATGGCGTGCTTCGTTCCCAGAAAAACGCCCTTGGCGTTGATTCCCATTACGAGATCCCATAGCTCCTCGCTCACTTCCTCCACCCGCTCGGTCCGGTAGATGCCGGCATTATTCACCAGAATATCCAACTTGCCGAACCGTCTCACGGCGGCCTGGACAGCGTCTTGCCAAGCAGCTTCATTGGTAACGTCCAGCGGGACGAAGAAGCACTCCCCTCCCGCTTCGTTTATCTCGGCTTCGGTGCGTCGGCCATCCTCCTCCAACACGTCCCCAATAACGACTTTCGCCCCTTCGGTAGTGAAAAGTTTAGCCTCAACTGCGCCCATTCCCCTGGCGCCGCCGCTGATCAAAGCAACCTTGTTTTCCAGCCGCATTTTCGTTTCTCCTTGGAACAGTTTGTCTTGGGTTGGTAGGGGCGCACGACCGTGCGCCCCCACGGGCGTGGCTTTGCATTTACTCTTCGATCAGTTTATTCGCGGCTGCAACGTTAATCAAACAACACATCCCGACCCACTAGATTGACCCACCCATGCCACCCCTATAGAATAACTAGAAGCATGGTGGCTAACTCTTCCCCACAGGTTTCCCCGGACCATTCCCCGCGTCTCCGCCCGGGCACCAACCCTGTTATTTTGACGCCATTCTGTCTGATGATACTTGTTCTGGCGTCATGCATCGGCGGGGATGCGACGCCCGAACCAGCGTCGGATTTCCAGGTGAACCTGTTCGACGGCACTAGTTTCCGTCTTTCCGATCAGATCGGCCAGAGGGCGGTGGTGCTCAATTTTTGGTTCCCGTCCTGTCCACCTTGCCGGGCAGAGCTGCCAGACTTCGAGAAATCCTGGCAGCAGGTTAAGGATGAAGACGTGGTGTTCTTGGGGCTGTTCGTTCCCCAAGGCTTCGATACCGAGCAGGACGCCAAAGATTTCGTCGAAGAGCTGGGGCTGACCTACAGGTTCGCCACCGACACTGGGGCTCAAATCACTTTGGATTACAAGTTGGCTTACTTCCCAACGACGATTTTCATAGACAAGTCTGGGAGGTTGGTCCGGACAGAAATAAGTACACTGGACGCAGAAAAGTTGACTGAGCTGGTCCTTGATCTGTTTTAAGTTTTGGCAATCGTCGCGGTGGGTCCTTCGACAAGTTCGGGACGAACGGAGACCGTGGAAAGCATCGTTCGTGGCAAGCCCGTCGACTGTGCTCACGACAGGCTTGTTGAGCCATAATTCGTAGGAGCTTACTCACGCATAACCATGGGCGTCCTAGATTGGATAATCACGACCATCCGCTGGTTCCACCTCTTAGCCGCCGTCACGTGGATCGGCGGAGGGATGTTCTGGCTTCTGGTCTTGCGGCCCGCGCTCGGACGAACTGGCGCCAACGGTGGCACAACGCGCCGGTCAATAGGAGAGGAATTTCGTAGCCTGGTGAACACGGCCATCGGGGTGCTGTTGATCACGGGCATCGTGCTTTCAGCAACCCGGCTCACCGACACCACGGTAACGGCTTTCTATGTGGTGGTACTGGTTGTTAAGATTGTCCTGGCCTTGTACATGTTCTACGTCGTGCGTTTCCTGCGACCCCGGGTTTACCCCGATGACGAGGGGATCGCAGACGGTCGTTTGAGCAGAATCAAGGACCGGCTCACCGGCACTGGAGCATTGTTGATTTACGGTGTGATAATCTTGGGATTGTCGGACATTCTCAACGCCATATTTGAGGATGCCTTGCGTAGCTAAAGATAGAAAAAGCTGACAGTTAAAGACTGTACGCTGGATACTTATTGGAGGACATTTGAAAAAGGAACTGATGGACATCCTGGCCTGTCCGGTTTGCAAGAGCGAACTGGAACTGAAGGTGGAAACGGAAGAAGGAGACGAGGTGATTCAGGGCTCTCTAGTCTGCCACAAGTGCGACGAGATATACCCCATCGAAGACTCCATCCCCAACCTGCTACCACCGGCGATGAGGGAGTAGACGGCTGCCACAGAAACACAGAGGCCCCGGAGATTTTCTAGATTACTTACTCCGTGCTCTCTGTGTCTCCGTGGTTTTTCTAATGGGCTACTGCCCGCCGACCAAGACGCCAACCACTTGAGGGGCCAGTTCTTCGGCCCGCTGGCGTAGCTGCTCCCTGGTCATATTCTCGATGGGATGCTGGGTGAATATGGTGGGGTAGTCTTCCGAGCCCCACATCTTGGCCATTCCCCGGGCGGTGGGGATGAACCGGTCGGTACAGATGGTAGCCGATGGTATACCGGCGTTCTCCACGTGGATTCCGTCGTGCACACTGCACGCACTGCAGGACCCTCAATCCCCGATGGCAATGACCACTGCATTGCAAGATGCAGCTAACTCCTTTATCGCCGCTGGATCGGCAGCCCTGGATGCGCTGGGCTTGCGATGCCATTGCACGTCGGCAATCTCATAGCGGGTTCGCAAAACCTCGGCCAATTCCTGCAACAGAACGTCGGCGTTCCGCTTACTGTCGTCGATGATGCCTAACCGGATTCCCGCAACGGTCGGCAAGCGGGGAGCCCCATCGAAAGGCGCGACGATGGCCTGTGTGGTGGGATTAACCAAAACATACTCGTTCTTCTGAGTCATCAAAACCTCCATACGCTCTCAGCATTTAGCCGTCAGCTATCAACATCGAAGCCCCCTTTCGTTAAGGGGGGTTGGGGGGATTCCGGGGATTCCCCCCTGCTACTTAACTTCCTCAGTAACTGCCGTGGACCCCACCTTGGGCCCCCAACTGGGAATCACCGACGACATGTTGGACTCTTCTCCACCGGCAAAGACCAACAATATATCTTCCGGTTCGGGAATCAACGAGATATAACTCTCTTCATCCCCCGATTCGATATCGCCGGGGAAAACTTGGGCCCTTTTCAAATCGGCTACGGACCGCCGGATCCTCTCATGGAGGACGTCCCTGACCTGCTTCTTGGTCCAGTCCTTCCAAAGGGCCGAGTTGCCCGCAACTGTCACCACAATCTCACCCTGCCGTACCCCTGCCTCCGGGTTACCCACCGACCCTGACGTGGACATGTTGGTGCCCAATGACGACGCGGCGTCGGCAACGGAGTGGAGGATGGCCTCAGGACGACCGACAGAACGTACCTGGCGGGGGCTTTCCGAAGCGAACACAGTGACGGCGCTTTGCTCCGGTTTGAATCCCCGTTCAACATGCAACGGGTTCCAGTGGGTCTCGGTTTCAGCCTCCGCGATGCAATAGGTGTACTTTCCAGGGTGGCCAATCACGCTCCGGTCGAACAGGCCGGGAATCGCGGCGCAGGCGTTCATCAATATCAGACGAACGGCTCGCCCGATAGTTGCGTTGGCCCGGTTGCCCGGTCCGAAAAGGTTGTTGCGGGAGTTGACTCCAATCTTCTGTGCGATTGGTCCGTTCACGATGACCAACACGGCTGACCCACCCATGCTGGAAGAAGGTCCTACCAGATTGAAGGGCGGGGCCAGCATAGCTTCGGTGGCAGCCAGCACTACCGGCATGTACTCCGGCAAGCACCCAGCCATCACGGCGTTGGCGGCGACTTTGCCCGCCGTAATCTCTCGGCGCCGCTCGGGAATCTCCCCGACGACTTCCCCGGAAGACTTACCTGCCAACTCCAGAAACTCGGCCACCCGGCCCGCCGTCGGCGGCACCAATGGCAACCCGTCGCCCCAGCCCAATGCATAGCAGCGTTCAATTGCTTCTAAAGCGTCGTTCCAAACAACGGTGGTTGTGTCACCAAGGTCTTGCAATTGGATTTTCCTCCGGAAGATAGCCGTCAGTGGTTAGCTATCAGATTTTAGGTCACCTGGCGGTTTTAGAATGTGGTTGGTGGATTTTGCCTGGATCCAGCGTGGGGTTCCCCAATCTTAATCCTCCGCCACAAGAGGGGAGGAGACTAGTCCCCGCCCTCTTTTTGGGGGAAGTTTAGGATGGGGGTACGTCTAAGCGTTAACAGCTAACCGCCTGCCTTCTACTGCCTTGAGTACTTGGAGAAGCTGCGCAGCACCTTAGGCGGGTCCATCTTGGAACCGCGGATGGTGAAGGAGACTTCGGCTACGTACACGTCGCCCTTGGAGTCGACGGCTATGCCATGGGGAGCTATGAACTGGCCGGGGCCTTCTCCCTCTTCTTCGCTGCCGAAGATGCAGACCCGGTTGCCTTGCAAGTCATAAACGGTGACGCGGTGTCCCAATCCGGGCGCTTCGTCAACGCCGCCCATGCCGTTCAGTTCGCCGACGTAGATGTGTTCATTCCACAGCACCATGGAGTCGGGGCGATGGATATTATTCCACATAGTTAGGAAGTTGCCCTTCGCATCGAATATCTGGATGCGGTGGGCTTCCCGGTCTACCACGTAGACCTTGTCGTCGCTGTCCACGGCGATATTATGCGGGCGGATGAACTGGCCGGCGTCGATGCCGGGGCTGCCCCAGGAGAATTTGTAATCGCCAGAGCCGGAATAAACATGGATGCGGGAGTTGCCATACCCGTCGGAAACGTAGACGTCGCCGTTGCTGGGCATGATGGCTGCGGACGTAGGTCGGTTAAACGGCTGGCCGCTCCATGCCGGGGCAGGATGGTTCTTCTCACCAATCTCCATCAGCTTGTCGCCTTCCCGGCCGAACTTCTGTATGGTGTGGATGCCGTCATCGGCAACCAGAAGAGAGTCGTCATGCGCGATGTAGAGACCATGGGTGCGGTTTTCACTGAAATGGCCCTCGCCGAATGTGCGGATGAAGTTTCCATCCTTGTCGAACACGATGATGGGGTGTTCACCGCGAGTTAGGACATAAACATTGTCTCGCGAGTCCACGGCCACGCCGGGGCACTCTTTGAAGGCCATTCCATCGGGCAGTTTTTCCCAGTCAGGGACGTGGCTGTAAAGGAACTCACCGGTACCAAAAACATCGGCCATCAGAAATCACCTCGTTGCTTTAAATCTCATCGCCCACTAGCCAGGGTGATGGGTGGTTATACGCTATGCCTGAATCTCAAGCTATCCTACGGTTTCGGGTTTAGAGTGTCAATGAACACCACATCCGGACTCCCCGAGCCTGCCCTCCGGATGAGACCTCATCCCCATCCTAACCTTCCCCATAAAGGGAGAAGGGATCTTTCGCTACTCAAGAATCGACCGGCCCTCACCCTTCAAGTAATCGGCGGTGCGGAGGGCTAGGGCCTGGATCGTTGGCGTTGGGTTGACGCAGGCACCGGTGACGAAGATGCTGCCATCGATGATGAACAGGTTTGGAACGTCATGGGCGCGGCCCCACCGGTCCACCACCGAAGTAGACGGGTCTTCACCCATGCGGGCGGTGCCCAGCAGGTGCCATCCGGCGTTGCGGCGTTGGTGGGACCACAGCAGTTTTGTAGCCCCGGCGGCGTCCAAGACATCCTTGGCCCGGTCGATACCGTGGCCCAGCATTTTGTCGGTGTTCTCGCTGATGGTGTACTGAATCTTGGCCGCGGGTATACCGTAGCTATCGGTCATGTTCGGGTCCAGAGTCACCTGGTTGTGCTCCTCCGGCAAGTCTTCGGTCATGATGATGATACCAGCGGTATGGCCGAACTTTTCCTGGAAATCCTGATGATGTCCCGAGCCCCAGACCACCCGGTCGCCCTGGGAGCCTCCCAAAGCGGCGTTCAGAGGAGCCGATCCCGTGCTGAGGATCTGCATGTCGTAACCACGAACGAATCCTCGGCTCAAGTCGGTCTCGTAAAACTCCTGGCTAAGCATTGTGCTGCCGCGAGGACCTTCATCGGTTCCCAGCCACTCGTCGAAAACTCCAAGAACCACGCCGGTAGGGTGGTGCATCAGGTTCTTTCCCACCAGACCTGAGCTGTTGGCCAGACCGTTAGGGAACAGAACCGACTTGGAGTTGAGTAGCAGCCGGGTGGTGCCGACGCCGTTGGCGGCCATCACCACGACCTTGGCCCGTTGCTCCTGAAGATTTCCTTCTTTATCGTAGTAAAGAGCACCGGTGGCCTCACCTTTTTGGTCAACCAATATCTCTCGCACTCGGGCGTAGGTCTTCAACCTGGTCCCCTGGTTCACCGCTTTAGGCCAGTAGTTCAGGTCGGCGCCCGCGCCGGAACGCAAGAATCCGCCGGAGTCGGGCTCCCGTCCGTCATAGGTCACAGAGGAGATGGCGGTGTCCGACGACCACCAGTGCCAACCCAGTTTGTCGAATCCTCTGGCGATGGCTTTACCGGCGCCGCGGATGGACAGGGGTGGGCAGGGCCGTTCCGGCTTGGGCGGATAGGCCGGGTCGCCGCTGAGACCGGACACTCCGGTCATGCGATCGTTAAGGTCGTAGTAGGGCTCAAGCTCCTGGTAGGTCAGCGGCCAGTCGTCGGCGACCCCGTCCTGGGTCTTGAGCAGAAAGTCCGACGGGTGGAACCGAGGAATATGCGATCCCCAGTGAATAGTCCCCCCGCCAACCCCGTTCCACATCAACGGCGCAATGGGTGTTTCTGACTCGTTGATCGGATAGTCCTCGGGCATCTTTCGGAAGTTGGGGTTGAAGTTGAAGTCAGTTTGCAGGTGCAGTTGGGCGTCTGGGTCGGTGGTGGGAAAGGAGTTCTGGGGAAGCCAGCCGCCCTGCTCCAAGCAGACCACGTTGATACCCGCTTGAGACAAACTCCAGCAGAAAGCCGCACTGGACGCTCCAGCTCCAATCACTAGAACGTCGGCGATGTCGGTGTTGTAGACCAATTGATTCTCCTCGAGAGGCGGTCAGCCATCAGCACTCAGCTATCCCAACCCCTATGCTTGAATGGTTCGGGTCTCCTGACGGCTAACCGCTGAAATCTGACGCCCCGACTCTAATTCTTTCTCTCGAAAACTGCAGCGACGCCTTGTCCGCCGCCCACGCACATGGTTTCCAGGCCGAACTGGGCGTCGCTGCGTTCCATCTCATGCAGCAAGGTGGTCAGGATGCGGGCACCAGTGGCGGCGATGGGGTGGCCTAGGGAGATGCCGGAGCCGTTGACGTTAAGTTTGTCGTCGTTGGGCAGCTTCCACTCCCGTAGCACCGCTAATACCTGTGCGGCGAAGGCTTCGTTCAACTCTATGAGGTCCATGTCGCTGAGGGACAAGTCAAGCTTGGCCATGACTTTGTTGGTGGCGCTCACCGGGCCGATGCCCATGTAGGCCGGGTGGCAACCGGTGACGGCCCAGCCACGCAGGTAACCCATGGCCTTCAGTCCCAGTTCTTCCAGCTTGTCAGCCGCGACTACCAAACACACTGATGCGGCGTCGTTCTGGCTGCTGGCATTTCCTGCAGTCACCGTGCCATCGGCCATCACAGGACGCAACCGGCCCAAGACGTCCAAGGAGGTGTCGCCCCGAGGACCCTCGTCCGTGTCGAATGGGACTGGGTCGCCACGGCGCTGGGCGATAGGGACGGGGACAATCTCCGCAGCGAACTTGCCGGACTCGGAAGCGACAATTGCTCGTTGGTGGCTGCGCAGGGAGTATTCGTCCTGCTCTTGCCGGGAGACTTCGTACTGCTTAGCCAGGTTTTCGGCAGTCTCAACCATCCCGGAGATGACGCCGAACCGTTCTTCGGGAGAGATTGTTTCCCTGGCTCGGGCCAACCGGTCATGGAAAGTGACCGATCCGAATCTAGCGCCCCAGCGGGACTCGTTGGAGTAGAACTCGGCGTTGCTCATGCTCTCCACCCCCCCAGCTATGACCACATCGGCGTTCTCTGTTTGGATGAGCATGGAGGCGTTAAGGATGGCCTGAAGCCCCGATGAGCAGCGGCGGTCCAGTTGGTATCCTGGTACTTCGATGGGCAGTCCGGCTTTCAGGGCGACCAAACGACCGATGGCCGGGTTCTCGCCGCTGGGATAGCCATGTCCCAATATAACGTCGTCAACTTTATCGGCGGCCAGGCCGGCGCGGCTCAGTGCTTCCTGAATGACTATGCTGCCCAACTCGGCGGCGGAAACACCCTTCATGGTGCCCCCAAAGCCTCCCACAGCAGTCCTGACCGGTGCAACAATCGCAACTTCACGCATGGAAATCTCCTCTATAACGAAGGTTAGAATCAAGAGTTAGTTACGGTGGCAGTATGATACAGGGTCAGGCGTGCGGTGTCGATATTGAGGGAGGGTGAATAGGTGCGATGCTGGATCTTCATTGAACGGTCGACTCCAAACTCATAGGCGGTTGCCAGACCCAGGAGTCATTAGAAAGATGACGAGTGTGCTTAGACAGGCTCACCACGAACGGAGAGGTTTAGGTTATCCCATTCGTCGTAAGCCTGTTGAAGGATCCGCTACCGAGACATTACATCGTGGAGACGCGGGGTCTAACAGCCCCAGCCCTGTCCCTTGCGGCGTTGGCGCGGCTGCGGGAACGACTGGAAGTCGTCAGCCGATCCGTCATCGCCCTCACGCCCCCCAGAAATCTGCAGCCTTTTTGTCAAACTTTCCATGCCCGAACGCACCGTCGAGCCATACCCAGGATTTGTTCAACCATCTCCACCGGAAGTTCCTGATAAAGAACCTTGGAATGGCATATCCTCGGCGGGGCGGCTTGGTCCATGAACACCGACGGACGCATGTACTACAGGTGGTCCCCACACGGTTCTGGAAGGTCATGCACTTCTTTGCATCTACCTTCCAAGAAAGAACTCCCGTTGCATTGCTCTCATCCAAAGGTTCAAAACTTCGGGTACCACTTGTGATGGCTCCCGTGCCGCACTTCGGGACACATCTCAGACATGCGTTGCAGAACTCGGTGATGCCCGAATCCACTACGCCTATGTGCTCCAGCGGAAGGTCGGTGATTATCTTGGAAATACGACATCGCGCCCCCACTTTAGGATTGATTAACAGTCCATGTCTCCCTAGCTGGCCGAGGCCCGCATCGATGGCCATAGGTATGCTCAGCCCCATGTCATTAGCCGCCGGGATAGCGTTGTACCCCAGGCCTCGGATAAACTCAGCCATCATCCACAGGGTCGGCGCCATTCTCGCATAGGCCAAGGTACTGAGTCCCTCAGTCAGAAGGGTAGGTGCGTGCTCAGTTCCCTCCACATCTTTACCCCACTCATGGAGCATCACCACTACGTTTTGCATCTCCTTCGGTATGACCCTAGTCCCGTCTTCAAGGCGAATGGGCTGGTCGTATTCCTCGTAACCGGGCTCATCGGAGAACTTGATAGGGTGGTTCTCCTTCGTCTCAGCATCGAAGTAATGGGAATACACCCACCGGCGGTCCAGTTTGGCAAAACCGACTTGGTCCGCTCCGAACAGGTGAGCGGCCTTGCGTAGAATCTGGGACGCTTCTTTCGCGGTAGTTTCCGGTCGACCCGTCGGAGCAGTTTCCAACTTAGTCTGCCATGCAGTAGCTTTCGAATCCGGCCGATTCTTTGAGAATTCCATAAGATCCAGCAAAGAATCCGCAGCGGAGTCCAGGCTCCAAGCAGGAGCGTCGTAACCGGTGCGTCCCTTGTCCATAAGCAGTCGTTGTTTGACCTTTAGCTTGGCTCGTTCTTCTTCAGCGTCGGCATCCCAAATCATCTTTGAGCCCATATGGTCTTTCTGATTGAACCGAACGTACGAATCTTGCACTTGGTACATCTCGGCGGCCGTGACAGGCCCGTTGATGTTTGGATCCTCCTGCGACTGGGGTTCGGCACCTGTCCGTAACTTGAGTTTCATGCCACGATACCTCCTGAAGGTAACGGTTTATATACGGGGTCTGAATCGCCTTTTGTAAACACCCTCGCAAGTAACCCGCGGCTACTCAAAGTACCTGAGGATGATTCCGTTCTAAAGAGACAATATGGGCAGTAGTGATGGTCACTACTTCCTGGACAACGGAAATATCTGCCCAAGCCAGCTTGCAATCGCGGTTCATCAACTCCCAGCCAGAGCGATTGCCGGTATTCTACACCTATGGGAGTGCCGGTTAAAAGTATTTCCAAAACCCTTGGCGAATCTTCCCGGTCTGGGGATAATGCACCATAGTCTTGTCGCAAGGAATCCCTACCGGCACAGCTAGCCAACCGTTAATTTAAGCCAGATGTTGAGATTAGGCAGAGTCGACCTCCACCAGAAACACGGGGCCATGGTGTCGGTGGTGGGTTGATGCAGAGTCAGGCGTGCAGTGGCGAGGTTGGGAGGAAGGGGTGGGCGAGCCTGAAATCACCTACCATAATCTGCCCCGACCACCTGATAGTGCTCCACATCAGGGAATGGGTCGTAAAAGTGGTGGAGCAGGCGGCGCCATTCCTGGTATTCAGGTGATCCGCGAAAGCCCAGGGTGTGGTCCTCTAGAGTTTCCCAGGTGACTAAGGGGATCTAGCGGCCGGACTTCTCTAGGCATCGTTGTAACTGGTGGGAAACGTAGCCCTTCATCGACGAAATTATCATCTGGGCTTGGGTAAAGGCGGTCTCGAAGTCGTCAGATAGGCCGGGTTTTACGTCCAGAATCAGGGGTTCCAACACCATCAGAAGTTACTTTACATAACAAAAAGGCTGAATGGCGGCGTACCGTGAGCCGATTTCGAAAACCATTAAACAGCCCCTGCCCTATCCCTTGCGGCGTTGGCTCGGCTGCGCGAGCGGCCCGAGGTGGATAGGACTTTCTTGCGCAGACGGAAGTTCTGCGGGGTGACCTCCACCAGTTCGTCGGAAGCGATAAAGTCTAAGGCTTCGTCCAAGCTCATGCGGACGGTAGCATTGAGACGCCGGGTGATGTCAGCGGTGGACGAGCGCATGTTGGTCAGGTGCTTTTCTTTGCAGACGTTGATGGGTATGTCCCCTTCACGCCGGTGCGTGCCAACAATCATGCCTTCGTACACCGGAGTGCCTGGTTCGATGAAGGTGTCGCCTCGACCCTGGGCGTTCAGCAGTCCGTAAGTCACCGCGACGCCGGCCTCCCAGGCCACCAGAACTCCTGCGTTCGCCGACTTAATCCCCCCTTCCATTCGCCGGTATTCAACAAAGGCGCTGCTATGCGTCCCGTTGCCCCGGGTGGTGCGCAGGAAGAAGGAAGTGAAGCCAATCAGGCCTCTGGTGGGTATCAAGTATTCAAGGTCGACGTTGCCAGAGTCGTCGTATTTCATGTCGATCAGTTGGGCCAATCGACCGGACAGGTACTCGGTCAGCGCGCCGATGAATTCGTCCTTAGTGGTGATATTCAATCGCTCAT
>Ga0315336_1004787_pt1 | contig 15548 bp, 16 predicted proteins | sample ASW5metaG_FD_204512 | JGI IMG/M metagenome (GOLD analysis project Ga0315336, IMG submission 204512) | Ammonia-oxidizing marine archaeal communities from Monterey Bay, California, United States - ASW #5 | ecosystem: Environmental > Aquatic > Marine > Intertidal zone | place: USA: California...
GGGATTCCGATGAGTAATCTTAACGCGCCGCCGTCAGGCGGCGTGCCTGCCTTCTGGGTCATAATAGATCTCCGTTACCCGAAATTTGCCATCGGTTTTTTTGATCTGGACAACGCAATCCACAAGAATCTTGAGAAGCGCGCGAATATCATCGCGGGCCAGATCGGAGCCGCCTTCGCTTTCCTTGACCAGCAAAGTCAGCTGCTCGAACGCCAGTTCGGCGGAATCGGCATGGATAGTAGTAATCGATCCTGGATGACCTGAATTGACGTTGCGCAGGTAAAAGAACGCCGTCCCATCCCGCAGCTCCTGAAGCAAGATACGATCAGGGCGCATCCTGAGCGCGCTTTCCAGCAAATGCTTGGCAGTAACATTGGCGGTGCCTTGCCCGTCCTTTGCATACAGCATGTGAACGACATTCTTTTGGGGAACGATCAATTCGCGCGTGTCTTCGATGGTTAGGAGCCGTTCTTCGGAAGGGATCAGCTGAATCAATCCCTTGGAAAATGTGGTTTTGCCAGAGCCTGTTGCGCCCGAGATGAGAATGTTCAGCTTTGCTTTGACCGCAGCATCGAAGAATTCGACATGATGACCTGCGCGCAGCAGTGTGAGTAAGTCTAACTCATGCTGGCTGACCTTTTTTTCAGCGATCCGAGTGTCCTTGAACAAGCCCGCTGCCTCAAAATCATCCAGTGTCATGGACACGCTTGATGGTTTGCGAATGGTGATTGAGACCGTTTCATCAGGGACAACCGGCGGGACAATGATTTGCACCCGCTCACCGCTTGGAAAGATGGTTGAAACTATCGGATTTTCGCGAGTAATATCCTGCGCTGTATAGGCCGCTGCAGCAGTTGCCAGCGCCATCAGCGTCTTAAAATCGAGCGATGGCTCATTTTCCCATGTCCAGCGTCCGCCCCGCTCAATGCCGACCTCACCGGGAAGATTGATAACCAATTCGGTGACGCTCGGATCATCCAGATATTTAGCTAAAGGCTGGGTCACGCTATCCAGAACAGCGGTGTTTTTACCCGGCGCGGCCATTATTTAAGCGCAAGGCCGTAAACGGTCGAGAAATCGAAGTCCTGTGCGACGGTTATTCCAACATCCTCACCCTGATTTTTGCGCAGGACCGGCTTGATGTCGCCATTCTGCTGCAAGACGGTGGAGGCTGCGTCAGATGGAACACGGGTTGTGTTCGAACCATTGTTGCCGACCGCTTCTGCTCCAACGGTCGCTGCATCCTCGACGAGACTGAAAAGCAAAGCGGTGCCAAATCGTTTCCAGAAAAAATTCTCGACTTTACCGTCTACACCGCCGCGACCAAGTGCGTCGGTTGCCGGCGAGCCCACATCAATCGCGATGCCGCGCGGTGTCACTGCGCGCGTCCAAAGGACAAACAAGCGGTATTGACCCCGATTGAGGCCGCCTTGATATTCGCCAAAGATTTTAGTGCCTTTTTCCAAAAGAACGACCCGGCCATTGTCGGAATATACATTGCGCGGAACAATACAGCTCACATAGCCGGGCTGACTGGAATCCATCGCGGTCTGCAGAATGCACGGGATGAAACTTCCTGCCGTAATCAGAAAATTCCGGTCGGGAAGCGAGCGTGCCTGAGCTTGTCCGATCACCGACGCGCGCCGGAGCGTATCAAGGTTGGTCGATTGCCGTGGCAAAGCTTCTCCGGGGCTTGCTCCATTTCCCGCCGCGCCATAGTTGGCTGCACTGCCTCCACCGGCGCGTTCACCGCCATAGGCAATAAGTGTTGACCGGCGCGCGGCTTCGCGCAGCGCCTCGGCTGGGGATTGCTGCCGCTGTTGCACTGTAGCTGGAGCTTGGCCTTGCGAATATTGTGGCTGCTGACCAATGGCAGGGACAACCGGTTCCCCCAATGGAATAGGCGCATTGGGATCGGTTCCAGCTCCTGCAAGCGTCGGTGCAATGACCGTTGCTGGATCATAATCTGCGGCTTCGAGAGCCGGTTTTGGTTTTACAGGCGGCAATTCTGAATTGCCGGTCAGTCCGGTTCCAAGCGCCAGTACGGTAAACATCAAAGCGCCAGCGGCGGCGGCAAAGCCGATCATCTTTTTCGGGTCCATAGTGGTGCCGGGGATCGACGGCATTTTGCTGCCACGTTCGCCCGCCGGGCTGCGGTCAATCTCGTCGGGACCGGGTGTTTGATCAACCGTAGGACGGTTTGAGGCCGGTTCTGGCTGAGTGGTATCGGTCATCAATTTGACTCCCCGTCATCTGTTCGCTCGACAATGCTTGAGGCCGTGCCGGTCTTGGGATCGCGTCCATAAAAATCAGGTGCGTCATTGAAGATGCACAGCACCTTCTTGCCGCGCCTCAGACGGAGCTGTGCAAACACGCCGTGAACAACCACAAATTCATCGCGAACATCAAACGGAACAATGCTCTCCGTGCCATCCGGATTGATTGCAAATATTGCAGGTAATTCGCGCTGGTTCGGAAAACGCAGGGCGGTAAATTGCCCGTTGTCAGTAATTTCGGAAGGTTGGATTTCCGATGATCCTTGCACGCTATATTTGAGATTGCGCGTGCCTTCGAGAACGCCCAGATCAAGCGCTGAGCGTATCGCCCCGGATTGCAGTGCGACGGCCTGTGTATATGCCGCCTGCGTTGCAGCAGCTTGCGCCGCCGCTGCCTCTTCGCGCGGATAGCGGAAGACTACCTTGAAAAAGGTATCTGCGGCTTTCTCACCAATCGCGCCGCGACGGGCGCTCAGCTCAAATGTATAGGTTCGGTTTCCTGTATTTGAACGTGTGATGACGATCAGATTGGTTGGCCCAGCTCGTTCGCGCGGCTTGATGAACAGTGAATTTTCGGCCGGAGCAACTTCCCAGGATATCGTGTCGCCAAGCGCAACATGCTCGACGCGTTCGCCCGGAGAAAATACGATCTGGGTTGCCGACCGAAAAACTCCGACGATACGGAAGACCTGATTTTCGTCATAGATGACTTCGCGGATTCGGTTGTCTTGCGCCGTTGGCTGAGGGGTTTCACCAGCCATTATTGGCGATCCGCTAAGCAGCAGCGCCAATAGGGTGAAGTTTCTTAGATTTTTCATGGTGTGACCTCCAGATCAGCGCGGTAGGTTTGCACTTCCAGCCCCAACGGATTTTTGAACCGTTGCTGTTCGGTAGTTGGCGTGTCCGTGGTATCGTAGGTCACGGTTGCGATGGCCTGCGTGTCAGTGACGCGCGACCCTTGCTGGAGCGATTTAGTAAAGCGTATTTGCGCTACGTTCTTGGATACGAATGTGACCGATTTGACCGCGATGAATACCGTATCGAGATCGGTAAAGACGTTCTGCGGCGAGCTTGCATTGTCTTTGCTATAGAAGGCGGTCCAGCGTGCCTGTTCCTCGCGGGATGACATCGCCAGCACGCCCTCAAAAAACTCTTTGCGTGCTTGCGGTATCCAGCCCTCGCGGTTGCGGACGTAATCGGCGAGAAAATATTTGGCGACAGCTTCGTTGTAGGTGACCTGGTTATCGCCCGACATCTGCGCGGTAATTTCGCTCGCGCCGGTCGCCTTGTCGACAGTGATGACATAGGGCGCGACGGTCTTAAGCGGCGTCAGCATTGCAACAGCGGCCACGCCGGTAATCGCAAGTCCGCTGGAAATCGCAGCAACTATCCAAGCGAGCCGTTTTGAACGCCGCGCTGCAACAAAGCGGTCGCGGTCCCAGCTTGCGCTTTCCGCAAAATAGGCTTTGAGATCATCTCTGTCGGTGACGCCGCCAGCCATCGCTCAGCAACTTTGGTACACGCGCTTTGGCTGCGCGCTGCTGATAGGTGGGACTATGGGCTGGGTCTTGGCGCCGGGCCTTGTTGTGGGTTTTGGGAGCATGGATGATTTGCTCGGGAATACTTCAACACCTTCACGTTTCGGTTCTTCGCCCGGTTCACTACCAGACGGCTGTCCTGCAGGCGTTGACGTGCCAGTCTCGGGATCGACGGTCGGCAATATCGAGCCGTGAGGGTTGGCTGGTCGGCGCTTCTTTCCATCGCACTTTGAGAGCTTGGGCGACTTTGGTGCAGCTACAATAGGGCTGGCAGGTATCGAGATTGCCAGGGCGGCAATCAGAGCCATGATTTGTTTACGCATAATTTGCTCCTCAATTTGTTCCGCGACTGACCGAACCTGATGTCCGCATTCTTGCGATGCCGCGCGCGAAACCGCGTTCGATGGCGCGGCTTGTTGCCTGCGCACCGGTTGCTCCGCGTCCGATAACGAATCCGCCTGCTGCTGCGATTGCCGATGCAAACTGATTGGCGAGGGCGGGGCCGCCGCCGCCTAGTGAAGCTGCCAGCATCGGGATCTGTAGGAAGAAGAAAAAGCCGAGCGCATAGAAGGCCAGAGCTTTAATCGCGGCCATCCCGATTTCGTCATTTTCTGAAATTGTGGCGATGATTGCTTCGCCGGTCTGCGTAAGAAACAGCGTCAGAACGAGCGCGAAGACGATCAGCATCAAATAATTGATGCACGCGCCCAGCCAGGCAAAGAAATATCCGCGCGTGGACTCGAACAGGAGTGCCGCGACAAAGAGCGGGCCAACCACCGATAACAAAGCCAGTGCAAACAGGCCAAACGCGCTGATGACGAACCCGATAGCAGCACATAGCAAGGTGGCTATAAGGACCATCACTACCAAAAAGCCCGAAAGGACGGCATAGCCGATATCGGGAAGCGTGCCTTGAGTTTCCTGATAATTCGCCGCGATCTTGCGCATAGTGTTGGCGGTTTCAAAGCCGGTGCCTGCCAGCTTGTCATAAAAGCCGCCAAGACCGCCTACATCTGCGCCGCCAAGAGCGGTGGCGAACTGGCTTGGCAGGCCGCCAAGCGCAAACATGCCGATCTGGGTTCCGTAAAGCGAGGTTACGGCAAAATAGAGAAACGCAAGCTGGCAGCCGCGATAGGCATATTCGCGGAATGGATATTGCACAGCGCCGCGCATAATCGCGTAACCCAGCAGCGAAATATAAATCACGATGCCGATCCGCAGCGCAGGCGATACAATGCCGATTATAGCAGCATATTTACCAACGATCGCGCCCAAGGCGGTATTAAGCGCCTCAAACATCGTGGTAAAAACATGATCGCTAAAATCCATTTCGGCACATGGTCCTTTTGGTTGGTTCCTATTGGGTCAGTTGAAGCTGTGACTTGGCGAATGCTGCTGCGCGGCAGTTGGTCGTGACCACCGCTGGTTGTTCGCTCGCCGGGGCATTCGAACCTGCCCACCGGCGGCAAATTTCCTGCATCGGACCAATCTCGGCAGGGTTTGCGGCGTAATATTTCCAACTTCTGGCTGGCATATCGCTGTCCGTCCCGTCCGAAGTCTCGGACGCGCCGCACCCCGCGAGCAACATCAGGATCGTCAGGGCTGCAGCCCGCATGATCATTGCCCCCGGTAGTAACGGCTTGCTTCATCGAGCTTTTGTGCCAAGGCAGCTTGGCCCTCGGCAGCGCGAGCGCGTTCCTGTGCTTGTTGCTGCAAAGCGATGGCCTGCAAGCGCAGCTGGTCATTTTGCATGGCGGCAGATTCCAGTTGCAACCGCGCGGTTAGATCAGCAACTTCCTTGGCTGTGGATGCGCTCGCCAATCGTGTGCGCAGTTGGTCGAGCCCTTGCGCCCGCGAAGTAACGGCAGAGCCGACATTTTCTGCGAGACCAGCATTGATGCCAATGTTGCGCGCATTGAGATCAAAGGCCGCGCGCGACTGCTCCGAGCCTGCAAGACCAAGACGGTCCAGAAGTCCGCGATAGACTTCATCGGCCTTCGCGCGTCCTGCGCCAACAACATTAAGATCGCCATTTCCGAACCCTTCGAGCGAACCGTTTGATGTATCAAGCTCGCGCAGTGCATCGGTTTTGAGCTGCTGGGCTAATGTCGAAATGTCGGTGAGCTTGTTCAGATCCTCATAAAGCCTTTGCGCTTCGGCAATTTGCTCTTTGCCTTGCTTCACCATTTCCAAGGTTTGCCGAACTGTGTTGATCTGTTGGATCAGGCTGGCGCTGTCATGGACGGGCATGCCTTGGGCAAATGCGGGCAAGGGGGCAGTAAAAAGCAGCGTTGCACTTAGTATCTGTGTCAATTTCTTCATCGTCTTACCTTTCTTCATGGTTCAGCGTCGTTGTTGGATTCAGCTGGGACGCCTCCGGCTATGGAAGAGGGGAAGCCAGGTGGCAGGGTCGCTTCCAACCTCGGCAATAATTTCATCGACTTGGGCTGTGGTTTCGGCGCGGCCAGACAGGACCGCCAGCGCGTCATCGAGACCGCTCAAATCAAGTTCGACCACCACGCTGTCATGGCCCTGCTTGACCAGAAACTTATGACTTTCAGGCGAGAGATCTTCGCGCACGAGTTTGAATTCGGCTTCTGACAGTGCGAATCCATCCACATAATCGCGCCGCGCACCAAACGGATTGGGCAGCATGATCTTGGTGGCGACCTGTTCGAGGATCGAATGGCTTATGTCGCTTTTAAGCGCGTCTGCTGGTGACTGTGTGGCGAACACCATAAGGGCGTTACGCTTCCGGTAAGTTTTTAGGCCGTCCTGGGCGAAGCGCCGGAAGGCTTCATCGCCCAGCGCCTTCCAGAATTCGTCAATGCAGATAATCATCCGCTCGCCGGTCAGAAGCTGGTCGATCCGGTGGAACAGATACAGCATGACGGGTGTGCGGATATCGGCATTGTCGAGGAAGTCGGTCATGTCGAAACCGATGAACCGCGCATCAAGCGTCATGCTGTCATCGGGATTGTCGAACACCCACCCTAGCGAGCCTTCCGACGTCCATTTTTCCAACCGCGCGCCCACACCGCTGGCATCCTTCATGCCGAGCATCGAGCGCAGCGCGCTTAGCGAACGGTCTGCTACGGGCAGCTTCATGACCGCATTTATGCCGTCCTCAATACGTCGTTCTTCCTGTACCGAGATAGGCTTGCCGTCCGCGCGAACCAATTGCCGGATGAAAAGCGAGAGGAAGCTCTTATCCGGGGCGCAGTCAGTCAGTGCTTTGAGAGGAGAGAAGCCTGTAGCGATGCCATTGTGCAATGCGAGATAAGTACCGCCGCTTGCCTGCACGAAAATTTGCGCGCCGCGATCCTTATCGATGAATATCTGCCGTGCGCCGGTCTTTTCCGCTTGTGCCATCAGAAAGTTAAGCAGCACAGTCTTGCCGCCGCCAGAGGGACCAATGATCAGCGTGTGACCCAAATCGCCTTTATGGAAATTGAAGAAATAGGGGCTGCGCGCACTGGTTTTGAGAAGTGCAATGGCTTCGTCCCAATGATTGCCGTCCGCTTGTCCGGCGGGGAATGTATGAAACGGCGAGAAAGCCGCGAAATTCAGCGACGTGATAGGCGCGGGCCGGGCGCGCCACGCGAAATTGCCGACAAGCTGCGACCAATAGGCGGCTTCAAGCGCAGCGCCCTCGCGCGCCGCCACCATCCCGGTATCGGCAAGCGCCGCTCGCGCCACAGACATATGATCGCGCAAGGCGCGCATACTTGTCCCATAAACGGCAAGCGTGAAATGGTGATCGCCCAGAACAAAGCGATTGGACATCAGATCATCGCTGGCATCAATCAGCGCATCGGCCTGGCTGACCGCCCGGTCGCCTGAATTTTCCATTTGTGTCATGCGCAGACGGAACTTCTCGGTTGCAGCCGCTCGCCCAAGGAATGTGAAGGATTGTGTCAGCACGAACCCGAAATCGACCGAAAGCAACGCCTCAAACTGGCGCGGGGTAGTTTGCGCGGGGTATTCGCGGATTCCGAAAATGCCGCCAAAGGCTGATGTGTCTGCACCGCGAACCTCGATGGTTTCCGCGCCGAAGATCGTGCGCGCTCGGTACAACGCTCCGCCCAAATGGCCGCGCACGACGGGAACACGGACATGGCGTCCGGTCATCACCATGTCTGCGACTTCCATTGCTTCGGAAAACATCAATCCGCGATGTGCATATATCCCGCAGCGGCGCGGCTGACAGCGCGCCATGAGCTTTTCAAAGTCGCGCGCTTTTTCATCGAGCAATTCAACTAGTGCCTCGTCAATCAGCGGACCTTTTTCCGCTTGCGTTGAAACTTTCCGCTTGAGGAGCTGGATGATCTTGTCGCTTCCAGTCGCAGCAGGGCGAATGACAAGGCTGACAAAGAAGCGGTTGATGAACATTCGCTCCCGGTTGATGCGGCCAAAATAGGCGCGGTCCAGATCGGCAGCGAAACCAGATTTGAATGCCCCACCGGGATATTGATCCACGCGCATCCTGATAAGATGGGTCCACACCGACAACCGTTCGTCATGCAAATTTCGAAGCAATCCATTTAACTTCGTATGCCAGTCGTTGAGATCACGCACATCGGACGTCTCGAAGGCGCGGCCCGTGAGTTCGAAAGTCAACATGATATCGCCGGAATCAAGCGCGACCATTTCCTCGTTTATATGGCGCGCATAGGGTAAGAATTTTTCAGGCGTTGTCTCGCGCTGCGCTATTTTTAGCGGCACAGCATTCTTGGTGGCGAGCAATCTACCCATGACGACCAAAACCTTTACGGCGCAGGCCTGTAAGCGGCAGCGGTGAGTAGCTGCTGCCGCCCCAGAAGCTGCGGTTCCGGTTGCCCGCTTTTGTCCGGCCCCAAAGGAACAGCAGGCGAAACGCATTGACATCGTGGCGCACGATCAGCCGCGAAATTGAATAGCCAAAAGCCGCGATCAATGCGGCATAGAGCGGGCTGTTGCTCTGAATCAGTACCGATGCGCTGGCGATTAACAGTAACACCGCCGCTTCAATCGGAATCCCCGCCCATAGCGCCGGGCGCGTCACCGCCAGGAATAGCGTGTTTTTTGTCAGACTTTCGCTTTGCTCGTTCATCGCCGTCAGCCCGCAATTAGACCGACGATGGAATCCGCCGAGAAGACTATGGCGATACCAATAATGACCGTCACCAGAACTGCGGTCGAGGCGCGGCCTGTAAACCAGAGTAGGCCGGTCACAATTACGGCGATGACTGCCAGTGTCCGAAGGAGGGTCGATGATAAAAGCCCGCGCACGTTGCTAGCAAAACTCTCTAGGTTTTGTGCGTAGGCTGGCTCGGGGAGGGCGAGCGAAATGAACATCGCAGACAAGAGGGCTATGCTCCAGAACACCGCACGTTGGCGCTTGTTTTGAAGCTGGTTACATTTCCCTGCACGGGATCTGCGCCACACCTTAGCGCCCCGTGCCAAATTTACGATCATGCTCATATGCTGCCCCTTTCATTATTTGCGAGAGCTTTGGTTTCGCGTTCGTAAGCCGCACGCTCAAAGAGGTTCCATCTCGGGGGCGGTGCAGGGCGAGGTGGCGCCTGCTGCGCCGCATTTTCTGCGACAATGATTGTCCGCAGATCGCCGCTTGTTTCAGTGATTGGCTGCGATGGCTTGGAGGTGTAAGAAACCCGCATATCGGCGATTCCCGCATTGCCGACGACCTTGGCAACGTAACCGTTGCGAAACCCGCGAGACTGGCTTCCCGTGTTATACATCGAAAGGGCGACGCGAAGGGCGGTTTGCGGATCGCGTCCAACCTTCACGGCATTGTAATTGCTGGTCATGACTTTGCCCAACGCTGCGACATTGGTGCATGGGTCGAACACTGTTTCCCAGGTTAGGCCAAGCCAGCGCATGTTGCGCGAGTTGATTTGGCCAAGACCCAAATCGACTGAGTACCCTGCCGCCACGAAACGCCGCGCGGTCGCAGCAGCGTTGACGGCGGTGGTTTGGCGCGCTGGTTGCCGCCCGCCATTCACATTTAAGGCAAAGGGATACCCTCTGCTTTCGGTATGTATGATTGCCAACACGGTTTCGGGAGCGACTGTAGGCGCGCATTGCGACGCCAGTGCAAATAGAGCTGAGGCAGAATAGGTCATTAGACACTATCCTCATAGACATTCACAACTGATTTAAGATTCGCCCCATATTTCACAAGATTTGCCCCGAATTATTTGCTTGAACATGACTATTATTTTGATCTCCGAACTAATCATAGGAGTCAGGACATCAGTTCAGCTATAGATTCAGGAAGGCGTTACAGCTGTTTCGACTTATCTATCGAAACCCGTAACCGCTTTTGACCTTCAATCTTGATCCTGCGGACTAAGTGTTCGTTGTTGGGTGGGTTCGCTGTCAGCCCGATTTCTAGTCCGAATGCGGATAAATAAGGCAAAATCGAACATTTGCCTTCGCAATCCCAAGGCCTCGCCGGAGTCATCCAGCTAGAGGTATATTATGAACCGCAGCCAATATGTAACCCGGTCCATTGACGCTACTGATCGAGCTATCATCGCCGCTTTAAACGAAAACGGCCGAATAACTGTCAGAGAGCTTGCGGAAAAAATTGGGATGTCCAGCCCGAGTGTGACCGAACGCATCCATAAGCTGGAAGATTCAGGCGCAATTCGCGGATATACGATCCTAGTTGACCCTGCGGTCTTCGGGCTCGGTCTTACAGCTCATATACGCATGCGTGCCATGCCTGGCGAGGTAAAGCGTGTGGCAGAAATGCTTGTCGATACGCCGGAAATTGTCGAAGCAGATCATGTCACCGGAGAAGATTGTTTTTTGGCAAAAGTCATGGTCAGCGATATACACCAGCTAGAAGCGGTGGTTGCTTGCTTCCTGCCATTCGCAGCGACTGACACAGCGATTATTCAGTCATCAACAGTGGCTCGACGTCTTCCCAAGTTGTAAATTTTCTGACCCCACTCCAGGAACGTTCGCAATCACTAAAATGGAACTTGCCCGTCTCCGGCGAGATAAGCAGACGTTCGGTTAACGCCTCAATAGCGGTCGTTCACGCTTGCCCGATCTAACGGCAGCTTGGGGCGCAAAATCGGACGTTAGAAAACAAACGATGAATCTGACTCTCTTCTACGTGACACTGCTCCGGTCCATGCTATCCAGATACCAAGTCCGCTGGTCGTCGACCACAGTGCGCGCTACATCTTCTGGAAAACCAATTCCAGTGAGCAATTTTTCGCACAATTCCAGACTGGCTTCCATCGTTTCAGGTATGGCGCTTTGGGCTCCGGAATCGCGTAATATGAGAGCATGGTTCACGTCACGAGCGCGGGCGATAATCGGGACTTGGGGCCAAGTCTGGTGTATCATCTTGATCACATGTTCGGCGGTTTGCGGCGCGTCCATAGTGGTTGCAAATGCAGCTGCATTCTCAATTCCCAAATGGCGCAGTATATCCGGTTGGCTGGCATCCCCGAAAAAAATCGGCGTACCGCGTGCGCGGTGTTTGGCAACCAGTTCAGCATCATTGTCGACCGCTACAAAGTTAACTCGTTGTTCCTCCAACAAGCGCGCGAGCATTTCACCCACTCGCCCAAAGCCGCCAATAATGACGGTCTGGCTGCCGTCTGATGACTTTACCCGATCAGGATTTTCCGAACCTCTGGCGCGGAAATAATCCCCTGTGCGGCGACCAATTTGGGCCAAAGCAGGGGTCAGGAACATGGTGACAATGACCACCAGAAGCATGAACTGAGCGACATCAGGATCAAGCAAAGCAAAGGATAGCGCCGCAGCAATCACTACAAAGGCAAACTCTCCACCTTGGCTCATCAATATAGAAGTTTCGGCGGCCACCGCATTGGGTAATCGAAACGCTTTTGCGAGACTGAATATGATTGTCCCTTTCAAAACAAGCAAGCCGATGACAGAAATGGCCACCCATCCGATATTGTCCCAGACCGCCAACATATCCAAGCTCATGCCGACTGAGATGAAGAACAGGCCGAGTAGCAACCCCTTAAACGGTTCGATGTCACTCGCAATCTGATGTCGATATTCGGTTCCGGCGAACAGCAGGCCGGCCAGAAATGCGCCTAGCGCCATCGATAGTCCGGCCTGTGCAGTTATTGCAGCGGTGGCCAGCACCAGCAGCAGGACCGCAGCCATGAAGACTTCCCGACTACCCGAGCTACCAACAAATTGCAGCAATGGTCGGACGATAACACGGCCAATCAGAAAGATGACAGCGATGACCAATACGGCCTCTCCGATTGCCCAAACCGCTGCTCCAGCTAGAGAGCCTTCAACGCTAGCGCCGACAAAACCCACGAAAAACAGGATCGGGACAACTGCCAGATCCTGAAATAATAATATGCCGAAACTGCTTCGACCCGCTGGCGCACTCAGCCGCCGGTTTTCGGTGAGCATTTGCATGACCAAAGCGGTCGAGGACAGTGCCAGACACAGACCAAAGACCGTTGCGGCGACCAGCGAATTGCCGAACAGATAGGCAATAGTGCCGATTGCCAGTGCGGTGATGCTTACCTGCGCAGCCCCCAATCCAAAAACCAGTTTTCGCATGGCCCAGAGCTGTGCGGTCGAAAGCTCTAGTCCGATGGTAAAAAGAAGAAATATGATCCCCAGTTCGGCAAATCGACTGACGCCATCAAGGTCATTGAATACGATATATTCCAAAAACGGAGCTTGGTCGACCATTCGACCGGCACCATAGGGACCAATGATCAACCCGACAAAAAGGAAACCAAGGACCGGGCTTATTCCAAATTTACGCACCAGCGGGACAATAAGACCGGCGGCAACCAGGAAAATTATTGCTTCGCGCAGATATGGTATTTCAGGATGCAAGGTTGGTTCTCTTGTTAGAAGGTTTAAGGGAAACATTTTCCTTGCGAACTAAGTTGGCAATTTGCCGTCCGCACGTCGCCTTAATATCAAAATTTTGAAGGAAACCAATGATCGCGTCAATTGCTCTTTTTGTTTTTTGGAAAGAAATGGAATCTATAAAGCTTATTCAAGAAACCAATTATGGACGTTAATCTTGATACTCTCTTCGTGAAAAAAATGCCCGCTTTTGGAATATAGCCGCCACAACGCTAGCGTCCGCTGTGGGCGCGAAGGCGGACGCTGCTTCGAACCAAACGTGAATCATTCAAAGTACCACAACCTAAACCAGATGTTGGTTTTGACCATTTACTATTTCGCTTGAGCGACCGTCCGATGGCTATTTATCAGCGACCTAGGTAGGTTAAAGCACTGTTCAGGCTCAATTGTCATGCGAACTTCCTTAGTCTAAGGCAAATCGATGGAAACGAATATAGAGGCTTTCCTTGCGCTAGCCGAAGCCTTGGGGATCGGCCTTCTTATAGGTATCGAGCGTGAGCGAAGCTTGCAAGGCTCGGCTATGGGATCGTCGCCTGGAATCCGAACTTTCGCATTGGCATCGCTCTTAGGCGCAATTGGAATGATGGTTGGCGGCGTACCACTGTTAGCAGTTGCCGTTATAGCAGTCGGAGCCGCGCGTATTTTGTCAGTCGCAAAAAATAGTGATGTAGTCACCGGTCTAACCACAAGCCTTGCGCTGTTCATTGTCGTTTTTTTGGGAGCGCTCGCGACCGAAACTGCGATGCTTGCAGCGGGTGTAGCGGTCATAATAGCCTCAATTCTTGCAGCGCGCGAAATGTTGCATGACTTCAGCAAAACTGTTCTAACTAAAGCAGAAGTCAGGGACGGACTCATATTGGGCGTATCTGTACTGGTGATCTTGCCGGTTCTACCAAACGTAAATTTTGGTCCCGGCGATGCCTTGAACCCGCGCGACCTTTTTATGATAGTGGTTCTCGTAATGCTGATCGGTGCGGCTGGGCATATCGCCACGCGTGTTGTCGGCGCTCGTCTAGGATTACCAATTAGTGGACTCCTGTCAGGTCTCGTATCAAGCACGGCGACAATTGCAGCTCTGGGCCAGCGCGCGACGGACAAACCAAACGAAGCCAAGAGCGCTGCTTCAGGCGCCGCGCTTTCCTCTGTATCCTCGCTCGCTCAAATCGGCATTATTCTATTCGCATTGAGCCCGGCGATGTTCTTAATGGGATTGCCTACAATAATCGGGGCAGTTCTCGTCGCGGGAATACACGGAGCAGCAATCTTCATTTTGAATTTGCGTAAAGAGAAAAACCCAACGTCACTAGAATTGCCGTCGCAGGTTTTCTCTGTCGCGGGTGCGGTCAAATTCGCGCTTATTGTGGCCGCAGTGATGTTGATGTCTACGGTTCTGAACGCCTATTTTGGCAGCGCAGCAATTCTCGTTACTATCGCGTTTGCCGGCTTGGTGAGTACAAATTCTGCTGCCGTCAGTCTAGCATCACTTGTGGCCGCAGGGCAAATATCAGCAGTTGAAGGGGCTTTGCCTCTGGCCGCCGCATTGAGTGCTAATACGGTCGTCCGGATTTGGATTGCAATGCGTAGCGGTGAACCCTCTTTCCGTCGCACTGTTATAAGTGGGCTGGTGCTTCAGATTGCGGGACTCTGGCTGGCTTGGTGGGTTGGCGGCGTCATCTGGGAATGGATTGACGCCTTGAATTGGCGACTTCCCGCTTAAATTTCAGTTTCAGTCTAGCAATCTGTTAGCGAGTGACTGCAAACCACCCAGATATCGCTTCTTGTGTATTCTCGAATAGATGCAATGAACTAGAGCAGTTTGTTCGCAGTTGGCGCAACTAGCAGCCAGTCAGCAAGCGGACGAAAAGGGGACTTTTCGCTTATGTCAAATTCCCCCTCGTTTGAAGAGTTTTTCCATATCGCGCTGAATTTCACCAACTTGTTCGCTGACGCTTCGAACTTCGCTCAGGATCATGTCCCGTTCTTTCTGACTTTCTTCATCCTGGGCTTCGTGCATGCTGTTGACGATAATCGCGATAAACAGGTTCAGGACTATGAAAGAGGAGATGAGTACGAAGGGAACAAAAAATGCCCATGCAAATGGATAGACTTCCATGACGGGTCGTACGATTCCCATCGACCAGCTTTCGAGCGTCATTATTTGGAATAAGGAATATAGCGAACTGCCGATTGACCCAAACCATTGGGGAAAAGCGTCGCCGAACAGCTTAGTCGTCATCACCGCAGCAATGTAGAACGTTAGCAATAGCAGAATAATGACCGAACCCATCGCCGGAATCGCAGAGATAAGACCGCCGACGACCTGACGCATCCGCGGCACGACCGATAGTAGCCGCAGCGCCCGCAAAATACGTAGGGCTCGCAAAACCGAGAAGCCTGCGCCTGCTGGCGCGTAGGCTATGGCGACGATGACTGTATCAAAGATATTCCAGCCATCCCTGAAGAAGTCGCGTCGTTGAGCGACCAATTTGAGAGCTAGTTCGACAGTGAATATCGCAATGGCAATTTTATCAAAAAAATACAGCCACGATCCTGCAAAACTGACTATTCTATTGTCAGTTTCCAATCCCAATGTGATCGCATTCAGAATGATGATCGCGAGGATGAATTGTCCGAAACGCGGGTTGCTGACGATACGCTGAGCAATAGTAAGTGGGGTAGCAAGTTTTGCGATTTCAGCCATTTTATGCAGCCATCCCGGCAAAAGATATAAAGTAGCGCAAGATACCCAACAAGGCGACAAGCCCGGTCGCGAGTGCCGCTCTGGCATTCAATATTTGTGTTCGATTTATGTTGGTAATGATGCGATTGAGATCGG
>Ga0315336_1004788_pt1 | contig 15542 bp, 14 predicted proteins | sample ASW5metaG_FD_204512 | JGI IMG/M metagenome (GOLD analysis project Ga0315336, IMG submission 204512) | Ammonia-oxidizing marine archaeal communities from Monterey Bay, California, United States - ASW #5 | ecosystem: Environmental > Aquatic > Marine > Intertidal zone | place: USA: California...
GACCCCATCCAGGGGTCTGCCCGATACGTCTTCCGGTGAGCAGAAACCCCTGACCTGCAGGAATGTCGGAGAAGACCGCGAGCGCTATCGGGTCGTCTGCGAATAATTGAATCCGACGGCTGGGCCGGATGGATCAGACAAAGGACGGCGACCGCATCAGTTCGCGGCCAGGCTAGCATGCGCGGCCTTGCGTTTTCTGAGGCGACGCAGGCGGCGCCGCTGGCCAAACTCGCCCCACCTCGAGGTTGAGATGGCAGCCGGAGAACATTTTCAGGCGGCCACGGTCGAGCCGCCGGCACGATCACGGATTGCTGATGAAACCTTTGACCGGTGAAGGACGTTTCCTCGCACTGATGGTATCGAACCCCACACAGGAGACTGAAGATGTCCTTTCACTTCACCGTCTCTGGCGTGACCAGGAACCTGATCCATTCGCTTGGTTTGGATCATGAGCAGGCACCGAGGCCTCTTACTCCCGAACAAAGCCTACTGCTGGATTGTTACCTTGCCGGGCAAATCCCTGACTCCGCTTGGAACGACTACGTCTTCGAGATGCCGGTGCTGGAAAAGCACGCCCAGATCAGGCGTGCGCGCAGTCTCGCCTGAACCGTAGCTCCGCTCACTCTTCGGCGAGTTGAACTTCGGCGTGAAGACAGTGCCCGCGTGCGCGAGCGACGGCGAGAAGCTGACCGGCGGGCAGTCCCGCAAGACCCGGTCGCCGCATCGACATAGGCATTGCGCGCCTTCCGTCGCCGCCGACATGGATGGCGGTTGTTCTCGATCCCCGTTGCAACCGCGCAGCGTGAAAGTATCGTAAGATCCATGACGAGGATGACAATTTCAGCTGGCCTGCCGGCGACGCAATCATATGTCGTGATTGCGTCGCGAGGTCCCTGGATAAGCAAAAGGTCGGCGCGAAGCCGACCTTTCCCTTGCCTCGCCATGGCGCCAGTACATCCGTGGTCGCCGAGAGGACTAGGAACAGTAGACAGGTCTTTGGTTAACGGAACCTTAACCTGACGGGTTGCTATGCCCTGGTCTGCGACTTCACATGCGCGATATAGCCGCGCACATCGCCCGCCGGTTCCGCATAAGCCTTGCCGAGCTTCTTCTCCAGCGCCGCCATATACTCCTTCGCCCATTTGGGCAGCGCATAGTCGATGACCGCCAGGAATTCGAGCGTCGCCGCCAGCCTTATATCGGCGATAGACGGGTGGTTGCCGCCGATGAACGGCTTGCCGTCGCGAAAGAAAGAATGAAACACCTCCAGCGGTTCGGCGATCGCGGCCATGGCGGCCTTCTGGGCTTCCGATTTCTTGTCGGGGTGGGCGTCGCTGTGGCCGACCTCGCCGGCATAATGCGGGAAGCCGAGTGCCGGATAGGTGGCTCTGGCGACGTAAGGATAAAGCGTGCCGACGAGGTAGAACATGGCGCTGTCTATCATCGCCCGCTTGGCCGGCGCCTTCGGATAGAACTTCTCCAGCCCATGCTTGTTGGCGAGGTACTGCATGATGGCGCAGCTTTCCCACAGCACGCCGCGCGGCAGGCCCTTGTCCTCGATCATCGGCGTCAGATGCGCCGGATTGCGCGCCAGGAACTCGGGCGAGCGCGTATGGCCCCAGGCATCGGTCTCCACGGGATCGAGCCCGGCCGCGCGCGCGAACACCCGCACCGTCATGTTGTTGACACTTGGCCTCAGCACGCTGAGTTTGACACCCGTCTTCTTAGCCGGCTTCAATTTGGGCGCGGCCTTTGCAGTCACCTTGGGTGCTGCTTTTGCAGTCACTTTGGGCGCGGCCTTTGCCGTCACCTGGGGTGCGGCCTTTGCCGTCACCTGGGGTGCGGCCTTTGCCGTCGCCTGGGGTGCGGCTTTTGCAGTCACCTTCGCAGCCGCTTTCGTCGCAGGCTTTGCCGCGGCGTTGGCCCCGGGTTTCTTCGCGTTCTTCGTTGCTGCCTTTGCCATCTTGGTCCTCCCTCTGACCTGGTTAGTATGGATTTTTTGCCGCCCTGTTTTCCGACAAGGTTTCGCGCGACCGCTCGACGAGCGCCTGGATGGCGTCGGCCAGATGGAGTTCGGCGATGTTGTAGTCGCCGCGCGCCACACGGATCTTGTGCGCCTCCATCAGCACGTCGGCATGGGTGAAGCCGGCCGGCGGCTCGAAGCGGTAGGAAGCAAGCTCGATCAGCAGCCCGAGCGGGTCCTCGAAGTAGATCGAATCCATGAATCCGCGATCCTTGACGCCGCTGTGCCTGATGCCGCGCTCGTCAAGCCGCGTGACCGCCTGAAGGAAGGTGACCCGCGACACCGAGAACGCGATGTGGTGGACGCAGCCGATATCGGTCGGCGTCCGCCTCTTGACCGGGTTCCGGCTCTCGTCGGTGAAGACCGTGATCAGACGCCCGTCACCCGGGTCGAAATAGAGATGGCTCTCGCTTGCCTTGTCGAGATTGGGTTGCTCGAAGACGAAAGGCATGCCGAGCACGCCCTCCCAGAAGTCGATCGAGGTCTGGCGCCCGGCGCCGACCAGCGTGATGTGATGAACGCCTTGCGACTGCAGCTTCCGCATCGGTCCTCCCCGCCTGCGCTTGCCGGCTTGGGGGGTCGGATGCCCAGCCGCCTGGATAGGCGATTGGCACCCGCCCGCCGCCCCGGTTTCACCGCCCGCATCTTGCCGGACTGTGGCCAGCGCATTTATGAAGGGATGCTAATTCAATCTGGAACGTAGCGCCAGAAGCGACGAGCCCTTCTTTGGAATTCGGGGTGTGGTTCGCGATTGATGCTGGATCGGTCGCTGCTGTCCGGTTCGGTTCGGTCGAGGAGCCTCGGCACAACGTCCGGCATCCTTGCCGGATAACTGTCGGTATGGACGGTTGCGTCCCGCGAACCCTGGCGGGTCAGTTTGAGACGATTTCGTAGTGAAGAACTTCGGCATCACCGAGCGACGATGTTCGTCCAGGCGAGATGATCCCGGAGCCGAAGAGCAGAATATCTTCGCGGCGCACGAATACCTCATGGCCGGGTCCCATCGACACAAATGTGCCCGACGAGCTTCGCTCGATAAACCGGGCCTTGCCATTCGAGATGGTGAAGGTCGCGTGGCGCCGCGAGACCCAGGGCCGCTGGACGACGATATCGCATTCCGGAGATCGGCCGATCGTCACGAATTCGTTGTTTCGGCAGGATCGCAACTGATCTCCATAGCGGATAACCAGATTGATCTGCCTCGGTAGGGCGGAGCCCCTGTCGACAAAGGTGCCCCGGCTGGTGATGTGCGTGCTGGGGATCCCATCGTCACTCCCCAAGGTATAGACATCGAAGAGTTCCTGCTTGCCCTTGAAGGCCATTTTGTCGAGAAGCCGCAAGGCACCGCGACTGCCGGCGGAAAGGGCTTCGAAGAAGCTCTGGCTGATCAGCACCTCCCCGGGGTTGGCCGTGGCGGACAACCTGGCGGTAACATTGACAACGTCGCCGAACAGCGCGCCCCGGGCGCGAATGACTGTGCCGAAATGCAATCCGATACGGGCGCTCAACGGTCCTTTCGTCAGTTGGCCGCTAATTTGGCAGACAGCCCTCAGCGCCGCCTCCGGCTTCTGGAACAGGCTGAGCACGTCATCGCCCTTCGAGTAGATGAAATCACCGCCATGCCGGCCGGCGATCTCGCGTATCACGTCTAGGCAGCCCGAGACCTGCTGCAGGGCGGCATCGTCACCGAGGCGCTCATAGAGCGGCGTGCTGCCCACGACATCGGCTAGGAGCAACGCGGCTAGAAGTCTTTCCTGATCCATCGGCTCGTATCCGCCCCGAGAACGCGACGTATATAACATGACAAAGTTGCCCGTGACCCATCTACATGCGCGCACGGGGCTCGGCTCCGCAAGGATGCAAGTCTCGACTCAGCGGAGCCCTGACTGCGCCCGCTCCATCTGCTGCGGTGTTCCAAGCCGCGATGGGGGTCGTTGGTCAGGCGCGGCCCCCGCATCACAATCAGGTTGAAGAACGTGCATCGCGATCGCTAAGGTTGGTTCCCGTTTGGCTTCCCACAGAAACCCGCGTCCCTCGGCGAGGACGCGGGCCGGTGCCGACCGAGGCGACGGGGCCGTGTATATCTCTCCTGGGAACGTTTCGAACTCTCCGGCCCCGGTGGCGGCAACGATGAACCCGCAACAAATGGCAGAAAGCCTCTCGCGCATGAGCACAGCGTCCTGGAGGGTAACGCCGCAGGCTATTCGGTGGATATCACACAAGGAAAGTCACCCGGGGCGGCTTGAACACGATCTCTCGGGATAAACCACTCGCCAGTTGGAGGATCGTTTCGGGAATAGGGCTGAGGTTGCTTGACGTAATATCCCTCTGGGGTCGATCTGACATCGCTTGAAGTGATCGGATGGCAATCGTGATCGCCGCAGCATTTGAGATGAAGCACAGGATCGGTCTTGCCCGTCTACCAGCTATGAGCCTCGGCATCACCGGCTACGAGAAGACAAAACAAGGCTATACGCCGTTGTGCCCAACCCATGGGATTAGTCCCCCAGACCGGCCTCTTGCATATTAGTAATCTCTAATTAATATGCCTGAGGTCACAGAAGATCCGGGTCAGAGGTCTGAGGACAATCCAGTGACAATGCCATGGACGCAAAGGGCCCCGGTGGGGGGGGATCGTCGGGGCCATGATGCAGGGGCAAGATCAGCGCGGGGACCGATGTGGCGGCTAGGGAGCCATCTGACCGGCGCACGGTGCCGAAGTGCCCATACTCAGCCCCCGTGCGCTCCGCCATGAATGTTCTGGACTTCGAACGCCGTCTCTTGGGGTGGCGAGGTGAAGCCGCCCTTGATGCCCTTGCTCATCGCGGGCTTGAGGATTCCATCGCGGAACTTCTCCCAACTCTCCTTGGAGTCGTGAATTGCAACGATTGTCCAGCCGCCGGCGGACGGCCCAGCGGCATGGAAGGTTTGGCCCTTTGGCAAAGCGCCGCCTGCCGGATGTACGGCCGCGAGTGATGCCTCATATTGCGATTTTGTCCCACTCGGAAAGTGGTGAACTATCCCATATGCCATCTCTTCCTCCATCGTGACGTTTGAGCGGTCCCTGTTGTAAGCTATAGCGCTAACATTAGCGACTCCTCATGTTGCCGATATTTGCGAGGGACGAGGCACAGTGTTGCCGCGCACCGACCGAGTCCGGTCAGCCATAGGAAAAGGGTATCGGCAGATGGCTTATTTGACGGTTTTGGGGGGCCAGGCGCTAAGCCCTTGAAATGCTTGGTACGCCCAAGGGGAATCGAACCCCTGTTCCCGCCGTGAGAGGGCGGTGTCCTGACCGCTAGACGATGGGCGCGCTCAAGAACCGGCTACATAGGCTGGCGGCCGGGAAAAAGCAACCGAGCAGATTCCGGAAAATGTCGTGCGGTTTCCGACAGGAATCTGCGGCAAACAGAAAGACCCAAGCGCGCTTGGCATAACGTCATGGGTCAGCGTTGCCGTTTCGGCTCGATCAGGTCCCAGAGATTGCCGTAGAGATCGGAGAAGACCGCCACCGTGCCGTAGGCCTCGAAGCGGGGCGCCTCGCGGAAGTCGACGCCCTTGTCGAGCATCGCCCGGTGGTCGCGGGAAAAAACGTCGGTTTCCAGGAAGAGGAAGACGCGGCCGCCGGTCTGGTTGCCGATGCGGCTCGCCTGCTCCTCGCCGGCTGCCTCGGCCAGCAGCAGTCGCGCGCCCTGGCCATTCGCCGGGGCGACGATGACCCAGCGCTTGCCGCCACCGAGATCGACATCCTCGCTAAGCACGAAGCCGAGCCGTTCTACATACCAGGCGATCGCCTCGTCATAATTGCCAACGACGAGTGCGACGGTCGCTATGCTGCGGTGATCGGCGAAGCCGCCCGTTTGTTGCGGGCTCATTTGTTGCGGATCGCGAACTGGCCGATGATGCGGCGTTCGGCGATGTCGTAGACGAAGATCGAGCGACTGCCGTCGGCAAGCTCGGCGTCGATCGACAGGCGGTTGCCGGAGAGCGACTGGCTGACCACCCTGGCGCCGACCGGCAGCACGATGTCGCCCGCGAGCGGCGAGCCGGCCGGAACCTGGACCTCGCCGGCGATCGACGAGCCGGCCACAGGCGCGTTGCGGGCTTTGTAGACAAGCGCCCCGATCACCACCATAAGGGCGAGGAACAGAAGGCCGAGGTTGACGATCATGAAGCGTACGAGCTTTCGGCGCACGTTCTCGGCCGCGGGGTCGAGCGGCTTTTCGTCTTCTTCTTCGGCGATCGGCCGGGCCATGGCTAAGCAATCCGCAACGGGTTTCGATGAGCGCTCATAACGAAGAGACCCCGATATTGATAGAGGACGAATTGGCGGACGAGGAATCCGGCGAAGCTACCGTGCTGGAAGCTGGCGCCGACGCCGCCGGCCAGCGTCTCGACCAGTGGCTCGCCGCCCGGCTAGGGCCGGAGCTCTCGCGCAGCCGCGTGCAGGCGCTGATCAAGCAGGGCGCGGTCTCCATCGCCGGCAAGCCGGCGCTGGAGGCCAAGCGCAAGCTGGCCGTTGGTGAGCGGATCGAGATCCTCGTGCCCGCGCCGGAGCCGGCTGAGCCGCAAGGCGAGGATATTCCCCTCGACATCCTTTTCGAGGACGACGAGCTGATCGTGATCAACAAGCCGGCCGGGCTGGTCGTTCATCCCGGCGCCGGCAACTGGACCGGCACGCTGGTCAACGCGCTGATCCATCATTGCGGCGACAGCCTGTCCGGCATCGGCGGGGTCAGGCGGCCGGGCATCGTGCACCGGCTGGACAAGGAAACCAGCGGCGTCATGGTCGTGGCCAAGACCGACCGGGCGCACAAGGCGCTGTCGGAAGCCTTTGCCGACCACGGCCGCACCGGCGATCTCGAGCGCGCCTATCTGGCGCTGGTCTGGGGCATCCCGCAGCGGCCGACCGGCACCATCGACGCCGCGCTCGGACGCGCCGCCGATCGCGTGCGACGCGCCGTCGTTCCCGGGACCCGCGACGACGCGCGCCATGCCGTCACCCATTTCACCGTCGTCGAACGGTTCGGCGAGGACCAGCAGGCATTCGCCACCGCAAGCCTGGTAGAATGCCGGCTGGAGACCGGCCGCACCCACCAGATCCGCGTCCACATGGCCCATATCGGCCACCCCGTGATCGGCGACCCGGACTACGGGCAGGCCTTCCGCACCAAGGCCAACCGCCTGCCCGAGCCCCTGAAAACCAAGGTCCACGCCTTCTCCCGGCAGGCCCTGCACGCCTGGCTCCTTGAATTCCGGCATCCGACCACCCACATCACGATGAGGTTCGAAGCGCCGATACCGGGAGACATGGAGGAACTCGTCGGCGACTTCCGGGAACTTTGAACCAAACCCGCCACGAACAGGCTGCAAACCAGCCATCAAAAAACCTGACCGGCGTTGTTCACTTCAGCGTGACAGACTGTTTAGCGTTGAACAAATGCCTGTCTTTTCTGGTTTTGTTCCTATATATATAGGTTGTTGCGGATGAGCCTTTGGCATCCGCGACGAATGCCCGCCGCGTTTCGGGGGCATCCACTCCAAAGAGAGAGGGGGCGCTATCATGGCCCAATCATTGCCCAGTATCGTTTCCGGTGAAGGCGGTCTCGCCCGTTACCTGGAAGAAATCCGCCGCTTTCCGATGCTTCAGCCGCAGGAAGAGTACATGCTCGCCAAGCGTTATGCCGAGCATCAGGACACCACTGCCGCCCACAAGCTCGTCACCAGCCATTTGCGGCTCGTCGCCAAGATCGCCATGGGCTATCGCGGCTACGGCCTGCCGATCGGCGAGGTGATCTCGGAAGGCAATGTCGGCCTCATGCAGGCCGTGAAGAAATTCGAACCGGAGCGTGGTTTCCGGCTCGCCACTTATGCCATGTGGTGGATCAAGGCCTCGATCCAGGAATACATCCTGCGCTCGTGGAGCCTGGTCAAGATGGGCACTACCGCCAACCAGAAGCGCCTTTTCTTCAACCTTCGCAAGGTGAAGGGCAAGATCCAGGCGCTCGACGATGGCGATTTGAAGCCCGACCAGATCGCCGAGATCGCCACCCGTCTCAACGTGTCCGAGGCGGAAGTGGTGTCTATGAACCGCCGCCTGTCGGGCGACGCTTCGCTCAACGCCCCGATCCGGGCGAGCGAGGGCGAGTCCGGTGAATGGCAGGACTGGCTGGTCGATGACCACGAAAGCCAGGAAGAGATGCTGATCGAGCAGGACGAGCTGGAAAACCGGCGCTCCATGCTGTCGGGTGCTCTTTCGGTGCTCAACGAGCGCGAGCGGCGCATCTTCGAGGCGCGCCGCCTGGCCGAGGAGCCGCTGACGCTGGAAGAGCTGTCGGCCGAGTTCGACATCAGCCGTGAGCGCGTGCGCCAGATCGAGGTTCGCGCCTTCGAGAAGGTGCAGGACGCGGTCAAGGCCGCCGCCAAGCGCCAGGCCCAGGCGCTGCGCACCATCGATGCGCAGCCTGCGGCATAAGAAGCTCAGGCATCAACAATGAAAAAGGCGGCGCTTCGGCGCCGCCTTTTTTGTTTGGCGAAGGCGGCGAATTAGCCCGTTCTCTCCGTGAACGGTGACAAAGGCGCGGTCCACCCTTTCTGAAGCTGCAACGCAGCCGCAGAGGATGAGCAGTACAATGAGGCGCAGCGCCAGGCTGCGAGGTTAATTGCTCGGCACAAGGATCTCAGAGCAGCTTGGCCTCATTCCTGGAACGCCGCGCCGCCCCTCATCCGCCCTTCGGGCACCTTCTCCCCGTGAACGGGGAGAAGGAAAGCTCATGCCGTCGGTTGCTTGGTCTTGCGCAGATAAGGAAGCACTGTCTCATACGCCCCAAAACGCTTGATCGCGTCCTCGTTGGAGACCGCGGCGGTGATGATGACGTCGTCGCCCTGCTTCCAGTTGGCCGGCGTTGCCACCTGGTGCTTGGCGGTCAGTTGGATGGAGTCGATGACGCGCAGGATCTCGTCGAAGTTGCGGCCCGTCGTCATCGGATAGGTCAGCACCAGCTTGATCTTCTTGTCCGGGCCGATGACATAGACCGAGCGCACGGTGGCGTTATCGGCGGGCGTGCGGCCCTCCGAGCTCTCGCCCGCGCCGGCCGGCAGCATTTCATAGAGCTTGGCGACGTGCAGGTCGCTGTCGCCGATTAGCGGATAGTGCACGGTGTGGCCGGTGGCGGTCTTGATGTCGGCCTGCCACTTGTCGTGGCTCGACACCGGATCGACCGAGATGCCGATGATCTTGACATTGCGCTTTTTGAACTCGCCCTCGAGCCCGGCCATGGTGCCGAGCTCTGTGGTGCAGACCGGCGTGAAGTTCTTCGGGTGGCTGAACAGTACCGCCCAGCCGTCGCCGATCCAATCGTGGAACTTGATGGTGCCCTGTGTGGTCTCGGCGGTGAAATCCGGCGCGATGTCGTTGATACGAAGACTCATGACCCTGTCCCTACCCTTTTTTGAAAACCGTAGCCGGCTTGCGGCTGGCGTCGCCGGCTCCGAAATCCTAGCACCATCGCGCCGCCGATCAAACGCTCGCGATGACGGTCATGGCCCGCGCGAGACGAAATTTTTGCGTAGCCACCGCCAGTTCGCGACAGGATTTTCCGTCAGAACAGGTATCGGAAGTGCTCAAGCCTTCTTCACCGCCAGCGTCGCCGTGAGATCTTCCATGCGCTGCGCGAGCGCGCTGAGCGCGGTCGTGAGCACGCTGTCACTCTTGTCGGCCTTGGTCAGCGCCTCGTCGCGCGTCTTGCGCAAGGTCAGCACTTCGCTCTCCATGCCCTTGACACGCTTGGTGAGTTCCGAGAGCTCGTCCATCACCATGATGCCCGCCATGACGGTGAGCCGCTGGTCACCGATCTCGCCGAACGAATCCTTCAGATGCGAGACATAGCGGTCGAAGCGCTCGGCAAGGTCGATCAGATGCTCTTCCTGGCCCTCGTCGCAGGCCATCCGATACTGCTTGCCGTCGATGGAAACCGTGACCTGTGCCATTGCCTTACCTGTCCAGCACCGCCCGGATGGTTTCCATGGCGGTCACCAGCCGTCGCGACACTTCCTTGTTGGCATCTTCAAGCCGCTCGGCGCGTGCCTCGGAATTGTCGAGCTCCTGCGCCAGGCGCGAACGGTCGGCGTTCATGCGCTGCACCTCGGCCTCGGCTTCCGAATAATCGCGCTCATGCTCGAGCTTCGCCGCCACGGCGTTTTCCAGCCCTTCCATGGCCTTGCCCAGCCTGGCGATGACTTCCTTGAGGGTCGTTTCCCCGGTCATGGCCTCGTCCTATGCCCTGCCCATCACCGAATCGCGCGCATTCAGAACGCGTTACCTCGGAAAGATTAGGCACCGGGTGAAGGGCGCGTCAACAAAGCTCTCGCGACTGTCCCCCGCTATCGCTAATGTAAGGTGCCCGACGCCATCACATGACCGGCAAAATCCGCTCCGATTTGTTGACTAAAGGGCCGTGCCTGCTATGTGTCGCGCACCCTTTCCCTAGGGTTTTCCCAAGCACAACCCCGTTCCCGGAGGAAGCATGAGCTCGCGCGAACAACATGACCGGATGGCCAATGCGATCCGTTTTCTTTCCATGGACGCCGTCGAGAAGGCGAACTCCGGTCACCCCGGCCTGCCGATGGGCTGCGCCGACATCGCCACGGTTCTGTTCAGCCGCTTCCTGAAATTCGACGCCAAGGCCCCGCACTGGGCCGACCGCGACCGCTTCATCCTGTCGGCCGGCCATGGCTCGATGCTGCTCTATTCGCTCCTCTACCTCACCGGCTATGAGGACATGACGATCGACCAGATCAAGAATTTCCGCCAGCTCGGCTCCCGGACCGCCGGCCATCCCGAATACGGTCATGCCGCCGGCATCGAGACGACCACCGGCCCGCTCGGCCAGGGCATTGCCACGTCCGTCGGCTTCGCGCTCGGCGAGCGCATCATGAACGCCGCCTTCGGCAACGACCTCGTCGACCACTACACCTATGTACTGGCAGGCGACGGCTGCCTGATGGAAGGCGTCTCCCAGGAAGCCATCGCGCTCGCCGGGCATCTGAAGCTCAACAAGCTGATCGTCTTCTGGGACAACAACAACATCTCGATCGACGGCCCGGTCTCGCTCGCCGACAACACCGACCAGGTCGCCCGCTTCCAGGCCTCGGGCTGGAACGCCAGTCATATCGACGGCACCGACCCGGAGGCGATCGCCTATGCCATCGAGGCTGCGCGTCATTCCGACAAGCCTACGATGATCGCCTGCAAAACCACCATCGGCTTCGGCGCCCCGACCAAGGCCGGCACCAACAAGGCGCACGGATCGCCGCTGGGCGCCGAGGAAATCGCCGGCGCGCGCAAATTCTTCAACTGGGAATCGCCGCCATTCGAGATTCCGGCCGACATCCTCGACGCCTGGCGCGCCGTCGGCAAGGGCGGCGCCAAGGCGCGCGCTGATTGGGAAGGCCGGCTTGCCAAGGCGGAGCCGAAGCTGAAGGCCGAGTTCGAGCGTCGCCTTGCCGGCAAACTGCCCTCCAACTTCGACACCGTCATCGCCGACTACAAGAAGAAGCTGTCGGTCGACAAGCCGAAGGTCGCCACCCGCAAGTCGTCGGAAATGGCGCTGGAAGTCATCAACGGCGCGGTGCCGGAAACCATCGGCGGGTCGGCCGACCTCACCGGATCCAACAACACCAAGACCAGCCAGACCAAGAACATTACACCGGACGATTACGGCCAGCGCTATGTCCACTACGGCATTCGCGAGCATGGCATGGCGGCGGCGATCAACGGCCTGACGCTGCATGGTGGCCTGATCGCCTATGGCGGCACGTTCATGTGCTTCTCCGACTATGCCCGCCCGTCGATGCGTCTGGCCTCGCTGATGGGCATCCGCTCGATCTTCGTCATGACGCATGACTCGATCGGCCTCGGCGAGGATGGCCCGACCCACCAGCCGGTCGAGCATCTGGCGGCGTTGCGCGCCATCCCGAACCACAACGTCTTCCGCCCGGCCGATGCGGTGGAAACCGCCGAATGCTGGCAGATCGCGCTGGAATCCGAAAAGACGCCGTCGACCCTGGCGCTGACCCGCCAGAACCTTCCAACGGTGCGCACCGAATTCAATGCCGGAAACCTGAGCAGGCAGGGTGCCTATGAGCTGGCCGCCGCCAGCGGCGAGGCCGTGGTGACGATCTTCGCCACAGGCTCGGAGGTCGAGATCGCGCTCGGTGCCCGCGACCTGCTCGAAAAGCACGGGCACCCGACCCGCGTCGTCTCGGTGCCCTGCTTCGAGCTGTTCGACCAGCAGAGCGACGACTATCGCAGGAAGACCATCGGCAACGCCAGGGTGAAGGTCGCGATCGAAGCCGGCATCCGCCAGGGCTGGGATCACCTGATCGGCACGGACGGCATCTTCATCGGCATGCACGGCTTCGGCGCCTCGGGCACGATCGAGCAGCTCTATCCGCATTTCGGCATCACCGCCGATGCCGCGGCAAAGGCGGTCGAAGCCCGACTGCACGGTAAGTAGGAATTGGCCAAGGCCCGGCGACCCCGATTAACGGTTTCGCCGGGCTGGACCAAGCTAATCGATTTAAATGCGACCTTCTGCGGCTGGATTCTTACGCCGTCCGCCGTTATGAAGCTGCGGACCCATCCGCTTTCCAGCCCCCAAGGGAGAGAACGACAATGACCGTCAGAGTTGCCATCAACGGATTTGGCCGTATCGGCCGCAACATCCTGCGCGCCATCCATGAATCCGGCCGCAAGGACATCGACGTCGTCGCCGTCAACGACCTCGGCCCGGTCGAGACCAATGCGCACCTTTTGCGCTACGACAGCGTACATGGCCGCTTCCCGCACGAGGTGACTGTCGACGGCGACCAGATCTCGGTCGGCAAGGAGAAGTTCAAGGTCACCGCGATCAAGGATCCGACGCAGCTCCCCTGGAAGGAACTCGGCGTCGACATCGCGCTCGAATGCACCGGCATCTTCACCGCCCGCGACAAGGCCGCCGCGCACCTGACCGCCGGCGCCAAGCGCGTCCTGGTCTCGGCTCCGTCCGACGGCGCCGACCTCACAGTCGTCTACGGCATCAATCACGACAAGCTGACCAAGGACCACATCGTCATCTCGAACGCGTCCTGCACCACCAACTGCCTGGCGCCGCTGGCGGCCGTGCTGCATGAGACCGTCGGCATCGAGAAGGGCATGATGACGACGATCCACTCCTACACCGGCGACCAGCCGACGCTGGACACTATGCACAAGGACCTCTACCGCGCCCGCGCCGCGGCGCTGTCGCAGATCCCGACCTCGACCGGCGCGGCCAAGGCGATCGGCCTTGTGCTTCCCGACCTCAAGGGCAAGCTCGACGGCATCTCGATCCGCGTGCCGACCCCGAATGTTTCGGTCGTCGACCTCAAATTCATCGCCAAGCGTTCGACCACCGTGCAGGAGATCAATGAAGCGGTCATCGCCGCCTCGAACGGCAAGCTGAAGGGCGTCCTGTCGGTCACCCATCACCCGAACGTGTCGATCGACTTCAACCACGATCCGCATTCGTCGATCGTGGCGCTCGACCAGACCAAGGTGATGGACGGCAACTTCGTTTCGGTCCTGTCCTGGTACGACAACGAATGGGGCTTCTCCAACCGCATGGGCGACACCGCCGTCGCCTTCGGCAAGACCATCGCCTGATCCAAGGGTCGTTTCGCAGTTTGAGAACGCCCGGCCTTGCCGGGCGTTTTTTATTGGCCGGCCCGGCCAAAAACCATGCTGTTGCCTTGCACTGGTCATGTCTTCGCCCCACTCTCTGGTAAAGCGGGAACACAGAGGGTTTTGAGGGGCAATAGTGGATGGAGCATGCGATCTATCTCGTGACGCTGGTCGGCACGGCGCTCATTGTCGCCGCCGCGTTTTCGAGCCTGATCGCTTTCCGCTTCGGCGCTCCCCTGTTGCTCCTCTTTCTCTGCATTGGCCTTGCCACCGGCGTCGACGGCCTCGGCATCGAATTCGATAATGCGCGGCTGGCTTATTTTGCCGGCTCACTGGCCCTGGCCATCATCCTGTTCGATTCCGGTTTCGGCACGCCGCTCAACGCGCTGCGGCAGGCGGCCGGCCCGGCGCTGTCGCTGGCAACGATTGGGGTGATCCTCACCACCGGCATCTTCAGCGTTGCCGCGTTCTATTTTCTGAAGCTGACCTGGCTGGAATCCTCCCTGCTCGGCGCCGCCGTCGCCTCGACTGATGCCGCCGCCGTCTTCTTCCTGCTGCGCGCCGGCGAGATCCACCTGCGCGAGCGCGTGCGCGCGACGCTGGAAGTGGAATCCGGCACCAACGACCCGATCGCCATCTTCCTGACCATCACGCTGGTCGAGATCATCGCCGCGCACACCAACCCCGAGGCCAATGTGCTGGCCGCCAATCTTCTGCTCGGCTTCCTTGCCAATATGGGCCTTGGTGCCGTGATCGGCGTTCTTGGCGGCTTCGGCATCGTGCGTCTCGTCGAGCGGCTCAATCTCGACCACGGCCTTCTGCCGATCTTCGTGCTGACGCTGTCACTGATGGTGTTTGCCGCCGCCGGCGCCATAGGCGGCTCCGGCTTCCTCGCCGTCTACCTTGCCGGACTGATCGCCGGCAATTCCGACATTCGCGCCGTCACTATCCTTAAGCGGTTCCAGGACGGCATGTCGTGGCTGGCACAGATCATCATGTTCCTGATCCTCGGCCTGTTCGCCACGCCCTCGCAGTTCCCGGCGATCCTGATACCGGCGATCCTGCTTGGCCTGTTCCTCATCTTCGTGGCGCGGCCTTTGGCCGTCTGGCTCTGCCTGATCCCGTTCCGCCTGCCGCGTCCCGAGGTCGCTTTCGTCTCCTGGGTCGGCCTGCGCGGCGCGGTTTCCATCCTGCTTGCCATCACGCCGCTGCTTGGGGGACTGGAGCATGGCCGCTTGATCTTCAACGCCGCCTTCATCATCGTGCTCGTGTCGCTGGTAGTGCAGGGCTGGACGGTCGGTCCATTGGCGCGACGCCTTGGCCTGATCGTGCCGGCGCGTCTCGGGCCGCTCGACAAGGTCGAGCTCGAATTGCCTGGCTCGGCCCACCACGAGTTGCTTGCCTATCGCGTGGCGCCTGGCAGCCCGGTGGCGCGCGGCGAGCGCATCCCGCGCTGGGCAAGGCCCTCGCTGGTGCTGCGCGACGGCCGCTCGATGCGCTTCCAGGACATGGGCCGACTCGCCGCAGGCGATCAGGTCTACATCTTCGTCCCGGACCGCTACCCGCGCCTGCTCGACAAGCTCTTCGCCAGCCGCGCCGTGGTCGATCCCGAGGATGCCGACTTCTTTGGCGCCTTCGCCGTCGACCCAGCCCGCTCGGCGGCCGAGTTGGAGGCCGCCTATGGGCCGGGCCTGACCGAGGCCGAACAGAAGCTCACAGTGGCCGCGCTGGTTTCTGAGCGGCTCGGCGGCCGCCCCGAATATGCCGACCGCGTGGTGATCGGCCCGATCGAGTTGATCGTGCGCGATGTCGACG
>Ga0315336_1004789_pt1 | contig 15538 bp, 14 predicted proteins | sample ASW5metaG_FD_204512 | JGI IMG/M metagenome (GOLD analysis project Ga0315336, IMG submission 204512) | Ammonia-oxidizing marine archaeal communities from Monterey Bay, California, United States - ASW #5 | ecosystem: Environmental > Aquatic > Marine > Intertidal zone | place: USA: California...
TCGCAACCATCGGCCCCGCATCCAATTCGCCCTCCCTTCTGGCGGAAATGATTGAAGCAGGCATGAATGTTGCCCGTCTCAATTTTTCTCATTCCGATATCGAGACGCACGGCCTGAACATCGAAAAGATTCGATCGGCTGCCGACCAGGCCGGAAAGCCGCTGGCAGTGCTACAGGATCTCAGCGGGCCGAAGATCCGGATCGGATCGTTCGAGGGCGGAGGAGTGGAGTTGAGTGCAGGGGACGAGTTTGTCCTCACAACACGGCAGATTCCCGGATCCGAGCGGGAAGTGAGTGTAAACTACGACCGGTTGCCCGACTCGTTGCGAGTGGGGGATCCCCTGTTGCTGAGTGACGGGGCCCTCGAGTTTGAAGTCACCGGGGTAACCGACACGGATATCCGGATTGAAGTCGTGCACGGCGGGAGACTCTGCTCCAACAAGGGGATCAACCTTCCCTCGTCCACGACAAACATTCCTTCGCTGACTCCCAAAGACCGTACCGATCTGGCATTCGGCCTGCAGGCGGGGGTAGATTTTGTCGCCTTGTCGTTCGTGCGATCGGCCGGGGACATCCTTGAGGCGAAGGAACTGATCAAGAGTCATGGGAAAGCGACGCCCCTGATCGCAAAAATCGAAAAGCATGAAGCGATCGGCAACATCGATGCCATTCTCGAATCCGCGGACGGTGTGATGATCGCACGCGGCGATCTCGGGATTGAGATTCCATTGGAGCAGGTTCCCGAAGTCCAGAAATCGGTGATTGCCAAGGCCAACAAGGTGGGGAAGCCGGTCATTACCGCCACGCAGATGCTTGGCTCGATGGTTGATCACGTCCGACCCACCCGTGCGGAGGTTACGGATATCGCCAACGCGGTATTGGACGGAACCGATGCGATTATGCTGTCAGAGGAGACGGCCGTCGGCCGTTATCCGGTTCAGGCGATCAGGGTCATGCGCCGAGTCTGTGACAACACGGAGTTATACTTTCCGTATGAGCAGTGGACGGATCGATATCAGACGGGAAAACTTCACTCCATTCCGGAAGCAGTGAGCCACGTAGCTGTCCACCTGGCCGAAAATCTTGGGGCCAAGGTCATCATCGTATTTACCTCCGGCGGGGGAACGGCAGGGCTGATTTCGAAATTCCGGCCCGAGGCAAAAATACTTGCGATCACCCCCGTGCCGGAATCGTTCCGGCGATTGAGCCTGTTGTGGGGGGTCGTGCCGATCATGATCGACAAAATGGATGACACGACGGAAACGGTCCGGATCGCCCAGCGGATCGCCGCGGAGCAGGGCGGAATCGGAAAAGGTGAGCATTTCATCATCACCGGCGGGCTTCCCGTGGGAAAAAGCGCGGTCACCAACACGATTACCACGGCCCAGTTGTAAGCTTTCCTGCTTGCGGGCCGGCGTTGCCATCCGCGGGCCATCCCGCCTGGCCCCGGATCCGTGCTCGACAATCGCCGGGTCAAAGCCCACGATTCCGCCAATTGGACAGACAGCGGCCTGCTGCCTGACCGAATGACGATCAAGGAGGATTTTTCTGGTGAAACGAATTGCGATCCTGGCGGCCTTTGGGGCTGCGATGACTCTTGCACCTCTCGCGCAGGCGGACCACGGATGGGGTCTCTTCGGCACCTACTGGAACACCAAGGACGGACAGGACGAGTGGGGGGGAGGTTTCCGGTTGGCCGTGGATTTCATCCCGCATGTTTTCGTGGACCTTCGAGTCTCCTATTTCGACGACCTGATCGGTTCCTCCGTAGCAAAGATCGAGGACATTCCCATAGATATCGGGATTATGGGGACGAAGGACCTTACCGACAGCGTTGATTTCTACGGAGGAGGCGGCCTCAGCATCCACCTCCTGGACGGACATGAGAGCATTCCTGAATTACCGCGGGAGACGATCAATCCGGATGACGAACTGGGGATGTATTTTGTGCTCGGAATCGAATCCCTGTTTCTTGCGGAAGAGCTCGCGAAGTATCATGTGAAGGGTGTGACTCTCTTCGCGGAGGCAACCTATCGGTTTCTTACCGTGGACAATGCCGCGGTGAGTACCGACGGGGCCCGGCTGGAGGATGCGGATCTGGACGGACTCGGGTTCAACCTCGGGTTCACGATCCGATGGTAGTACGTATGTATTGGAGATCGATGGTATGAGTTGGAAAACATCCCCGAAGCGCGAAACTCTCTTTTTTATCTTTCTGTCCCTCCTGGTCATGGTCGCATTCTGCGTTCCCGCGGGAATGGCGGCAAAGAAGGAGGACAAGGAAACCTTGCGGGTTGGCGTTACGCCGGATTACCCGCCGCTGATTTTCGTACAGGGCGAAGAAGTCGCCGGAATCGAGGCGGATCTTGCCCGGGGTCTTGCCAACCACATGGGCCGCACCCTTACTTTTCGGAAAGTGCGATGGGAACGGCAGATCGACGAACTGGTGGCGGGAAATATCGATATCATCATGTCGGGGATGTCGGTCACTCGCCCGAGAGAACTCCGGGTTAAATTTGCCGAACCCTATCTCAAGAACGGCTTGATGACGGCGGTTCGCCGTGCCGATTCCGCGGAATTCAACGCCGTCGAGGATATCACCAATACCTCCAGGATCATTGGGGTTCAATCCGGCACAACCGGGCATACCTGGGTCAAGGAGAACTGTCCGAATGCCCGTGTGATTCTCGTGGCGGATCCGGGAAAGGCCGCGTTCGAGCTGCGCCGACGTCGAATCGATATGTATATTCACGATGGCCATGCAATCGCGTGGATGGTTTCCCAGAATGAGTCCGACGTAACCGGGATCTGGGTGCGACTTACGGATGAGAATATCGCATGGGCCGTTCGCAGAGACGATTCGGCCATGCTGAAGGCCGCCAATGAAGGACTCGCGGAAATGCGCAAAAACAGAATCCTGAAACGAATTCTGGACAAGTGGCTTCCCTATGACGCTGAGAAGGAGTAGTTGCCGTACAATGACACGTAGAGATTCGTCCCCACACCGATTATCGATCCACCCTGCCGTTCTCCTGTGCGCGGCAGCCTGCCTCTGCTTTCAAACGTCCTGCGGCAGGAACGAAACTCAAAGCACGGATGCCTCTTCGAAACCCGCGAACGCGGGATCCGCCGAGGAGCAGTCCGAAGATGCCGCACCCACATCCCGTTCCGATCTGGACGAGATCCGGGAGCGTGGCGCCCTGCGGATCCTGGTCAGAAGAAGCAAGGACCAGGGGCTGCCCCGGGCCGGATCTCCTCCCTACCAGCACGAAAAATATTCCGAGAAATTCGCGGCGTCACTCGATGTGGATGCGAAGTTTGTTTACGTCGATGACGTAGCGCATCTCATTCCCGCTCTTGCCGCAGGAAAGGGTGACATGATCGCGGCAAATCTGACCATTACCGCGGATCGGGAGCGCAAGGTTTCCTTTACCATGCCGCTGGGTAACGTCATCGAGAAAATTGTGACCAAGAGTGAGGACCCGGCCGTTACGTCGGCCGATGATCTCGGCGGAAAAAAGATTGGGGTAGCCCAACGGACGTCTTTTTGGGACTCCGCGCAAGCGTTGAAAGAAAAATTCCCGTCATTGAAGATTAAGGCACTGCGAGGGGATCAGACGGTCGACGAAATTCTGGATCGCGTCGCGAGCGGAAAAATTGATGCAACCATTCTGGACAGCAATGTCATTGAGGATGTTCTTGGGTACCGGCAGGATGTTCAAGTGGTGGGGGACGCCTCCGAAGTGCGGTCGATCGGCTGGGCGGTCCGCAAGGAAAACCCCGCTCTTCTGGAGGAGCTCAACCGGTTTGTTGCCCAGGAAAAAGTCGCTTACCGGAAACTCTCAACCTACATAGAGGACCTGCCCGCGTTGAAGAAACGAGGCGTGCTCCGGGTCCTCACACGCAACAACGGGGCGACCTACTTTCTCTGGCGGGGTGAGCTTCTGGGCTACGAGTACGAAATGGTTCATCATTTCGCGAAGGCCCACGACCTGGAAGTGGAAATCGTGGTGGCCCCCACCCGCGAGGACCTGATCCCGATGCTTACGGAGGGGAAGGGCGATCTCATTGCCGCCTTTCTTACAATCAATGATGAGCGCCGCGCGCAGGGTATTGAGTTTTCCTCGCGCTACAACAAGGCCTCTGAAATGGTGGTGGGAAAATCATCCGAAACGGATCTGGCAAGCGTCGATGATCTCGCGGGACGTACCATCACGGTTCGGAAATCCAGTTCCTATTGGTCGACCCTGGAGGAACTTCTGGCGCAGGGTCATTCCTTCACCCTCGAGGAAGCGCCCGAGGATCTGGAGACCGAGGAGATCATGGCCCGGGTCGCGGACGGGACATTTGATTTGACCGTAGCGGACAGTCACCTGGTGGACCTGGAACTGGCCTGGCGAGACGACCTGCGCGTCTGTTTCCCCGTGAAGGAAGACGTGGAGCATGGATGGGCCGTACGGGCAGGGGACACCGCTCTCCACGGTGCGGTAAACGAATTCTGGAAAAAGGAGTACCGCGGCCTTCTCGCCAACATGGCGTACAACAAGTATTTCAAGTCGTCGAAAGAGATGACGAAACATCGCGAGGGACGGGTCGACGGCGAGAAGGGTGGGGACCTTTCACCCTACGATAAGAAAGTGCAGCCGATCGCAGGCGAGCACAAAATTGATTGGCGCCTGATTACTTCCCAGATGTACCAGGAAAGCCGGTTCGACCCGAATGCGAAGTCCTTCGCCGGCGCCCTGGGGTTGATGCAGGTCATGCCGCGAACCGCGAAAGAGATGGGCTATACCAAGCTTCACGATCCCGAGACGGGAATCCGCGCCGGCGTGGAGTACCTGGATTGGACCTGGAATCGTTACGATGAAGAGATCGATGTTCGAGATCGCTACTGGTTTGCGCTGGCCGCCTACAACGCCGGAATCGGACACGTCGCCGATGCCCGACGCCTCGCGGAGCAGAAAGGCTGGGACCGCAATCTCTGGTTCGACAACGTAGAAAAGGCAATGTTGCTGCTGGCAAAACCGGAGTACGCAAACAAAGCGAAGTACGGATACGTTCGCGGGCAGGAGCCGGTAAACTACGTGCGGGAAATTCGGGACCGCTACCAGATTTACGTGACCCTGGCGGACAGGGTCCCCGCAGGTGAATCATGACGACAATTCTCCTGTTTGCATGGATTCGTGCTCAAGATTTCGGAGTGTGGCGGACAGGGCCGTACGCGAAGGGGGGCGCCTGCGCCATTGCTTTGGTAGCCCTTCTTTTTGCGGGTTGCGCGACATCGGATTTGGGTTCGGTACCTGAAGCGAGCGATTCCGTGCTGCGGGTCGGGATCACGGTCAACTATCCCCCGCTTGTTTTTAAGGACGGGGGAAAGATTCGTGGGATGGAGATCGACTACGCCAATGCGCTTGCAGCCGCGCTGGGCAGAACCGTTCACTTCGTTGAGGTGCCGTGGAACGATCAAATCACGGCTCTCGAGGAAGGGAAAACGGACATCATCATGTCCGGGATGTCCATCACTGCGATGCGGAGACAACGGGTTCAGTTTGCGGAACCGTTCCTGGAGATCGGCCAGATGCTGCTGGTGCGGAGGCCGCAGGTGCAAAAGTACGGGAATCCACTGATTCTCCTGAATACACCGGACCGGGTAGGCGTCATCAAGGGAACCACCGGAGATCTCTTCGTTCAGGATCATATGGGGAAGGCCGACCGCGTGGAGTTTCGTTTGCCTGACGATGCCGTGAAAGCGCTGATGAAAGAAAAAATCGATGTGTTTGTCAGTGATGCTCCTTCTATCTGGTGGTTGAGCGCCCGTCATGAGGCGGACGGACTCAGTGGAGTTTTCAGATTTCTCACCAAGGAGTCCCTGGCGTGGGCCGTCTCCCGCGACAACATATCGCTGCTGACCGAAGTGAACGCCATACTCGATCAATGGTTGGAAGACGGAACGCTGGATCGCCTGAGAAAGAACTGGATTCCTTGAGGATCGGAGATTGAGTCGATGAAAGGCGATTCGTCCAGGCTCCTTCGCGGATGCCTCATGATGGCGTCGGCGATTGTAATCGTCGCGGGGCTCAAGGCCGCCTCCGCCATCGTGGTTCCGATTCTGCTCTCCATCTTCATCACCATCCTTGTTGCGCCGACCTTTCTCAGGCTTCAACAAATGGGGATTCCTTCCGGGGTTGCGCTCCTGATCATGGTTGTCGCTTTGATCGTGCTGGCGGTGGCGGGAGCGGCCGTGCTGGCGAGCTCCGTGGCATCGTTTACCGAAAGCATTCCCAAGTATCAAACCTCGCTGGAAAAGAGAATCGGCGAGATCGAAACCTACCTGGCCGAAAATGAAATCGACCTGGGAGAGGAGCGGATCCTGGATCTGTTCAACCCGAAGATCGCGTTCCGGATCGCTGGAAAGGTTGCCGGTGCGCTCAGCGCTACGCTAAGTCAGACGTTCCTGATCCTGATCATTGTAATCTTCATGCTCCTGGAAGCCGCCATCCTGCCGAAGAAATTTGCCGCGCTTCCGGCCATCACGGAGGAGACAACCCGGAAATTCGAACTCGTGATTGCGAATGTTCGACGCTACGTGGCGCTCAAGACCATGCTCAGCCTGCTCACCGGCTTTCTCATTTCGATAGCGCTGGCGTTTCTCGGCGTGGACAACTGGCTGCTTCTCGGCGTTCTTGCATTCGCCCTGAACTATATCCCAAGCGTCGGCTCGATTCTTGCCTCGATTCCCGGGGTGATCCTGGCGCTGATTCAGTATGGACCCGGAAAGGCAGGCGTTGTCGTTCTGCTGTATGTTGTCGTGAATGTCGCCATCGGAAACGGCCTCGAACCCCGCATGATGGGGAAGGGGTTGGGCCTCTCGCCTCTTGTGATCGTGGTAACGCTCATTTTCTGGGGCTGGGTCCTCGGCCCGATCGGAATGCTCTTGTCCATTCCCCTTACCATGGCGGTGAAGATCGGCCTGGAAAGCTTTGAGGAGTCGCGTTTGGTGGCCCTGTTGATGGGCACCGGAATTCCGGATCAGAAGGGCGTGAGTTAAAGAACAGGCTAGCGGCGCCACCGCCGAGCTTGCTCGGTGGAGCGAGTGGTTTTGCACTACGTCAATCAGAGCGACACAAGGAGCCCGTAAGAGAGCGAGGTAAGAGTCGAGCCCTATCCTCGCACTCACCGGGCTCTCTTTTTTCTTTCTCACTATAGTAGTGCAGAATCCTGTTCACCACCGAACAAGTTCGGTGGGGTCCGGATCGTGGTGAGCCAAGACCGAATGCTTGACATCGTCGCCCATACCCATAATGTTTTGGCCGTTCGAGGGAAACATCAAGCAAAGGAGGAAAACGATGAAAAGATACCTGATAGTACCGGCACTCGCGATCATATGGACGTCCGGTTGTTCCACCACGCCCTACCAGGGCGCCGAAAAGACGGTCAAATCCATGGACGCCACCCGACAGGAGGCCGCACTGGCAAGCAAGATGGTTTCCGAAACCATTGGTTCGCTGACTGCGATTGTTTCCACTCCCCAGGAAGATTTGCGTCCTGCCTACGAGCAGTTCAACAAGCAGGTTCGTGATATAGAATCCCAGGCCCGCAAAACGAAAATGCAGGCGGATTGGATGAGAGGCAATCGCGACAAGTACATCGACGCGTGGACTTCGGAGCTGACGGCGATTCAGAATCCGGCAATTCAAAAGGACAGTGCCAAGCGCCGCACCGAGACCCTGATTAACTTCAACCAGGTGGAGAAATCCATGAATGCCGCCCGGGTTGCTTACGAGCCCTTTATTTCCGATTTGAACGATATCAAGACAACGCTGAGTACCGATTTGACCGCTGCCGGTGTGTCGTCAACGAAGGGTGCGGTAAAGAACGCCCGGGCAAACGCGATATCCCTCCAGAAGAGCATTGATTCGGTGATCAGAGAACTGGACAAGGTTACCGCGAAACTGTCGCCTTCAAGTTAGGCCACTTTTGTAAGTGAACGATTCACCAGCGGGTGTTTTCCCGGGGCGTCGCAGAAATGAGGTCGACGACTACTTTGTGAAATCCTGTACCAGGCGCTGGGCCGGCTGGTATCCGGGCGAAATCTCCAGCGCTCTCCGGGCGGATTCCAGTGCCCGGTCCTGCTGATTCAGGCGCAGATGAATCGTTGCCCGTGCGAATGCCGGTTCGGGCGACCCTTCCATCAGGGGCTCGGATCGGTTGAGAGCCGTAATTGCTTCGTCCAGACGTTCCAATTCCGCGTACGCAAGACCCAGGTTGTACCAGGCGCGTCCGAAATTCGGGTCGATGTTGATCGTCTTCTGTAGTGCCAGCAATGCTTCCCTGGGATTGTTTTCCTCCGCCAACAAGAGGGCGAGAAGATACGGATACTCTGCGTTTTCCGGATCCTGCTCAATGGCGCGATCGAAGGCTTTTCGAGCTTCACGGTTTTCACCGGCCAGGTTCAGCGTGCGGCCCAGCATCATGTTGTGAAAATGAAAGTCATCCCATTCCACTGCTTTTCGTGCCCACATCACCGCCTCCTGGCTTCGGCCCTCCGCCACCGCCAGTTGTGCCTGGCGCAAGGCGCCTGCAGGCTGATCGCTTATGTTTTCAAAATATTCAAAAATCTCTTTCCTCGTCGCAGGATCCGCTGGGGGTAGGGACCAGGTCGCCCAACCCGCGTCGAGACGCACGAGCCGAATCGGGTCATTGCGCAATTTTCCGATCTGTTCCCGGAACGCCGGAAAGGGTCCCAGGCCCCGGATGGCCGCGGAGCGAACCGCGGGATCGGGGTGCGTAAGCTGCTCAGCCAGGAAGGCGCGGACATCCTGCCTGTCCGCGTTCATCCCGAGCAGACTCGTGAGGGCCGCCCGCCAGGGCGCGATTTCCTCTGTCCGCGCCAGTTCGAGCAGCTCCGGCGCAATGCTCCGATCCCCATCGTGAGCCTTTGTCAGGATCCGGGCCCGGGCGCGAACCCGCTCGTTCATATCTTTTCCGTACCACCGGGTGGTCCAGTCGATGGCCCATTCGACCGATTGATCGGCGTGGCAGCGGTTACAGGCATTGGGAATTCCCAGTTCCTTCGTAAGCACGGGATCGGGACTGGTGAATCCATGATCACGCCTCGGATCGCGAACCATGAACGAGGTGGCGGGCATGTGGCATTCGACGCACCGGTTTCCGGCGCTGTCTATCGGATGATGGCTGTGGTCCGTCGGTACGATCGGCTTCGCTTCTCGGCGGGTCGGCGGGGCATGACAGGACATGCAGAGTGTATTGTTGACCGCCGGCATCACCAGTTCCCCTGAATGCGGATCGTGACAGTCCATGCAGGTCACGCCTTTATGCCCCATGCGGCTCATCATGAACGAGCCGTAGACGAAATTTTCCTCGATGACCTGACCATCCGCGTAATAGGCCCCGAGAGCATCCGGCAGGTGCAGCCGGTAGTGATCGCTGAAGTCATCGCCGAGCTTGAAAGTTCCGGTCAGCTCCTCTCGTCGTGAGTGACAGGATGCACAGGCACTCTGCAGTTGATTGGACGACAGGCCGCTGCTTACGTGCAGGACCGTTACATCCTTCATGTGGGCATCCAGGTTGCCGTGACACTGCACGCAGTTAATGCCCATTGCATGCCAGGAGGAGTCGTAGGCGTCCTGTTCCGGATCGTAATTCTTCTCGAATCCCGTCATGTGGCAGAATGCGCACTGGGAATTCCAGGTCATGCCGCGGTTCTTCCAATGCTGCCATGCATCCGGGGCGTACTCTTCTTCCTGGCTGTTAAACCACTCGTTGCTATTGACGTCGTAGGCCACGTTTAAGGTCTGCAACCGTCCCCCTTCGGTTGGGACGAGGTACTGTATCAACGGTTCCACACCGATAACCGCCAGGGGTTTGTGGGCAGCGGCAACGTCGTTCGAATCCGTGACGAAGATCGCCGGGCCCGATTGAAATCGTGCGCCATCAACATCCTCGTCAACCAAACGATTCGCAACCGCGTGCTGTGACTTCATCCACGATTCAAATTCCGCGAGGTGGCATGCGGCGCACGCCTGGACATCGGGGGAGGGGATCGCGGATCGGGTGGCCAGCGCATCCTTCAGCGCCGGTGACACGACTGATTTTTCGTCGGGGTTGGATTTAGAGCTACAGGCTTCGAAGAGAAACAACGAAAAGGCGAGCAGCGCACAGGCGATGAGCGTGAGAAAACGGCAGGGAATGCCCATGCATTTGTGAGGATCTGAAATCATGCACGCACATGGTGCATGGACAGCAAAGAGAGTTCAAGCAAGCAAGGCTATCCAACCTGTAAAGCGGCGACGTAAACACCAAACCCCGGTACTTGGCACGGCGCCTCCGGCCCGTGTTAGAACAAGAAGAGCGGAAGGATTGGGTACGGAGAGGGCAGGCTCCTTTCGTGCACTTCTTTGCCTCTTCGCTTGTTCCGACACGGGCCGGAGGCGCCGTGCCACGTGCTTGTGGCTTCGCTACACGGGTCATATACCCGTGCTACGGAAGACTGGGGTTTTGGTTGGGCTTCGCTACACGGGTCATATACCCGTGCTACGGAACGGAGAGAGGGGTCTCGCTGTGCGCGAGTTCCTGAGCGCTCAGGTTTCGGATGAGTCGTGGAGCGACGTTCGCCATGCAACGCGCCATGGTGTCATAGCAGGTTGCGTAGTCGAGGGGTGAAGCGCCGGCGGGGAAGTGGACATACCCGTGCCCGAGGCCAAAGAAGACTTCGTCGTCGGTATCGATCTCCTCCACGATCATAAACACGGTTCCGCGGGATCTGAAAAGTTTGGATTGCTGACTATAGATCATGGAGACTTGAAGGTCCGCATCATCCGGATTCTCGACTCCAGGGCCGATGACGTGGTCAAGCAAGGCGGCCGCAGCCTCGTTCGCGTGGTCCGCAAATTCCGCCTGGCAGGATTCCGTCCAGGTCGTGTCCGACTGGCAATCCGCATGAAACTCGAGGTAGTAGGACACCGGAATGGGCGCCGAAGGAAGTTCAACGCTCGACACCGAATGTTGTTTTCGCATCGAGGAGCAACTGCAGGCGACCAGGGAGCAAAGGAGTACGGTGACTAGGCGGAGACGGAGCATGGGGAGACCTCGTAGATTGGTTTCAAGCTACCATGAGGAAGGTTGGTTCACAACGATTTTCCTGTTAATAACTCAAAAAGTTTCAAATTCTCTTGAAAAAAGATCACTTTCCGCGTAGTAGTTACATTATTGTTTTCTACCCGAATTGAAGATCCGAATTCGAAAATCGGAAATTCCTGATGGGGGCGCTTTTGGCTTCGACGTGTAAGTAGAAGCATTAGCTGCGTGCCGAGGACCCCGGTCGGCCTCGATAATCATACGGGAACACTAAAGCAGTCGACAACGACTACGCTCTCGCGGCTTAAATACCGTGACGTCGCCCCACCGACGCCTGCTGGGTGGTGGCGGCGACACTAGCAGGCTAGCTTTGATGCTGTGTGACCGGGCTGAGAGGCGAAGCTATTTCGTGGACACTGGTCTGAGGCATGGCCTGTCCGTTGGCAGTGTTTCGGGCGAGATTAATTAACGGAATACGCACGTAGACGCTAACGTGAAGCTTGCGCGGACGGGGGTTCGAATCCCCCCGCCTCCACCATTCAAAAACCCTAGTTTTTATAGGGTTTTTGCGTTTTGCATCGATCATCAGTCAACATAAATCATGCTGGACAACATGGATTGTTGTAAGTAGAGTTGTAACCTGAATGGGGGCTGATTTATGCAGACCCGGCCCCGATAAAGCCCGTCCCCGAGGCGTGGGCGCCCGGGACGGGGCGCCGAAAAAGGAAAGGAGGTCGACCGATGGCCAGCCTGCGGAGACTGCCCAGCAGCAAGTATTGGATCGCCTGTTTCACCGACCGCACCGGTCGCCGGAAGCAGCGATCGACACGGGTCGAGGCGAGGGGGACGGACGCGCGCCGCCGGGCGCAAAAACTCGCCGACGGGTTCGAGGACGCGGCGCGCAGCGCGCGCACCACCCGGCAGATTCAGCGGGTGGCCGCCGATCTGGTCAAGGATCTCTCCGGGGAGGATGCCCCGCAATTCACAGTCCGGGCGTGGTTCGATCACTGGCTCGATATGCAGAAGGCCGTCGCCTCGGCGCGGTCCTGGACCCGTTACCGAGGTCAAGCGGACCGGTTCCTCGAGTACCTTGGCGACCGGGCCAGTTGCCCGATCGCGGACCTGGAGCGGATCGACATCCAGGGCTACCGGAACGGCCGCCTGACGGTCGTGAGCCTCAAGACCGTGAAGCATGAGCTCGACTTTCTGCGGCGCGCTTTTCGCGCTGCGATCCAGGACGGCGCGCTGGTCGAATCGCCGGCCGGTGGCGTGACGCTGCCCAAGATGACCGGAAACACCCAGACCAGTCGCCGCTCGTTCACGTCCGCGGAGCTTCGCGCCATCATGGAAGTTGCCGGACCGGAGTGGCGCTCTCTCATCGTGTTCGGCCTCTACCTGGGACAACGGCTCGGGGACACTGCACGGCTCAACTGGGCCAACCTGGACCTGGAACAGGGCGTCGTGCGCCTGACTACGCAAAAGACCGGAGCACAGTTGACGATTCCGATCGCAGAACCGCTTCGCGCACATATCTCAACGTTGCCTCCGCCCGAGGATGTAGCGGCCCCCCTGCACCCGCATGCGCGCGAACTGGTCGACCGTCACGGGCGAGTGGCCGGTCTTTCCGCAGAGTTCCGGCGCCTCCTGGAAGCGGCCGGACTGGTCCCGCGCACGCCGCACCGCAAGTCGGCCGACGGACAGGGACGTGGGGGGCGGCGAAACATGTCGGAGGTCTCGTTTCACAGCCTGCGGCACACCACGACCTCGGCGATGAAGAATGCAGGGGTAAATAACGATGTGGTGATGGCCACGGTGGGACATGAATCCGAATCCATATCTCGCGAGTACACCCACGCGGAACTGGCTGCCATGCAGTCTGCGGTAAACGTATTGCCCGATATCGTGAACGAAGCATAGAACATATGTCGCCTCTCATGGCCACAGTGTTCACCGCGGAAAGATTGAAGCATGAGCTACAAAATATGGGATGCTGACAGCAGGCGTATGCGCAAGTTGCACAACCTGACCCGTAATGAAGACGGCGAATGGTGCTTCGAGTTGGACCAGGGGGAGAGTATCGAATGTCGCCCCGAGGATTCGGATGTTTCTCTGCCAAAGGCGGCAGAAGTCGACACGGTGGGTCACTTCGAAGGCCTTGGCACAGGTCTTGTCGAACTCCGCGATGGGATCCGAATCCGTGTAAAGGAATGGTATCAGTCTGAGAGGGGCGAAGACGGCAAGCAGAAATCTGAGAACACTCCCGGAAGCAAAGAGTGTCAGGCGCTAGAGGGATTTCGAACTATTAGATTCGCAGATGGTCGCACTTTCTACCTAACACCCAATCAAGCAGCTATCGTGAGTTACGTCGTGCGCGAGCATGGACAGGAACCGTTCTTGTGGTCGAGTGTGCAGGAACAGGTCGCGGTCTATTCCCAGAGTTTTCGAAAGGGCGCATTCCGCTCGCGGCCGGAGGCGTTTGATCAGCTTTTTGAGCTCGTAGGAAACGGAAGATTCCGCCTGAAGGTCGTCATTGCGCCTGTGCGCTGATTTTCAAGCATTTTTCAAGGATTTCAACTCTTCCATCATACCATTTATCACCTCCAGTGTGGTTAACGTGTTCCCGAGCATTACGGATGTTTTATCCGCAATGAAACGTCGGGAGACACAATGCCACATAGCGCCCGCGACCTTATAAACGGCGATCTGCCCTGCGAACGGTGGATACGGATGCCGACTCGCGGCTACTGCCCGTACACCGGACTAAGCCGCGCGCATTTCTACCGACTGATCTCCGAAGGAAAGATCAAGTCCTCGAACCTTCGACGCCCCGGGCAACTCCGTGGTGTCCGCCTGGTCTGGCTTCCGTCGGTCTTGGACTACATCGAAAGACACGCGACCGATCCCGCCCACAAGATTGATGATTGAAAAATGATGCAAAGAAAACCGCCCACTCGTTGCACGGCGGCGGGTGGCATTCAATTAAGGAAGATAAGTAGTGAGACTTTTAGCGCCAAAGAAGTCCTTTGTCAACCGGATGGACCACCGGCACTTGCGTGGGCGTATTCCCCATGGGGGAATCACCAATGACGCATTCCTGCTGGGGCCGGCCTGCGAAAATATTAATCCGCTCCCACCTGGCCTGATTTTCAGCTCCGAACTTGGCGTATATGATCCGTGCACGTGCGGTAGCAGCACGATTCTCTCAGAGCAAAACCCATCCCGGAGGGTTTGATAAATGAACCTTGCGGCGTTGCAGCGAATGAAGTCGACATTCCAATGGTCGTGGATACGTCGACGCGAGTGCGAATAAGAAAGGAAAAATAGTACGATGAATACAGAACAAGTATCCCAAAGCCGAAATTGCCACCCTCCAATAGGAAATGAAGCGTTGAAGATTTTCATCAGCGGAAGATTGGGAATTGCTGCTGATGAATCATATACCCGCGATCTCGAGTCGAGATTGATGTGTATTGGGTCTGCTGAAGACATCGTCACCGAGTTCAAGTTTGAAGACATGTACGGCCCGAATCTCTGGCGTGACGAGTTTCGGAATGCGTTGGCACTTTGCGAATCCGCGGGTTTCTTCGACGCATACTTTGTCCGCGATAGCAAGGATAGCGTAGAGGGCGGGTTGTTCGTCGTAATCGAACGCATGCGTGCGGAACACATTGCGATTGAATTGCAGAAGTGGGCTTACCTTCCGGAGGCCGGCTTTGACCACCATGCAGCGACTATGGAGGCGTGCACTTTAGCCTCCGATACGGACTCTTTAGAGTTCATCGCGCGAGTCTTTAACGGGGAAGGTCATGCTGTCGTCGTTGACCGGGGACGGGAGTACGCGCCGGCGACGTGTTACGTCATTCGCCTAGGGGCCTAATCTGATGTCCGCATTATGCCAGCCGGACTGGTTCTTGAAGGCGCGTGACACAACCTCAGGCGCCGATCGCTATCGCGACGCACTTGCAAACTTTCCCGAATCTGACGGCGGCTGTCATTGGGCGTTGCGCGGCATTTCCATGCTAGGGTCCATGCTGGACTGCTCGACAGTCAATGTTTCAACGGCCGCCGCACCAACGTCCATGGAACAAGGCGCGTCGTTGATTCAAAAATTCACCCTGCACTAAAATGGTTTGCGCAGTTTTTGGACATGTAAAGCAATGCCCATGAAATCACGACGACGAAAAAACGGGAGGACACCTAAACAGTTTTCGTCCTCGGGTAGGGACAACACCGAGGCCGGTAGTGGGACTGAATCCGTCATCGAGCGCCAGCCCGAAGATAGCGACCGGCGATTCGAGGCGCTCAAGGAATTGGCGCGTGAAGGTAACGAAAATGCGGTTAGAGATCTTTGGTTGGAATACTCCTACGAGTTTCTAGTGAAAATTGTACGCACAAGTACGTGAGGGTTGAAGCAGAGCATCGTGCTGGCAATTGGCGGAGA
>Ga0315336_1004790_pt1 | contig 15534 bp, 18 predicted proteins | sample ASW5metaG_FD_204512 | JGI IMG/M metagenome (GOLD analysis project Ga0315336, IMG submission 204512) | Ammonia-oxidizing marine archaeal communities from Monterey Bay, California, United States - ASW #5 | ecosystem: Environmental > Aquatic > Marine > Intertidal zone | place: USA: California...
ACTGGAGCAGACGCCCAGCTCGCCAAGTCCTCTTTCAAGGCGGAGAGGAAGGGGGGTAGATCCGATGTCGCCGCTGCCAAGCTCGCCGTGGAGGAGGTCTCCGAGCAGGTCGACGCTCAGCGGGATGAGATCGATGACGTGCGGGACAGCGTCGGCGTCAACAAGATCGAGCTCGACATTCTCAAGGCCAAACGAAGTGTGCTCGAAGCCGATCTGGAGCATGCCAAGGCCAAGCTCGCCATCGCCAACGACGCCAAGCTGGAACTGGAACCGTTTGCCGAAGCCATCTCCCATGCCGGAGACGCCCTTGCCAAACTCGAAAACAAACTGGCGCAGCTCAAACTGCGCTGATCTATTACCCGGCGCGTCCGACGACCCAGTGGGTTGCTGGTCGCGCCTTCCATTCATGAGGAAAAAACTATGTATACAATGATATTTGCCCTGGCCATCGCGCCCCTTGCCAACGCCGAAGACTCCGAGTTCGAGGGCACCGCGGAGGCAGGCCAGAAGTTCGAGGAGTCGGAGACCAAGCTGTCCGCCGAGATCGGAGGCGCCATGGCCGCTGGAAACACGGAGTTCTGGACGGTCAATGGTCTGATGACCGGCAGTCGGAAGTGGGGCCGCAACCAGCTGGCTGGCGAGTTGGGTGCCAACCTCGGCAATGGCGTGGTCGATGCCGATGCCGATGGCGTCCTCTCCGACCGGGAGCGCCGGGCTGGCCGTCAGCGAACGGCGCAGAAGTATTGGACCGAGGCGCGCTACGATCGGTTCGTCGGAGTCAAGGACAGCATCTATGTGTTGGGTGGCGCCCTCGTAGATCCGTTTGCCGGCTACGACCTCCGCTCTCACGAGCAGGTGGGGTATTCGCGGATCCTTCTGGACACAGACACCAAACTCGTCGGCGAGCTCGGTATCGACGTGGCGCAAGAGAACTATGTCGACGGCGTCGATCCCAACTCGGCCAACATCATCGCGGCCCGCGCCATGCTGGGCTTCAGCCATAAGTTCAGCGAGAACGTCGCCTTCAGCGACACCATAGAGGCGTACGAGAACGTCGTCGATCCGAATGACCTGCGCATCCTCAACGAGGTGGCGCTGACCTCGAAGCTGTCCGACACCTTCAGCCTCAAGCTCTCCCATCAGCTCACCTGGGACAACGTGCCGGTCGACGGCTTCCGCAAGACCGATCACACTGCGCTGGCCACCTTGGTCGCCTCGATTTTCTAGGAGAAACCTATGGAAACCCCAATTATTCCCGAGCAGCTCGCCCCTTTCATCCCGCTCGCACAGGGCATCGTCACTGCAATCGCGGTGCTCGTCATCGGCTGGATGGCCAGCAAATGGGCCCATCGCATGTCTATCGGCGGTCTGCGCAGTCGCGGCGTCGACGAATCGCTCGTCCGGTTCCTCGCCAACATGGCTCAGTACACGGTGCTCGCCGCCGCCGTGGTCTCCGCCCTGGGGGCCGTCGGCATCGAGACCGCCAGCGTCATTGCGCTCCTGGCTTCGGCGGGCCTCGCTGTTGGCCTGGCGCTGCAGGGCAACCTCGCCAACTTCGCCAGTGGCGTCATGATTCTGTTCTTCCGGCCTTTCACCCTCGCCGACATGGTCACAGTCGCGGGTCAGACAGGCGTCGTGGAGGACATCGGACTCTTTGCAACGACCCTGATTACGGCGGACAACAAGACCATCATCGTGCCCAATGCCCAGGCCACGGGGGGCGTGATCACCAACATCACCCGACGCGGAAGCCTGCGCGGCGAGGTCGACGTGGGGGTGGCCTATGGGTCGAACCTCCAGCACGTCGAGCAGGTGTTGTTGACTGCGGCTGGGAGTGCTCAGACGGTGTTGCAAGACCCGGCTCCTGCCATCGCGTTCACCGGCATGGGGGCCAGCTCCCTCGACTTCAAGGTGCTCGTGTGGTCAGATTCCGGCGACTACCTGGCCATGCTCCATGACGTTCGGCACCGGGTCTACCGCGCTCTCGAGGACGCGGGGATCGACATCCCATACAACCAAATCGTCGTCCGATATCCACCCGAGTCCAACCCCATGCCCCCGTCTTCATGACGGGTGGTGATGGACCTCGAAAGCGAGGAGGCGCTCGTCCTCCGTGTACGCAACGACGGAAACGACGGGCGCCTCGCCTATGACGACCTGGTGCGCGACCACCAACAGTGGCTGGTTCGCTACCTGATGTACGTCATGGGGGGCGAGCAATCCCATGCCGAGGACATCGCCCAGGACGTATTGGTCAAGGCGTACACTTCCATCCACTTGTACCGTGGTGACGCCCGGCTGAAGAGCTGGATCCGCAGCATCGCGACGCGGATGGCCTTCAACCACCGCCGCGACTCTGCGACCCGCCGGCAGTACGAGGAAGAAGCGGGAGTGCGCTCTCCGATTGTCGGCGGAGAGGCGGCTTTGCTGGCCAAGGACGCCGTACTGACGGTCTTGGATGCGATGGCCTACCCGGCGCGCGAGGTCCTCGTGCTCAGGTACGTCGAGGAGCTGTCGACCGAGCAGATCGCGGAGACCCTGGGCATCGGGCACTCCGCGGCCAAGATGCGCCTGAAGCGCGCCCGCGAGGCCTTCGTGATGCTGCACCAGAAACGGGAGGGAAAATGAGCAACGAAGAATGGGACGACGAGCGGATGTTGGACGCCTTTGCCGTTCTGCGCGACAACGTCGTCGAGCTCGAGACGGATCTGGCCGAGCGGGTGAACGCCGGAATTCAGGCCGAGGACGATGGGCGCTTTGCTCCACCGTCGATTCGGGACATCCTGGGCGACCTGACCGGCAACACCACCGACGTCCTCACTGATCTAGCCGGGTTCAACGACGACGAGGACGACGAGGAGGACTCCGATGGAGGAACTTGATGACCAGATGATGCAGACCTATCTGTGGGCTTTGGATTACGCGCCGACCGTCCTGGGCGTCGTATTCGTCGCGGTCGGTGGCGTGATCCTGACGTATATGGCCCGCCGCATGACCCGCTGGGTCGTCATCCGCACCGGTCTCGACGTGCTGGCCGAGAAGGTCGGTGTCCCGCGCATCCTGTACGCCGTCGGTATTAAGGACAACGTGCCCGACGTGCTGGGGCGGGTCGTTTGGTATGCCGGCCTGCTGGTCATCCTCAACACACTTGCGGGCATGTTGGGTCTGCAGGGGGTCGCCGACGGAATCGCGGTGGTCATCGCGTGGCTGCCGAACCTCGTCACCGGCGCGGTCGTCGCTTTCGCCGGTGTCTACGCTGCGGAGCTGGTCCAGGGCATGGTGGGTCGCATCGCGTCGGCCCGCGGCGATCTCGAGACCGCCGACTTCCTCGGGCGCGGCGCATATTTCCTGGTACTCGCGATCGCCTTGACGATGGCCGCCGATCAGGTGGGGCTCCCTACACATCTTGTGGACTCGATTTTGCTACTGGCGGTCGCTGCGGTGGGCTTTGGCATCGCGCTGGCCTTCGCCCTCGGCGCCAAGAGCCCCTTCCATCACCTGGTGGCCCGGCACTATCTGCAGCGCATGTACCGACCGGGCGACACGTTGGACATCGACGGCACATCCGGTGAGCTCGTCCGCTTCGGTTCGGTCAGCGTGGTGCTTCGGGGGCCGGACGGGGAGTTCGTCGTGCCCTGCGGCGTCGTGCTCGAGGGGACCGTTCGCTTGACCCGGAAGGCCGAGTAGTTATTCGCAGCTGCCGCCATACCCCTCTACACAGACTGTAGGGCGGGAGCACCTGGGAAATCCCGACCTCAAGACGACGACGTTGACGTGGAGAAGTGAGCGCCTTCCTGGGTGAAGACCATTGTGGTGGTGTCCTCGCTCGGCGGTGGTGGCATATTGTGTCCATGAAGTTCGGACTCCTCGATGGCCTGCGACGCGCTGTGTTCGGAGAGCCAGAACGCGAGCCGCGTCCGGTGGATGATTGGTCGTGGCCCGCGCTCACCTTCGCGGACGTACCCGCTGAGGACTTCGATGCCAACGGCGCGGACTTCTTCGGCGGCTATGAGGAAACCTACGAGCTCGATGGCCGCACCGACGTCGATCTGCTCTCCGAAATCGAGCTGGGCGCAGGCGTGACGCTGCAGCGCTACTACGCTTTGTCCAGCCCCGAGCGGTTCGTACACCCGATTCCGCTGCTACAGCTGCGCCGCAATGGGGAGGTCCTGCCGATGGACGTCCGGGAGCGCCCACACCCCTTCTTGGCCCGCTACGAGAAGCCAGCTACCGAGCGGCTTTCGGGCACCCTCCAGGCCCGGGCGTTCAACGCCGTCGAGATGGCTCACGCACCGCTCCTCGCGATGGCCCTCTTCGACGACCCGCAAGGCGAGAGCCAGCCCGACTACCTGCTGCATACCGACCTCCGCGTCCGGCGGCGTGAGGGCCAGATCACCGTCCTCGCCCAGCGGCGTTTCACCGGCGCCCGATTGACCTACTACGCGGATCCGGTCATGCCCTATCTGGCGCGCACCGACAGCTGGTTCTCACCCATGAAGGTTGCCGTTTTTGGTGCTTATCGGCTGTCTTTCGGCCCGAGGTCGAGTCGCCCTCGGTTGGACGTGGCCCGCATGGGTCTCATCACCCACGAGCCGACTTTCGCTATCGACGACACCGTCGACGAGGTCGCGCGCCTGCGAGAACTGGACTGGTCCCGGGCCACCCCATTCGAATTGGCGGAGGTGGGTGACATGCGAGTGGTGGTGCAGGTACTGCCGCGGTTTCGTGACCTGCCCAACCCGTGCCGATTCGTCCTGGTCCGCGCCGATGCCGTGTCTGAGGTGGTCTTCCGGGTCCACAAACACCACACGTCGATGGGCAACCGCGGCCGAACCGTGGGCGACGCCACCCGGGAGGACGTGGTGTTCTTCACCGACCACGCGCTGAAGCAGGGCGTGCGCGATGGCGTCCGCTCGGCACAGGAAGACAGTGAGGTCGAGGGGCGGATCTGGAAGTGGAAGATCAAAACCTCAAGCTCCGCCGCGGTCTACAACACCATGGTCTACAACTCCGACGACTTCGTCTTCGAGATCGACCTCGACCGGTCGACGGGTGAGGTGCACGTCGACTCCCATTCCGACGTGAGCTCCTGAACACCCGCTCTCAGGGCGCGCAGACTTCGCCGAGGAAGACCCTCCAGTGGGTGCGTCCGATGTCCTGAGCGACGCAGGTGTCCTGGGTGAACAGCTGTTCCAGGCGGCCAGAGCCAATGCCGCCAGAATCACCACCGAAACGCGCATGTGCACCTCTCGTCGGCGTTCCCTAACCAACCGCGGGGTAGAGTGGGCCGTGTCCGAATTGACCGACGTAGTGCTGGTGGGCGCCGGCGTGATGTGTGCCACTCTGGGCACCCTGCTCCGCAAGCTCGATCCGACACTGACAATCCAGGTCTTCGAGCGCCTCGACCGGGCCGCGGCGGAGTCGTCGGACGCTTGGAACAACGCTGGCACCGGGCACTCGGGCTTCTGCGAGCTCAACTACACGCCCGCTGCTGTGGACGGCAGCGTCGACGTGGGCAAGGCCATCCGCATCGCCGAGGAGTTCTCGGTCAGCCGGCAGTTCTGGGCGTCGCTGGTCGGTTCTGGCGACCTGACGCCCGACTTCGTCCGCCCGATCCCCCACATGAGCTTCGTTTGGGGGGCCGACAATGTGGACTTCCTGCAGACCCGCTACGCCGAGCTGGCTGAGTCGCCCCTCTTCCATGGCATGCAGATCTCCACTGAGGCCACCGAGATCGCCGACTGGATCCCGCTGGTGATGGAGGGCGCAGACCGCGGACCCGTCGCCGCTACCCGGATGGACATCGGCAACGACGTGAACTTCGGGCAGCTCACGCGGACCTTGATCTCCGGCCTTGCAAAGTCGGAGGGCGTGGCGGTTCACCTCGCCCACGAGGTGGTGGACTTTCGACACAAGGCCGACGGGATCTGGCGGATCAAGGTGCGGGATCTCGAGAGAGACCGCGAGCGGATCGTGCGGGCCCGGTTCGTGTTCATCGGCGCTGGAGGGGGGTCGTTGCCGCTGCTCGAGCGCTCCGGCATTCCCGAAAGTCGAGGATATGGCGGCTTTCCAGTGAGCGGTCAGTGGCTGCGCTGCACCAACCGACAGGTCATCGAGCGCCACGCGGCCAAGGTGTATGGCAAGGCCGCGGTCGGTGCGCCGCCGATGTCGGTTCCCCACCTCGACACCCGGCGCATCGACGGTCGGCGCGAGCTGTTGTTCGGCCCCTACGCCGGGTTCAGCACCAAGTTCCTGAAGCGCGGCAGCTGGTCGGATCTGTTCCGGTCCCTGGACTTCGACAACATCGTGCCCATGCTCTCTGCCGGTGCCCACAACCTGGATTTGACGCGGTATCTCGTCGGTCAGGCCATGCTGTCACCCGAGGAGCGTGTGGCCATCCTTCGCGCCTACTACCCAGCAGCTCGGGACGAGGACTGGGAGGTGGAGATCGCCGGTCAGCGGGTTCAGATCATCAAGAGCGATGGGCGTGGCGGTGGGGTGCTTCAGTTCGGCACCGAGGTCGTGACGGGCGCGAATGGGACGATGGCGGCGTTGCTCGGGGCCTCCCCCGGCGCGTCGACCGCGGTCGCGATCATGCTCGACCTGCTCGCCCGTTGCTTTCCGGAGCGGATGGAGGCATGGCGGCCACGGTTGTCCGCCCTCATCCCGTCTTATGGGCATCGGCTGCGCGACGAGCCCGAGCTCTGCGAGGCGATCCGGCGGCAAACGGGAGAGGCCCTGCAGACCACATAATATAGTGGGGGCATGCTGTTCCCCTTCCTGGTCTCCGCCTCCCTCGCCAACCCACCCACCTGGACCGAGGCGGAGAAGATGCCCGTCTTCGAATCCGCCAGGTATACACGCGCCGAGGCGCCGGGAGCGACCGAGCACCGGGACGCGCCGGCGCTCCCGAGGGTCGTGGCGATGGACCGGGACGAGCCGTTTCCAGAGGCCGAACGCCTGTCGACGGTGATCTCTCCAGACGGAACGCGAACCGCCGCTTGCGTGCCCACGGACTCGACCGACGCCGACTACCGCTGCACGTGGAAGGTTTGGAATATCGGGGAACCGGACGCCCCCGTCGAGTTGGCCAAGGTGCCCTGGAAGGTCCGTCCACAGTTGGTTTTCGTCGGAGAGGACATCGCGTACGCGGTTGATCGCGGCGTGCAGATCGGGGACCGAAGGGTGCCCGTTCCGCATGGGGTTCGCAATCTCGCCGTCCTGGATGGACGGGTCATCGTCGGCACCGCGACCGGTAAGATGGTGGTGATCGAGGCGGGCGAGATAGCCAGTTCGCGCCACGTCATCGACGGTCCGATCCACTCCATGGCCACCGATGGCAAGCGGGTGGTTGTTGGCGGCGGGCAGCTCGTTCGGGTCATCGACGGTCCGTCCATCTCCTCCCACGTGGCCCCCTCGCTGGTCTGGGGCGTCGCTATCGAGGGGGATCGCGTGGCCGCCGTGCACACCGACGGGATTGTCGTCTGGGAGGGAGAGGGCGAAGAACCTCGGAAGATCACCGGTCACTTCGGCAGCCTGGTGAGCATGGTAGACGGCGTGATCCACACCCGGACCAGCGCCGGTGAGCGCCTCGCGATCTCCGTGGCAGACGGTGAGCCCCTGTTGCGACCGATTCTGGAGAGGGCGCTACCCGATGGACTTCCGGCCCGGTACATCAACGACTGGGCCTGGAATCTGGACAAGACGCGCATGGCCATCATCGTGCGTCGGACCAAGCTGGTCGTGCTCGAAGGCGATCTGGTTCAGCACGCCTTCGCCGGCGACCTCTACGATCTGGCCGATGGCTGGGGCGTGGAGACCCGTGTCTTCTGGGTGGGCGACACGGTGTGGGTGCTCAGCGACCAGGGCGCCTTCCGGTCATGGGGACCCGACGGGCAGGTCGTGCACTCGGGGTCAGCCCTCCACGAAAACCACTCCCTGCCGGCGCCCACATGGCACCTGGACGGGGAGACACTGACCGCACAGATCGGTCCCTGGGTCCGACAGGTCGACACCACCGATGGCTCGGTGTCCGATCGCGGCGTGGCCTGTACGGTCGGGGGTCTGAAGATCGTCGCTCTGGAGCCCGGCGAGCGGAATCCCGCCGTCGAGAAGTGCATGTGGCGCGGTTACCTCGGCATGCACGACTCGATCCTCGACGCCGACCGCGGGCACCTGATCCTGCCCGACGGGCGAAAGATCGGAAAGCGCTGGTACTGGGGGCGTTTTTCGAGTGATGGAGACGTGCTGATCGCCCGGCACGACATCGGATTGCAGAGCGTCGACGCCCGAACCGGAGAGCGGCGGGCTGCCTGGGCGAAGACGGGGTCGCGCATCAACTGGGACCCCTACGAGGAGCGCGCGCTGGCCAGGGTCGGAGACGACGCGACCTGGATCGACGTGCACACGGGAGAGCGCACGACGGCCGTCAAGCGGATGGACCGTCGACCCGTGTTGGCAGTCGATCCGCTGGGGCACTGGTTCCTCACCGGGCACGACGACAGCTCAGTGCGCCGCTGGTCTCCCGAGGGAGAGCTACTCGAGGTCTGGAAGGCGGGCGGCGTGCCCACGTCGATGGGGATCACCGCGGACGGCCGGATCATCCTCGGCACCAAGGATGGGGCCGTCACGGCCTGGCGCCCAGGGGGATCCCACGAGGATCTGCAGCTCCCCAGGGCGAACCCCTTGCACTACGGCGACGACTCCACGGCGGTGCTGTCTGTCCTGCCAGTAGGCGGCAGGTTCGGGGTACACACCAAGGACGACCGCGTCTTCACCTTCGGTGCCGGCGGCGTGCGGCCGGAGGGGCGCTGGAAGGTGCCTCCGGGGACGACAGCGCAGGACATCTTCGAGGCGTTGGGGGCTCCCGACGCCGAAATCGACGCGTTGGTGGTCGACGACGAGGTCGTGCTCCTGGGTGGCGGTGAAACCGCGCGAATCGGTATGCCCGGCGCCCATGCGCTTCCCTTTGGCGATTCGGGGGCGCTGGTCTCCATGGAGGATGGCGCCGTGCATGTCTACGACGGGTCTGGGGTGTTGATGTCGATCACCTGGATGTGGGAGGACGGGAGCTGGGCGACCTGGCGCGATGGGGATCTGTCGGGGGCTGGTTCCGGATTTGGGCTGGTGCGCTGGCCGTGACCGTTTGGAGCAGGTGCATCGCACAGGAGGGCTGCTAGTTTTCGCCGGGGTGGGTGATATCGCACCTACCTGTGGAACAATTTGCCCTCCGGTCTGCGGCGATCTGGATCCGATTTTGCAGGGAGTTGGGCAAACGGAGGTTCCATATGTCCATCAATTCCGCCCTACTTCACGAGAGCATCGCAATCGCTGCCGCGAAGGAGCCGCTCATCACCAAGCGCTTCTACGAGATTCTGTTTGAGCGCTACCCTCAGGTAAAACCCCTGTTTTCGCGTAACGCCCCGCGCGAGCAGCAAGAGATGTTGCAGGCGACGATCCTCGCCGCACTCGACCACCTCGAGGACGGCGCATGGCTGGAGGAGAACCTGGGCGCACTTGGCGCCAAGCACGTAGAATACGGCGTTACCGAGGAGATGTACGACTGGGTGGGAGACAGCCTGATCGCCGCATTGGCCGATCTGTGCGGCGACGCTTGGACCCCAGAGCACGAGGCCTCGTGGGCGGCCGTATACGGCGTACTCACTGACCTGGCCTTGAAGGGCGCCCGTGGCGCACAACAGACCGCATAGGGCAGAGCCGTGCATATCGACCTGCCCGATTTCATCGAGACTGAGCGCATGATTCTACGTCGGCCGAGCGCCTCGGATCGCGACGCGATTGCGTCCGCCATCTTCGAGTCGCTGCCAGAGCTCGCGCGGTGGTTCGAGTGGGCCGAGATCATCCAGCGGTATGGGGGCGTCGAGGACCTCGCAGACCGGGCGACGGCGGCCGCAGATCGCTTCGATGAGGGGCTCGACCCGACCTGGTACGGCTGGAGCCGGGCCGAGCCGAACCGAATGATTGGCGAGTTTATGCTCAAAACCGGTGATTGGGACCTGGGCATTCTCGAGTACATGGTGTGGATTCGCAGCGACGCCGCGGGCAAGGGATTCGCGTCGGAAGCCAGCCGCCACATCTTTGATGTCTGCTTTGACCAGTTGGGCGCAAAGTTGCTCGAGGCCCGGTGTGCACCCACCAATGGACCGTCGCGAAAACTCATGCAAAAACTGGGTTTTCAGGCTTGGGGGTATCACGCGGATGTCCCGCGCTACGTGCTCTTCCCCGCCTCATGGGCACGGCATGGGAGCGCAGCGACCGTGCGTCTGGTGCGGCAGCGTTTCCTCTCGCGGACCGTCGCGTAGCGCTTGAATCGTCGACCCTGAACGAAACCGACGGGCTGCGGATTGGCTCCAGTTCCGGATTTCCTGTCGTTTGGCGGCGTTTTCGCCTACACTGTGCGTGGGAGTACTCCCCGCGCTCCTGCCCCGCACAATTCTGTACGTGGATTCGACTATGGATGGTTCCATGGGCGAACTCGTTGATCTCTCTCCATACCTTGCCGAACAACGGCTCTGCGACGCGGTCAGCACCCTGCGCGACCAGTCGCGAACGGTCGCGGTTCCGCCACCCGAAGAGTTGGGTTGGATGGTTATCGAGCGCGATGAACTCGGCCGGCCGCTGCGCTACCTCCAGGCGAAATACCGAGCCATCATCGGATACGTGCCCGGAAACCCCGAGATGACCTTCCTGGACTATCGGAATCACTGTCGGGCATATGACCTGCCCCTCGACGAGCTGGCCCTGGGGCTGGAAAACGGGTTTCTGCCGCCGCCCCTTGTCGAGGAGCCCCTGGGCTCCTCACCGGATGAGGAAATCGATCCCTTTGCCGGAGATCTCCGCAGCGGTTGAGGCAGTGTGGCCAAACTCGCCACACTGTATAGCTTTTGCCTACACCGCACACACGCCCAAACCGCGCTCGACGCGGAATCACATCTGGCATGTGATCTGCAGTCTCTTATCGGCCTGGGGACAGTAAACATGAGAACCATTGGTCAGGTGGCCCGAGAAATCGGGATCAAGTCCGATACGATTCGCTATTACGAATGCGCTGGTCTGCTCTCGCAACCTGCGCGAAGCCGGTCCGGCTACCGTGTATATGCGGACAAAGACGTGACCGAGATCAGAGAGATATTGCGCCTCAAAGGCCTGGGTCTCACGATCCGGGAGATCCGGGTGTACGTGGACGCTCGCGGCCCTGACGCCCGGTGGCGTGTACTGGCTGACCTCCTTCAGGGGAAGCTTCGCGCCGTTGAAACGGAGCTGGTGTCACTGCAGAACAGGCGCGATGCACTTCGGGCCGTCTCGGCCCAGGTCATGCGCAGATGCTCGAGCGATCCTCGAGTCGGGGAGTTTTTTGAATTGAGCCTTGACCTTGGAGTGTGCTCCAAGGTCTAGGTTGTTGAGAGAGGGAGCGGGCGCGCCGCGCGGGGAAGCAAATCGCGCCCAGATGCGGGGAAACAGGAACAAGAGGCCATCGACGGCGTTGCAGAGGTGCGCAATCCCACGGCGCATGTCCGCAACGTGCGATTGGCACAGAGGCTATTTCGGCAGGTAGCTCGTGCGGAGACGTGCGAGTTCTGCGACCCACCAGAGGCGAATTTCGAACGATGCGAATGAATCCCAGAAAGCGCACGCTGACAGTGAAGATCGTGTACTACGGTCCGGGACTGTCCGGGAAGACGACCAATCTTCAGGTGCTTCACGGGCGATTTCCCGCCGATAACAAAGGCGCGCTGGTGCAGCTCGATACAGAGAGTGAGCGCACATTGTTTTTCGACTATTTCCCCCTTGCTTTGGGGAATTTAGCCGGCTTCAAAGTCAAGGTCGATTTCTTTACCGTTCCCGGTCAGAGTTTCTACCACGCCACCCGACGCGCTGTGCTCGATGGGGTCGACGGCATTGTATTCGTTGCCGACTCGTCGCCGTCTCGAGAGGAGGCCAACGGTGTCTCTCACGGCGACATGGTACGCAACCTCGACGGATCCGGTCGCAAGCTCGAGGACGTTCCACACATCTATCAATGGAATAAACGCGACGTGCGCGGAGCCATCCCGGTGAAGGTGTTGGAACGAACGCTCAATCCCGAACAGGCGCTGTCTGTCGAGGCCGTGGCCAAGGACGCAGTGGGGGTGTTCGAAACGCAGAGTCTGCTCATTCGGGCGGTGTTCAATCACGTGCGCGCACAGCAAGGGTGGGTGCGAAAGCATGCCTGAAATCCTCCTGGGCCACCTGCATCACGTCAGCCTGGCGTCGGTGCTACAACTCGCGGAAGGGGAGTCCTTCAGCGGTTGGATTCGCATTGGCGAAAAGTCGAAGATGGGATTCTCCAATGGGAATATCACCCAGGCCAGCATTGGTGACCTGGTCGGCGTCGCAGCGGTCCGGGAGCAATTCCTCATCAAGAGCGCGCGCTTTGTGCTCGACAAGGGCCAGCCCGTCGACGGCCCCGCGCTCGGCCATGTGATGAGCCTGGTGATGGATGGATGTCGAATTGCCGATGAGTGGCATCGCCTCTGTCCCATGGTGCTCGATGTGGTCGAGGTCGACGGCGTGGCGTTGCAACCGGATGTCCACGGCGTGGTGGATGGCCTCGACGGATCGAGGTGTGTCTTCGAGATCGCGATGAAGGTCGGCGCCCGTGGGTCGGGCGTTGTAGACCCTCTGCTCATGCTTCTGGAAAATGGAAACCTGGCCGAGGTGGCCGATCCCAAGCACGAGCTGGTTGACGATTGGTTTTTCCAATCTGGCGATCAGAGTGTGGATGCTCCCGCGCCCACACCGGCGCCGTCGAATCGACCGATACCCGAATATTACGACGCACTGGATACCGGACGAGTCGCGCTGAAGATTCGCGAATTCGCGACTGCGGAGGCGGCGTTTCTCGATGCCCTCCTGGCCCGTCCAGAGGATCGCATTGCCACGCAGAACCTGCGACGCACGCGTCAACTGCGCGACCTGGAACTTTCATGACCCCGTCGGTGAAGACCGGCATTTTGCTCGAACGATAACAACCAAAGGAGCCAATAATGGCACGTGTAGAAAACCTCGCGAAGACCCTCAAGACCCTTGTCAACAACACCCCTGATATCGAGGGCGCGGCACTGATCGACAACGATGGTCTGATGATCGCGAGCTCGCTGGATGCCGATACCGATGACGATTCCGTCGCGGCGATGAGCGCGGCGTTGTTGGGACTTGGTGAGCGCATCACCACTGAGCTCGAGCGCGGCAGCTTCGAGTTGGTCATGCTGCGTGGCGGCGACGGCTATGCCGTTCTCGTTCGCTGCGGACCCGACGCTGTGCTCACCATCCTCGCATCGGGCAGCGCAAAACTCGGTCTCATTTTCCTCGACGTTAAACGGGCGGCGAAAGAGCTGTCTCGGACGCTGGGGTAGCCATGGGACGGGGCGGCGGATTTCAGATACCGGTGACGCGCTTGCTCGAGGCCATGAACCTCCTTGGTGGCTACGAGACGAGTTTCGTTTGCACGGAACAAGGGCTCTTGGTGGCCTCGGCAAGCTCGGACGAAGTCAACTCTGAGGAGGTCGCCGGGTTCACAGGTCTGTTCGATAGCATCCTGACGAGGGCGATTCGCGATCTGGGATTTCGGCGCGTCGATGAGGTGACTTTGCTCGATTCCACACGGGATCGGCTCGTCATCCGCCCACTGCCCCTCGAGGGGAGGCCACGTATGTTCCTGGTTCTCAGGGTGCCACCCAAGGCCACCTGGCGCCGGAACACCAACAAGGTCTGCTTTCAGCTAGCGGACATCCTCGCGCCACTTGTCGCCAGTGAGGATGACGATGTCTGAGAAGCCCGTTCTGGACTTCACCGACGACGAGTTGGACCGAGCGCTCTTCGGAGCCGTGCTCGGGTTGGAGCCGGGTGCTTTGCCGGCGTTTCAACCCGAGCCGGTCGGCAGCGTCGTCGAGCCAAGTGAGGAGCTCCGAGACGTGTCTCGGAGGATCGCCGGTCAGTATGTCGAAGTCATTGCCAATTTCGCGGCGGCGGCGTTCAGCGGTCGTCTCGACCGACCGGGCTGCGAGGAACTCCTCGGAGCGCTGGACAGCTTGGAGCGCCTGGCAACCGCATCGGCGGACACCCGGCAGCTGGAGCTCCTCAAGAGTATGCATCAACAGGTTGAACGTCGATTGGCACGTCGTATGGGTTCGAGCCCTCATCGCTTCCTGAGTCGGCTTCGCAAATGGTTGGACGAATATGGAAAGTGCCTCAGTGGAAACGACAGTGAACGGCTGCGGCGGCTCGTGACCTACGACAGGGGCAGCTTGCCTCTGCTCGCTGAGTTGTCGCGGCTGAGGGGCATAGGCCCGAAGCGGTTGCAGCGACTCTATTGTGCGGGTTTGTACACAGTCGAATCGGTAGCCAATGCGAATGCGCAGGAGCTGGCCCAGGTCACCGGATTGCCCACGAAACTCTCGGTCAAGGTGGTGGATGCCGCCGGCCAATTCGCCGTTGAGCAGCGGGTGCGATGTGTACAGGAGCTGCACGCGCGATCTGTGGAGACGGCACACATCCTCGTTGAGAGTGCCGGGAATCTCGACCCCGAGCTGGCCGCGCTCGTAGTCGATGCTTTCAGACGCCTATCTGGCGTAGTCGACCCACTTCTGGGCGACAAGGAGTGACGTATGAACTGGACTGAGTTGGTCAAAGAGATCGCATCGGAATCCTCCCAAAGCGAGCGCGATGTGCGACAGATTCTCGATGCGATGGTCAGCGTGACCACATCCAAACTCCTCGCTGGTGAGGATGTGCCGGTCCGTGGGCTGGGTACCATAAGCAGTCGCTGGCGGGCAGCTCGCACGCTGCGTTCTGTTCAGGACCAGCGCAAGATCATGCTGGACGGTCGCTTCGTACCGCGGTTTCGTCCATCGAAGAGCCTACGCGACGCCGTGGCTGGCCGAACGCCGCAACATTGGCGTGATCCGCAGCATCAGGCCGCGTGGAGGATCGCCGAGACCCTGGTTGGCGACCTGGCGCTGTACCACGCCGGTCGCGCCCCGTCGGCAGTGACGGAAAACACGCCACCAAGTGACGTCAGGATGAGTTGCGTCGAGGCTTTCGGTCCCCTCTGGGCGCAGGTGGAGCGCACCTACGCGCAACAGGTAGCTGGCGCCGTCCGCAGTGAGGGTGACTACCTCGGATTGGCGGCCAGACGAGCATTTGCGAGTTCCTAGAAAGTCGCCCGATTGGCGGGCACCCAACAAACCAAAGGAGAATGAAAATGAGCATCGAAAACTATGAAGAAATAAAGGGTTTCATTGGATTCACAGACGATACTGCCAGGCTGCTTGTCGGCTTGGGTCCCGTCTTCGAGAAACACGGCGCGGCCATCACCGAGCGGTTCTACGCTACGTTGGGCTCAAACGAGAAGACGGCCGCGCTGGTCGAAGGTCGCGTGGACAAGCTCAAGACCACTCACGGCGCCTGGATGAAGTCGCTATTCGCCGGCGAATATGGCGAGGCCTACTACGAGTCGCGTGTCCGCATCGGAAA
>Ga0315336_1004791_pt1 | contig 15533 bp, 14 predicted proteins | sample ASW5metaG_FD_204512 | JGI IMG/M metagenome (GOLD analysis project Ga0315336, IMG submission 204512) | Ammonia-oxidizing marine archaeal communities from Monterey Bay, California, United States - ASW #5 | ecosystem: Environmental > Aquatic > Marine > Intertidal zone | place: USA: California...
CGCGGGATCGTCGAGAAACCGGGCGATGGCGGGGCCGAGCGCGGTGCGTAGCATCCGTGAGCTGCGCGCGCGTCCTTCGGTATCGTTGTGTGAGATTGCCATCCTGTCACCGTCTCGGCCGGCAGCGCGTCGAACAGCGCCCGGTCGGGGACGATCAAAAGAGCCTTGGAGCCGTCCGGTTCAATGGTTTTCAGGCGCCATCGTAGCGTAGCGTGCAATCACCGGCTCACGGCGGCCCCGAAGGCCTGCTGCCTCACCATATTTCGCATATATGGACACACGCAATATTTTGTACGTGTTTATTGACACGCGAGTCCCGCCAGGCTTATGAGAAAGTATCGGTCGCGCGCCCGCACGGGCGATCGTCATTTTACGGCGCGGAGGATTGCCATGAGGTCCGATCCGGAGGACGCGATTTTTCAACGCAGAGCCGGCGTTCCCAGGCGCGCCGGGACGATGCCGACACCGCCGTCCTGCGAGGCGGCAAAGAGGGGTGGCGCCTCGTGAGCATGTTCGACATATGGCTGGGCATCCTGCAGGGGCTGGGTATCACCCTGGAAGTCACGGCCTATGGCCTGGTCTTTGCGGTCCCCTTCGCGCTTGTCTTCGGCGTCGCGCAGTTTGTGACCACCGGCTGGACCCGCTTTCTGGTTACCGCCATCATTGAATTCTGGCGCAGCTCCGCGGTCGTCGTCCTGCTGTTCGTCTTTTACTACGTGCTGCCGGTGATGGGCGTCACGCTATCGGCGCTGACCGTCAGTGCGTTGGTGCTCGGTCTCAACACGGGCGGTTATGCCAGCCAGGCCGTGCGCGCCGGGCTGCAGTCTCTTCCCGCCGGCCAACGCGAGGCTGGCATGGCGCTCGGCCTCACCCGTCCGGCGATACTGGTCCTGATCGAGCTGCCGCAGGCGCTGGTCGCCATGAGCCCGACCTTCGTCAACAACCTTATCCAGCTCGTCAAGGCGACTTCCCTCGTCTCGCTGGTCACCCTGACGGACATGACTTTCCGGGCCAAGGAAATCTCGCAGACCGAGTATGACCCGGTCGCGATCTATTCGGCGCTGCTGCTGGCCTTCTTCGCCGTCTGTTATCCGATCGCACTCGCGGGCCGCTGGCTCGAGGCGCGGGTCAATCCCCATAAAGGAGCTCAGCGTGGGATTTAACCTCGATTTCGCACTCTCTACCATCCCGACCATTATCGGGGCGATCAGGGCGACCCTGCTCGCAACGGTGTTGAGTTGCCTCGGTGCTTCAGCACTTGGTTTCACGTTCGAAATAATCCGCCGCGGGGGTGGCGCGCCTGGCCTCGCGGTCCGGTTCCTGATCGACTTCATCCGCTCCACGCCGGTTCTGGCCTGGCTCTATTTCCTGTACTTCGTCATGCCGTTCTACGGGATCCGGCTCGGCGCCATGACGGTCGGCATCATGGGATTGAGCCTGTATTACAGCGGTTACCTGGCGGAGGTGTTCAAAGCGGGCATCGACGCGATCCCCAAGGGCCAGCAGGAAGCGGCCAGGTCCCTGTCGCTCAGCCGCCGTGACACCCTCGTTTTCGTCATCGCGCCGCAGATGTTGCGCAACGTCGCAGCACCGTTGGGCAACTATCTGGTTTCGATCCTCAAGGCGACGCCCTATCTGGCGATCCTGGCCGTACCCGAAATGCTCGGACGCGCCTTCGATATCGCTTCAGAGACCTATCGATACGCAGAGCCGCTGACCGTCGCCGGCATCCTGTTTCTCGCCTTGGCGCTGATCGTCGCCTACGGCGTAAAGCGGATCGAGCAGCGCCTGCTTGCATCTGGACGGCGCTGATGCTCGCCCAGGCTCCCCACCCTGTCTCAAACGTTCAAACCACCCCTTATGTCCGGGTGGATGGCCTCAACAAGCGGTTCGGCGCCCTGCATGTCCTGAAAGACATCGATATGACGATTCGCGCAGGCGCACGCGTTGTCATTTGCGGGCCTTCCGGTTCGGGCAAATCGACGCTGATCCGGTGCATCAACGGTCTGGAGCCGTTCCAGAAGGGAACGATAGAGCTCGACGGGATAACGGTGGGAAAAAATGCCCGGGATACGGCTAAGGCGCGCCGGCAGACAGGCATGGTGTTCCAGAGTTTCAACTTGTTTCCGCACCTCACCGTGCTTGCCAACTGCACGCTGGCGCTGCGCCGGGTTCTCCTGAAACCGGCACGTGAGGCCGAAGAGATCGCCATGCAGCATCTGACGGCGGTGCGCATCCCCGAAAAGGCGCGAGCCTACCCGGCCCAGCTCTCGGGCGGTCAACAGCAAAGGGTTGCGATCGCGCGTGCGCTTTGCCTCAACCCGCGCATCATGCTGTTCGACGAACCCACCTCTGCACTCGACCCGGAAATGGTCAAGGAAGTGCTCGAGGTCATGATTGCGATCGCAAGAACTGGCGTGACCATGGTCTGCGTGACGCATGAAATGGGTTTTGCTCGCGAAGTCGCCAATGAGATCGTTTTCATGGACGACGGCCGCATTGTCGAGCATGCCTCTTGCAAGGCCTTTTTCTCAGCGGCCGCCCACCCGCGAGCCCGGCTGTTCCTGGACACCATCATGAGCCATTGAGAGCAGACGCGTGTCGACCCGGAAAGCGGCGCGGGCGGGCGCCAACCGACGCAATCGCCGCGCAGGTCACCACTCGGGCGCGAACGCGTAGCCAGCCGAGCGAACCGTCCGGATCACATCGCTCCCCACCGACGCCCGAAGCCTTTTGCGCAGCCTGGCTATATGGACGTCGACGCCTCGCACATCGGTTGCAGCGGCGTGCTCAGGCCATGCCGTCGCGACCAGTTCCTCGCGACTGAAGACCTTGCCAGGTTGCGCCAAAAGGCTGCGCAAAAGCTTGAACTCGATCGGCGGCATCACGATTTCTTTTTGCTTGAAGAATGTCCGGTGGGTCTGTCGCTCCAGCCGGAAATCGCCCTGGACCAACTCACCCGAATCCGTTTCGCGCGATAGCTTCGCATGGCCCGCTTTGCCGTGTAGCCAGGCAAGCAGCTGTTCGGGGGCAAACGGCCGGGAAAATATCTCGTCGACGCCGGCCTTGATCAAATCAAGATGCAGCCTGCCGGAGCGCGGGGCAACCAGGGCCGCGAGAGGCGTCGCCTTGGTTGCGGCGGTGGACTTCAACCAGCCGCACTGCTTGACGATTGCACGGTCGCCTGAATTGCAGTCCATGATCATGGCAAGTGGGGTTGTCGCCGCGATGGCACGTGCGATGTCCCGATCGCCCGTGGTCAGCTGTGTTTCGAAGCCGGCTACTGAAAGTATGTGCCCGAAGACCAGGAAAAAATCCGGGTCCTTCGAGGCGATCAGGACCAGCGGCTTCATGAGTCCATCAACCGATATCGAAGCATCATAACGCTGACTACCGCGCAATCAGGCGCGATGACAATATACCCTGACGATCGACGTCTCGCGAGCTTTCCGTCCTTGGCTACGAGGGTGCTGATGCTGCATCGGGTCCGCGAGGTGTTGATCCGGCAGCGGACAATGCCGGTAGACGCCTTGCGCAGTCACTTGGCGGTGTTCGGCATCGTGACGCGACAGGGCATGCCGGCGTCGGTATGCTGATCGCGTTGGTCGAGGACGATGATCACTGTCTCATCCCGTCGCTTGCGCGGTCCACGCTTTTTCCGCTGATCGGGCAGTTGCGAACGGTGCACGGGAAGGTCAGCGAGATGACAAAGATGTTAGTAATTCATCCTCGTCGTGACCACGCCAGGCGAGGCTAGATCACCTTTGACGAGCCAAGAACGCAAAGGGCCCGACGGAAGACGGTCCGAAGCGGCGACAGAGCGAGATGTCGATCAGGAAATTGCAGGCGGAAGCGGCGATCAAGGCGCTCATTGCGTCTAACGCTGCGGAAATGTTCGACAAGATCCGCGGTAACCAACACTCGATGAATAGCAGTTTCTCGAACGGACTGCGCACGCGGCAAGATGGCTACTTCAAGGAGCCAAGGGGTGTGATCTTCAGGCGCCAAGCCCGGCCTGCCAAATAGCCAAGAGCCGATCCTACTCTGCCACTCGATGGCAAGCCGGACTTTCAGCGGAGCGGCCAGGACTCAATCGAGAGGCCCTTTCGCGACTGATGTCCAAGAGTCAAGGTTGTGGATCTGTCGCAGTGGTCGACTGGGCGTTCATCAAGCTAGACAACGCGGTGACGATTTGGGGTATGAAGAAGGGCTTGCTGATCATGACGCTGTTGGGTACACCCTCGGCGCCCCACTGGCCTGCGCTGTCACCGCTTATATACACGACCGGAATCGACGGATTCGAGTTGCGCAGATGGCGAGCCACATGCCAACCAGTCAGGCCCGGTCCGAGGCGGATATCCGTGAGAAGTGCCTTGAACCGGTCAGGGGACGCGTCAAACAAAGCGATAGCCTCCTCACCGTTCCTAAGACCGACAATTTCGAAGCCGGCTTCCTCGACGGCTGACTCGAGTTCAACCAAAATCATTGGCTCGTCTTCTACAACCAAAACCGCAGGCGCGCCCATTCTCATGCCCTCTTTGGGCGATACATCGGGGGACGCGCGTCAACCCACCGGCCTTCTGACTTTCCCGATTCGGCAACCGCATAGATGGCCGACATGGAGCGCAAGCCATCGCTTGCGTTGGGGTAGTGCTCAGCAGCAGAATCGGCAGGACGGCCCTCTTTGCGAGCGCGCAACGTCTCCGCCAGATCCTTGTAGATGTTGGCAAACGCCAAAGGCATGCCTTCGGCGTGTCCAATGGTTACGCGTGATGCGCGATCGGCCTCCGGAGACAATCCACCCTCGCCTCGTTCTATCACCTGAAGCCTGCCGTGAAGCGGCGTCCAAAAAAGTTGGTTCGGCTGCTCCTGGGCCCAACGAAGTCCCCCTTTCTCCCCGAATACCTGAATGGCAAGGCCGTGCATGCGGCCAAGGGCGATCGAGGAGGTCCACAACCGGCCGACGGCTCCGCCGTCCATGCGGAAGTTGACCATGGCGTCATCCTCCAGCACCCGCGAGGGGATACAAGAAACGAGGTCGGCCGAGAGCATCGTCACCTCCTGGCCAGTGACAAAACTCGCCATGTGCAGCCCGTGAATGCCGCAATCGGCAAACTGTGCCGAGACTCCAATCTGCGCCGGGTCATAACGCCAGCGGATCCGGGGATTGTCGGCATCATCGGCGTCCGCGTGGTGGCCATGAGCGAATTCCACGAACACCAAACGAACGCGCCCGAGGTCGCCGCGTTTTACCATGGCACGCATATGTCTAACGAGCGGATAGCCTGTGTAACCATAGTTCACCGCGAAGATGCTCCCGGCCGACTTCACCAGTCGCACGATCTCTTCGCCTTCTTCGACGGTCATCGTCATCGGCTTTTCGCAAAGAACGCTGAAGCCGGCCTCAAGATAAGCCTTGGCAATTTCGAAATGCGTCGCGTTTGGCGTGGCGATGGTCACGAGGTCGACCCGATCAGGTCGGTGCATCTCGCCCTCCAGCATCTCACGCCAGTTTCCGTATGCCCGCTCCGCGCTTAACCCTAGCTTTTGCCCGAAGACGCGCCCGGCCTCGGGGCGATGATCCAATGCTCCCGCCACAAAGGCGAAATCACCATCCACGGCAGCCCCGAGCCGGTGGGCAGGACCGATCTGACTGCCTTCGCCGCCTCCGATCAGGCCCCAGTTGAGCTTCGTCATCCTGTTGCTCCTCAGTTGAACCCGATGGCTTCTAGGTATTCGCGGTTTGCACGAGCATCATCGATTGGACGCACGTCCAATGTCGGATCACAGTCCTGTTCGACAGTGCACCAACCTTGGTATCCGGCATCAACCAGAACCTGCCGAACGGCCGGGAAACCGACCTCACCCTTTCCGAGATTGCAGAATATCCCCTGGCCGCAGGCTTCGTAGAAGTCGATACGGTCAGCCACGACCCGCGCCTTGACGACAGGATCGATATCCTTGAAGTGCACATAGCTTATGCGTGCGATATGGCGGCGCATGAACCCAACCGGGTCAAACCCTGCATAAGCGTGGTGGCCGGTATCGAAGCAGATCTTCAGAATCTGATCATCGACCTCATCCAGGAGCCGCTCGAGCTCAGGTTCAAAGTCGATGAAACCTCCTGCATGGGCATGGATGGCTACCGTCAACCCGTAGTCGTCCGAGCCGATTCGGGCCACCGTCGCCAGCCGGTCGCGGAACGCCGTCCATTCGCTCTTCTCCATCTGCTCGGCCTCGCTTGGGCGTCCAGCAGTTGGTGCGCGGCGCGGCGAGATCGAATCAATCAGCACCAGATGTTGCGCGCCCTGGGCAACCAGGGCCTTGCAGGTGCGGTGCGCACCGTCCAGCACGTCTTCCCAACACCGGGGATCGTGGAACGGTCGAAACAGAACACCGCCAATCAGGGTAAGGCCATGCTCGGCAAGCGAGGCTGCCAGCACAGCCGGGTTCTCCGGCATGAAGCCCACCGGACCAAGTTCGATGCCTTTGTATCCGGCCTGCGCGCATTGATTTAGAACGCTCTGCCAAGGTGGATTGCGAGGATCGTCGGCAAATTCGACGCCCCATGAACAGGGGGCATTGCCAATCCTTATGTTCATGCCGACCTCGCGAGCAACCAAATCCATGATTCTGACCCAGCCATGTCCGCCTCGAAAAACAGTTTGCAACCGATTGCAAAACTTGTATCGTTACGGGGGTCGTTTCGCAATATGAATGTTCACGGCGCAACGCAGATTTCCATTCGGGGAGAGAGTAATGGCAGGCGGCGACAACACCATCCGCTTGACCACCGCGCAGGCGATCATCCGGTACCTCTGCAGCCAGTTTATCGAGATCGACGGGGTCGAAACGCGTCTGTGTGGAGGCGGCTTCGGGATTTTCGGCCACGGGAATGTGCCCTGTCTCGGCGAAGCGCTCTACGGCGTGCGCGATAGCCTTCCGCTTTACCGCGGCCAGAATGAACAAAGCATGGGCTTCGCAGCGGCGGCCTATGCCAAATACTACCTTCGTCAACGGTTTATGTTCTGCACGGCTTCGGCCGGCCCGGGCACCGCCAATCTGCTTACGGCAGCGGCCCTTGCACATGCCAACCGGTTGCCGCTTTTGATGCTGTGCGGCGATGCCTTCATCACCCGCCTACCCGATCCGGTGCTGCAGCAGCTTGAACATTTCGGCAATCCAACTCTGGGAGTGAATGATGCCTTCAAGGCGGTGACGCGCTACTGGGACCGCATCACGCATCCCGCGCAGGTAATCCAGTCATTGCCGGCCGCTTTGGCAACAATGCTCGATCCGGCCGACTGCGGACCCGCCTTCATCGGCTTGCCGCAGGACGTGCAAGGCTGGGCATATGATTATCCCTACGGTTTCTTCGAAAGACGTGTTCACCGCATTCGCAGGCAATCGCCAGATCAGGCCGAGATCGACGCTGCCGCCAGGCTGCTGGCGTGCTCGCAGCGCCCACTGATTATCGCGGGCGGAGGCGTGCAATATTCGCGCGCAGGCGCGGAGTTGATCGCGCTTGCCCAGGCGCGCCGGATCCCCATCGTCGAGACCATTGCCGGCCGAGCCAACATGCTGGCCACCAACCCCTTGAATATCGGTCCAATTGGCGTCACCGGTTCAAACAGCGCCAACGCCATCGCAGCACAGGCCGATGTGATATTGGCGGTCGGAACTCGCCTGCAGGACTTCACCACCGGCTCTTGGACGGCGTTCGCACATGATGCGAAGCTGATCGCGCTGAACGCCGCCAGGCACGACGCCGGCAAACACCTTGCGTTGCCCGTCGTGGGCGACGCCAGGCTTGGACTTGCTGCCCTTGACGTGCGACTGTTGGAATACCGCGCGCCAGAGAGTTGGATTGGGCAGGCGCAGGCGGAGCGAGCCAAATGGGATGGCTATGTTGAGCGCAACACAGCCGCAGGCAATGGCCCCAACTCCTATGCGCAGGCGATCGGGGTTATCAACTCTGTGTGTGACCCGCGCGACCGGGTCATCGCCGCCGCCGGCGGGCTTCCCGCCGAGGTCACAGCCAACTGGAGAACGCTCGGGGTCGGGACCATTGACGTGGAGTTCGGTTTCTCCTGCATGGGCTATGAAATTGCAGGAGGCTGGGGAGCGCGTATCGCCCAATGTGAGGTCGAACCGGAAAAGGACACCATCGTGCTGGTCGGCGACGGCTCCTATCTCCTGATGAACTCCGATATCTACTCGGCTGCCTTGACCGGAAAGAAGCTGATCGTCGTGGTCCTCGACAATGGCGGGTTTGCCGTCATCAACAAGCTGCAGAACAACACCGGCAACGAAAGCTTCAACAACCTCATCGCAGATTGCCCGACAGTGCAAAACCCCTTCGGCGTCGATTTCGCTGCTCACGCCTGTGCGTTGGGAGCGGTTGCAGAAACCGTCGAAAGCCCGTCCCAGCTCGCTGATGCATTTTTACGTGCAAAACGTCGCTTGCAGACTTCCGTGATCGTCATGAAAGTCGATCCCCACGAGGGATGGACGGCCGAAGGGCATAGCTGGTGGGAAGTCGGCACGCCAGAAGTGTCGCAGAGCCCGAGCGTGATCAAGGCTCACAGGGAAATCGAATCTGCGCGTGCGCGTCAGCGAAAGGGCGTCTGATGCAGGATCTGACCCGACTGTGCGGCAATAGTTTCATGGTCATCGGCCGGGCGGGAATGGATCTTTACGCCGATCCGCCAGGAACACGGACCGAGCAAGCCAACCGCTTTTATGCCTGCCTCGGAGGGTCCTCGGCCAACATCGCAGTCGCGCTCAGGCGCCAGGGCGCAGATGCAGCGCTGCTGACTTGTGTTGCGGATGATGCGGTGGGCCGGTTTTGCGTAAACGAACTGGACCGCTACGGTGTCGACCGCAGGCATGTGCGTTTCGTGGGAGGCGAGGCACGAAATTCACTGGCACTTGTCGAAAGCCGCCTCGAAGGCCACCAGTCGGTGATCTATCGCAACGGTGCGGCTGACTTTGAAATGGCCTTGGCCGACGTGGAAGCGGTGAACTATTCCGCTTACTCAGGTCTCATCGCGACGGGCACTGTTTTGGCAGCCGAGCCGTCTCGCAGCGCTGCCCTTCGCGCCTTCGCGCTTGCCCGCTCAGCGGGTTTGCCGCTGATCTTCGACATCGATTACCGTCCTTACAGTTGGCCATCCGATGAGGTCGCGTCCGAGCTCTTCCGACAGGCCGGGGAAACTTGCGACATCATCGTTGGCAATGACGTCGAGTTCGGCTTCATGGCAGGCGACTATGACCGGGGGCTGCGCAAGGCTCGCCAGCTTGCTTCCGAAAGTGCCGCGATCGTGGTGTACAAGATGGGCGAGAAGGGTGCGGTCACGTTCACCGGTGGCCGCGAAATTTACACCGGCACATATGCGGCAGCCGCCATCAAGCCGACCGGCGCCGGCGACAGCTTTCTGGGTGGCTTTGTTGCAGCACTTGCTGCCGGGCACGATGCCGAAGCAGCTTCTCTGCGCGGTGCGGCGGCAGCGGCTCTCGTGGTCGCGCGAATCGGCTGCGCGCCAGCCATGCCCACACCGGCCGAAATCGACGACCTGATGGTTCGGCAGTCGCCGAGGGCTGCCTTTAGAAAGGACGGTGGCAGTGCATATCGCCCCTTACGACAACAATAGTCAGCCGATAGTGGATGCGAACGATCCGACGGTGCCCCTTAACTACTTCAACATCGTGAAGTTGAGACACGGAGAGAGCTTCCGTTATCGCGTCGCCGGCTACGAGACCTTTATTGTGCCGGCCACGGGAACCGTCGCGGTCGATGTTGAAGGTGATCGTTTCGACGACATCGGCAATCGTGTCATCGACGTATGGGATGGAGAACCTGAGGGCGTCTACGTTCCAACGGATACAGAGGCACAGTTTACCTGCCGCTCCAACGCGGCGGAAGTGTTCGTCGCCGGGGCACGGTTCGACGAGATCCTGAAACCGTTTGCCGTGCGCGCCAACGAGCTAGACATAGTCCAGTACGGCTCTGACCAGACAAAGACGCACCGCAAGATCAAGCACATCTTAGGGACCAAGTACAACGACAGGGTCGGGCGGCTTTTGGTATCGGAGCTGTTTACGGTCGGTGCCGGAGGCTGGTCGGGTTTTCCATCCCACAAGCACGACACGGACCGCCCGCCGCACGAGTCGCGTCACGATGAGACATACAATTTCCGCTTTCGCCCCAATTATGGGTCGGGGCTGCAGATGATGCAGCGCGTCGATGGCGAACCTGGCGAAGCCTATCACATCGTCAACGGTTCGACAGTGCTCATCGACAAGGGCTACCACCCCTGTTGCGCACTGCCGGGCTATGAGATGTACTATTTCACCATTCTTGGCGGGCTCACCCAGCGGAGCCTGACGCAATATTTTCAGCCGACGCACGCCTCCCAGCTCCGCACCATTCCAGGCATCATGGATATGGTGGCCAAGTTCAAATGACGCTGGCCACGCTAGCCGATGTTCTGCAGCCAGCATTGAGGGGTGGATATGCCGTCGCCGGTCTGGTCTGCCTCGGCTGGGAGGATATGCGCGCCTATGCCATGGCTGCCGAGGCCGAGGGTGCACCAGTCATTCTGCAGGCCGGTCCCGGCTGCCGCAAACACACGCCGTTGCCCGTGCTCGGGGCGATGTTGAGATATCTGGCTGAGAGCGCGTCCGTTCCAGTGGTGGTGCACTTGGATCATGGCAATTGCCTTGAGGAGTGCCGCCAGGCGATCGAGGCGGGCTTCACCTCGGTGATGTTCGATGGCTCGCGCAAGTCCCTGCAGCAGAACATCGACGAGACTGCCGCAGTCGTTGAACTGGCGCATCGCGCCGGTATTTCCTGTGAAGGGGAGATCGGCTTTGTCGGATATGCGGGGGGCGATGCTTCTGCCGGCACAGACCCCGATGAAGCCGCCACGTTCGCGAAGGCGACGGGTGTCGACGCCATGGCAATCTCCATTGGCAACGTGCATCTCGAGCGCGCCGCAGCCGCGCCAATTGACGAGCAGCGCTTGGCAGCAATCGAGGCGGTAACGTCTTTGCCACTTGTAATCCACGGTGGCTCCGGCGTGCCGCGCGTGCAGCGTGCGTCCCTGGCGTCAGTGACGAACATCTGCAAATTCAACATCGGAACTGAACTCAGGATTGCCTTCGGCGTCGCACTCCGGGAAGCAGTGGGCGCGGACCCGCAGCGATTTGACCGCATCGCTATCCTTCGCGAGACTGAGGATCCCGTCATGAATGCTTCGCGGCTGATAATTCGCGAACTCTTCGGCCAAGACCGGAGATCCTCCGGCTCCTGATCGGCTTGAAAAAAGACGGCGGCCGCTCGCTCGCGCGGCCTGCATGGCGAGGCTCATCCATCTTGCGTGATGAAAGCTCGTAGGCCGACTTTCGAGCCGACGTTGGCAGTTTATTCGAGCCGGGCGGGAAAGCCTGGCGCCCTCAGCTCAGTGCCTGTCACGTCTTCCAGCAGCTTGACGATCTGGGTTGACTGCGCTTCGCCGCCATAGGCGGCCCGTCCTCTGATGAAGGTCTGGTTGGTGAGCCCGGCCAAGTCAAGCGGGACGTCAAACTCGCGGCCGAAATTCATGGCGAATCCTAGATCCTTGAGCGCGAGGTCCATGGTGAAGGCGATGTCATAACTTCCGTTCAGGATGAGTTGACCTTCGGTTTCATGAACGAAGCTGGTGCCGGAGCTGGCCTTGATCGCCGCCCAAGCCTGACCAAGGTCCAGTCCGCCGCGCTTGGCCAGCATCAGGGCTTCGCCGTCGGCAACGAGATGGATGAAGGCCAGCATATTGGTGATGACCTTGATCAACGAGGCGCTGCCAAGGGGACCCATGTGGAAAATCTTGTCGCCCATGGCCTCGAGCGCGGGGCGATGCAGATCGAAAAGGTCGGCGTCGCCGCCGGCTAGCATGGTGATCTTGCCCTGGGCCGCGAGATGGACGCCGCCTGTCACTGGCAGTTCCATGGTTCTGACGCCCCTTTCGGCGGCGATGTTGGCGAGGCGAAGTATCTCGTCGCGGCCAAGTGTCGACATTTCAATCCAGGTCGAACCGGGTCGCATAGTGGTGAGCATCCGTCCAAGGACAAGTTCGGAAACTTTCGGCGATGGCAGACAGGTAAGGACGGCATCACAGTCCGCCGCAAGCGCCTCGGGGCCGTCAGCACGGTCAGCACCTAACCCGATGAGCCGTTCTGCCGCCGCGGGGTTCTTGTCGTGGACCGCGACCTTGAAGCCCGCGCCAAGTAAACTGGCCGCGAGGTGACCGCCGAGATTCCCAAGGCCGATAAAGCCGTAACGCATGATAGTCCCTTCAGTTTTGGAGATGCGGTGTTCCGTTTTGTAGATGCGGTGTCGATCGGATCCCCGCCGCGGCTCCGCGCCTGCGACCAGGGGCGCGTAGGAAAAATCGGGCTGCCTTGTTTAGTATCGCGTCAACGACAAACCTGCGCCTGCTGTCGCTGGGATTATCCGATCCTCCCAGATGGGTCATGATCGGCGGGACGGCACGGGCAATTGATGCCAGCCTTCGCCAGTTTACCTTCCCAAGGATCAGACAACCTCCAAAATTCCCTTTGCCCATTCGGGATGTCTAAATGGCCTCTGGGCTTCGACTAGTCAGAGGACTGGCCGCTCCGATTGACCTGCGCCCGGATTCTTTTCCGGCCCGCGCCATCTCCCCTTTCGGGATCGTTCGGACCAAGTGCCGTCTGGCTATCGTCGTGCGCTACCTCTGCCGCCAGGCGCCTGAGCGTCGACCGCTGTACCACCTCGCACGGCAGCAGTCGTGTTTCAGGCGTTGAGTCGGGGGAATGGATGAGTGAAATGATCAGATCAACCGACGCTGCTATGATATTCTGTACCGGCTGCCTGATGGTTGTCAGATCTATGCATCGCCAGCCCGACATTTCCATGTCATTGAAACCGATGATGCCTATGTCATCAGGTATTTTGAGCCCTGCCTCAGCGACAGCGTCCATCGCCCCCACCGCTATCACGTCGTCGCCGCAGAACAGCGCATCGGGCAGACTACCTCGATCTATTCTTGACCGCATAGCCTTATATCCGGCGTCGTAACTGTAGCTTTGGGCGAAGTTGACATCGACTGACCGTTTGTTCAGGGCCAGAAAGTCCTTAAATCCCTGCAGACGGTCCTGAGTTGACGTCGAGTCGCTTGGCCCTCCGAGAAAGCCAATTTTTCGATATCCCTGCTTCAGAAGAGTTTGTGCCGCCAATGTGCCGCAATACACATTGTCAACTCCAACAACGTGAGTACGCGCCTCTCCGGAATAACGTCCAAAGCAATGAACGACCGGGAGCCCGGCGGCGCGAAAAGCAAGCGCGAAATTCGTAGGCAGGGTCGACGAGGCAACAATAACGCCGTCAACTGAATATTGCTTCAGAAGCTTCACCGATGCGTCTGGATCTGTTTCACCCCCAAGATTGACAAGCAGTGGTCGAAAACCTTTTTCCTGGATCATTCGGGTAAAAAGATCAATCACGGTGAGAAAAAGAGGATTACGAATGTTGTCCGCAATCAGTCCGACGAGCTTTGTGCGACGTGTGGTGAGGCTACTTGCCAGGATGTTGGTCTGATATCCTAATTCCTCAGCAGCGCGCAGAACCTTCTTGAGCGTCTTGTCCGATATCGATGCGCCCTCGGTGAATGCGCGGGAGACCGCAGACCGAGAGACCCCAGCCCTATCCGCGACTTCTTTCAAAGTGACCCGCATTTGGGGCTGATCCCTGTCTTGTGCCCTCAATCGCAGCACAGTTCTTCGTTGCGGCACCCGCCGACTCCGTGCGTCAGCCTCCGATTTTTCCGAACTGTCCGCAAGGCTCGGCTCCTGGTTCCGGCTCTCGTGGCGATTGGAGTTGCGATAGAGCCGCGCATTTCGGTCCGCGTTGGCGGCATGGGCCCGGCGGATGCTTCTCGTTGCCAAGGGACGCTCGCGTCTGCCGCTGGCGAATAGAGCGCAATGCATCCCTTCCGAAAGGCTGAGATGCCGAATAAGTGTTTGCGCCCTTGCCCGGGCTCCCTGCCTTGGCATCGGATGTTCAACAAATGCTGTAGGTTCGATTAGCCTCGGGATCCTCCGTGCTGAAAGGCAGGCACAGGAGTTCCTCCCACGCCTCTTCCGGAATTGGCCACTCTGCCCAGTTCACCGTTTGGGTGACACGCGCGGGCATCGACACACCAACAATTGTTGAGGTTATCCTTACATCGCGCATTGAGAATTGGAGAGCGGCGGCACCGAGAGGAACGTCATAACGCCTGCAAATCTCCTCGATCGCACGTACCGACGCCATCTGGTCATCTGTCACATCCTGGTAGGTGATGCGTTTGCTATTCGCCGACCCCTTTGCGAGCATACCGCCCGCATAAGGGGCAGCGTTGAAGATGGCGATGCCGCGCTCATGCGCATCGTTGAACATGTTATCGGCCTGGCGGTTCAAGAGCGTGAAGCGATTGTGGTTTACCAGCGCGTCGAAGTCCCAGTCGCGAATGAGTTCTGTCATGAGCGACAGATCACCCATAGCCAGCCCGACAGCATCGGCGAGGCCCTCCTCCTTGAGGCGGAAAAGCTCGTCAAGCGCGCCACCTTCCTTCGTGACGTCGCTGAGATCGGCGCAATGCTCGGGGTCGTGGAGGTGAAGGACCTGAAGCCGATCCAATCCCAATGCCTCGAGGCTCTCTTCCACGGAGCGCCGAACCCTTGCTGGGTCCAGACGGTTGCTTTCGAAATCGCGGTCGATTTTTGTCGCGAGCACGCAGTGGTGCGGAAGTCCCCCCAGCTCGCGGAAGACCGACCCCAAACGCTGCTCGCTGCGGCCCAAACCATAGTTGCGAGACGTGTCAATAAAGCAGTGATCCAGTTCAAGGATCGCCTTTATGGTCGTTCGCGCTCGGCCGTCGTCCACGCTGTAGCCGTAGGTGTCGGGCATACTTCCGAGAGGTGACGTGCCGAAGCAGATGTTGGAGACCGCGAAAGGAACTCGAGGTGCCCGCCTCATCCCGTAGTCCATCGAACACTCCCTCTCTCGTTCATGCTCGTCCTGGTGCATGACATTGCGCCCATGACCTTAGCTATCCAGTTATCGTATTGCAAGCGGTTGCAATTTATGTGACAAAGATGTGTCTCAGCGCAGCGGTTCCGGTTGCAAACATGCGGCAATTAGGAGAATTACCCTTATGATTGCTGTTTGCAACCGGTCCCCGGATTGCGCGGGCAGAGAGCCGGACCAGCCATCCCGAAACTCGAACCCCGTCGGCTAGCAGTTCATTGCGCGGCAGGACGTGGCATCCATTATGGTGAGCCAGGAACGGTGGAGGAGGGTTCGAGGTGTGGCCAACGGATGTGGGCAGGCGTTGCATCGCGCGAAGGAAGAGCCACCCGAAAGCACATACGAAGAGATTCCCCGGGCAAACCGGGGATTCCGGTTCAAACGGGTGCAGCCGGACACCGAGTGGAGGAGAAACAAAATGAAGAAACTGCTTTTGGGCGTCGCG
>Ga0315336_1004793_pt1 | contig 15529 bp, 6 predicted proteins | sample ASW5metaG_FD_204512 | JGI IMG/M metagenome (GOLD analysis project Ga0315336, IMG submission 204512) | Ammonia-oxidizing marine archaeal communities from Monterey Bay, California, United States - ASW #5 | ecosystem: Environmental > Aquatic > Marine > Intertidal zone | place: USA: California...
GAGATCGATGGTCAGTGGCCAGGTTCCAGCCCCGATGAGCACGCTGGAGCCGACCTCGACATTGTCGATGGCCGTCACCACATCCGGGTAGTCCTCGGGCACCATCACGTCTCCGCTGACGACGACCAGGACGACGTCCGGCACCGAGTCCACGACGCCGTCGTTGACGGTGAGCTCGAGCTCGTAGGTGCCCGGGGTGTCCGGCGTGAAGCCCACGTCGAACTGGTCGGCACCGAGAAGGTTCCCGTCGGTGAGGCCGGAGCGACCGGGGACGGCGGCAAAGCGCCAGTCGTAGGTGCACGGGTCGCCGTTGGGATCGAGGTAGCTCCCATTCAGGGTGTTGGTCAGCCCGACCGTACCGGGTTCGTCTGGACCGGCATCGGCGGTGGGCTGGTTGTCGGTGGGGTCCGTCGGGTCGGTGAGTGCAATGATCTCGGTGTTGTCGTTGACGCCATCGCCGTCGCTGTCCGCGTTGTTGGGGTCGGTGCCCTGGGCGTACTCGGCGAAGGCCGCGATCCCGTCTCCATCGTCGTCGGCGGATGCGTCGTCGATTCCGACTACCATGCCCATCTCGATCTCCCAGCCATCGGGGAGGCCGTCGCCGTCGGTGTCTCCGTACCAGTAGTCGAAGGTCGCATCCGCCGTGGCACCGCCGTAGGCGCCGATGTCCTCGAGGCTGCCGTCGGGATCGATTGGACTCGCTCCGGCGTCGATGAGTGTGCTGTCCGCTCGGAGGTGGAAGTCCTGGTTGTAGCCATCGGAGAGCCAGTCGAAGTCCACGAACATCGCGTCGTTGTACAGGTCGGTCGGGTCCTCCCACTGGTCGGGATTGTTCGGCCAGGCGCCGGCGGTCTGGTTCGCGAAGTACGCGTTGTGGTCCCGGACGACGTCGTAGCTGGAGTAGATGGGCCGTCCCTGGTTCTCCTGGAAGATCGAGTGTCGAACCGATCCGGAGATGAAGTAGGCCGCCGCCGTCGAGCCCCAGTTTCCGGCGAGGGTGAGGTGGTCGAGATCGACGAGTGGGCAATCGGGGAACGGCAGTCCGCAACGCTGATAGAGGGCGCCGCCGAGGGAGTTGGCCCGGTTGTGGTGGAAGAGCACGTTCGAGGTCGATCCCCAGGTGTTGTCGTAGTAGATCGCGCCGCCGTATTGACCGGCGTAGTTGCGGGTGGCCACGCCGCCAGTCCAGTCGATGGATCCGTTTCGGAAGACGAAGGCGCCGCCGCTGCCCTTGCTGTCGTTGTCCATGGCGTCGACATCGGTGAAGGTCGCGACGCAGTCCTCGAGCAGCGCCGCTCCGCCCTCGCGGGAGGCGTTGAACTCGAACCGGACCCGCTCCAGGATGACTTCGGAGTCCCGGCAGTCCAGGGCGCCACCGTCGTCGCCGTTGGCGCCAGTCATGGTCAGATCCCGCAGTCCGAGCTTGCTGTTGTCCTTGATCTCGATGATCGGATAGCCGCCGGTTCCCTGCAGGAAGGTTTGATCGACACCGGAACCGGCGATGATCACGTACACGGGAAAGTCGTCGAGGTACAGATCGAAGGCACCGGCCGTGAGCTGCACGACGTCGCCGTTGATCGCGTCGTCATAGGTGTCGGGGATGGTCGGGTAGCTCCCCGGCACGTCGAGCGAGATGTTGCTGTACAAGAGCGCGACGCTCTCGGTCGATGAAAGCGCGCCATCGTCGACGACCAGGCCAAAGGCATAGACGCCGTGAAGATCCGGGGTGAATGACGGATTTACGGTGTTGGCATCGGTGATATCTCCGGTGTTCAGGACGGAGCCGATGGGGGAGTCGATGAGTCGCCACGTGTAGTTGAGGCCGTCTCCGTTCGGATCGGTGGAGGCGCTGCCGTCGAGCTGGACCACCGTCGACATCGGGATGTAGTAGGGCCCACCCGCCAGAGCGTCCGGCGTGTAGTCGCCTGGATCGGAGGGGTTGGGGTCGACATCGTCGGTGTCGCCGTCGCCGTCTGTGTCGGCGTTGTTGGGATCGGTGCCGCCGGTGAACTCGTCGATGTTCAGGACGCCATCGCCATCGGCGTCGTCGCCACTGTCGTCGCTGGTCGGGTCCAGGCCGTTGGCGAGCTCCCAACCGTCGGACATGCCGTCGAGGTCGAAGTCCATCGCCCACAGGGCCAGGGTCCGATCTGCACCGACGCCGCCGGTGAGCCCGATGTCGGAACGCGTGCCGTCGGCGTCCAGCCAGTCCGGGAATCCAGCGTCGATCATCGGAGAGCCAGGGACCGCCGCGTACACGTCGTCGGTGGCATCGCCATTGTCCGAATAGGTGACGAGGGGGTCATCGGTGACGAACTGCTCGACGGCCGCGGGATCGGCGACGTTGTACCAATCGACGCCGGCGTTGTTGTACGAGAGGTTGTTGAACGGCATCTGCCGCGACCGATCGAGGATGCCGTCGAAGATCTCCAGGGTCTGGTTGTTCAGCAGCAGGTTGTTGTGGATGAAGGTGCGGGCATCTGCGGAGTAGAAGAGGCTCTCGCCGCTGTTGCCGACGATGGCGCTCTGGATGACGAAGACCTGGTTGCCGAAGTCCCGCTGCCCGATGACCGCGCCGCGCAGCCCGTAGTTGTCCTGGTAGACGTTGTGTTCCAGGTGATAGATGGCTCCGGAACTCGAGATGTCCTCGACAAAGATCGCGCCACCGTACTGCTGAGCCACGTTGTACGCGAGCAGAGAGTGGGTCAGTGTCACCGGTTCATCGGCGGCGAAGATGCCCCCACCGTCAACCGCCGTATTGTTCGTGATCTCGAGGTTGTGGGCGAAGACCTCGGTGTCCAATGTGTAGATTCCGCCACCGCGGATGAGCGCGCTGTTGCCCGTGATGACCAGCTCGTAGAGCTCGACGATGCCGGCGTCGTTGAGGTACAGGCCGCCGCCCTCCATCGCTGCACCGTTGGTGATGGTCATTCGCGCGAGGGTGACGTCTTCCTGGCCGGCGATGGTCACCACGCTGTCGAGGAAGTCGCCGTCGAGGATCACATCTGCGGGTGCTCCGAGGCCGAGGATCGTGAGGTTCTTGCCCGAGGTGTCGATCCGCTCTTCATATTGTCCCGGGCGAACCAGGATTCCATCTCCGTTCGTCGCCGCGTCGATCGCCTCCTGGATCGTGGCGTGATCGTCGGGGACGATCTCGCCCTCTACCGCTCGCACTGTCGCGATCGCCTCGTGATCCCCAACGCCATCCGACGCGATCAATGTGAGCACATACTTGCCCATGAGATCTGGGGTGAAACTGGCGATTGCCGCAGTTGGGTCGGCGATCGCGGCAACGCTCCCAGGGGGGATCTCCGTGAGGGTCCAGCTGTAGGTGATCGCGTCGCCGTTCGGATCCCAGCTCGCCGATCCGTCTACGTCGACCTGGAGTCCGGTCTGCGACCACAGATCCGGCCCGGCATCGGCCAGGGGCAGTTGATCGGCGGCGATGTGCGGATCGGCAGACGCGCTCACCTCGGCCCCATCGTCGACGCCATCGCCGTCGGTGTCCGGGTTGTCGGCTTCGGTCCACGCGGCGAACTCACCGCCGTTGTCGAGCCCATCGGCATCGGGATCGTCGCCGTCGTCGGTGGTCCAGATATCGAGGCCATTTGCGTATTCGTAGGCGTCGGTCATGCCGTCGCCGTCGTAGTCGTCGTTCCAGGCGTAATCCCAGCTCGGTCCCGGACAGTTGCCCCAACGGGGATCGGTGAAAGGATCGTTCACCTGGACACACGCATCGGGTCCGCCATGGGCGCCCATGTCGGCGACGCTCCCGTCGGGATCGGTGTCGAGGGGGTCGCCAGCGTCGATGAAGTCCGAGACCGGGGTCAGGTGTGCGTCCCACTCGGTGACCGGGCGCGTCGGGTCCACCTCGACGTACCAGGGATCGCCGCGGAAGGCGCCCCACCACCACTGGTCGTAGTGGTCCCAACCGCCGCCGCCTCGGTAGGTGACGTTGTTGAGGATGGTCATCGACTGGCGAGCGGGGTTCCCAGCGGCCCGCTCGGCGGTGGTCGGATTGTCGTCGGTGTGACCGGTGAACGCGCTGTGCTCGACGGTCAGATCGCCGCCGTGGTTGTAGATCGCCTGGGCGTTGAAGCCGGCCTCGTTGGCGTGAAAGGTCGAGTACCGAACCGTCATGATCGGGTCGTACGGGTAGCCCAGCAGGTCCAGCGCCTCGGAGTATTGGTTGAGGATGGCTCCGGAGTCCCAGTCCCCAAAGTTGCCGAGAAACTCGGTGTTCGAGACGTCGACCGGACCGCCGTGATTGGAGAGTCCGCCGCCGTTGAAGGCGTTGTTGCCGACGACTCGGCTCCGGCGCAAAGTGAGCTGGGCACCCTCGAATACGTGGATGCCGCCGCCGACATCGGCGCTGAAGTTGCCCTGGATCAGGCTGTCCTCGATATCGAGGCTGCCCGACAGCACGGCGATGCCGCCGCCCTTGGCCTCGACGCTGTTGTTTACGGCGCAGAGCTCGTCGGCTTTCACGTCTCCCGTGACCAGCAGGCCGCCGCCACGGGTGGCATACCCACCGCTGACCCGGATGTTGACGATGCTGCCCGCGTCCATGCGGACCACGTTCCCGAGGCTGTCGCCGTAGAGCTCGGTTCGATCACAGCCCTCTCCTGCGAGGGTCACGTCGCGACCGGTCAGGTCCCAGATGCCGGTAAAAGTGCCGGCATCGAACTGCACGACCGCGCCGTCCGGAGCCGCCGCCAGGGCGTCGCCCAACGTCGCATAGGGCACGGGGATCCCGTATTCGTCGATCCACCCATCGCAGTCTTGATCGATGCCGTCGCCCTGGATGTCCTCGGCGTTGATGCCGATGTTCGGGTCGGTGTCGTCGCAATCCAGCGGGTTGTCGGCGATGCCGGGTCCGGGCCCACAGGCGTACACGGCGGTGTCTGGGTCTCCAGCGCCATCGCCGTCGGCGTCCACCCACTGTCGGATGACGTCGAGCCCCTCGTCGATGTCGCCGTTGCAGTCGTTGTCGATGTTGTCGCAGATCTCGACGCGGTCGGTCCACGCCTCGGGCTCGTTGTCGTCACAGTCGTCACTGGATCCGACGTAGCCGGGAGGCGCCAGACAGGACTCGACGCTGTCCGAGGAATCTCCGTGGTCGTCACCGTCGTTGTCGACGTAGAAAGTGTTCAGGGGTGCGTCTTCGTCGATGATGTCGTTGCAGTCGTTGTCGAGGCCGTCACAGATCTCGGAGGCGTCCGGGTGGGTGAGGGGATTGAGGTCGTCGCAGTCTCCACCCACGAGCGATCCATCGGGCGGGAGTTTGCAGACGCGGCTGACGAACTCATCGTCTCCGAAGCCGTCGAGATCCCGGTCCCAGAAGGCGGTGATCGCCACGCCCTCGTCGACCTGGCCGTTGCAGTTGTTGTCGACGCCGTCGCAGACCTCCTTGGCATCGTCGTGAATCGACTTGTCGAAGTCTGCGCAGTCGGACTTGTCGGGATCCCCGTCGTTGTCCTGATCTGCGCAGCCTGCGAGGCCCATCAGTGCCACTGCGACCATCCACTTCTTCATCGATTGCCTCTCACCGGGTGACTACGCGCTCGAACAACAGTTTGCCCCGGTCGTCATAAAACGCCAGCGTCATGTTTTGATCCAGTCGAATCCACGCAAATCCGAGCTGTGAGGCTTCGAAGAGCCCCTCGTTTCCGCGATCGATGATCTCGGTATGGGTCGCAGCCGCGCCGGAGACCACCAGCTCGACCCCGCACCACTGTAGATACTGGAGGTTGTGGTCGTGGCCAGCCAGGTAGAGATCGGCCCCGTCGCAGAGCCGATCTTCGAAGAGCGTCTTCAGTGAGAAACCGCCTACCCAGGGGGCTCTCCAGCCCTCGTACCCGCCGGCGTTGCCGTGTCGTCCATTGGATCGGAAGGGGTGGTGACCGTAGACGATCTTGAACCTGGCCTTCGAGGCGGGCAGGGCTGTCGCGAGCCAATCACTCTGCTCCTCCTCCCCCCACTGAAAGACCCGGTTGGTGTCGAGCGCGAAGAACTCGGCCGGCCCCGCTTCGAAGGTGTAGAAGTGCGCGGGCATCTCCATCTGGTTGTGATCCGCTGCCCAGTCGATCTGCCATTGCGCCCGCAGCGTGTCTCGCCCCGTGGCGTAGTCGTGGTTGCCCAATGCCCCATAGATCGGGATGTCCAGCGGACCGTACAGGTCGTCGAATCGCGCCTTCATCCGGGGGTCATTCGGTCGCTCGAATCCGCGATTGTAGAGATTGTCACCCAGCATGACCCCAAAGTCGCAGCCCTTCTTCCGGCACACATCGACCATCGCCTCGGCCACCTCGCGCTGGCCCCGGTTGCCCTTCCCGGCGTCTCCAAACGCGATGAACTGGGCGACTCCGGGTGTGGCCAGGCGCGGTGAGGGCGCCTTACCGGGGCCCGTGACCGCCGATTCACCGCAGTGGCTCGCGACCGACGCACTCAAGACTGCGGCGATCAGTACTCGCATACGTTGTTCATTTTCCCAGTTTCAGACCAATTATTAGCCCGCTCCCGAGGCAGGCGGGGGTGAGCCAAAGGCGAGGGGGATAGCGCAGCGCTCCCCCTCATTAGAATACGACGAAGGTCTGTTCGTAGTTGAGCGTGCCATTCATGTCGTAGAACGCGCCCGTGAACTGAGTGTCCTTGACCTCGCCCCACAGGAAGCCCTCGATGGTGTCGTCCTCGAAGAAGCTGGGATTGTTGATGCGATGCTCGAAGTCTGTGGTCTTGGCCCCCGCACCGGAGACGATGAACTCAGTGCCGCATGCCGGCTCGAGGAACTGTCGGTTGTGGTCGTGTCCGCTGATGTAGATCGTGATGTTGCCGCACACCGACTCGTCGAAGATGTCCTGGATGTACGCGCCGCGGGGGATGTCATTGACCATGCCGAGACCGAGATCGGGGATGCCTTCGTATCGTCCCGCGTTTCCGTGCTGACCATTCGAGATGTACGGGTGGTGACCAAAGGCGATGAGCCACTGGAGGTGTCCGGGCTTGTTGACGACCAGTTGGTCGATCCAGTCCTGTTGCATGTCGCCGAGGCCGAAGAACATCTCGGTGGTGTTGAGGGCGATGAATCCGACGTGCTCTTCCTCGAAGAAGTAGTACGGCCCTGGGAATTTCCACTTATCGGACAGCGCCTCGTAGTTCATGTAGTGCTGCGACTTCCAGAACTCCAGACCGAGCCCATCGGCGCCGTAGTCGTGGTTACCCAGGACCGCATAGAACGGGAAGTCCAGGTTCGCGTAGGGCTGTTCGAAGTGGGTCTGCCACATGGAGTCGTACTCGTCGTCGACGCCCGAATCGTAGAAGTTGTCGCCCAGATAGAGCGCGAAGTCACAGCCGCGCTGGGCGCAAACCGTCTCCATGGCCGTGGCGTTCTGGAACTGGTCGTTGTTGCCCTCTCCGGCGTCGCCCATGGCGATGAATCGCACGACCTGTGAACCCTCCGGGGTTGTCGGGCCGGTCGGCTCGGCATCGGCATCGGTATCGGTATCGGTCGGCAGGTCGGTCGGGTCGTCGGTGACCGACGGATCGGTGTCGGTGGTTGCGTCCTTTCCCTTGTTCTTCTTGGCAGACTTGTCGTTCCCGCCATTGCAGGCGACCAGAGCCAAAGAGATCAAAACGGTAAAACGCATGGGGTCCCCCAGAACCGCCCTCTTTATACGGGGGAAAAGCCCTGTTTGCAAGGGGTGAACCGATCCGTTTGCAGGTGCCGGACGCGGCCGCCGAAGGATTCTGTTACCCGTTGAGGCTCAAGGAGAACCATGCTGACTCTGCTCGCATTCCTCGCAGTTGCCGTCGCGACGGACGGCTACCAGGACCCGTCGGCGGACATCGCCGCCATCCTGGATGCGCCGCGATCCCCGTCCATCCAGTTCTCTCCCGATGACAAGCGAATGCTCGAGCTCGAACGGCCGGCGCTACGGCCGCTCTCCGAGCTGGCACAGGAGATGGTGCCGATCGCCGGCTTGAAGGTGGATCCCGCAACCAACGGGCCATCTCGGGATGCGTACTGGTCGGGGTTGGCCGTTCGCGACACCGGCCGCCACGACAGGGTCGATCGCACCGATGTGCAGATTCCGACCGGAACGCGCATCACGGGCCTGAGCTGGGCTGCGGACAGCGCCCACTTCACCCTCGAGCTCACCGCCGCCGACGGCATTGGGCTGTGGGTCGTCGATGCCGCGACCGGTGCCGCCTCCGAGCTGATGGGTCCGACGTTGAACGGCGCCTATGGATCCCCCTGTGACTGGGTGGATCACACCTCACTGGTCTGCAAGGTCATCCCCGGAGACCGCGGCCCGGCACCCGAGAAATCCGTGGTGCCAGCGGGTCCGATGATCACGGAGAGCCTGGGCCGAAAAGCCCCGGCTCGGACCTATACCAACCTGCTCCAGAACGAGCATGACGAGGCCCTCTTCGAGCACTACCTCACCTCGGAACTCGTGAGGGTGTACCTCGATGGCCGCACGGAAAAGGTCGTCGACGCCGCGTTGATCAGTGGCGTGAGCCCGTCACCAGACGGCAGGTACGTCACGGTCTACACGCTGGCCGGCGACTGGAGCTATACCGTGGGTGTCAGCCGGTTTGGGCGCGTTGTACAGGTCCACGATCTGGAGGGCGGCGACCCGGTGACGGTTGCCGAGCTGCCGCTAGCCGACGACGTACCCATCCACTTCAGCTCGACTCGAACGGGACGCCGGAGCATCGGATGGCGGGCGGACACGCCCCACACGCTGTACATGGTCGAGGCCTTGGATGGGGGAGACGGGGCGGCAGAGGCAGAATTTCGCGACTCAGTGCATCTCCTCCAAGCGCCGTTCACCGGTGAGCCCGAGCTGCTGTGGAAGTCGGAGCTTCGATACGGCGGCATCTATTGGGGCGACGGGCAGACCGCGTTGGTGTCGGAGAGCTGGAGAGACGATCGGCGGACCCGCACCTGGCTGATCGATCCGAGTGGCGGCGCCGAGCCACGGGTCATCTGGGACCGCAGCTACCAGGACCGGTACTCGGATCCGGGGTCTCCGGTGACCCATGACAACGACTACGGACGCCGGGTTCTACTCTTCCCGGAGCCGGGGAAACTCCTGCTTCGCGGCGGTGGATATTCCAAGCGTGGCGTCTATCCCTTCCTGGATCGCTTCGACCTCAGCAGCGGGGATTCGACGCGGTTGTGGGAGGCCGAAGATCCGTACCACGAGACGATAACCGCCATCCTCGACGACGTTGGCGTCGAGGTGGTGACCCGGCGACAGTCCAACGACGACCCCGCCAACTACCTGCTGCGAACCGTGGGAAAGAAGAAGGCTGTCGCGCTCACTGACTTCCAGGATCCGGCGCCTCAGTTTGCCGACGTGCACCGAGAGGTCATCAAATACGAGCGCGCCGATGGTCTCGAGCTGTCGGCGACCTTGTATCTGCCTCCCGGCTACAACAAGAAGAGGGATGGTCCCCTGCCAACAGTGTTCTGGGCCTACCCGAGCGAGTTCAAGAAGCGCAGTGACGCCGCTCAGATCACCACGAGTTCGAACACCTTCAGTCGGCCAAGGGGAAGCTCGGTGCTGATGATGTTGCTGGAGGGCTACGCGGTCGTCAACGACCCGAAGATCCCGATCATCGGCGAGGGAGAGGCCGAGCCAAACGACGACTACGTCGAACAGCTGGTCTCGGGCGCACAGGCTGCCGTGGACGCAGTCGTCGAGATGGGGGTGGCTGATCCGGACCGACTCGTCATCGGCGGGCACAGCTACGGCGCCTTCACTGTCGCGAATCTCCTCGCCCACACCGACATTTTCAAGGCCGGAATCGCCAGGAGTGGCGCCTACAATCGCAGCCTGACCCCCTTTGGCTTTCAGGGCGAGCAGCGGTCGTATTGGGAGGCTACCGACACCTACATGACGATGTCGCCGTTCACTCACGCGGCGAAGATCGACGAGCCGATGTTGATGATCCACGGGGAGAAGGACCCCAACAGTGGGACCTACCCGATGCAATCCGCGCGCATGTTCTCTGCGCTCAAGGGACTCGGCGGCACCGTTCGCTGGGTTCAGCTTCCCTTGGAGGAGCACGGATATCGCGCGAGGGAGAGCGTTGGCCACACTCTGTGGGAGATGATTCGCTGGGCCGACGAGTACGCTAAGTAGACCGAGCCAGAATCGGAGGGGCGGATGCGACGGAGGAGTTTTGTAGTGGGCCTGGCGGCCATGGGCGCCGGCTGCGGCATGCTGGGCAATGCGTCGGAGACTGAGACGGAGCCCGAACAAGCCGACGAGGGCGACAAGAAGAAGAAGAAGAAGAGCAAGGAACCAGAGGAAGAGGGAGCCAAAGGTCCAGGTCAGCACTGGCTCGAGGCCGAGCACGATGGCAAGACGCGCAAGAGCCTGCTGTACATCCCCGAGTCCGACAGCGACGCCCCCAAACCTCTACTATTCGCCTTGCACGGGGTCAAAGGCGACGCCAACACGCTCTTCGAGAACAAGAATTTCGGCGACATGTGCGCAAAAAACGGATGGATCGGCTTGTTTCCGAGTACCGGAAAGGACCACGTCGATCGCTCCAACGCCCTCGATCAGGAGTACCTCGCCAGCGTCCTCGAGCAGGTCATCGCGGAGGAAAACGTCGACTCCAAGCGCGTCTACGTCGTCGGTTACAGCGCCGGCGCCAAGAAGGCCTACCACCTCGCCGCGACCCACTCCGAACAGATCACCGCGATCGTGACCCACAGCGGTCGAATCGGTCACGAGGGCGATGAGAAGCTGTGGTCTCCGACCGAAAATGGAGCTGGCAAGGTCTCGGTGCTGCACATTCACGGCAAGCAGGATCCGAAGGCCACCATCGGCGGCGGCAAGGACAAGAACGGCAAGATGGCCGTCGGCGTGATGGATGGCCTGAAGCTGTGGGCGGACAACAACGGCTGCGAAAAAGGCGGATCCGAGCGTCCGGCGGGGGCTCCAGACTCCGTCAAGGTCACGAACTGGGTCAGTGGCAGCGGCCACAAGGTCGTGGGACTCGTGGATCCGGACCTGGGCCACAGCTGGGCCGACTACTCGAACAAGGTCCTCGCTGGGTTCTTGAACTCTGTGCCGCCGAAGTAGGTCTCAGATGATGGATCGCTTGGGGTCAGGCGCGTCTTGTTTCCTCTTGTCTCTCGGGCAACAGGAAACAAGACGCGCCTGACCCCAAGGAACAAGACGCGCCTGACCCCAAGGACTTCCCAAGGACTTCTCCGGTCAGATGCCGATCGGCCCGGTCTGATACTCCGACTTCTCGACGCCCTGCACTTCCATGAACTCCACTGCGTCGAGCCAGAGGTCACTGTGGGCCCGGCCGTCGTTGAAGTGGTAGTTCCCGTGGGAGAAGCCCGCGCATTCTCCACCGAACACGGCCATGGGAATGTTCTCGGCGGAGTGCTCGGAGTGGTCTGAGAACTCGCTGCAGAGGATGACCATGGTGTTCGAGAGCAAGTCGCTGCCGTCGGTGTCCTTTGCGGCCGCCATCTTGTCCAGGAAGGCCTTGAACAGGCCCATCTCCCAGAGCTCGATGACTTCGAGCTCGTCCCGCCACCTTTCGTCCTTGTTGAAGTCGTGACCGAGCGAGTGGTGGTCGGTTGTGGCGCCGAGCTCATCGAAGGTGGTGCAGGAACCGCTCGGGCCGAGCATGAAGGTGAGCACCCGCGTGAAGTCACACTGGAGTGCCGTCACCATCAGATCGCCCATGAGGTCGGTGACCGTCTCCCAGTCTGATCCGGGAGCGAGCGGGGGCAATGGGGCTTCGCAGGACATCTTCTCGAGCAGATCCATGCGCGTGCCGAGGTGCTCGAGGCCGGCCAGGTACTCGCCCAGACGGCGCTTTTCGTCCCATGCGAGCTGCTTTTTCAGGTCCTTTGTTCGCTGGTGTGCGAAGTCCACCACCCGGGAGCGCATCGCCGAGTGGGCGGCGGACTGTCCCGAAACGGCGGAGGGGAAGAGCAGATCGAAGAGGGCGGTCGGGTCGGTCAGATTGAGGAGCGGAAGATCGGCGGCCGCGTAGGTGAGCGTCGTCCGGTAGATGTCGGAGATGTCACCCTGGGGGCGCCCTCCCTGGGCCGTTCCGAGCTGTAGCGACGGGAAGGGCGTCGCGCTCGAGACCTGTTCGGCAATGACCTGATCGATGCTCCGGCCCACCGAGAGTTTCTCGAGACCGACGATGGGCATGTCCGTGAGCAAACAGGCGGTTCCCGCGTGGCCGGACGGCTCGGAGATGAGGCCCGCCATGTTGTGCATGCCTCCAAACACACTCATTCGACTCCTGTAGGCGTCGAGCGGGGCCAGCACGCTGGGCAGGTCGCCGAGAGGGCCGGCGGCCTCGGGGAAGAAGGTGTCGCCGATGAGCCCATTGGGCATGAACCACCACAGCACTCGGCGTGGAGGTCCACCCGTTGCTGCCAGGGCTCCGGGGGCGGAGGCCAACATCGGGAGTGCAAGCGCACTTTGCAGGAAGCGTCGGCGGGACTGACTCACTCGGAATCTCTTGGGTGGGTGCGGAAGGTGTCGGTGGCGACGAGTTCGACAACGAGCTCCTCGAAGAGATGTCCGCCCTCTACGAACTCCTCGGTCAACGCGTCGATCAGCTCGGCATCATTGGACGTCAGCGGTCTGCCGACGGCGTAGGTGAAGGTCTTCTGGACCATGCAACGCGATGCGTCGGCGGACACTCCCAGGCGATCGCTGAGCTCGAGGGCGTCGGCGACTTCGGCACCATCGGGAAGGGCGCCGCTCGGGTCGATCAGGAACCCGTACTCGTCGAGGGGAGTGTAGGCGCCGACCAGGTCGTAGTTGCTCAGGGTGAAACCGAGGGGGTCGAGGATGCCGTGGCAGCCCGAACACTCGGCTTTGGTGGTTCGCTCGAGCTCGACGCGCTCGCGGAACGAGCCCTCGCCGGCCTCAATGGCCTCATCGAGCCCTTCGGTAACCCCGGCAGGAGGGACGGAAACCTGCTCGCAAAGGAAGTTCTCAAGCACCGATTTGCCGCGTGTGACCTCGTTGGCGTTCAGCGACAACCACCCGGCGTTGGTGAGCAGTCCCTGCCGGTCGACCGCACCGAGATCGACCAGTGACCAGCCCGCGTCGGCCGCGACGCTCAGTCCGTAGTGTTCGGCGAGTCGTGGACTGGCCCACGTCTGCTGGTAGCTGAACAGCTCGGTGAGAGACGCGCCGCCGAGGACCATTCGCTCGGCGTGGTACTCGAGCTCGCGCACCATGTCGATGCGCAGGGCGTCGGTCATGCCCTCGGACTCGATCTCTGTGCGATCGAGGGCCCGCAAACTCCACCACTGGCCGATGAAGTTGTCGACCAGAGCGTGGGCGCGCGGATCGGCGAGCATTCGTCGGGTCTGCGCTTCGAGCTGCTCGGGCTCGAGCAGTGAACCGTCGGCGGCGGCATCCAGCAACTCGCTATCGGGCGAGCTGCTCCACAGGAAGAACGACAGGCGCGATGCCATGGCGTATCCATCGAGAAGATCGTTGATCGGCGAAAGCGCAGGGTCTTCGACCCGATACAGGAACTCTGGGGACAGGAGGATGGCCTCGAGGGAGAAGCGAAGCGCAGCGTTGAAGTCGAGCCCTAGCCCATCGGCCTCCTGCCAGATAGCGAGGACGCTGTCGACCTCGTCGGCGCTCAGCTTTCGACGCCAGGCCCGTTTACCGAAGTCGCGGATGACCTGTCGGGCGCACTTGGCGCCGTTTTCGGGGTTGCATTCGACGACCTCGCCGTAGGTCCAATTGGCGTCGGCCACCGTGCCGTAGGGGCCATCGAGGACCACAGCATCGACATCGAGCCCGCCGTTGTCGTCGAGGAGAACCAGCTCGAAACCGCGAAGGCCGCTGGCGAGCTCGACCTCGAAGCTCAAGGTGCCGGGAGCCTCGATCGAACGGGTGGAGTGCAGGGCGCCGTCGACGTAGAAGGCCAACTCGGCGGTGCCGTCTGTCGCAATGACCTCGAAGGTGTAGTGCCCGGTCTGGGGAACGCTACCGATGGTTGTCCCCAGCAGATCGCCAGGCACGAGCATGCGGTGTCCGGTGTCGCTGTCCTCTCCGCCGACCTTCTCGACCTGAGCCCACTCGGCTTCGGCGACCAGGCGGACCGGTGTAGCGCGCCAACCGTCGAAGAATTCGTCGAGAATCTGGCCGACGGCGAGGTGGTGGAGGTCGACGAAGGTGGGGGAGACGCTGAGCGCTAGGGCGTTGTTGTCGAAGCCCGCGACCCGCGGATCGGTCGGGAATCGCCTCGCCGGGTTCTGTGACGTCTCGAACAAGTCCCCGACGACACTGTCGTATTCGGCATTGTTCAGTCGGTGTACCAGCGCCTCGGACTTGGTCTTGTTGACCCGTTTGTCCGGATCGCCACTGCAACCCAGAACAAGCGCGAAGAATGGCAGCAGGCGCGGATCCATGGTGCTGGGGAGCTTAGCCGGCCAGAAAGGCAACGGCCAACTGCGAATCTTCCTTTTCAGTGTTAGCATGGCACCGCAATGACCTCTCGATTTCTCCTCGCCGCGGCGGTTCTTTTCGCATTCAGTTGCTCGAGCGACGACGGCGCGAAGACCAAGCCCGGACCGGACCCAGACCCCGATACGGGCGCCGAAACCACCGGCCCCGCGGGCACGAACGGGTTCCAGCTGACGGGGCAGGAGGGCGCCCTGATGGTCCTCAAGTCGGCCAGGAGCTTCCAGGCGGACGAGAGCTACTCGGTCACCGGCCTGTTCGCGGACGATCTGCAGGGCGTCATCACACCCAATTGGTGTGTCGATGGGCGCGCGTGCATCACGGCGTTTCCGGGGGAAGGGTTCCAGGCGACCTTCGAAACCGACATCTGGGACGCCGAGTCGTCGGTGTACAACTGGCTCGGCAACGACATCTCCGTCGGAGAGTTGAAGATGCCCTTCATCAACGACTTCGAGCGAGGGCTGGCGTACTACAGCGTGAGTCTGCCTCAATTGCCCCAGGAATCTCCCGTGGTGATTCAGCTCGACGGAGAGTGGGGAACATTCGAGATCGACGACTTCGCCCTGCCCGGCGCCTTCGACATCCAGTCGCCCGATCCGAGCGTGCCGGTGGGGCTGACCGGCATCATCGAGCTGCGGTGGAGCCCGGTCTTCGAGGGCAAGCTCTATGTTCGGTTCGAGGGCGCGGGCGTCAATCGCATCTACCACCTCGAGAACACGGGAGAATACGACCTCGACACCAGCGAGCTCGGCTCTTTCGACCCCGAAGACGTCCAGATGTTCTTCGGCCTCTGGATCGAGCGCACGATCGAGGTCAACGGGAACAACCTGACGGCGTTTGGCGTCTGGGAACAGCCCTATCAAGGCACTGATTGCTCGTACCCCATCGGGACCTTTGCAGGCGGAGGCGGCGCGCCGGTCGGTCCGGACATGCGACCCGAGTGGATCACGATGGGGTTCGATGGCGTCATCGATCAGGGTCGGTTCTGGGACTACAAGAACGATGTGGCCAATGACGGAGTCGCCGAGACGTTCACG
>Ga0315336_1004794_pt1 | contig 15524 bp, 12 predicted proteins | sample ASW5metaG_FD_204512 | JGI IMG/M metagenome (GOLD analysis project Ga0315336, IMG submission 204512) | Ammonia-oxidizing marine archaeal communities from Monterey Bay, California, United States - ASW #5 | ecosystem: Environmental > Aquatic > Marine > Intertidal zone | place: USA: California...
CCCGCTTGTCATCGGTCATGCAGAGCGCCAAATAAATCGGTCGGCCGGCGATATCGGCGCGCATCAGGCTGGCGTCCTTGAATTCGAGGCGGAACAGCGACAACAGGCGTTCCATGCGTTCGTCATCGATCTCCTTGGCCTCGTAAAGATCATTCAGCAAGGCCGATGCCTCGACGTCCAAGCCGACATGCCAAGCCCAGCGTTCATCGGAAATCTGCTGCACCGGTTGGATGGAGACATCGGCTTCGAGGAAATGCCGGACCCAGTCTTCGAGCACGCGGCAAAGCGCATCGAGGCCCGGTCGGGCGAAGGTCAGGTCGAGGACGGTGTCGAATTTTTCGTTGCGCGGCCAATAGAGCTCGGCGGCGGTGCCTTCAAGAAGCACATCCATTTCCACCTGCTTAGGTTTGACTCCGCCCTCGACCAACAACTCGCCCATGGTGCCAAAACCGCCGGTGGCGCCCAGCATGTCGACAGTTTCCTTATCGCCCATCAAGATGGCGCCGTCCAACAGCGTCACTTGCTGCTCGCGAAACAGCAGTTCCGCGGCACGGGCTCGGAAAGGGTCACGACTGTCACCGACGATGTTTCGTGCCACGGCTTGCGCCAGCTGATCGATGAACAGCGGCGGGATGCGCACATCGCCATCCCGGAATATCTCCAGATAGGCGGCTTCCACCGTGCCCGCGGTGGTGAGACGGTCACGGAAATCAATGACCACCTGATAGTTTTCCCGGGCGTCGGGATCCTGCATCGCCACTAAGTCTTCCTTGCGGACTGCCAGTCCGGGTTCTTCCATGAGCCGTGCATGCAGGGCCAATTCGGTTTTGCAGGATTCCTCGACCGGGGCGACTTCGGGGCGTAGCCAGTAGGCACGCAGAAAATCGTCGGTGACCGTAAGATGGCCGTCGTCGTTTTGCTCGAGCAAGCGGAAGCCGCTGCTCGGCCAAAGTTCGAGGAGGGGATCCGAAATCGCTCTACCCTCAGTTATGGCCGTTGATCTCGGCGTGCAGCGGTTTGCTGGCCTCGAAAATTTGCTTCTGTTCGTCCGATGCCGGTTTCTGGTGTTGGTCCTTCCACTCACCATAGGGCATGCCGTAGACCGCTTCGCGGGCTTCGTCATAGTCCATCTCGACGCCGCGCTCCTTAGCCGCCGCCATGTACCACTTGGATAGGCAGTTCCGACAGAACCCGGCGAGGTTCATGATGTCGATGTTTTGCGCGTCGGTGCGCTTCTGCAGGTGTTTGACGAGGCCGCGAAAGGCGGCGGCCTCCAGTTCGGTGCGGGTTTGATCATCCATCGGAATTCATCTCCGGTCGTTTAACGTCATGGGCTTGATATGGTGTCCGCCGGCGCGGGTTTCTAGCGGTCAATGGCCCGCCAACCGATATCGCGGCGGCAAAAACCTTCCGGCCAATCGATTTTGTCGACCGCCGCATAGGCTTTCTGCTGAGCTTTCGCGACGCCCGGCGCCATCGCCGTGATGCCAAGCACGCGGCCGCCGGTGGCCAGTAGCTTATCGCCGTCCAATTTCGTGCCGGCATGGAAGACGACAGCGCCGTTGGCTTCGGCCTCGGCAACGCCCCGGATTTCCGAACCCTTCTCGTAGTATCCGGGATATCCATCCGTGGCCATGACCACGGTAAGCGCCGCGTTGCGGTTCCATTCCAACTCGATCTCGTCCAATTTGCCGTCGGCGGTGGCCAAGAGAACTTCGAGCAGGTCGGATTTCAACCGCATCATCAAGGGTTGGCATTCCGGGTCACCGAAACGGCAATTGTACTCGATCAGTTTCGGCCCTTCATCGGTGATCATCAGCCCGGCGAACAAAACGCCTTTGTAGGGCATGCCGTCGGCGGCCATGCCGCGGATGGTCGGCTCGATGATGGTTTCCATGATCATCTTGGTCATTTTCGCGTTGACCACGGGGGCCGGCATATAGGCGCCCATGCCGCCGGTGTTGGGACCTTCGTCACCGTCAAACGCGGCCTTGTGGTCCTGGGCGGCGATCAGCGGCAGCGCATGCCCGCCGTCGACCAGGGCAAAAAAGCTGGCTTCTTCGCCGATCATCATCTCTTCGATGACGACTTCGGCGCCGGCATCGCCAAAGGCCGTTTCAATCATGATGTGGTCAATGGCCGCGTAGGCTTCGTTTTCATTGCGGCACATGATGACGCCCTTGCCGGCGGCCAGACCGTCCGCCTTGACGACAATGGGTGCGCCGTGAACGCGGATGTATTCCTTGGCTGCGTCGCATTCGTCAAAACGGGCATAGCCGGCGGTCGGGATGTTATATTTCGCACAGAGGTCTTTCATCAGGCCCTTGGAGCCTTCGATCATGGCGGCGTCCGCACTGGGGCCGAAAACCTTGACGCCAGCCGCTTCGAGCCTGTCGGCGAGGCCCGCAACCAGCGGGTCCTCGGGGCCGATGACGACGAATTCGATTTCCTCATCCTCGGCGAATTCAACGATGCCGTCCAAATCCATGGCGGCGATATCGACACATTCGGCGACCTGTGCAATGCCGCCGTTGCCCGGTGCGCAATACAATTTGCTTAACATGGATGATTTGGCGATGGCCCAGCAGAGCGCATGTTCCCGTCCACCGGACCCGACCACCAATACCTTCATAACCTACTCCTGCATTTTCTATGCTGTTGCCGCCGACCGAACCCGAATAATCCCGCTTGTAGGCGGCAACGGTTTTGTACCATACATAATCTAATCATGATCGGCGATAGGTCCACAGCAAAGACGAGAAATTCTGACACCGGGCATAATCTCCCGGAGCTCAGTGTCAGTGAAGTGTCCATGGCATTGAAAGCGACGGTGGAAGGGGCCTTTCAGCGGGTCCGGGTGCGCGGCGAGGTGTCCGGGTTCAAGCAGGCGGCATCCGGGCATATGTATTTCGCCCTCAAAGACGCCGATGCGGTGCTCGATGGGGTCTGCTGGCGCGGCACCGCATCCAGGCTTCGGATGATGCCGGAGGACGGGCTTGAGGTTGTCGCCAGCGGCCGGCTGACGACATATCCCGGCCGCTCGAAATACCAGATCGTCGTCGACAGCATCGAACTGGCGGGTGAGGGTGCCCTGCTGAAACTGCTTGAGGACCGGCGTCGGCAGTTGGCCGCCGAGGGCCTGTTCGACGAGGATCGAAAGCGCCAACCGCCATTTTTGCCAGATGTAATCGGCGTCGTCACCTCACCCACCGGTGCGGTCATCCGCGATATTCTGCACCGTCTTTCAGATCGTTTCCCACGCCGCGTCCTGGTTTGGCCGGTCCGGGTGCAAGGAGACGGCGCCGCCGAAGAAATCGTCGCGGCCATCAAAGGCTTCAATGAATTCGATGGAGCGGGTGATATCGCCAGGCCGGATGTCCTGATCGTGGCGCGCGGCGGCGGCAGCGTCGAGGATCTTTGGGCGTTCAATGAAGAGGCGGTGGTCCGCGCGGCCGCGGACAGCGCCATACCGTTGATCTCGGCCGTCGGCCACGAAACGGACACGACCTTGATCGATTTTGCCGCGGACCTGCGCGCGCCGACGCCGACGGCCGCCGCCGAGATGGCGGTGCCGGTCCGCCATGAGCTGCTGGCCCAGGTCATGGACGATGGGGCGCGTCTGGTCGGCGCCATGAACCGGTGTCTACGCGACAATAGCTTGCGACTGGAGGGACTGTCTCGCGGGCTGCCGGACCTAGGCCGTATGGTCGAGGAGTCCCTGCAACGTCTCGACGATTGGAGCGAACGTCTCGGCAATAGCCTGGAAGTCGGTCTTGCCGTGCGGCGATCGACCCTGGCCGCTGCTGCGGGTCAGCTGCGCAGACCGACGCATCTGATACGCCAGGGCGCCGACCGTGTTCATGGCGAGGCGCGCGCCCTTGACCGGGCCATGAGCGGATATCTGAAAGACCGCCGGTCACGGCTTGGGCAGGTTTCGGCACTATTGGAGAGCTATTCCTATGAACGCGTTCTGGAGCGCGGCTTTACACTGATTACCGATGATCAGGGACAGCCGGTGGTTTCGGCGAAATCACTGCAGCCGAACGATGAAGTCGGTCTCAGGTTCCGGGACGGTGATGTCAGGGCCACCGTGCTCGATAAAGGATTACCGCCGCGCAAAACGAAAAAACCAAAACCGCCGAAGTCGAGGGATGATCGCCAGGGGAAACTCTTGTGATCCGCGGAGGTGCCGCCATATGCGCGGGGGCCATCATTGCCGGCCTCGCCGCAGAGAGCTTGGCCTGCGCCGCGACGTTCCAAGGTCAGGCGGTGCAAGGCGGATTGGTGGTTGGCCGCGCGGCGCCGGGTGCCAGGGTGAAGATTGCGGGCGGCGCGGTCCGGGTCTCGCCGGATGGGCTGTTTCTCGTTGGCTTCGGCCGTGATGCACCGAAATCCGTCACTGTCGCCGTTACAGAAAAAGGCAAGCCACCGCTGCCCTGTGAGATCGCGGTCGAAGCGCGGGAATATAAAATCACCCGTATCGACGGCCTGCCGAAGCGCAAGGTCACGCCGAGATTGCCCGAAGACCTGAAGCGGATCCGTACCGACAATGCCGCCATTGGCAAGGTCCGGGCCAGGGCGACGCCGGCGACCGATTTCGCCGGCGGGTTCATTTGGCCGCTTAAGGGTCGCCTGTCGGGTGTCTATGGCTCCCAGCGCATTCTCAACGGCAAGCCTCGCCGGCCGCACAATGGCACTGACATTGCGGCCCCGACGGGCACGCCCATCCGCGCGACGGCGCCGGGTGTGGTCGCCCTGGCGCACCCCGATATGTTCTTATCCGGAAAGACCGTCATGATCGATCATGGCCATGGTTTGAGCAGTGTCTATATCCACATGAGCGCCATTACTGTCCGTCGAGGGCAGAAGGTGGCTCAAGGCGATCAGATCGGCAAGGTCGGCATGACCGGCCGGGCCACCGGCCCGCATTTGCATTGGGGGATGTCGTTGTTCAAGACGGCCCTCGATCCGGCGCTTTTGGCCGGACCGCAAAAATAGGCCGGAGGTTAATCCTTCGGCCACCGGTTATGCAGCCATAACCATTGCTCTGGCCGTTCGCGAATCCACTGCTCGAGCATCTCATTCACGCGCGTCATAAACACGGCAATATCGTGATGATGATCGCCGGTCGTTGCCGGTTGGATGGGAGGAAACGCCTCGACCCGAAACTTCGCCCCCGATGTCCGTTCGATCCGCACCGGAACAATGGGACAATCATATTTGAGCGCCAGCTGGGCCAGGGCCGGTGCGGTCATCGCATCGATGCCGAAGAAAGGTACCGCAATGCCATCGTTCATTTTTTGGTCGATGACCATGGTTAAATGACGTCCGGCTTTCACGGCACTCAGCAACTCCCGCGCGCCCTTGGCACCCTTCGGGATGGTCTTGCCGCCACCGGCGATCTGCCGACGCCGGAAGACCCATTCGACCAAGGGGTTGTTGGCGGCCCGGTAGACCTGGTCCAGGGCCAGACCGCGTTGGTGAATGACCGGCGAAATCATTTCCCAATTGGCGAGATGGCCGGAAAAAAACACACCCGGTTTACCGTCATCGCGTAACAGATCGATATGCTCCGCGCCGACAACTTCAACCGGGCCGCTTTCGCTGTAAACATCAATTCGATTTAGGTGCGGGTACTCGCCGGCGGTTCGCCCGAGGTTATCCCACATGGCGATGACAATTTTTCTCATCTCGGCCGGAGACATCTCCGGGAAAACGCGCCGCAGATTACTGTCGGCGCGTCTCGACAAGCCGAGACACGGCCCAAGTGTCCGTGCCAGCCAGCCACCGAAACCGGAGGCCCAAGAATAAGGCAGCAACCAAAAAATCCAGAAAATCACGCCGACAACAACCGCCTGCAGAGGATGCAGGGCAAATCGGACCCAGAGGTTGCGAAAATTCGGCATCGATACCTTGCAATCAATCGAAAAGGGCTGTGAGCATTAAGTTCAGAGCTGCTTCGTCGTCCCATTGCAGGGTGATTGTCAAGGTTTCGATATCATTCCGCGCCTCGGGCCCGAGCCGGACCCAGTCCTTTTCCGTGGTGATGAGGCGTGCCTGAAGGCCCGCCGCGCGGTTTCGGAGATCGACTAAATCGGCGGCGCTGTAAGGATGGTGATCGGGGAAATTCCGGGTTTCGGCGATCTGGTGCCCGGATTCACGCAGTGTCGCGAAGAATTTCTCTGGCCGGCTGATGCCGGCGAAGGCCAGCCAGGGTTGATGGGCGGGCACATCAGCCACCGGCCTGGCGGAAACGGTACGGGCTCGGAAAAAAGCAAGTGCCGCCGATAGAGCCGGTTCGACTCCTGTTTCATCGGCGCCGATGATGACGGCGGCCTGGGCTCGCGTGAGTGCCGATTGGGGCCGTTCGCGTAAAGGGCCGGCGGGAAGAATGTGGCCATTGCCAAAACCGAAACCACCGTCGACGACGAGGATGGACAGATCCTTGGCGACGCTGGGGTTTTGAAAGCCATCGTCCATGACGACCGCTTCGGCACCGGCGTCAACAGCACATTTGATGCCGGCGGCCCGGTCTCTGGCGACCCAGGTGGGGGCGATTTGGGCCAGCAACAGCGGTTCATCACCGACTTCGTTCGATAGATGCCGCTCGGGTTCAACGCGCAATGGTCCGTGCTCGGTACCGCCGTAACCCCGGCTGAGGAAATGTACGGCGCGGCCTTGATCCCGCAAGCGCTGGCCCAAGTCCAGCGCGACGGGTGTTTTGCCGGCGCCACCGGCAGTCACGTTACCGACGCATATGACGGGAATAGGCGCCTGCCAAGCCGGCCCCGCCAGTGCATTTCGGATCCCGGTGCCGATTTCATAGAGCCATGATGCTGGGCGAAGAAGAAAGGCCGCCGCGCCGCCATCCGACGACGACCAGAAATCAGGCGCTTTCATTGCGGGGAGCCTCGTGGGCTGATCTGCTCGATGAAAGGGGATATCTCGGCGAGGACGGCATCCAACACTCCCGCTTCGGCTTCGGCGAAAGTCCGGGCGCGGGCCGCCTGGTCTTGCAGAGCAGCCGGATCATTGAGGCGCTGCTGAACGGCGTTGGCCAGCGATATCGGATCGGCAATGGTTTCCGCGATCCCGGCGGCAATCATCCGTTCCGTGATGTCGGGGAAATTCCACATATGCGGGCCGAACAAAATGGCCGAGCCCAGCCGCGCCGGTTCCAACGGGTTCTGGCCGCCTTGGTCGACCAGGGATTTGCCCATGAAGACGATATCCGAGAGCCGGAAAAACAGGCCCAGCTCGCCCATGGTGTCGGCGAGATAGATATCGGTTTCCAGGGTTATCGGCTGATCAGCGCCCCGCCGTGCGACATTTGCGCCGGCAGCCCGCAGCTCATCGGCGACGGTGGCGCCGCGATCGGCGTGGCGCGGTACGATAAACGTGAGAATGTCGGCATGGGTTTTCTTCAGTTCCTGATGGCTCTGCCAGATAAGCGGTTCCTCGCCGGGATGAGTACTCGCGGCGAGCCATCGGGGGCGCGTGCCGGTTTCATTGCTCAAGGCAGCCAGGTCAACGTCATCAGCGGGCAAGGGCGGCACCGCGAACTTTAGGTTGCCGACACATCTGACCGAGCCGGCGCCGAGCGCAGCAAGCCGTTCACCGTCTTGTTTCGCCTGGGCGAGACAGAGCGAGAATCCCGAAAGCATCTTGCGGATCAAACCCGGCCAACGGCGCCAGGACTTGAACGATTGCGGAGATATCCTCCCGTTGATGAGGATCATCGGAATAGCACGCTCCGCCGGCAAGGTAACCAAATTGGGCCAAAAGTCGGATTCCGACCACAAAACCAGATCGGGTTTCCAATGATCGAGAAACCGGCTGACGTAGGCCTGGCGGTCGACGGGGACGAACTGATGCAACGTTCGTTCGGGCAAACGGTCTTTGATCAACCGCGCCGAGGTGACGGTGCCGGTGGTCAGAAGAATAAAGACATCGGCGTTGGTTTCGATGATGCGGGTCATCAACGGTAACAGGGAGAGAGCTTCGCCGACGCTGGCGCCGTGCATCCAAATGAGTTGGGCTTGAGGGCGGGGCTGGCGGGCAATTCCGAGGCGTTCATTGAACCGGCCCGCATCTTCCTTGCCACGTGCCAGGCGCCGCCGCAAATACCAACTGATTACCGGCTCGCCGAGCGCCGTGACAGTGCGGTAGATGGGCAGTAGCGCGCTCATGCCGGTGTTCCGTTCGGGGCTTCCGCTGGCAATGGCGCCGGTTCGACCGGTGGTCGACCAACAAGGCCGTCGGCTTCTTCGGTGATGGCGTTGAGACTTTTTTCGACTTGTTGACGGAGAGCTTCCAAGGTTGCGGTGTCGGCATCGCGCGGCACCGCGATGGGCTCACCCCAGACAACGACGCCTCGGCCGAACGGCGCAGCGACAAGGAAGCGGTCCCACGAGCCGAGCAATTTGCCCTTGGACGATGAGAACGTGGCGGGAATGATCGGCACGCCGGCGAGGCGGGCCACCGAGACAATGCCGTCACTGGCCCGCATGCGCGGTCCCCTGGGGCCATCGGGCGTAATGCCCACGCAGTCACCGGCTTTCAGCGAATTGACCATGGACCGGAGTGCCTGGGCACCGCCCTTGGAACTCGAGCCGGCAACCGTCTGAATGCCGAAGTGAGCCACCGTGCGGGCGATGATTTGACCGTCGCGGTGCTGGGAAATCAGCATATGGATGGATTGCCGACGGTTCCAGCAGTGCGGCATCATCAACAACCGGCCATGCCAAAAGCAAAGTATGAAGGGTTTGCCCTCGCGCCAATAGCGTTCAGGTGTCTCGCCACGGATGGTCTGCCAAGACCCGCTGGCATGAACGAAGCGGATATAAAGCGATCCCAGCCAGCATAGGAGGCGCCGGACGCCGTCGGATTTCAGTAACTTCTTCACCGACATGATTTCGCCCGGCTCCCTCCCAGCGTCCCCACGATTTAGGCTTCGGCCGCGGTTGTCACCGGCGCATCTTCCTCTTCGTCGGCGAACTGCAAATCATAAAGCCGTTTGTACGCCCCGCCGTGGGCGAGTAGTTCCGAATGCGTGCCCTGTTCTGTGATCAGGCCGGCATCGACAACGAAGATCATGTCGGCGTCGACAACCGTCGAAAGGCGATGCGCAATCACCAAGGTCGTGCGGCCGCGCATGAGTTCCTTGAGCGCCGCTTGGACATGCCGTTCCGATTCCGTATCCAGGGCCGATGTCGCCTCATCGAGTAGCAGGATCGGCGCGTCCTTGAGCATGGCGCGGGCAATGGCCAAGCGCTGGCGCTGGCCGCCCGACAACTTGATGCCCTGTTCGCCGACGACCGTATCGTATCCGTCGGGGAGCGCAGCGATAAACTCATGAGCGGCGGCGTGACGGGCCGCGTCTTCGATTTCCGCCCGGCTTGCGCCGCCACGGCCGTAACCGATGTTGGCGGCAACCGTGTCGTCGAACAAGGTTATCTCCTGACTGACCAAACCGACATTGGCGAATAAGGATTCTTTGGTAACGGCCCGAACATCGCGGCCGTCGATCCGGATGGCGCCATCGTCGATATCATAAAACCGTGGAATAAGGTTGAGGATCGTCGATTTACCGCCGCCGGACGGGCCCACGAGGGCATAGGTTTTACCGGCCGCCAGATCAAAGTTGATGCCGGCCAGCGCCGGCCGGTTATTAACATAGGAGAAGCAGACATTGGCAAAGGCAATCCGACCCTCGGCCCGACCCAGGGACTCCGCATCGGGCGCATCTTTGATTTCCGGATGCAGATCGAGGATCTGATAGAGCCGTTCGGCACCGGCCAGACCCTGCTGAATGCTGGCATTCAGGTTGGCGAGGCGTTTCATCGGCTCATAGGCCATCAGCAGGGCGGTGATGAATGACGTAAAAGAGCCGGTGGTTGTTTCACCGGCAATAACCCGGGCACCGCCGTAAATGATGACGACGAAAACGGCGATGCCGCCAAGCGTTTCCATGATCGGCCGGCTCAGTTCACGGGTCCTGGCCGCCTTCATGTTGAGGCCACGGACTTTTTCAATGACTTCGGCGACGCGGCTCGCTTCATAGGCTTCCATGCCGTAGGCCTTGATCATCCGCATGCCCTGGAAAGTCTGATTGAGGACGGTGGTGAAAAGGCCCAGTTCCCTCTGCGTGTTGATCGTGACTTTGCGCATGCGCCGGCCGATCCGGACGACGGGATAAACGGCAACGGGAAAGATAAAGAAGGCCACCGCCGCCAATTGCCAATCTTGGTAGAACATCAACGCGATAAGCATAATCAATGACAGAAAATCACGGCCGACCCCGGTCAAGCCGTTGGAGACCGCGACTTTCATCATGTAAATATCCGCCATGAACCGGCTGACGATGGTGCCGATGGGCGTGTTATGGAAGAACGACAAATCGAGAGACGTGACGTGTGCGAACAGTCGGTTGTGCATGTCGGCGATGATTTTAAGGCCGACATGGTTCATCAGCATCGCCTGGCCATAATTGGCCATGCCCTTGACGAAAAACGTGCCGACCACGAGCAGCCCCACGGGCCAAAGCAGGTGTTCTTTCTTGCCGATGAAGATGTCATCGAAGATGGGTTTCATAAGATAGGCGGTGAATGCATTTGCGGCGGCAAGAACGCCCATCAAAACCACGGCCAAGTATATCCAGCCGACATAACGCCGGATCGCATCGTGCCACAGCCGGCGCATGAGATCGGGCGTGGACTTTGTTGGGCCGGATTCCTGATCTGGAAGTGTGTTCAATGGCTTACCAATCATTGCCGCGAATCGAAACTTTATCACGGGCCGATGGGCGAACCAACGGCAGGCGCGTTATTTCCCGTGATCGTCAGGCCGCACTATTTCCCGGCAATCGTCATGCCATCCACTCTCAACGTCGGTGCATTAGTGCCGTAACGGAATTCGAGATTGCTGGCGGCGGTCAAATTCTTGAACATGTCGTTCAAGTTTCCGGCGATGGTCAACTCGCTAACCGGAAAAGCAATGCGGCCGTTTTCGATCCAGAACCCTTCCGCGCCGCGGCTGTAATCACCGGTGATCATATCGATGCCGCGTCCCATCATGCCGGTGACGTAAAGGCCCTGGTCGATGTCGGCGATTAACTCGTCGGGATCAAGATCGCCTGGTTCCATGTACAGATTAGTGACAGAAGGCGACGGTGGCGACGAGGTGCCGCGCGATGCGTTTCCTGTTGTCTCGAGCCCCAATTGGCGGGACGAGCGTAAGTCTAAAACCCAAGTCTGGAGAACGCCATTTTCAATCAAATTCATTTTTGAAGTTGCGACGCCCTCGCCATCGAAGGCCTTTGATCTGAGGCCTCGTTTGCGCAGCGGATCATCGACGATGGTAACGACGTCGGAAAACACGCTTGTTTCCATGCGGTCCTTGAGAAAGGTCGTGCCACGGGCCACCGACGAGCCGTTGACGGCGCCGGCGAGATGCGAAATCAAAGAGCTTGAGACACGCGGGTCGTAGACAACGGGGGCTGAGGTCGAGGAAACCTTTCGCGGATTGAGCCGGCGGACGGTTTTTTCGCCGGCCGAGCGGCCGATTTCGGCCGGGTCCATCAGGTCTTCCGCATGGACGGCGCTGGTCCAGTCATAGTCGCGCTCCATTTCCGTGCCTTCGCCGGCCAGGACCGCCGCGCCGACGCTGTGATGGGAGCGCACGCGGGTGCGGACGAAACCGTTCGTTCCCGCAACCGCCACATGCGAGAGCCCCCAGCCGGCTTCGGCGCCTTCCGAATTGGTGACGCCGTCGACGGCGAGCGCCGCGTCCTCGGTCGTCCGTGCCCGGTCCTTGAGCACATCCGCCGACGGTTCCACAGGGTCACATTCATCAAGGTCGGGCAAATCGCCGGCCAGCAAATTCTCGGGCGCGAGGCCGCAAAACTCGTCCTCGGGGACAACCCGGGCCATTGAAACGGCGCGCTCCACCAATTCATCCAAAGCCGTCTCATTGATGTCCGAGGTTGAGACGATGGCTTGACGTTTGCCAATGAGGACGCGGAGCCCGAGGTCGGTACCTTCCGAGCGCTCCATGTTTTCCGGTTTGCCGAGACGATAGGAAAGCGACAAGGACGTACCTTCGCCGTAGACAATATCGGCGGCGTCGGCGCCGGCGCGGCGGGCTTTTGCCAATACATCCTCAAGCCGGTTGAGAAAATTAGCGCCGTCTTCGGCGAGCGATGCCATGTAGACTCTCCTATCGGGTTGGGTTCCTGATCCGGTATGTACCTCGCCCGTCTATTTCTGCCAAGTACACGAGCGGGATGGATGAGGTTCCGGCTTTCACATTTATTTGTTGTGGGAAGCGCTAAACTTAGTTTCCAAAGCGGAAAAACAGATTACTATTGTAATTCAAAGTTCCGTTTTGGCGGATCGCGAGACCTAATGAAAATTGGATTGCAAAGCGCACGCGGCGGAAAATGACCACATCTCCACTATTAAAAGATGATGCGCCGGTATCGGCGTCGAGAAAAGAGCTTGAGTCAGCGGTGGTCCGCTTCGCCGGCGACTCCGGCGACGGCATGCAACTGACGGGCGGTCAGTTTACTTTAGCCACGGCGTTGGCCGGTAATGACTTGGCGACATTCCCGGATTTCCCGGCCGAGATCAGGGCCCCGGCCGGCACCACCTTCGGCGTCTCGTCCTTTCAGATTAATTTCGGCGGCGGTGGAATCAAGACGTCGGGTGACTCCTTTGACGTTCTGGTCGCAATGAATCCGGCGGCGCTCAAGGTCGAGTTGGATGACCTGAAGACCGGCGGTATCATCCTCGTTGATAAGGGCACCTTCGGGGAGCGCAACCTGCGCAAGGCCGGATATGAGGAAAACCCGCTGACGGACGGTAGCCTGGATGCCTACCGGGCCATTGAAATGGATATCTCGCAGCTGACCCTTGATTCGGTAAAAGAATTCGGTCTTTCCAATAAAGAGGCGCTGCGCTGCAAGAACCTTTGGACGCTGGGTTTCATTTACTGGATGTTCGGCCGCAAACGCAAACCGACCGTCGATTGGCTGGAAACCAAGTTCAAGAAGCGCCCGGAAGTGGCGGAAGCCAACATTGCCGCCTTGAATGCCGGCCATTCGGTGGCCGAGACATCCGAGGTTCTCGACGGGTTCCAGGGCTTTGCCGTGCCCGAGGCGGTGATCACGGCGGGAGAATACCGGGCCGTCACGGGTGCCGAGGCCATTGCCTGGGGCTTGACCGCGGGCTGCCATCTGGCCGGGCTCAACATGGCGTTCTGTTCCTATCCGATCACTCCGGCGTCATCGGTGCTGCACATGCTGTCGAATATGGCGGCACATGGCGTTACCACTTTCCAGGCGGAGGATGAAATCGCCGCCATCTGCGCCGCCATCGGCGCTTCCTATGCCGGTGGCATGGGCGTGACCTCCAGTTCCGGCCCCGGCATTGCGCTCAAGGGCGAGGCGCTCGGGCTCGCCGTCGGCGTTGAGTTGCCGCTTATCGTCGTGAATACGCAGCGCGCCGGGCCTTCCACGGGGATGCCGACGAAAACCGAGCAATCGGATCTTTATCAGGCGGTTTACGGCCGTAACGCCGACAGCCCGCTTTGTGTCCTCTCGGCACGATCCCCGGCGGATTGTTTCGATGTGGCTATCGAAAGCGTGCGCATTGCGACCAAATTCATGACGCCGGTGATCTTGTTGACGGACGGCTATGTGGGTAATGCCGCCGAACCCTGGCTGATTCCTGATATGTCGACTTACGAGCCGTTCCCGGTGAGTTTTGAGACCGAGGCCGAGGGATTCCATCCCTTCCGTCGCGATGCCGAAACACTGGCACGGCCCTGGGCCATTCCCGGCGCGCCGGGCCTGGAGCACCGCATCGGCGGCATCGAGAAGGATTACGACAGCGGCCACATTTCCTATGATCCAGCCAACCACCAGCGCATGACCGATGCGCGGGCCAATAAGATAGCAGGCATTGCCAAGGACGTGCCGCCGCAAGCCGTCGAACTGGGCGGTGAAACAGGCTCCCTGGCGGTTGTCGGATGGGGCTCGACATACGGCCCGATCAACCGCGCCGTTGATAACCTTCGTGGCGAAGGTCTCGAAGTCAGCCATATTCACTTGCGTCATATCTGGCCCATGCCGATCAATCTCGGCGAACTTCTGGCTGGATTCGATAAAATCCTGGTGCCGGAGATGAATACCGGCCAGTTGGTGACCATGCTGAGAAGCGAGTATCTGGTCGATGCGAAGGGGCTCAACAAAGTGACGGGTCAGCCGTTCAAGATCAATGAACTGGAAGACGCCATCCGGGCGCAATTGGGATAGGACGGGAAATGAACGTCGTCGCAAAAACCGAAAACCTCAAGCCCAAGGATTATGCCTCCGACCAGGAGGTGCGCTGGTGCCCGGGCTGCGGCGACTACGCGATCCTGCGCGCGGTTCAAAAGACGCTTGCGGATTTGGGGGTCGAGAAAGAGAACACGGTTTTCGTGTCCGGTATCGGCTGCGCGGCGCGCTTCCCCTATTATCTATCGACTTATGGGTTTCACACGATCCATGGCCGTGCGCCCTCCATCGCTTCGGGCATCAAGATCGCCAATCCGGATTTGGATGTCTGGGTCGTTTCCGGTGACGGCGATTCGCTGTCCATCGGCGGCAATCATCTGCTCCACTTGCTTCGCCGCAACGTCGATGTGCAGTTCTTGCTGTTCAACAACGAAATTTACGGCCTCACCAAGGGCCAGTATTCGCCGACATCAAGGGCCGGCACGCGTTCGCCATCGACGCCCATGGGCTCCGTTGAAAAACCCGTTTCGCCGGTGGCTTTTGCCTTGGGCGCGGGAGCGCGGTTCATTGCCCGCGGGATTGATACCCTGCAGAAGAAACTACCCGATATCTTTACCCGTGCGTATGAGCACAAGGGGGCATCCTTCGTCGAAATCTTTCAGAACTGCATCGTCTACAATGATGGCGTGTTCTCTAATTTCTCGGAAAAAGATGTCAGCGCCGACCGGCAGTTGCACCTGGAACACGGCAAGCCGATGATTTTCGGTAAGGACGAAGATCTGGGCTTGCGTTTGGTGCCGGGGAAACTCGCGCTTGAGGTTGTCATCGTCGGCAAGGATGGAGTCAGCGAAGCCGATATCGTCGTCCATGATGAGACCGACCGGATGATGGCGACGCTTTTGGCCGGCATGGAAGGGGATGGCTTGCCCGTTGCCCTCGGTGTTCTTTACTGTGATCCGCTTCCCAGTTACGAAGAAGGGGTCAAAACAATCATGGCCAAGGCGCAGGAACAAGCGCCGGCCGGGGACCTTAACGAATTGCTGCGGCGCGGTCATACCTGGACCGTCGAAGAGGCATAACAAAAAGCCCGCATAAATAAGCGGGGCGTTCAGGGGGCGAAGAACAGACATGCCCATAAGCGTTGCGATCATCGGTTCCGGACCGGCGGGGTTCTATACCGCCGATGCTTTGCTGAAAAACTGCCAGTCGTGCGAGATCGATATTATCGACCGCCTGCCGACGCCCTTCG
>Ga0315336_1004795_pt1 | contig 15521 bp, 16 predicted proteins | sample ASW5metaG_FD_204512 | JGI IMG/M metagenome (GOLD analysis project Ga0315336, IMG submission 204512) | Ammonia-oxidizing marine archaeal communities from Monterey Bay, California, United States - ASW #5 | ecosystem: Environmental > Aquatic > Marine > Intertidal zone | place: USA: California...
TACCCAGCTTCGAGAGAAGCAGAAGCTGCGGCACATGTACGGTCTTATGGAAAAGCAGTTCCATAGTTATTATCTTGCCGCCGCCAGGGCGAAAGGATCAACCGGTGAGACCCTGTTGCAACTTCTTGAGTCGCGCCTCGACAGTGTCGTCTACCGGATGGGATTTGGTATCACCCGGGCAGAGGCACGCCAGCTGGTCGGCCATAATGCGGTTCTGGTCAATGGGGCGAAAGTGAATATTGCTTCCTTCCAGGTGAAGCCCGGGGATGAGCTCACCGTCCGTGAACGTTGCCGTGGCCAGCTCCGAATCAAGTCGGCTCTTGAGATCGCGGAGCAGCTGGGTTTTGTGTCCTGGGTCGACGTGGACAGTAAGGCCTTCAAGGGCGTGTTCAAGACTGTACCCGACCGCGCGGAACTGTCCCAGGAGATAAATGAATCGCTGGTGGTGGCCCTTTACTCGAAATAATTCGAGTTCCGGATTTGCCAGCGCTTAACGATGCGCAGAACATCTCGCCAGTTTTACGAATGAAACACGACACATTTAAGAGGTAAGTACTCAATGTCGCAAGCCAGAGAAGAGTTTCTTAAGCCGAACGTCATCAATGTTGACACTGTGAATGACACCCGGGCCCGTGTGACCCTGGAGCCGTTAGAGCGGGGGTTCGGCTACACATTAGGAAATGCACTGCGCCGTATTCTGCTCTCTTCCATGTCCGGTGCTGCCGTGACTGAGGTACGGATCGAAGGAATCAGCCATGAATACTCGGCGGTTCCAGGCGCCCAGGAGGATGTTATCGCCATCCTGCTGAACCTTAAGAACCTCGCTGTGCGGATGCACAACCGCGAAGAAGCGGTGCTTCGCGTCTCCAAGAAAGGTCCCGGGCGGGTGACGGCAGGGGATATCCAGCTCGACCACGATGTCGAAGTGGTCAACCCCGACCACCTGCTGGCTAACCTGTCCCCGGACGGTGAACTCAACATGGAGATCACGGTCAGTACCGGTCGCGGTTACCAGGTGGTTGATCTGGCTGCCGAGGAAACAGAGACCCGGGGCGTTGGGGTACTGCGCCTGGATGCCTCCTACAGCCCGATCCGGAGTGTCTCCTACACGGTTGAAAATGCCCGTGTCGAACAGCGCACTGACCTCGACAAACTGGTGATGGAGATCGAGACTAACGGTACCATTGACGCCGAAGAGGCTGTACGGCGTGCTGCCAAGATTCTCCACGAGCAGGTCTCGGTATTCGTTCAGCTCAAGGAATCCGAAACGGCTGACGCCGAAGTACTCGAAGAGCGGATCGACCCGGTTCTGCTGCGCTCAGTTGACGATTTGGAACTCACCGTACGCTCGGCAAACTGCCTCAAGGCTGAGAATATCTATTACATCGGGGATCTCATCCAACGCACCGAGGTGGAACTGTTGAAAACACCCAACCTCGGAAAGAAATCACTAACGGAAATCAAGGATGTGCTCGCCACGCGAGGACTTTCCTTGGGTGTGAAACTCGAGAACTGGCCGCCGGCATCTTTGCAGCGTGAAAAACGCGAAAGCCTGCACTGACCATCGGGAATTTAGCGAGTCTAGAAGGGAGAAGCTGTTATGCGTCATCACAAGAGCGGTCGTGCGCTGGGACGGGATTCCAGCCATCGGAAAGCAATGTTCGCAAATATGGCGGCATCCTTATTCACGCATGAACAGATCCGCACCACCTTGCCAAAAGCCAAAGAACTGCGGCGCGTGGCGGAGCCCCTGATCACGCTCGCCAAGACGCCGTCTGTGGCAAACCGGCGTCTTGCCTATGCCCGTCTTCGGGATCGTGAAGCCGTGAGTAAGTTGTTTGACACAATCGGTCCGCGCTTCCAGGACCGCCCTGGAGGCTACACGCGTATTCTGAAATGTGGTCCGCGTTCTGGCGATGGTGCGCCGATGGCTTACGTGCAGCTGCTCGACAGACCCGATGCCGACGAAGCGGATACCGGGTCAGAATAACGGTGCTGCCGTGCCGATCTGCGGCTAACGCGACTTTTTTCATCGGGTACTGGCTGCCACCGTACGTTGCCCAGACCGGCAATGTCTCGCAAAGGCGCTCAGCTCCATGAAGCTCAAGTCCCTGGAGATTGACCGGCAGACCGGACTCCTACGGGGCAGCACGTGTTTGTGTTCACCCCATTGTGACGACCGCCCGCAAGGGGTCGGTATCAGTGCGCTGGTGATCCACGCGATCAGTCTGCCGCCGGGCTATTTCGACACGGGGGCCATTAGCGACCTTTTTCTGGGTTGTCTTGACCCGGACGCCCATCCATATTTTCGCGAGATCGCGACACTCAAGGTGTCCGCACATTTTCTGATTAACCGTGAGGGCAGGGTGACCCAGTTTGTGCCGGTGATCCGGCGGGCATGGCACGCCGGTAGCTCGTTCTTCGAGGGACGGGGCCAGGTCAACGATTTTTCGGTCGGTGTCGAACTGGTGGGCTCTGACGACACGCGCTTTGCCGAGAGTCAGTACGCCACGCTTGCATCACTGACCTGGGCGCTACAGGCCGCGTGGCCCGCCATTACAGCGGAGCGTATCGTGGGTCATTCGGAGATCGCGTCGGGGCGAAAAACCGATCCGGGCCCGCATTTTGACTGGCTGCGATATCGCGACCTAATTTCCCCGGGATAACGCTACGCCTGCAATCAGAAAGGCGATCACATAGACAATCAGCCGGTATGTCACCATCGAGCCTGGTGGGATGCAGATGAAGGACATACCGGTGAGTCCGCGCTTTCCAATTTCGTGGGCAAGGCGAATGATTTCGTAATCACTCATTCCCATCGGCTCGGCAAGTTCCCCCAGAATATCCCCGGGTGCCGGGCCGGCGCCGCCGAGAACGTCCATGTCGAAGTGGACGTAGACATCGTCCGCTCCCTCATAGGCATGTCGAAGTTCTTCGCAAAGGCCTGCGATGCCGAGCTCTGTGCGGACCTTCCACATCGGGTAGAAATGCGCCCCCTGTTGAATGTAATCCCGGACAATCGCGGCTTCTTCCAGCATGCCACGCTCTCCAATCTCGACGAGGTTCGGGATAGAAAAATTCGAAAGGCTACTAAAGGTCTTTGATTTCCAGTTGCCGCTGCCGGCGATGCGCTCGTCCCCAGTCAGGTAGTCGAGGGGCCTCGAATCCCAGTGGGTATCCGTACTGATCATGCCAACCTTGCCGGCAGAGCGTTCGGCGATCGGTTTGGCGATGGCGTAGGAACTGCAGGGACTGTTCTGGCCGACAACAATCGGGATGGCACCCGCTTCAAGCGCCCGGTTGACCAATTCCTCAACCGCTGCTTGGGCTTTCAGGATATTTTCGGCGGTCGGGTCGAGGTTGCACTCCGAGGTAATGTTGGCATCTCCCATATCGACCACGGTGAGTGTCTCGAAGATATCGACATCTAGCTCCTGAATGTAGCCGCTCGGATAACGCGCCGACTGCTGCCGGACCCGCATTGGTGCCGCCAGCCACTCGGTCTTGTCCACCCCGGCGTACTTGCCGCGAGCGCCCGCCACATAAGGCGCACCAATAATGGCGACGTCCGCGCCGGAAATCTCATCTGCCGTACGCGCCAGAGGCACCCCCATGAATGTGGGTGTCTCGGCGTTGATCATCGGCAGGGCATCGCTGTCGATATTGGTATAGCCGCCCATACCTTCCCAGGGGGGTTTACTCATGTCAGGTGTCCTTTAATGTGTTTCAGTTGTGAATAATCGCTCTTGGAATCCGATTGACCGGTTCGCAGGCACCATCGGTCACGATCGCTGTCTCGCCGATGCACATGCTGAGCCCCGTGCGGTCATCCAGAAGGATCATATGCAGGAAAAATACCATTCCTGTTTTCAGAACTTGGGGATTGTCCTTCCAGATCATGGGCCAGTCCATCCAGGAGGGCGGGTAACTGATACCCACCGAATAACCACAGGCACTGAGCGCAGCATGGGTGAATCCATGCGCCTCCATGGTCCGCTCGTGCGCTGCATAGAGATCTCCAACCGTACTTCCCGCTGTTAAGCGGTCCTGACAGGCATCGAGTGCGTCGGCGCAGGTCTCGTTCATCGCCTGGTGTCGGGAATCCACTTTGCCGATCAGGATGTTGTACATCATACAGGTGTGATAGTGCCGGTAGGCAGCGGCAGGCTCAAAGACGACCTGGTCCTGCGGAGCGATGACCTCGTCTCCGGTGTGGTAGCGGCAGAAAACCGCAGCGCCTCCAGCGCCCATCGGCCAGCGACTGGCGGTGGGGTCACCTCCTTCGGAAAGGAGTGTATTCATCATGGCCCCATAGACGGCTTTCACCGTGGCGCCGGGTTGGGTATGCGTGATACTGGTCTCAAGAACCTGGTCACAGATTCTGCCCGACTTGCGAACATATTGAAGTTCAAGGTTACTTTTCACGAGCCGTACCAGACGCACGAGGTCCGAGGCGTCGGTCAGGTGGCACAGGCCCTTGAGCGCTTCGTTGACCATCAGCGCACGCTGGCCCGTTAGGCCGTACGCATGGTATTCGATCCCGATCTGTTTGTTCGCACAGCCATGGGCCTCAAGAATGCGGCGCAGCTCCAGGCCCGGTGAGGCGTTTTCCTCGTCAATCCAGATCTGAATGTCCTCGACAATTGAGGTTTCACGGGATTGGATACGATCCGCGGTTCGGGTCAGTAGGGTCAGTTTCCCATCAAGGCCCAGATACATCGCCTGAAACATGGAGTAGCCGCTGGTGTCATACCCGGTCAAATAGAACATGCTTTCCTGGCGAAAGAGGACCAGGCCGTCAAGCTCCGCAGTGGCCATTGCCTCCCGCGTCCGGGTGATCCGATGATCGAATTCTTCCCTTGGAAAGTGGAGCATGTCAGTCTGGTTGCGAGGTGGAAAAAGCGTCAGGGAAAGATGGGCTACTTTCTGGTTGGTTTGAGGCTAGGACGGCTTGTCAGCCTGCCAGAGAATATCGGGTTCGCCCGCAGCCTGATTAAGGCTGCGGGCCATCACAAACAACAGATCGGAAAGGCGGTTGACGTACTGGCGGGTCGCATCAGAGACCGCATGCCCGTCATCAATAGAAAACAGCACACGTTCAACCCGTCTGCAGGTACTACGTGCCACGTGGCAAAGAGCTGCCGCCCGGGTGCCGCCCGGCAGGATAAATTCTTCCAGCGGTGCAAGCGATGCATTGAGGTCGTCCAGCAGTTTCTCAACTGCCGTGACCCGCTCGGGCGATACCAGCGAGTGTCCCGGGAGGCTCAACTCTCCACCGAGATCAAACAGTGTGTGTTGTACCACCGTCAAAAACTGGCGGATCTCTCCGGGGAGGTTTTCGGTCATCATCAGTCCGATCAGGCTGTTGAGTTCATCCACCTGACCCATTGCTTCGACCCTGGGTGAGGTTTTGGGCACCCGCGCTCCATCACCCAGTCCGGTCATGCCTTCATCTCCTGTGCGTGTATAGATCTTACTGAGTCGTTTTCCCATGAAACTGTTCCCTGTTGTGTCCGGATAATAGTAAATCAACCGGGTTCCGGAATATAGGCGATTGCCCTGAAGTCGTTGACGTTGGTGCAGGTGGGTCCGGTAACGATAAGGTCGTCAAGCTGTTCAAAGAAACTCCCCGCGTCATTGCGGGCCAGATATTCACGGGGGTCCATTGCCAGTCCGGCCGCACGCGCCAGGGTATCCGGAGTGATTACGGCGCCTGCTGCCTTGCTCGCACCATCAATGCCGTCGGTATCGGCGGCGATCGCGAAGACATCGGGTCTCCCATCAAGGACGATCGCGAGTGCAAGGAGATACTCCTGATTGGGCCCGCCTTTTCCCGCGCCGTGAAGTACCACAGTGGCCTCTCCTCCCGAAAGCAGAGCCAGGCCCTTGTTATCCGGCTGTTCGCGCAGTTCTTGTTCAAATATCTTCGCGTGATCGCGTGCCAGCACACTGGCGATACCCTCAACCTGATCACCGAGGTTAATCGCTTTAAAACCATTCTGTCTGGCGTAAGCGACTGCAGCCTCAAGCGCGTCCGCCGCGGTTGCGGCAATACGGAATTCACTGTGCGCCAGTGTAGCGTCGCCTGGGAAAGGACTTTCTGCGTCCGGTGAAGCGAGCAGGGATGCGATAGATGCGGGTGTTTGGATTCCGAAAGATTCCAGAATACCAAGTGCCTCATCCCCGGTGGTGGGATCACCGACCGTAGGTCCGGAGGCAATCGTTGCGGGATCATCTCCCGGCACATCGGAGATGGCAAGCGTCAGCGTACGCGCGGGAAAGGCGGCTGCGGCGAGTCGCCCGCCCTTGATGGCGGACAGATGTTTGCGTACGGTATTGATCTGATGGATGCTCGCACCACAGGCAAGTAATCTTCGGGTAATGTCTTTCTTTTCAGTCAGGGTGACCCCTTTAGGGGGAAGGCTCAGCAGAGCACTGCCGCCCCCGGAAAGCAGGCAGATCAGAAGATCATCGGCGCCAAGGGAAGAGGCCAGGTCCAGAATTTTCTGTGCGCCTTTCTGCCCTGCCGTATCGGGGACCGGATGACTGGCCTCAACGATATTGACTGACCGGCAGGTCCGCTCATGTCCGTAGGGCACCAGCACCAGACTGTCAGAAATTTGTGTGAGCACGTCATCAAGCGCTTGGCCCATGGCGGCGCTCGCTTTGCCGGCACCCACGACAACGGTTCTGCCTCTGGGCGTAGGCGGCAGGTAGCTAGCAAGCGCTTTGGTGGGATAAGCCTTTGAAAGCGCAGAGTCAAAAAGACCCCTTAGGATCTTTATGGCCGTCGGATGACTCATGTGGGCTTGCATATGCAGGTATTTAGACGGCATCCTTAGGGTTCAGGCCAGCGATCATAAAACATAAACGGGGGAGATTATGTATCAGTACGAGGCGTATGATGATCCCATTCAGCGTCCACGATATACCGGACTGCCGACTTTCATGCGGGCGCCTTACCGGGAAGACTATGCTGATCTCGATATCGGGCTGGTAGGTGTTCCGTTTGATGGGGGCGTGACCAACCGCACAGGCGCGCGCCATGGTCCCCGGGAGATCCGCAATCAGTCGAGCCTGATGCGCCGGCGTAACCAGTCAAGTGGTATCAGCCCCCACGACATCTGTTCGGTCGCAGACGTGGGTGATGCCTGGGTGCAGTCACCTTTTCACCTGGAAAAGAGTCTCGACGAGATTCAGGAATTTTTCTCGCGGCTGCATGACAACGGGGTGGTGCCGATCTCCGCCGGGGGGGATCATTCCGTCACGCTGCCGATCCTCCGGGCGATTGCGAAGGAGAGGCCCGTGGGGCTGGTGCATTTTGATGCACATTGTGACACCGGTGACGATTATCTCGGGTCCAAGTTCCATCACGGCGCACCGTTCCGTCGAGCGGTTGAAGAAGGCCTGATTGATCCCAAGCGGACGATCCAGATTGGTATCCGGGGATCGCTGAATGACCTCGACCAGTGGCAGTTCAGCCACGACACGGGCATGCGCGTGATCTACATGGATGAGTTTTATGAGCTTGGTGTCAAATCAGTGATCAGCGAGATTCACCGCATCGTGGGTGAAGACCCTTGCTACCTCACCTTCGATGTGGATGGGCTGGACCCAGTATATGCATCAGGTACCGGTACTCCTGAGGTTGGGGGCTTTAGTACGGTCGAAGCCCAGTTGATGATCAGGGGCTGTCGGGGTCTGAATCTTGTCGGGGGTGATGTCGTCGAGGTGGCACCGCCTTTTGATCCCAGCGGCAATACCGCCCTGACCGGCGCCACTATGATGTTTGAGATTCTCTGTGTGGTGGCTGATGCGCGGTATCATAAAGGAAGAAGTTCAGGATCTGGTCGTTAAGCTGGTTTTGCTTGGTCAGGAACCTGATCCGGATATCTTCGCAAGCTGGGGACTCGGTCGGCGTCGCCGAAAATGAATTCGCTCGGAAAAGAACAGCCACCGCTAGAAGCGGGATCAGGATTACGGACATGCGACGATAACTCCGTTGAGCGCGGACCGGCAGTGACCAGGGATGAGCCGGGACTCAGGTCAACCCGGCCCGGAGCCAAAACCGCGCGGCCCGGATCCACCCTGGCTCTGGCCCGTTTCAGCACATGGCCTAGCCGGGCCGCTTTTCAAAGGTCGGAATATCCTCGGGAATATGATGAAAGGCCTGCTGGTCGCAGGTGAAGATCGCAACCGCCGGCGTAAAGACCGAAGGGTCGTCCAGCGTGCCCACTTTGACGACGATGGATCCAGGCCGGTTGGGCGTCTCTGAGGCGAGCCCTGTCCCGCAGTTTTGGCAGAAATGCCGAGTGACCGGGCGCTCCAGATCGGAGCGGCGGAACTGTTTCATCTCTCCTTGGGTCAGACGGAAGGCCTCCAGCGGAAAGATCATCAACGCGGCCGGGTTTCCACCGCTGATGTACTGGCACTCACGACAATGGCAGTGCAGCGAAGCCTGCGCCTCGCCGTCAATCTCATACTGGATATCGCCACAGTAACAACGACCTGTTAGTTTCATTGCTCCCTCCCGGGAGGTTCAGTCAGACGAGATAAACCTTAGCATGATTAATCGAGCGCTGATAGCGGGAAACGATGGTGCAGCCGCCGGCAATGATGGGTAATGGATCTTATCCCCAAATTCCCGGTCGATGTCCTGCAGGTCACGGCACCCAGCGCCGTTGGCGTGAGGTCTTCTGAGATTCTATAATTTCTTCACTGGGAGCCGGGCCAAATAAACTGATATCCGGCAAAACTAACTGAGACCAACCAGATGCCCAACTACACTGCGCCTTTGAATGATCTGCGTTTTGCGCTGGATCTCGCCGGCTTCAAAGAGGTCGCCTCGTGGCCGGGGTTTGAAGACGCCAGTGAAGATGTGACCGACGCCGTGCTTGAGGAGGCCGCAAAGTTCGCGGCCAATGTCCTTGCGCCGATCAACCGGGCAGGAGATCAGGGCGGACCCACAGTTGACGAGGGTGTGGTGACCACGTCTGATGCATGGCGGCAGGCATATGCCCAGTTCAGCGGAGCCGGCTGGACGGGCCTTGTCCTTGATCCACAGTACGGCGGTCAGGGGTTGCCGCAGACCCTGGCCTGCGCTGTTCAGGAGATGTGGGATGCCGCCAATATGGCTTTCGGATTGTGTCCAATGCTCTCGCAGACGGCCGCTGAAGCGATTTTCCTCAAAGGTAGCGATGAACAGAAAGATCAGTATCTTCCCGCGATGGTGTCGGGCAAGTGGACCGGCACGATGAACCTTACAGAATCCCAGGCGGGATCTGATCTTGCCGCTGTACGGACCCGGGCGGTTCCGTGTGACGGGGGGCATTACCTTTTGAGCGGACAGAAAATCTACATCACCTACGGCGAACACGACCTTTCTGAAAACATCATCCACCTGGTTCTGGCCCGCACGCCGGATGCGCCTCAAGGCGTCAAGGGAATCTCGCTTTTTATCGTCCCCAAATTCATCCTGGACGAAGCGGGGCAACCCGGTGAGCGAAACGACGTGCATTGTGTTTCACTGGAGCACAAGCTGGGTATCCATGGCAGTCCCACCGCGGTGTTGTCTTACGGAGACGGGGGCGGTGCCGTGGGCTATCTCGTGGGAGAGGAAAACCGGGGCCTTGAATATATGTTCATCATGATGAACCGGGCCCGGCACGCTGTCGGCATCGAAAGCTATGCCATTGCCGAGCGAGCCTACCAACGCGCACTGACCTTTGCCCGAGAGCGCGTTCAGGGGCGGCCGGTTGGTGATACCAGCACTGATCGCGCGGCGATCGCCCGGCATCCCGACGTGCAGAGGATGCTTTTGAGTATGCGCAGCCGCATTGAGGCCATGCGGGCGCTTTCGTTATTCACTGCGGCATCGGCAGATCGCGCGAGTCACCATCCGGATGCGGATGAGCGCTTGATCGGCCAGCGCCGGGTTGAGGTCCTGACACCGGTGGTCAAAGGATGGAGTTCCGAGGTTGGCAACGAGATCGCCGGGCTGGGCCTTCAGGTGCACGGCGGTATGGGGTTTATCGAGGAGACGGGTGCCGCCCAGCATTACCGTGACGCGCGGATCACCACCATTTACGAAGGGACGACTGGCATCCAGGCCGCCGACCTGGTGGGTCGCAAACTGCTTCGCGATGCAGGCGCGATGGTTAATGAAGTGATCAATCTCATGCGCGCAGATGTGGCCACCGTATCGGCAAGTCCTACCGAAGCCGTCAAGGAGGTGGGCAGTGCAGTGCTTGCTCTGATCGAAAGCCTTTCAGCCGCAACGGCGGCGATTCTGGAAAGCGCCACCCGTGATCCGAGAAGCCCATTTCATAAATCCTTCGACTATCTCATGCTGTGGGGCGTTGCCGCAGGCGGATGGCAGATGGCCCGTGCCGCAAACGCAGCGCAGCAGATGCTGGATGCTGAACAGGGCGATTCTGATTTCTGCCGGACCAAGATCTTGAGTTGTCTTTACTATGCACGCCAGGTGTTGCCGCAGGGGCGGGCCCATGCCGAGGCGATTCAGGCGCAGGATTTACCCGCTGAAGCCCTCGACCAGTGGGTCGCCTGAGCTCACGCCAGCTTTAGTCCGTTGGCGACGGGGCGCTCCGGCTGCGCTAGGACGACGGAACCGTCCTCTTGCGGGAAGCCCGTGACCAGACACTGTGAGCGGAGAGGACCAATCTGCTTGGGCGGAAAATTCACGACGCCGATGACCTGAATTCCAACGAGGCTATCCGCCCCGTAGAGATCTGTGATCTGTGCGCTGGATTTGCGCACGCCGATCTCAAGCCCGAAATCGACATGCAGTATATAGGCGGGCTGACGCGCTTCCTTGAAGACTTCTGCAGATACGACGGTGCCCACCCGCAGTTCAACCCGCTCAAAATCATCCCAGCTGATAGTGTCCATGTGGTGTCCTTAATGGGTGTAAAGATCAGTCAGTCGTACCGTCAGCCAGACCGAGTGCCCGGCGAACGGATTGGTAGTTGGCGGGAATCTTGGGCACATTGCCGATAATACCGTGAGCTCGCAGCCAGCCCGCCAGTGGGCGAAGCAAAGGCTCGTCAAGATGCACCTGGAGCAGGCCCAGCACGCGGGGGATGTGCGTCAGGTAATGCGGCTTGTCATCCCGCAGGGCGAGCCGGCTGAAGATCCCGGCGACCTTGCAGTGGCGCTGTGCAGCGAGCACCCGGTACCAGATAGTGAAGTTCTCCATCTCAAGAAGGGGCATCGCCTCAAAATACCGCTGCTTCATCTGTTCAGCGACTGGTAACGGAAGATCGCGGCGTGCGTCTTCCAGCAAGGACATAAGATCATAGGCCATCGGCCCGATCAGTGCGTCCTGAAAATCCAGAAGCCCTATTCGCTGAAGCGAGGCATCCCCGGGAAGGCGCATCAGGTTGTCAACGTGGAAGTCACGCAGTACCAGAGAGATGGCTGGCGTTGGAAGCGAGGCGAAAACCTGCTCCCAGATCTCCTGGTAACGATGATGATCTTCAGATACCACCGGCTTGCCCGAGACAAGAGGCAGGAACCAGTCGGGTAGCAGGATGGCTTCGTCCATCAGTGCATCAAGATCGTACGGTTTTAGCGCATCAAGGAAGACATTGGGTTGCCTGTGAAGATGCACCAGAAGATCTGTCGCCTGTGAATAGAGGGCTTCGGGTGTTTCACCCGCATCCAGAAGCTGGGTAAAAGTCTGGTCTCCGAAGTCCTCAATGAGCGCAAATCCGTTTGCCGCGTCTGAGCGCAGGACGGCCGGTGCCCGCAGCCCGAGATCGGCAAGATGTCTGGCGATAGCAAGCCACGCATCGAGGCGCTCGGTCTGGGGCGGGGCATCCATCAGCAGCCATCCGTGCTCGCCGTCGACGAGCCGGAAATATCGACGGAAGGAAGCGTCCTGTGGTATCGGCACAAGACGGCTGTCACCGAAGCCCGCCTCAGACAGGAAAGTCCGGCGCAGGGCGTCTCGCGTTTGGGACGAATTCGTCAAGGGTTGGGCTCGGACTGTCGGCAATGGATAGGGATCAGAAGATACCATGCAGGTACCAGTTGCCGCTGTCGAGATCACGGAATACCCATGCCTGCAAAGCGGCGGTCCTGGCGTGGTAATAGTCACGCCGGACGGGCTGGTTGTCCCACCAGCCGCTGCAGATGCGTTCGCGCTGGCGCTGAAGAAGAAGTTGTTGGCCTCCCAGAACCAGTTGTCCCTGGGATACCCGTACAGTGCGGGGTGTTTCGAGCAGCCAGAGGGGTCGCTGTGCGCCATATGGCAAAGCGCCGGTGTCTCCGGCGTTGCAGCGGTTCCAGGCTTTTTCAGGCCGGTGGTCCGACTGTATACAAAGGCCCTGCACAGCGTGCCGCCCGAGTCGGTTCTGCAACCGTTCAACCAGTGATGTCCCGCGGTCTGCTGTTTTGGGCAGGACCGAAAAAATATCCCTACTGGATGGAAGTAACGGTGCAAAACGGGTGACCCGGAGCACAAGGTGGGTAATGAAATCTTTCGTTTTAAGTTTTTCAAACGCCAGCCAGGAGAGTTTCATCAGGCGGGGAGTATCGCGGTGCGGCTGTGTCAGGTATACCGGGATTCGATATGACAGACTGGACTCGTTGATGAGATGCCATTCGAGTTGTTCTGCCAGAATGTGATATCGGGTCAGGTGGGTCTGCAGCTTTTCCAGCAGAGCCTCCATAAAAGGTGCAAGCTGTGCGGTATTGGCAACGCCTGTATCGAATACGATCCTCTGGAGAAATACAGGCGGTGGTGTGATAGCCGTCTGCGGATCGGGATGCTGCCCCAGCAGTTTATCCAGTTGTTGTACAAGATCCGGGCCAAGACGCCGGGCCAGCCCATCTCTGGGCAGACGCAGCAAGTCACCCAGGGTATTGATACCAAACCGGTTCAGTGACCGCTGTCTTTTGGCATCGGTGACCAGCGCTCGTGCCGGTAGTTCGCGTATGGCAGAGCGGATATGCTCTTTGGCAGTTATGCATAACGATTTTCCGGCGCGGGCACACAGCACTGCGCCGGCGGGTGTGGGCATCACGCTGATGCAGGGCGCTAGCGCCACGGAAGCCGTCCACGACCGAATCTGTTCGAGAAGATGTGTTATACCGCCGAAAAGGCGCGCACTGCCGGCAATATCCAGCAACAGACTGTCCTCAGCAATGCTGACAGCGCTCGTCCAGTCGCCTGCCAGCATGGCAAGGTGCTGGAGGTGGGCGTTCTCGGCTGACACATCCCGGGGTATAGCATGCAGCGTAGGGTTCAGGGTCTGCGCTTCAGTGAGCGTCATCCCGGCCTGTATGCCGCTCTTTGTTGCGGCCGGGTTCGGCATAACCACCTTATACACCTGGCCCTGCTGGGTATAGACAGCCATTGGCTGTTTTCGCTTCACCTGCCCGAGCGCTTCCAGGGGTAAAAAAGGAAAAGATATAGCAAGCCAGAGATGGTCCAGAAGTGTTGGCTGCAGTGCATCAGGAAGTGCTGCTGACGGAACTTTCTCGAGGTTTGGTTTACGGCGGTCGGGCGGTGTTGAGGCGGGACAGCTTCCTGGATTCTGGTGTGCCCGGACCATCAGCCTGATCCTTCTTTTGTCGTGAATTCTGTCGTGAAACTGGAGGAGGGATGTTGTACCACCAGATTCTGGCGCAATGGTCCACCGCGACACTTGATCAGGTCGACACGTACACCATCGTCAGTATTTCGACAGTGCAGTTTCAGTGTGGCCATGCTATGGGTATTAAGGGCGCTTTCATCCTGAAAGCAGATACCTAGCCCGCCTCCATATTCGGCAGCAAGTTGCAGCCGCCGCGTGGCGGACTGATGCAGCCTGCCGGGCCAGCACAGCATAGCGCTGCACGCACGTGAGCGTAATGCCTGTTCTGCCGACCACAGGATGTCTGCCCGATCCGTTGTACTGATTAGCAGGATTTTCGATAGTTCCAGGTCGTTCTGGCTCAGTCCGGGCGGGTAGGGTATGGCAGGTGGCGCAATCCAGGCCTGCCAGGGACGCGAAGGCATGACTTCGCCAAGGGCCGGCATCAGCAGCCACAGAGGACTGTAGGCAATATCTTCTACCAGGATTTCAGTCAGGGCATGCTGGGGCCATCCGCCACCGGGCAGATGCCGGTCAAGGACGGCGAAACCGGTTGCGACAGCATCCCCTGGTTGGGCTGCTTTTCTGCCGCGCCAGATATCCCGCCGTTGCAGGCAGGATTCCAGGCTCATGGCAGAGAATCGTTTCGTATCACGCCTACACCAATCCCCTCAATAGCCAGGGACTGCTGACGCAGATCAATTCGTACAGGATCAAAGTCGGGATTTCTGGGAAGCAGGGTAACGATATTTCCCCGGCGGCGAAATTCCTTGACCGTAACTTCGTCCTCCAGTCGGGCTACCACAATCTGCTTATTGGTGGCTTCCCGGGTGCGGTGCACAGCCAGCAGGTCACGGTTGAGAATGCCGGCGTCGCGCATGCTCATACCGCGTACCCTTAGCAGGTAGTGAGCCCGGGGGCTGAACAGTCTGGGTGGCAGGGGATAATGGTCTTCGATGTGTTCAGTAGCCAGAATCGGATTTCCGGCGGCCACTTCCCCAATTACAGGCACCCCGGACGGTGCCAGCAACCGTATGCCCCGCGATGCCCCAGACTGAAGTTCGATAGCGCCTTTGCGCGCCAGCGCCCGCAGATGCTCTTCGGCCGCATTGGCCGAGCGAAAACCCAGGTGCCTGGCAATGTCGGCACGGGTTGGCGGTATGCCGGTGGTATCGATAAAGGTCTGGATGCACTCAAGCACCTGCAGTTGCCGTGCGGTAAGAGGTCTGTTCATGAGAATCTCTAGGGTTGGGAAGGCTCTGACAGATTTTTCTGGATACTGTTTATATATACAGTTATTTTCAAACCCTGTCTAGTTTTTCATCACACCGGATCATCCCGATGCGCATTGTGAGATGGGCTAAGTGTTAGCTTCTGAACTACAATTAGACACTTGTTCTTGTTAGCCTTTGTGGTCCATGAAATCTCACCCGCAGATACTGACGGTGGTTCACCAGGAAACCTCAACGCCAGGCTTTCTTGGGAGAAACCTTTCCCAGCGGGGATATTCCCTGGATCAGCACTGCCCCTGCCTTGGAGATGAACTGCCCCGGAATCTTTCACACTATGACGCGGTGATTATCTTCGGTGGGCCGCAAAGCGCGACCGATGACGAGGTTGCCGGGATCCGGGCTGAACTCGACTGGCTGGAAACAACGGCGCTTCCCTCAAAAATTCCGCTTCTTGGGATTTGCCTTGGCGCCCAGCAGTTGGCGCGCGTACTCGGCGCTAAAGTCGGACCGCGCGGAGATGGGATTGTCGAGATCGGGTATTGGCCTGTTTCTCCCACGGCGCAAGGGGCGGCCTTTTTGCCGCAGCAGACCACGTTCTATCAGTGGCACTCGGAAACCTTTGAGGTGCCCGCGGATGCAATCCATCTCGCGCAAAGCGATTCTTTTTCCGGCCAGGCATTTTCCTATGCGG
>Ga0315336_1004796_pt1 | contig 15519 bp, 7 predicted proteins | sample ASW5metaG_FD_204512 | JGI IMG/M metagenome (GOLD analysis project Ga0315336, IMG submission 204512) | Ammonia-oxidizing marine archaeal communities from Monterey Bay, California, United States - ASW #5 | ecosystem: Environmental > Aquatic > Marine > Intertidal zone | place: USA: California...
CGCTTAACGACTGGTATGACCCGATCGCATTTCTACGGCAGCATCAGGCGCACACAAACCCGGCCCCCTACATGTCACCCACGTTGGATCGTAAAGCCGGGAAGAGGAAACATGTGGTCGACCGGCAGGCCGCCGACTGGAAGGTGAACGAATGGATTCGCCCACCGTCGGAATCCGCCCGCGACGTCGCGGACCTGAAGGGCAAAACCGTGTGCCTGGTCTGTGTACAGGCCGCGTGTCGCGCGTCCAGCTCCCACGCGCTGCCGATGGTCACCGCGCTGTCCAAGCAGTATGCCGCCGATGACTCGGTCCAGATCGTGGTCGTGCAGACGGCATTTCGCGATTTCCGCCGCAACTCGCTGGCCAATGCCAAACGCCTGGCCAAGTCCCTGCCCGACACGGTCGCCGTGGGACACACCGGAGACAGCAAGCATCGCCCGGCAGTGCTGGACAATTACGGCATCGCCGGAACCCCCTGGGTGGTCATCATCGATGCTTCCGGCAAAGTCGCCTTCAGCGCCGTGCATCTGCGAGCCGAACAAGTGGGGCGGATCATCGATGGCTTAAAACAGCCCAAGACAGAACTGACCGATGCGGATGCCCCGCTGCTTTCGGAGTGAGTCGCCGACATCGTGTTGACCGGCCGCGGCCCACGTCAGGTGAACAACGGCGTGGCGCACAACAGCGCCAGATTGCGGACCAGCTCGGCCAGTTTACGCTGATCGGCGCGGGCCAGCAGACGCGCCAATCGCACATGGGGTGTGTGCCACCTGCGCGCAGCCGCCAGCAAGCGGCCGCCGACGCGTGCGGTAATAGGCAGCCCCCCACCGGCGGGTCGGCTGCCGGGCGCGGATTTTTCGAGGACGATTGGATTCCAGAAGAAGTTTCCTTCGATCGGGTGCAGATCAAACGGACGGTACAGCCGGTCACAATCGCCGCTGTATTGCGTGTTGGAACGCAGGTGCGTCCCCACACTGGGATGAATCAAATAGAACGGAGCATGGGAGATCAAGGTGCCGCCCACCCGAATCGCGCGACTCAGTTCCCCCACCAGTTGCGGCGGGTCCGGAACATGCTCCAACACGTCCAGACAGACAACCGCATCAAAGCCCGCCTGGGGGATGTTCTGCGGATCATCGATCATGTTGACCACAACGTCCGCGCGTTGAAACACGGATTGTGCGAATTGCCGGCAACGTTGAGAGACCTCGAAATACGTCACGCGATGACCGGCCTGGGCGAGTGCCACACTGTCGAATCCCAATCCGTCTCCATAGGTCAGCACCCGTTGCGGGTCGGCCGAGCGTCTGGTCAAGAAATCGGTCGTCCAACGCCGCATGTCCTGCTTGGCCGCCGTGCGATTCCAGGCCAGAGATTCAAACAGGAAGGCGTCGGTCTGTTCATAGAATGCGACCAGCCGATCGCTCCACTCGTGAAACGGCAACTGCCGCTCCAGCAGGGCCTGCCGCACGTTGGTGCCCAGGCACCGGTGTTCGTCCACGAAGCGTTGCCGGACCTGTGCCGGGTCCTGGTTGGTAATTCGGGAAATCAGTTGCAGAAAAAACGCGTTGTCGTCCAACGCCGTTTCCCGCGGCTCGACCCGTTCCATCGTCTCGGGTGCCCCCGTCATCCTTGCACTTTCTCTCGGCTATCAACCGATCTATAGAACCGTTTGCATGCGCCGCGCTCGCTTCCAGGCTGCGTGCGCGGGATTCTAGCACTCAACAACAGGAATCTCCTAGACCGGCTGACGAACCCCTGGGCAAGCCGTGCCGGTTCGAAAGCCCGAGCATGAAAGCGGAATGGCATTCCGCGGTCGGGATCGACGATTCCGCGGTCCAGCGGCCGACAGCGTGTGCCCGGCATCGCGACGGACCACGCGCACCAGGATGTGGGGATGTGCACGGGCAGCGAAGCCAACGAGCGGCATGTCCTTCACGGGTTGACCGGCACGTTGGCTGTCAGTCTTCGAACCGCACCTTGTCCGGGCCGGCCAGTCGGACCAGGTCCGGCAGATCGTAGACGCCCAGCGCACCGTGAACCGTGCTGTCGAGCTGGCCGGCGGGTGTGGTTTGACGGACAAGCGACGACCAGTTGCGGGGGGTGTTGCGGAGCGTGACCGACGTGAACAACTCCGGGTGCAGGGCCGCTGCGTGCAAGGCGATCAGTCCGGCCTGGCCGACTCCCACCAGGTGCACCTTGCGGGGGTCGCTGCGTTTCTTTTGGTAGTAGGCCACGAAATCGGCGGCGGCCAGAGCGTCTTCCACGCGCAGGCCCAGCAGCGGGCGGCCCAACAGGTAGCTCAAATAATACGTCTTCCAGTCACTCAACAGGGCATCGCGCTTCCCCGATCCGGTTTCTCCCTGTCCCCGCAGGTCGACGGTGACCACCGCGTATCCGTCGGCAATCAAATCCTCGATCGGTCCATCGGTCTGCGAGTCGCCCAGTTTGCCGTCGTCGTGCAGGTACAGGTAAGCGTCGTCCACGGGTGACGGGGGATGAAAGGTCAGGCCGGGCAACGGAATGCCGGAGTCGGTGCGGAGCACCAGTTTGTCGATGTGATAGTCTTCGCCGTTGATCCGGCCCAGATCCTTGAACCGCGGAGGTTTCAGTTTGGCATTGGGTCGCACGTCGAGCAGTTCGCGGATCCGTGACAGCATCTCGTCCCGCGATTTGGTTTTCCACAGTTGTTGGCGCTGTTTGGCGAGTCGGGCCGCCTGTTCGGCGTTCAACTGGAATACCGAGCGTTCGCCGGGCAGGTTGAGCACCTGGCCTTGCGGTGCGGACAACAGTTCGGCCGCCGGCCGCGTGACCAACGTGGTCGCCTTCACGCTGGCGTCACGTTCCAGCAGCCAGCGCTGCATCCAATGCGCGATCGTGGCCAGGTTCTGCGGTTGCACCCCGTGTTTGCCCGGCACTTCGACCAGGTCGACTCGTTCGGGAAAGCCCAACCGTGCATAGATGCGCTTGGCCTGACGGAAATTGTGCCAACTGCCCTGGATGTCGAAAAAGTCGCTGGTCGTGGAACTGATCAGCGTGGGCCGCGGTGCCCGCAGCAACACGTAGTCCGGCTGATCGAGGCCGAACGCCACCTGGCCGTAAATGTTCTGTTCGGCGTCCTGGGGACCAATGGTCTCGATCAATCGTCGAAACGTGGTCAGATAGCAAGCCGGCGCGGCGCAGGTTACGCGGTCGTCGAGTGCCATCACGTAACTGGTCAGGGTGCCTCCGCCGGAACACCCCGTGAACCCAATTTTCTTGGCGTTGATTTCCGGCCGTCCACTCAGGTAGTCGATTGAACGGATGGCGTCCCACACGCGGTATGTGGCCGTGTTGCGACCCACCAGAATCGACCCCACGCCCATCAAGAAGTGTTCACGGGTCGTGCTGCTGAATCGGGGTTGCCCTTGCTTGTCGAGGATCTGCGAGCGTTCACCCTGTCCGATCGGATCGAAACACAACGCGGCCATGCCGTGTTTGGCCATCATGATTCCGAACCGCTGATTGTAATCGGCCGTCTTTCCCGTCCGGCTGTGGCCGCTGGAGACCACGACGCCGGGGACCGGCGATTTGGAATCCGGCAGGTACAGGTTGGCCGTGACATGATGCCCCGGTTGGCTTTCGTAGATCACGTTTTCGATCCGGTAACCGTCGGCCTGCAGCGTGCGTACGGTGCGCGGGTTCAGCGGCGTGCGTTCGGGAAATCCGCCCAGCTGACGGACAAAGAACGCATGCAGCTTTTGTTGATAGGCGCGGATCTGTTCGGGCGTGTTCAGTTGCTCGTAGGCCGCGGTCCGGCGATCCAGTGCGGCGTAAGCCGCACGCTGCAGGTGCACATACAAACGGCCGGCGTCGCGCTGCTCGGCGGTCAGGCAGGACAGTTTCTCGGCAGCCAGCGCTTGTGGCAACGAGCAGGGGACTTGGCATAGGCACACAATGGCCAGCAGCGTTGTCAGCGTACGTTTCATGGGTATGCATCCTCGAAGATTGCGAGCCAGCGTGGGTCGGGCCTGGTCCATTGTTTAGCTGAACTTGAGGTTTAGCTGAACTTGAGTGCGTACAAGTCGGTGTCGCTCAGCGTGATCCGCAGGCGAATGGCTTTTCCCGACAAACGCCGTACGTCGGACGAGCCCCGCCAGGTGACTGTGCGGTCCAGTTCGTCACCGAATGTCTCGTCGGCTTCTTTGAGTGTGAAGCCGGGGATGGGTTCTCCGGCCGCGGTCTGGATTTCGATTTTGAGTGTTCCCGCGGCCGAGGTGGCGAAGTTCACGTCCAGCCGGCTGCCTGTGAACGTCAGCGGCCGAGTGATCAGTTCACCGCCGGACCAGGGAGATGTGACCGAAACGAATCCGTCCTGCCGCAGTGTGTGGCGGGTCATCTTGGAACCCTCGCCGTGCCACTTACCGGAACTGGCGTAAAAGGAAAGTTCGTCCGGAGCGCCCGGAAGTGCCGACTGGGTGGTGACCATGTTCCAGGCCACGTCATTGTGGGCGTAATACCACGAATCGGGGCGTTGGATGCCCGGCGGCAGAAACGCTTCGTTCCAGCGCTTGAACTGGACTCCGTCGCGGCTGGCCATGATCTGTGTTTCGGTGATGGCGGTGCCGTACCTCAGGTGTGCCGCGGAGCGCAGCTCGCGTTTCTCCAGTTCCGGCAGAGCACGCATCGAAGGACTCCAGCCACGCTCCACGTAACGCATGGGAAATCCCAGCAGAATGTGCGGTGCCCGGAAGTAGGGCAGGATGTTGTTGGTATACATCTGCTGTTCCGGAGAATCCGTGTAGACCAGATCGTGTTCGTCTTTCCAGTTCAGCAGATCGTCGGACACGGCGGTGCGGATCGCCCGCGACCCAGCCGGTTTCCAATTGTCGGCCTCGGTGACCCCCTTGGTAAAGTACCGCCAGTAGGCGCGGTATTTGTTGATTGTGGAGTCCCAGAATCCAATGTTCGCGGAATCGAAGGCGCCGTTGGTGATCACCGCTTGATCGTGGGCCCGTTTCCAGTGCGTGCCGTCGGCGGACTGAAACAGCAGCATGCCACCGTCTCTCTTGAGTCCGCCAAAGGCCTTCAGTCGCGCGGTGGCCGGACATTCCGGGCGGCGGTCGATGAAGGGGCTGAAATTGTGGCTGCCCGGGCCCTGCCAGATGATGTTGTTCTGGCGGGAACCGGCGTGTTCGTACAGGCCCAGGTGCGGTGTGGTCCAGCGGATGCCGTCGCGGCTCTCGGAGTAGCAGGTGACTTCCTTGTTTGTCGGACGGATCTGGTTGTTGACCAGATCGAAGTTGAAGCCGCGGTAGTACATGCGGTAGACGTCGCCGTCCTGGATGACCGTGTGGTATCCCGATGACGTGCCTTCCCAGGGGTGCGTGTGATGCATCACCTGTTCGCGGGCAATCGGGTGATGCAGTTCGTAGGCCACCTGACCTGTGGTGCGTTCCACCAGGAAGTCGTCCACGAACAGTTCCCGCCGCGATCCCATCGGGTACAGCGCCTTGGGTTTGGCCGCGGCTTGAGCGTTGGCGGTCGATCCCGCGGCGGCCGCTGCCGTGAGACTGGCTCCGATAAAGTGACGTCTGTTGAGTGTCATTCGTTGTCTCCCTGTTGCGACATCTGGCTCAACACGGGGCATGAACTCGCCGCTTATGGAGATGCGGCGGAGTGGCGAGCCAATTGCGTATTGTGTGAATCAGCGGCCGTGATGTGAAGTCCGTCGGGCCAAAGCTGCCTGCGGACCCGCGCGATTCCTGGTCGTTGTCCGCTGATTCCGTATGTGGAGATTCCCGGGGAAATCAGCGGTTTTTGACTTTTTCAAAAAAAACGGCCATTCCGTGTCCCATCCGAGGGGCGGTTTGTGGAGTTCCCTTTCAGTAACAACAACCCACTCAACATTAAGAGACAAGGAACATCACAATGGCCAAGACACTCGCCCTCGCCCTGACAATCACGGCTTCTCTGGTGGCATCCGACGCCTTCGCCGGCGACCCTCTGGAAAACGGCAACTCGGTCTCAGTGGAACTGACTTTGCAACCGGGACAGAGCTTCTCCGGCGACGTGTTCCTGAAGTACGACAACCAGTACACGGTGGAAGTTCAGGACATCACGTTTGAAGGTGTGCCGGCCGACGCCCCGATCACCGGCCAATTCCGTGGCTACGACCTGGACGTTTCCGTCGAGCGTTTCTGGAACGGAGACCGCAAGTTCCGCACGAGCAAGACGATGTCGTTCAACCCGAGCCCCGGTCATCAGTTGTCTCAGATACTGTCCTTCACGGCCTACGACCGCTCGATCAGCACCAGCAAATGGCACGGCAACCGTGACTACGAAGTCACGATCACCAACACGGGTCACAATCCTGCGAACATCCGCGTGAGCATCGTGCACCAGAACAACGTGGCCTTCTGAGACGCCGCGTAAGAACTGACGGATGAACTGACGGATGAACTGCACGCGGAGCGGACTGAGAGTGATGTGGAGAGGCCCGGCCGATTCTGGCCGGGCCTCGCTGCGTTGATATCCGAGCGACCGGCAGGTGTCGCCGGCCGGCATGCCACGCAGCCAACGGACTGCGGTCGCTGGCCAGGCAGTCTGCCGCGTGGTAGTTTGAAATGGCTGCGACCCTGCCGTCGACGCATGATTGCCTGTCGAGGCCGAGTGAACGTTGCCTCGGGCATGTCCAGACCGCGTGCATTCAGGATTGAGGAGTTCCACCAGATGAAACAGCTGCCGGTGACGCAAATGCTTTGCTCTGTGCTGGTGATTTCAAGCACGGTGTCTGCCTTCGAAGACACGTCCAAGTCGAAGCCTACGGGAAAGCACCTGTTCATCCTCTCTGGGCAGTCCAACATGGCGGGGCTGCGACCGGACGAGTCGTTCACACCGGCGGTGGTCGCGGAATTCGGCGCCAACAACGTGATCGTCGTCAAGCACGCTCAGGGCGGCCAGCCGATCCGCCGCTGGTACAAGCAATGGAAACCGGCCAACGGTGATCAACCGAAAGCCACGGGCGACTTGTACGATCGTCTGATGACCAAGGTCAACGCCGCGACGCGTGGCAAGAACATCGCGACAGTGACCTTTGTGTGGATGCAGGGCGAACGCGACGCAAACGAACGGCACGGGCAGGTGTATCTGGCGAGTCTCAAGGGGTTGCTGGCCCAGTTGTCGCAGGATTTGAAACGTCAGGACATTCATTGTGTGATTGGTCGCTTGAGCGATTTTGATCTGGAGAACAAGCGGTACAAGCACTGGACCATGGTTCGCAAGGTCCAGGTGGAATTTGCGAAAGCCTACCCCAGCGGCGCTTGGGTGGACACCGATGACTTGAACGACGGCACGAACCGCAAGGGCCGCAAGATAAAGAACGACCTGCACTATTCGGCCGATGGATACAAAGTTCTCGGCACGCGTTTCGCCACGCAAGCGATCGGCTTGATCAAGAAGGGCCAGAAGCCGTAGCGCCGCCGACGCAGCATGCGGACGTTTGACGCGGCCCGGTAGTCAGCTCCCCAGTCCTGGTCACTTGGGCGGCGGACTGCGTGATTGAGACCGCTGGCTGACCTAAGAATTGGGATACGCATTCTGCTGTTTCCGGCTCACAACGAAATGGCTGGACATGACCGGTTTGTACGCGATCGCGAGGCAACCTCCCCCGGCCGGTACCGGTCGCTTGCCGCGCACTGCGCCCCGACCGACCGGACTGTTGTTGTTCTGGGTGTGTTTCTTCCCGATGACAGCCGTTGCCCGGGACAACCCGCGTGCGATCGAAGTCTTCGAAAAGACCGTGCGTCCGTTGTTGGTCAAACACTGCTACGAGTGCCACGGTCCGGAATCGGGAGCGGGCGAGTCGGAATTGCGCCTGGATTCGCTGGCCGGCATCCTCAAGGGAGGCAAGTCGGGGCCGGCCGTCGTTCCGGGAAAGCCGGGCAGCAGCCTGTTGATGCACGCGATCAACCACGATCCGACGGTGACGGCCATGCCGCCCGAGAAACGCCTGTCGCGTGCCCAGATTGCGACACTCGCCCGCTGGGTTGCGATCAAGCCCCCCTGGCCCGTTGCGGGACGAGCCGCAAAACCACGGCGGCCACGGGTTGCGGAGTCGGGAATCACCGACGCCGATCGGCGGTTCTGGGCCTTTCAGACGCCCCGCGCGCCGCAGCTTCCCCAAGTCCAAAACCAGGCCTGGGTCCGCAATCCCGTCGACCCGTTCCTGTTGTCCCGGCTGGAAGCGCAGGGTCTTGCGCCGGCCGAGCCTGCCGACCGGCGGACGTTGATTCGCCGTGCGACGTTCGACTTGCACGGTCTGCCCCCCACGCCGGACCAGGTGCATCGTTTTTTGAACGACCAATCGCCCGACGCGTTCGAGCGGGTCGTGGAACGCTTGCTCAATTCGCCGCGTTACGGAGAGAAATGGGGCCGCCACTGGCTGGACGTTGCCCGCTATTCCGACAGCAATGGCATGGACGACAACATCGCGTTCGCCGATGCCTGGCGCTACCGCGATTACGTGATTTCCGTTTTCAACCAGGACACACCCTACGATCAGTTTGTGAGGGACCAGGTGGCCGGTGATCTGCTGACCACGTGGAACGCGCCGCGTCGATCCGATGCGGTCGTGGCCACCACGTTTCTGATGCTGGGGCAGAAACAACCCAGTGCGGACGACCCCGTGAAGCAGCAGCTGGACATCGTGGACGAACAGTTGGACACGCTGACGCGGGCCTTTCTGGCGATGACCGTGGCTTGCGCCCGATGTCACGACCACAAGTTCGACCCGTATTCTCAGCGGGATTACTATGCCCTGGCCGGCATTCTGCGCAGCACCACGTCGATGTTGTCCTTCCGTGTCGACGCCAAATTCAATGTGACGGCGTTGACCAATCCTGCAGACAACGCTGTGGTTTCGCGCCTCGAACAGCAGATGGACCGTCATGACGACGTGCTGGTCAACGGCAACAAACTGGACATGACGGCCGAACTCAGAAAGAGCCACACTGACGAAGTGAACGCTGCCTACGAGAAGATGTCGGCCATTCCCACGGCGATGGCGGTCGAAGACGGAGCAGTGGCCGATATGCCGGTTCTGCTCCGCGGTAATCATCTCACGCCCGCCGACCTGGTCGCTCGGGGTGTGCCTCGGATTCTGGCCGGCAGCCGGTCGTTTTCGGTCGCGGCCGGAGCCAGTGGCCGCCGCGAGTTGGCCGCCTGGCTGGTGTCGCCTGACAATCCACTGACGGCCCGCGTGATGGTCAATCGCATCTGGCAGTGGCACATGGGCACTGGCATCGTTGCCTCGGTTGATAACTTCGGTCGCCTGGGACAGCGGCCGCAGAATCCCGAACTGTTGGATTGGCTGGCGATCCGTTTTGTCGAGAGTGGTTGGTCGATCAAGGCTATGCACCGGCTGATCATGTGTTCCAGCGCCTATCGTATGAGCTCACGCGAAAACCAGGCTGCGCGGCAGGTCGATCCGGAGAATCGGCTGTTGTGGAGAATGCCGTCCCGCAGATTGCAGGCCGAAGAGTTACGGGACAGTCTGCTGGCGGTCAGCGGCCAATTGGACAACACGATGGGTGGGCGCACGTTACCAATCCGCAATCACAAGATCATGAGCGGCAGCGAGATCAGCAAGTGCAACGCGGTACATCAACAGCCGCGGCGAACGATCTACCTGCCCGTGATACGCAGTGGCTTGCACGAGTTTCTGACCACGTTTGATTTTCCCGACCCGTCGGTGCCGGCCGGCCGGCGGCATGCGACAACCGTGGCACCGCAGGCGCTGTACATGATGAACGCGCCGTTGATCGACACATCGGCACAGCGGGTGGCCAGACTGCTGATGAAATCGGCCGGGACGGGCATTGACGATCGTGTGCGGGCAGCCTACGCATTGCTGTTGGCGCGGCAGGCCGCCCCGGTGGACGTCTCGCAATGGAAGCGGTTCATCGACCGTCGGATGCAACTGGCCGCGGCGACGGGATTGCAGCCGGACGCGGCTGAGTTGGAGGCGTGGGAATCTTTGGTTCGGGTTTTGTTTTCTTCGAACACATTCATATACGTGCAATGATCAGCAACTCAGTTCACACACGGCGGGAGTGGATCGGCCAGCTGGGTGCCGGTTTCGGTGGCCTGGCGCTGGCTCCATTGTTGGCCCAGGCCACGCCCCACGTCGCGCCGCGCGCCAAACGTGTCATCATGCTGTTCATGTTTGGCGGGCCATCGCACCTGGACACCTTCGACTACAAACCTCAACTGAGCCGTGATCACGGCAAACAACTGCCGCGTTCGGCCCTGCCCCGTGTTCTGTCATTCCCACAACAACTCGGCGGCCTGCTGGGGACGCCCTGGAAATTCCAGCAACACGGTGATAGTGGGACCTGGGTCAGCGAACTGTTTCCCGAACTGGCCGGCGTGATCGATGATCTGTGCGTGATCAAGTCGATGCACTGTACCAACCCCAGACACGGTGGAGCGGTGTTGGAATGGCACACGGGCAGCGATACGTTCATCCGTCCCAGCATGGGTTCCTGGATCAGCTACGGCCTGGGAACGGAAAACCAGAACCTGCCGTCCTACATCACCATCGATCAGGCGACATCCCAGGGCGGTGCCAACAATTTTGGTTCCGCCTTCTTGCCGGCGGCCTACCAGGGGACGCTGTTAGGCGGCCAGAAAAACGCACGATTTCCTTACATGACAGCCCAGGCCGCCGAGCGGCAACGGCAGCGATTGGAGCTGGATATGTTGGCACGGCTGTCCGCCAGTCAGGGACCGGCCACGCGGGACATGGAGGCGCGGATCAAGTCGTTCGAACTCGCGTTCCGCATGCAGATGGAAGCCCCCGCCGCGCTGGAACTGTCGGACGAAACCGCCCAGACGCAGCGGATGTACGGGCTGGATCAAACCGAGACCGAGAGTTTTGGACGACAGTGTCTGCTGGCCCGCAGACTGTCCGAACGTGGTGTCCGGTTTGTGCAATGCAATGCCAACGGCTGGGATGCGCACAGCGGTTTGACCAGCAATCATGCGGCCCGAGCCCGCGGAGTGGACCGGCCCGTGTCCGCCCTGCTGCGCGATCTCAAATCGCGCGGCATGCTCGATGAAACACTTGTGATCTGGGGAGGTGAGTTCGGGCGGACGCCCGTGTCTCAAAACGCCGATGGACGGGACCACAACCCCTGGGGATTCACGATGTGGATGGCCGGCGGCGGAGTCAAACCGGGAATGTCCTTTGGACGCACCGACGAATACGGATTCTACGCCGTGGAAAACAAAGTCCATTTTCATGACCTGCACGCCACGGTGCTGCATCTGCTGGGTTTGGACCACGACCGCTTGACCTATCGCTATGCCGGCCGCGACTTTCGTCTGACGGACATTCATGGACGGGTGGTCAACGAGATCATTGCCTGAATCCGCACGGTATTCCGAATCGGGAAATGCCATCCTGCGGTCGGGCGTTTCGCCGTCGATTTGGGTAACCTGTCCATCAACTGGTCTTTGTCTATTTGCCATTTGCTCCTGCGGGTTACCACATGCGTCACATCGAGCGGTTGTCTGCTGGTCTGCTGGTCTGCGTGTTGCTGCCGTCCCTGGCTGTTGCCCAGCCGTCTTCTGAGGCCGGAACACAGAAAGCCTGGTCGCGGTCGCCCCGACAGATTCCGTTTCAGAACGACGCGCAATGGGAAGACAACCGCTGGCAGTCGAGTGATGTGGGCCCGTTTGTGACCGCGTCGATCGCCTTGCCACGGGGTATCACATTCAAAGGTCTGGCGATTCGCGTGGGCGACCGGCGGCAGGCGGCCGTCTGTTTTGACACGGGTCTGTTGCGGATCAGCGCCGCCTGGACAGGTGAGTTTTTGAAGTTCGGCCCCCGGCGGTTCGGATTGATTCAGCGACCGGCGGTGGCCGGGACTGTGTTCTATAGAACTCCCAACGCGGCGGGTTGGGCCCGCGGTGAACGGTTTCAACCGCGGCCTGCCGAGTACACGCTGCCGGACGTGGAACAGGGTTACACGCCCGCGGGCCAAAGCATCGTGCATCTGCCCAAGGATTGGGCGCACTATCGTGGTTTGTACACCAGTGGTCAGCGGGTCGTGTTGTCCTATTCGGTTGCCGCCGCCGGTGTGCTGGAGTCACCCTGGTACGTCGAGTCTGGTGATCACGGAGCCCTGGTCCGTTCGCTGGAGATTGGCCCTGCGGCCGACACACTGCGGATGTGGGTGGCGGACGCTCAAGCCCAGGTTCGCGTCCGAGGCGCCGCTGCCGCACGCCTCGACAAGCGGCCTGACGGAACAACATGGCTGGTACTGCCGCCGCACACCGGCACGCTGCGGATTCAGTTGTTGATCGCCTCGGCAAAGACGCCCGCCGCCGAGCTGGACGCGTTGCAGGAAGCTGCGGGAGGTGTGCAAGACTTGTCACGGTTGATCGCCAGCGATTCGGGCCGTTTTCCCCAGGTGTTGCGGACCGTGGGCACGACGACGGAAACCGGTGGGCCGTACGTCATCGACACGTTGAAGCTGCCGTTCGACAACCCTTTCAAGGCGCTGCTGTTCACCTCGGGCCATGACTTCTTTTCGGATGGAACCGCTGCGGTCTGCACGGTACACGGCGATGTGTGGCGGGTAGCCGGCATCGACCGGCACCTCAAGCAACTGCGTTGGCGGCGGTTCGCAACGGGTTTGTTTCAACCCCTGGGCCTCAAGATCGTGGACGACACGGTGTACGTGATCGGCCGAGACCAGATCACGCGGCTGCACGACCGCAACAACGATGGAGAAGCAGACTTCTACGAGAATTTCAACAATGATTTGTTCGTGTCCGCCAAGGCGCACGATTACGTCACCTGTCTGGACACCGATCCGCAGGGCAACTTCTATTTCATCCATGGCAAGACGGGCGTGATGCGGGTGTCGGCCGACGGTTCGACGATGACGAAGGTCGCCGACGGGTTTCGCAATCCCAACGGCATGGCCGTCGGGCCCGACGGTACGATCACCGCCGCGCCCCAGCAGGGGGCATGGACTCCGGAATCCAGCATCATCGTCGTCCGGCCGGGAGGCTATTATGGTTTTGGCGGGCCGAGGGTGGCCGCGGATCGCCCGGCGGGATGGGAATTGCCGATGTGTTTCATTCCCCGCTCGATGGACAACAGCGGCGGTGCCCAGGTGTGGGTGGAAGGTGATCGCTGGGGACCGATCAGCGGGCAGATGCTGCACCTCTCGTACGGGCAGTGCCGGTTGTTGCTGAGCGTGATCGAAAAAGTCGACGGCGTGTATCAGGGAGGCACGATCAAGCTGCCCACCGTTCCGGCTGACTTCGAATCCGGCATCATGCGTGGACGATTCAACCCCCGCGACGGCCAGTTGTATGTCACCGGGCTCCGTGGCTGGCAAACCCGCGCTGTCCGTGACGGCTGTTTCCAGCGACTGCGATATACGGGTGGCCCGCTGCATTTGCCGACCCGCGTCAAGACGTACACGAATGGAATCCAGCTGACGTTCACCGATCCGTTGGACCCCGACACCGCCCAGAACCCGGAAAACTATTTCGTCGAGCAGTGGAATTATCGCTGGTCAAAACAGTATGGTTCTCCGGATTTTTCGGTGGAGGATGAGCGGCGTCAGGGGCGTGACGAGGTGACCGTGGTTTCGGCGACGCTGCTGGATTCCGGTCGAGCGGTCTTCCTGGAGATGCCGGGTCGGCAGCCCGTGATGCAGTTGAGCATCGACTGGATGTTGAATTCAGCCGCGAACAAGCGACTGCGCGGCACCTATGCCCACACCATCAACGCGGCGCCCCGGCACACGATGCCGGCGGGTCAACTGGTTCGCCGGCCGCGGCCGCGGAGGATCAGCCAGGACATCGAACGCCGGCTGCAACCGGGTTTGCAGTTTCGTTTTCAGTCGAGCGTGACGTCCGCGGTCGACGTCCGCCTGTCGCGGCTGGTGGCGCTCCATCATTCCACGTCCAGGTCCCCGACTCCGTTTCTGCCAGCGGGGCCGTTCCGCTTGGATGTCCAGGGAACGTTGCGCGCGCCGCGGAGCGGCTTCTATGATTTCAGAATTTCCGGTACGGGCCAGGCGCGGCTGTGGATCAACGACGAGTTGATCGTGAGTCGCGCGAATCAACCAGCGACTCTGGAACCAGTGTTGTTGCGGAAGGGGCACAATCGCTTGCGAGTCCGGTACGACAGTCCCGCGGAGGATGTCGCGCAGTTGAACCTGTCATGGAAGGGTTACAATTTCGACTGGGAACCGGTTCCGCCCTCAGTCTTCTTTCACGACAGTGGTGCGGACGCACTGGTTGCCTCCGGTCGACGGCGGCTGGGTCGTCACTTGTATGTGGAACATCATTGCGCGCGATGCCACCAGACGCCTGTCGGCGAGCAGTCCATGTTCGAACTGTCGCTACGACCTCCCGATCTGTCGGCCGCCGGCCATCGATTGACCAGTGGATGGTTGCAGCGTTGGTTGGTCGCGCCCCGCCGGATCAAAGCCGATACGCGGATGCCGGCGGTTCTGGGCGAGAGCGATGATGCGGCACGTGATGCTGCCGACATCTCTACATTTCTGCTCGCCCAGCAGAGCGATGGGGCCAAACCACCGTGGCCACAGGTCAAACCGGGGCAGGCCACTGTTCAGGATGGGGAATCGTTGTTCGAAAGTTTGGGTTGCATCGGCTGCCACCACTTCGAGGCGGCGGGCCACGCGGACGAATGGGGGCGGCGGGCTTTGCGGTTGGCGGGAACAAAGTACCGCAGCGGCGCGCTGGCCCATTTTCTGAAAAACCCGGCCGCGCACGATGCGGCATCGCAGATGCCGGATTTTCGATTGAGTGATGCTGAAGCGGTGGCGTTGGCGCGGTTCGTCAGGAGCAAGTCGTCACCAGCACCCGCCGGTGGTGTACGGGTTGGCAACGCGGCGCGTGGCCGGAAGTTGTTCGAGCGGACCGGCTGCCAACAGTGCCACAGTCTGGGGCGATCCAGCGTCAAGAATCCAACGCGTGTGGCGTGGAGTGTGACGGCGGACGACGGCGGCTGCCTGGCTTCGGCCAAACGATCAGGAAAATCAACCGCGCCGGACTTTGGTTTTTCGGACGACCACCGGCGCGCGCTGCGAGATTTTGTCCGCAACGACCTCCACAGCCTGCAGCGATCCAGTCCGAGCGAGACATCGCGGCGACTGGTGCAGCGGCTGCGTTGCGACGGCTGCCACGATCGTGACGGCCAGCGGTCGCATCGGCCGCTGGTCATTGCCGAATTCGGCAGCGGCCGCGTTCCCCAACCGTTGCCCGCCTTGACCTGGGCCGGTGAAAAACTGCGACCGGCTTGGACCGAATCACTGCTTGCCGGCAAGCTGACCTACAAGTCCCGCCCCTGGCTGGCAGCGCGGATGCCGGCCTTTTCGACCTACGCCCAGGCCGTGGCCCGGGGACTGGCCGCCGAACATGGAGTCGATTCGCAGGCGACGCGCCGACCGGAGGTCGACGCCGGGTTGGTTACGATTGGAGAGAAGTTGA
>Ga0315336_1004797_pt1 | contig 15513 bp, 12 predicted proteins | sample ASW5metaG_FD_204512 | JGI IMG/M metagenome (GOLD analysis project Ga0315336, IMG submission 204512) | Ammonia-oxidizing marine archaeal communities from Monterey Bay, California, United States - ASW #5 | ecosystem: Environmental > Aquatic > Marine > Intertidal zone | place: USA: California...
GTGGTCGAAGAAATTGTTGAACCCCAGAAGCCGGACGATGACACCACAATTCTGAAAGAGGCGCTCCTCGATTGGAAGACTGACAGTACGGTTGGGGACAAAAGTTCCGAGCATGATGCGCTGCTGCGCACGGTGTACAAAGTTGTCAACGACATTGCATCGAATTACGAACCTTGTGGCCTTGTCGATCGGATACTCGAGACCACGATGCGGGCGATTGATGCGCAACGCGGTTCCGTACTCTTCACATCGGGCCACGGCGATGAACTCGAACCGTGTCCCGCTTGCGGCAAGTATCACATCATCGAAGACGATGTCTTACGCCATGTGACCCAACAAGATATTCGAATCAGTCAGACTGTCGCGCAACGAGTGTTACGCGGCGGTGAGAGCTTGCTCTATCAAGACTCTGATCATGACACCGAGTTGAACATCTCCGAAAGCATCTTGTCCTTAAATCTTTTGTCCATCATTTGTGTCCCACTGCGTGGCAAGTACGGCATCATAGGTTTGTTGTACATCGACTCCGATCGGCCGGGCGAGCAATACACGCACGACGACATGTTGCTCTCCACAGCGGTCGGCAACAGCGCCGGACTCGCTTTGGAGAACGCGAATCTCCATCGCCAAATTCTCGAAAAAGAACGTACTGATCAGGAAATTGAGCACGCGTGGACGATCCAAGAAGGTTTCCTCGTCAAAGACTGGCCTGACGACGAAGGGCCGTTCGAAGTCTATGGCGAAACAAAACCCGCGAAGACCGTTGGTGGCGATTTCTACGATTTTATTGTTCATGACGACAACTCCGTCGGTGTTCTGCTGGGCGATGTGAGCGGGAAGGGCGTTCCGGCTGCATTGACGATGGCGCAATTGCTGGCTGAATTTCGGGTGTATGCGCGTATGCACCGTTCCCCGTTAACCGTCATTGAACATTTGCACGAAGGCTTGTTCAAACGCAGTCAGCGCGGAATGTTTTGCACGCTGGCCTATGCGACATTGGACTTGGTTACGGGTGAAGTCTGCTGCGCCAACGCCGGGCATCACGCCGCACTATGCCTAGGCGGACTGGCCATCGAATTCGCACCGGCATCCGGACCGCCTTTGGGCGTCACGCAACGTCCTCAATGGATCGAAGAAACGACCACGCTCGCACCGGGCGGCGGCATCTTGTTTTATAGTGACGGCATCGTGGAAGCCCGCGCCACCGAGACCCAAGAAGACATCGGCAGGGCACCAGTCGAATTCGGCGTGAAAAAACTCCGCGCCATCCTTCAAGATTCGGTTGATGCGACGCCGCGCCGGCTTGTTTCCCGAATTCTCGAAGATGTCGCGCGATACAGCGCGCCGATCGGTCCGCACGATGATTGCACGTTGATCGGACTGCGATATTTGGGTGAAGGCGCAAAACGCGTTACGATGTCGATGCCGACGCATGGCGGCAAGGACGGCTGACCGTGGCTGCCAACCAAATTCGCGTCGAGCTCACCTCCGACATTGCGTTGTTGGCATCGATTCGCAGTTTGGTCAGGACTTATTTTCGCGATGCAGGTATTGACGCTGAGCGAGTCGTTGAACTGGTGCTTGCCGTGGACGAAGCGTGCAGCAACGCGATGCGTCACGCGTACAACGGCCGGACCGACGGACGCATCGTCATCGAATTGTCATCCGATCACGGTACGATTGATGTGGCGTTGCACGACGACGGCACACCGGCACCACCTGAACGGATCGCACGGCGACCTTTGGAGAAACCTAAGAGTCTGGATGATTTAACGGTGGGCGGACTCGGCGTTCAATTGATCTACGAAGTGTTTGATGTTGTCGAATACCGGCGAGGAAAAGAGCGGGGCAATACAGTACTTATGCGGCTTACTTCTTGAGGGCCGCCAACGCGGAAAGAGTTGTGGATGGAGCTTGAGATAGAAACGAAAGAGCGCGACGGGGCGTGTGTGGTCGTGGTGGAGGGCGAGGTTGATCTCAACACGTCGCCCAAGTTGCGCACGGTGCTGACTAAACAAGTGCCCCGAAACGTGCGGGCGGTGGAAGTTGATCTAACGGCGGTGCCGTACATGGACAGCTCGGGCGTCGCTACCCTCATTGAAGGGTTGCGTGCGGCCGTATCAAACGATGCAGAGTTTGCCCTAATTGCGCCGTCGGCCGCCGTGCTCAAAGTCCTCAAATTGTCGCGTCTAGATAGTGTATTTACCATCCGTGAGGACGGTTAATGACGGACACCGCGCAACCGGCGATGCAGCCCTCCCTATTCGTCGTTTTTTTCGGCACCATCGGCCGAGTCACGCTCAACACGTTACACCCGTTTGCTCAGGTCGCCGCCATGGTGATCGACACACTCAACTGGTTGTTCATCAAGCCCCTGGGCGGCCACGGGCTTCGCGTACGCGCAGCTATCCGCGAATACGTTCAATTCGGATACCGTTCGCTACCCATTGTCGGACTCATCTGTTTTCTGTTGGGGGCGATACTCGCGCTGCAAACCGCATATCAACTGGAACGGTTCGGCGCGACCCGGTTAATCGCGACGCTCGTCGGCGTGGCCGCCATGCGCGAACTCGCCCCGTTGATGACCGCCATTTTGCTCACCGGCCGCAGCGGATCGGCCATCACCGCCGAAATCGGCACCATGAAAGTTTCCGAAGAAATCGACGCGCTTCACGTCATGGGGATCAATCCCACTAAATACCTCATCGTTCCTAAATTCCTCGCGATGGTGCTCGCGTTTCCCTGCGTGACTGTGTTGGCGACCGCAATCATGATCCTCGGTGGCATGAGCATTGGCGTCTTCTACGTCGGCATCGCCCCCAACGTATACTTAAACGTAACGGCGCAAGCCCTCACATGGTCCGACTTTCTTTCCGGTATGACGAAGAGCGTCTTCTATGGCGTAGTCGTTTGTTGGGTTGGCGTTTACCGCGGCTTCCAAGTGACCGGTGGGGCCGAAGGGGTCGGCCGAATGACTACATCGTCCGTCGTGACTTCAATTTTTCTGATTATCCTTGTCGACCTCGTCTTCACGATTTTGTTTGTGGCCCCTGCATGACCGAATCACCCCGACAGGAAGACGTAGGCGTATCGCCGTCACCCGAAGAGTCTGACTACATTCTCGTTGTCGAAGACCTGGTGGTTCATTATGGCGACCGTAAAGTCCTGGACAACATCAACCTAAAAATTCGCCGTGGGGAAACGTTTGTTATTTTGGGTGGCAGCGGAGGCGGTAAGAGCACATTATTACGCAATTTGGTTGGGTTAATGCGCCCTTCGTCCGGTCGAATTCTTTTTGACGGCGAAGACTTCACGGCGATGAACGACGCAGAGCGAATTGAAATTCGAAAAAAGATGGGCATGTGTTTTCAAGGATCGGCATTGTTTAATTCGATGTCGCTTGAAGACAATGTGGCACTCCCACTTCGCGAACACACCCGTCTCGAGCCCTCGACCATCGACATTATGACGAAGATAAAACTCGAACTGGTGGGCCTCGGGGGTTACGAAGAATTCTTGCCTTCGGCGATTAGTGGCGGCATGAAAAAGCGCGCAGGGCTTGCCCGTGCGATGGCCATGGATCCCCAGATTATCTTCTACGACGAGCCTTCCGCGGGGCTAGATCCCATTGTCGCTGCCGGAATTGATATGCTCATCCGCAGAATGCAGAGCACATTTAATATGACGAGCGTGGTGGTGACCCACGAAATGGCCAGCGTCGATCTCATTGCGGACAACGTCTGTATGTTGAAATTGGGTAAGGTCGAAGCCATCGGAACGCCGAAAGAATTGCGGGCATGCGACAACGAATTCGTGCGGCAATTCTTTGAACGACGCCCGGAAGAAGAAGATATCGACGACCAACAAGCGTTTATCGAGTCGTTGACGGAATAGGCATTACGAATGGTGGCACGTAAACATAATTTCACAGGGGTCGAAGTTCGGGCGGGAATTCTGGCCGTGGCGAGCGCTATTGCGATTGGTGTGTTTGTCTTCGTCATTGGCGAATTCGATCCATTTCCCCAAGAGCCCGCATTCGAAGTCTGGTTCGAAGACACCAAAGGCCTTAACAAAGGCGCCGACGTTCGCTATGGCGGTAAACTGGTCGGACGCGTCGCCGAAATTCGCGTTGAAGCCGTATCGCGGCAATCGTTGGATGATGTTGCGCGCTTGCTGATCGATCCCAATGAAGCGCCAATTCGCAGTGAAGGGGGAGAGGTGCCGCGCATTGTTGTTGCCGTGGTGCTCGACGAAGTGATTCCGCTCAATCGCGCGAGTGCCGCGTATATCACCAACACCACACTGACATCGGATAAGCACCTCGAAATCACTGCGCAATGGTCTGAAGAACCCTCCTATCAAGTCGGCGGCATGACGATTCTCCCTGTAAACGAGGGTGATTTGTTTGGAATGGCCGGTGAACTCTTGGAAACGATCACGAACGAGATTAGTGGCATTGGCGCGTTGCTCGGGGTGGATAGTGACGCAGAACTCACCTCGGTCGCCGATCTGTTGACGACGCTAAACGGCGCAATGAAACAAAGCGAAGAACTCATCGTAAACACCAACGACATTGTCGACGCCAACCGCGATGAAATCGATCGCATTATTGCCAACGTTCTTGAGATCGAGGAAAGCGCCAATGCTGTATTGCTTGAGATCAGTGGAACGATTCAAGAAACCCGGCCACTTGTGACCGAATCATTGGAACGTGTGCCGCCGCTGTTGGACCAATTCGCCGAATTGACTCAAAACCTCGAAGGCTTGCTAAGCCAGCTGGAACCGGTACTGGGTGACGTCAAAACGATTACCAACAACACTAACGGACTCATCGAAGATGCTGGCCCTGAAGTCACGGAACTCGTCTTGGACGTCCGTGAGACCGTGAATAACCTCAACGACTTGATTCTGATGCTGCGCGAGAACCCGACTTCGCTCTTGCGCGGCAAGCCGAAAGGGCGCCGAAGCGCCGGGCAGGATTGATAGCCAATGAAATGGACACTAACGACCGTATCGATTGTGTTGGCAGCGATTGCCGGCGGATGTGCGAGTACGTCCGTCCGGTATCTTACGCTCGACATGAACAGTAGTGGATCCAATACTGCGACCGGACATGTTTTTATAGACGCTGTCGAACTCAGTGACGCGTTGCGCAGGCCCGAATTGTTGGTGCAAGCCAGCGAAACAGAGATCGAGTACTACGGCGATGCGTATTGGGTTTCGAGTCTGACGGAACTCGTGACGGAAAAACTCGAATCCGAATTCGGCCCTGCCGACGACGCCAAGAATCCATCGCGCCTCCGCGTTAAGGTCTGGCATTTTGGGGAGGACGAAACCGTTGATCCGCGCTGCGCTCGGGTCAAACTGTCTGTCTCCGTATGGCCTGCCGAATCGTCCGTGCGTGACGATCCCGACTGGTCGCGCGTGTACGAAGAATGCATGCCGATCAAGGCCGACGACGTATCTGATGTAGCCGCAGCGCTTTCCGCGGGACTTGAGGTAATCGCTTTACAAATCGCTGAGGATCTGGATCGCCGAAATCCCTGATCGTGACTATCTGACACCCAAAAAATCGTTGGCCAATTTTTGGTTCTGGTGGTAAAATTCAGTTGGCAGAGAGGGGGCGAATGTAATGACTCGCACCGTACCTCGAAACACCTCAACCATCGATCCTGCACTGTGCATCTTGGCGGGAAGCCGCGGCAAGCTGAACGTCATGGGCAAACGGTTAGGCGTTGAAGTCCTCGACGTGAACGATCATGGCATTCGCGTCTCCTTTCCCTTTTCCGACTGTCCCCCCCAAGGCATCCCGGTAGAACTCGACATCCCTTCCAACCATGGGTATGACCGCTACCGTGCGATCGTAGCCCATGAACCCGAGACGGCATACGCCGCCGGACTTCTACTCAATGACCCGACGCGATGCGAGCCCGAAGTCGCGCAACGCGGCCATTGCCGTGTTCCTACTGATCTGACCGTGCAAGTGAGAGAAGCCCCGCATCCGCGCCGGTACGATGCTTTTGTCCTCAACTTGTCAACGGGCGGTGCGTTACTCCAATCCGAACTCTCCGCATCGCCTGGACACGAACTGGCCATCGACCTATCACTCCCGTGCCACGGCGTCGAATCCATTCCAGCGCGTGTCGTCTATGCCGCGCCTGAGGGCGAATCCTTGGACAGGCATCTGTTGGGGGTACGGTTTGAGAATCAGAATCTAGACACCGCCACAGCGATTTCGGAATACATCGACCACTGTCTTCAAACGATTTACTAGGGTTTCCCGCCATTTTCGTCATCGGTTTGGCTCCATTCTCGCCTAAGATCCGATAAAAACTATTGACAAATTCGCTGTTTGCGGATAGTCTATGCCCGCAGGATCGTTGGAATTATAGGGGTTACGCATCAGTGAGAAGGTTCGCCGTCAACAGCATATTGGCGTGCGGCGCGGCTAAACTGATCCGTCCGCGATGCCGATACAGCGTGAGTGATGGGGGGATACGAGTTCGTGCCTGACCGGCTGCATAGGGTGAGATCTTTCTTGCGGGGCATTTTACGTGCCGCCGTCGTTGTCGTCGTATGCGCTGGACTGAATCCGTTTATCGCCGACGCGACCGTCCGCGAAGAGGTCGGCACGGGTGCTTTCGCCGTATTGCGTAATGGCCGATCGCTATTCCTAGAGTGCCGGTTGCCCCAAAGCAAACAAGTCCGCCCGTATCTCCAAGAGTTTCTAAAATCCACCGTGAAGCCGGATATGTACGAGGGTCGGCTTGGCGTAGCCATACCCTTCTATGATCTAAACCCCACGACGCAACGCAAAATTATCCTCGCCCTTTGGCAAGCAGACTTCGTAAACGAACAGGGCTGGCACCACACGGTGGCGTTTACCGGTGAAGAACAAGAAACGCTCTGGTCCCTGGCCGAGTGGTTGACTGGTCGTGGCACGAATGCTCAAGAGATTCAGAAAGCCAACAATTTGCCGACGGCTGCGCTCCGTGCTGGACAACGCGTTATTGTACCGCGCGAATTGTTGTTGCCCGCGATGCGTCGGCCAACGCCTCGCCCGGTAACCACACTGCCAGCCAATATAGCGGCGGCCGGATCGGAATTGGCTTACGTCTCCCGTAAGGACAAACAGTACGGCGTCTATAAGTTGAAGAGGGGTGAATCGATTTATTCGGCCGTGGGGGTTCGATTCACGAACTATGACGACCATAGCGATATTCTCGGCGCGCTGAACACGATCATGAGCGAGAGCCGAATTAAAGATCCGCGCAAGCTGAAACCCGGTTCCAAGATTTATATCCCGGTGGCGATGTTGTCCGATCGGTTCAAACCGACTGGTACGCCCGAGCGTCAACACTACGACGAAGTTATCAAGACCGCGAAGGAACTTCGTGCGAACGCCCCCGTGGCCAAAGACTTAGCTGGCGTCGTTATCGTTTTGGACCCTGGGCATGGCGGATCGGACCCAGGGACCCGACGTGTAGACAGTCGATTCCAGCTATACGAAGACGAAATTGCGTACGACATCGTGTGCCGGATCAAGCGCAAACTTGAAGCCCAAACGGGTGCACGGGTCTACGTCACCATGTATGACCCCAATCAGAAGTTTCAGCCGTCCGACCGTGAGAAGTTCGAATTGGATAAAGACGAGGTAGTGTTGACCACGCCGCGGTATGCCAACGGCGACGCGCGTTTTTCCGCAAACCTGCGCTGGTACCTCGCCAACTCGATCTACCGAAAAGAACTCAAGGCGGGCACCGACCCAAACAAAGTGATTTTCACGAGTATCCATTGCGATGCGTTGTTCAACGGCGATATGCGCGGCACGATGGTGTATGTGCCCGGCGCACAATACCGGCGCGACACTAGTTCCGGTTGGCCCCCGGCGGTGTACGCGAAATACTCGGAAGTAAAAGAAAAGCGCAGTTTCAGTTCCACGGCTTCAGAGCGTAAACGGGACGAAGCACTGTCCCGCAATTTCGCCGAAAGCGTCTTGACCGCACTGCCCAAACACCGGATCAAACGTCATGCGCCCGGCGATCCTATTCGAAACGTCATCTGGCGCAACGGCGGCCAAGCCATCATCCCCGCCGTGCTCCGCAACAACGAAATTCCGACCAAAGTGCTCATCGAAACCGCAAATCTCACCAATGATACCGACTGCAAATGGGTCTCCCAACCCTGGTGGCGTGACCAGTTTGCAGACGCGTACGTCGCCGCGCTGAAAGACTACTTCAACTAAGCCATTTTGTTCGCGTGTACGACGGTTAGCCGCCGTTTCGGCAACCTCCACTGGCGAGCCGAATCAAAGCGCCATATCCTTTCATTTCGGCTCAAAAATTGCTACAATCGTTCGCTCTGTCTAAAGACGAAAAATTCAACCAAATCTTGAGGAAACGGGTATCTCCTATGAGCGAACAAGTTAAAGCGACCAATATCACTTGGCATCACGCCGACATTAAGCCGGAAGACCGTCATAAACAGAACGGCCATAAGGCGATTACCCTTTGGTTTACGGGCCTTTCCGGTTCTGGTAAATCGACTTTGGCCCATACAGTTGAGAATGCGCTCTTTGAAAAAGGGTGCCGGACGTATGTGTTGGACGGCGACAACGTCCGCCACGGTTTGAACAAGAATCTCGGCTTCTCACCTGAGGATCGTACTGAAAACATTCGCCGGATCGGCGAAGTCGCCAAGTTGTTCAATGAAGCGGGCGTCCTTGCGCTGACGGCGTTCATCTCGCCTTACAAAGAAGATCGCGATGCGGCACGTGCGATCGCGGGCGAGGGCAATTTCTTCGAGGTGTATGTGAAGTGTGCGCTCGACGTTTGCGAAGAACGCGACCCCAAAGGCTTGTATAAGAAAGCCCGGGCCGGTGAGATTCCTGAATTCACTGGTATTTCCGCGCCTTACGAAGAGCCTGATAATGCCGAAATCATTGTCGACACCGGTGAGCAGACGCTCGACGAGTCGACCATTGCTGTGTTAGACGCGTTGCGCTCGGCTGGCGTCATCGAGTAGTCAGCACTCCTGAGCCGAACACCACAATATATTGCGCTCATACCGGGGCTGTGCTACCATCTGCGCCGGTATGAGAGGTGTTCGCATGCGCTTCGGAAGACGAAATAAAACAGGTTCGATGTGGGGTCGTCGAGCAAATTCCGACGATCCCATCGCTGAAAATGCCGAATCCGCCCCTGCGTATCGAACCGAGGGCGATCCGGCCCAAGCGTTACTGAACGTTCTGGGCCGGTTTCAACGGCATTATCTCCGCGGCAAAGAAGGCACCAATCAATCCGCGTGGTCAGACGATTGCATGAATGCGCTGATCGACGCGGTCGATGTCGCTGTAGCCCAACGTTGGCAAGAGGTGGTTTCGGTATTGACTGAAACTGCACGCATCCTTCAAACGTACGAAGATGCCGACCGCGCAAACGAATGCGTCCCGTTCCTTACGTCCAGTCATGAAGTGTTGTGCCACATGGTGGGCGACTTGTTGAGCGGCCAGATTCGTCCAGGTTTGCTACGTAAATGGGAATCGTTGTGCGAACGAGGCCAGGTTGAAGTGGAGGCTGCCGGGCTATCCCTAGTGCAAGATGAGGTATCCGATCAGGAGTTGGCGTACGAAGCGTTTGCGCTGGACGAGCAAAAAGACTCGCCATTCGACGAACCCGCCGCAGATATCGAATCCGAAATGGATTCCCCGGAGGCTATCGCGCAAGCGCAAGTTGCGAGTGGCGCGATCGAGACTCAGCCCGAGGAACCCGACGCGCTATTGCCGTTCGAACTTCCAGAGATGTCCGAAGATCTTTCCGAAGAATCGATTGACATTCCGTTGCTGGATGACTTGCCAGACCTGGCCGACCCCGGCGAAGCGTTGCCTACGATTGAAGACTCGGTAGAATCCGATCAGGCCGAGGAATCGCCGCCGGTAGAAGAGGATTATGAAGAGCGAATTCTCTCGTTTCCCAGCCGGCCGATGGCCGATGAGTCTGATCTCGCACCGGAAATAGATTCCTCGGATGAGGTACTTGAATCGCCGTTCGACGATGTTGAACCGGAACCCGAGGTCGCAGAATCGGAAGCGTTGACGCCGGTAGAACCGGATACTGAGCCGGAGCCCAACGAAGCAGAAACGGAAACTTTGGCGTCGGTTGAACCGGAACCGGAAGAACCTGAACTGTCGGCGGACGACGAGATTACCGGAATTCTCGATGCCGCGTGCGAAGCGTTATCGAATATGACGGAAAGCCTGGACGATTTTGAATTGCATGTGCTGGAGCTAGAAGCTCGGGCGGATGCTTCGGATTGGATTGGTGCTTCCGCTGCTTGCCGATCGGTGTTGCGCCTGCTTGAAATGTTGAATGCGCGGAACCTCGAACCGACGGATCGGTTCCTTGAGTTGGCTTATGGTTTTAGCGGTGTTTACGTTGAGTCACGCGACTCCGTTGGCACGGAAGAATATCGGTCGTTTCAAAAGGATTGCGTTACCCTACTTCAAGAGTGGATGGATGATCCCGGAGCGGTCACCACTGCAGAAGCGGATTCGGTTGAGCCGGAGCCTGTGGCCGCGGAGGAAGCATCGCCCATAAAAGCGTCTAATGAGGACGACCCAGCATTAGCAGAGTTGTTGGATACTGTGCGCGCGGCGATGCAAGGTGGGCGCGCGGCGAATGCGAAGCTCTTAATGCTGGAAGCGGCCGCACGCATCGCCCAAGATCAGGAAGGCGAGGCGGCCGAACTCGTCGGCGAAGCGGAACGGGCTCTGAGTGACAACACGCGTGCATTAGAAGAGGCTCGTAGCGCGGTGCAAATGCACGAGAACGGTGTAGGTGAAACGGCGGCGAAGGTAACTGACATTCAGCAAGGGCAGGAAACCCATCGTCGGCAGGCTGCACAGCTCGCCGAATTGCTCGAAGAATCGCGCAACCGGGTTGATACGTTGGACGAACAAATCCGCGATCTCGAAAATCGGCGTGCCGCAGCCGAAACCGATCGCGTCACTGCCCAAGAAGATTTGGAGACGGCGCGCGAGGCCGAACATGAAGACGAAACCAATCTAGAATCAGCGCGGACTGAAGAGCGTGACGCCCGTCTCCTGCTTGAAGAGGAACGTGGAAAAGCGAAGACCTTGCAGAATAGTCGGGGCGATCTGGAACGGGCGGTTATCGCCCAGCGCGAGCAACTGGCCCGTCAACGCCAATCGACCCAAGATATCGAACAGACGATCGCGCATACGCGCGATTCGGAATCAGGTGGATCGTCCGAAGAGCACGATTCACTTTTTTAAACGGCGTTACCCGCTGGCAATCGGTAACACGCCAGCTGAAGTAAAGAAGGATGTACGGAGGTGCGCGGTAGGCGAGATATTGTAGGCGTGGTCGACTTCGGGTCTCATACGATCCGGGTGCTCGTCGCCCGCCAGGCTGCGGATGGGCGCATTCACGTTGTCGGACACGGCAGCGCGCCTGGAAAGGGCAGCGTGATCAACGGCGTTGTCCAAGATCGCAATGCGGCCCGTGACTCGCTCAAACGCGCGCTCAAGATGGCCGAACGTGAAGGCCGCTGCAAACCCGGATCATTGTTTTGCGGGGTCAATGGCCGCAAAGTTGAGACGTTCATTCGGGAAGGCAACGTCGAAGTCGAAAACGGCGAAGTCGAAATCGACCATCTGGCAGAAGCGCGAGACATCGCGTCGCGCGATTTATTGTCGCCGGGCAAGAACATTACTTCCTCGGTAACCGCTCAAGAATGGTATGTGGACGGCATGCGGGTGGCGGAGCCGCTAGGCATTCGCGGGCAAGTACTCAAAGGGCGCATCCACTTCGCACGCATTCCCGGCGTAGTGGAAGACAACATGGCGTCGTGTGTCAACGCGCAACGGCGCGAGTTGGAAGACGTAATATTCTTGCCATTGGCCGCGTCGTTGGGTTGCCTCACGCCTGAGGACATGGAATTGGGCGTCGCTGTTCTCGATCTCGGTCGCACGACGACGGGGCTCGCGGTCTACCGCAATTCGCAAATTTTGGATACCCGATCGTTCAATTGGGGCGCTTATCATTTGACCCGTGATGTTGCGGCGGGTCTCCAGGTTGGTTTTGACGAAGCCGACGAATTGGTTGAAACCTACGGAATCAACACCGGGTTGATAGCGATGGCGCTTGAAGAAGAAGACGGCATTCCGCCACCCACTAGCGGGGGCGAGGCCGAACGCATTCAATTGCGCACATCAGTGCCGGGTGCGCCTGATTCAGTAGAACGCCATGTGTTGGATGAGATTGTGTTTGAACGGGCCAAGGAATTGCTCGTACAGGTTCGCCAGCACTTGCACGCCCGTGGACTCATTCAAGGGTTGGTGCGGGGAGTGGTGCTCACCGGCGGCGCCAGTAAGCTGACCAATCAAGCGATGCTTGCCGAGGCTGTGTTTGATGTCCCCAGCCGCATCGGGTATCCGAACAGCGTCGAGATTGTGCCCGAAGATGCTCGGTCGCCCGAGTACTCCGGAGCGGTCGGCATCGTTCGCCACGCGTTCGACTACCGCAATGCGGTCCGCAACGGGCGCGTGGAAGCCAGCGGCGCGATGGTATCGTTGTCCCGACGCGTGGGTCGATTTTTCCGACGGTATTTCCTGTAAGCTCACGGCGGTTGTGTCGCAAAAATCGCTGTAATTTGATATCTTTTAGGCCTCAGTGTTCGGCAGACTTTTATCTGGTCGCCACCCTTTCCCGATTTATCCGTCCCGAAAAGTTGCACAGGAAGGCGTCATGCGAAACGTAACTACATTTACCGTCGTTCCCAAATTGCCCGCGTCCTTGGCCAAGCTAACCGCGTTGGCGTCGAACTACTGGTGGTGTTGGGAACCCGACGCCATCGAGTTGTTTCAACGCATCGACCGGGATATCTGGGCGGAGACAGGCCAGAATCCCGTTCGATTGCTCGGTGAAGTTTCCCAAGATCGCCTTGAAACGCTATCCCGTGACGAGAGTTACTTGTCTCACCTCGAACGCGTGGCTCAACGCCAACAGCACTATCTTACGTCGGCCAATTGGATGGAGAAACATCCCGAAATTGCGCCGGACTTTAACGTTGTCTACCTCTCCGCAGAGTTTGGGATTCATGAATCGCTCTCCGTATATTCGGGCGGCCTTGGCGTACTCGCAGGCGATCATCTCAAGAGTGCGAGCGACCTCGGTATTCCGTTTATGGGAGTCGGCTTGCTCTATCGTGAGGGCTACCACCGTCAATACTTGAACGCGGACGGCTGGCAACAGGAACGCTATCCCCATAACGATGTATATCAACTTCCGCTCACGTTGGTACGCGACGATTCAGGCAATCCGCTAACGGTGTCGTTGGCCTTGCCTGAGAGCGAGGTTTCTGTGCGCGTATGGGAGTGCCGAGTGGGACGGGCACCGTTGTATTTGTTGGATACGGACTTCGAAGCCAACGATGAAAACCAGCGTGAAATCACCGCGCGACTGTACGGCGGTGATCGCGATACGCGCATTCGTCAGGAAATCGTATTGGGCATGGGGGCGGTCCGAGTACTCAAAGCGATGGGCCATGTGCCCACGGTGTACCACATGAACGAAGGGCACTCGGCATTCATGGTGCTTGAGCGCATTCGCCAATTGATGCACGGCGAAGGCCTGGACTTCGATCACGCGCTCGAAGCGGTGAAAGCGGCCAGCGTGTTTACCACGCACACACCGGTCCCCGCCGGAAACGATACGTTTGAGCCGACGATGATCGAACAATTCTTTGAGGGATTTACTGAGGATGTTGGGATCACGATGGACCGACTGTTGGCCCTTGGCCGTCAAGATCCGGCTGATGCCAATGAGCCATTCAACATGACCGTATTGGCGATCAATGCATCGAACTTTGCCAACGGCGTGGCGAAACTGCACGGCGAGACGGCGCGGGGCATGTGGTCGCGGGTTTGGCCGGGCGTGCCGATGGATGAGGTGCCAATTACTTCGATTACGAACGGCATTCATCCCCGCTTCTGGATCTCTCGTGAAATCGCCGAGCTCTTCGACCTGTACATTGGCCCGGCATGGATCAGCAACCCTTCGGACCCGGAGGTGTGGAAACAAATCTGGAGTATTCCTGATGCGGAACTGTGGCGGATGCACGAGCGGCGTCGGGAACGGCTTGTGGGATTTTCGCGACGTCACGTGGCGGCGTTTGTCCAGCAGCGTGGTGGAAGCACGGCAGAGTTACATGCTGCCGCTGAGATTCTGGATCCGGAAGTGTTGACGATTGGAATCGCACGGCGTTTTGCGACGTATAAACGGCTCACATTGATTTTGTCGGACTTGGACCGGACGCTGAAATTGCTCCGCCATGACACGCGACCAGTCCAATTGGTCTTCTCAGGTAAGGCACACCCACAAGACACTCAGGGCAAAGAGTTCATTCGCGACATTGTTCACTTCATCCGGGCGAACGACCTGCAACACCGCGTCGTGTTTTTGGAAGACTACGACATCAACGTTGCACGCCACATGGTGCAGGGTGTTGATTGCTGGCTGAATACGCCGCGACGCCCGTTGGAAGCCAGCGGTACGAGTGGCATGAAGGCTGCGGCCAACGGCGCTTTGAACATCAGCATTCCCGACGGATGGTGGGCGGAAGCTGAGCTGTTGGGTGAGCACGGCTGGAGCATCGGCAGCGGCGAACGGTACGAACACACTGACGAGCAAGATCGAGTCGAGAGTGAAGCGTTGTATGAGACCATCGAACGCGATGTCGCGCCCCTATTCTATGGCCGTGGAAGCGACGGGCTGCCGCGGGATTGGATTCACCGCATGAAAGCATCCATCGAGCAGTGTTTACCCGTGTTCAACACCCACCGCATGGTGTCCGAATACGCGGAAAAGGCCTACGCCCCTTCTATGGCGCGTCGCGTTGCGTTGCGGGCCGATGGCCGCGCACGATCCAAAGCGCTGGCGAGTTGGAAACAGGTGGTGCGCGGCGCATGGCCGGATGTGGAGGTCGCGTCCGTGGAGTCGGGGCCGACAGAGGGTCTTGCCTACGGATCAGACCTCTCGGTGACCGCGACCGTTCGTCTAGGCGCGTTGACGGATAAAGATGTAAGTGTCGAAGTCTATTATGGCGGTGTCGATACGTACCGGCAGCTGAATACAGGAACTGCGGTGTTGATGAAATGTGCTGGCGTGCTGGAAGACGGCTTGTACCGGTATGAAGGTGCGGTGCCCTGCGACGAAACAGGTCGGCTGGGATTCGCGGTTCGGGTTACACCGTGCCACGAAGATCTTGCGCACCAACATGAACTCGGGCTGATTGCTTGGGCGTAAACCTGTCGTGCGTTGCTCCATGCACAAGAGCGGGGTATAGTAATTGCGCTTAACGATTGACGTTGTGCGGTCAGATCGTAACAACAAGAAATTGATCCGCACTAAAGTAGGAACTTCTTCATGATCATTGTGATGGGCTCGCGCGATCCTGAATCGATTGCGAAGGTCGTCAAGAAAATAGAAGAAT
>Ga0315336_1004799_pt1 | contig 15511 bp, 15 predicted proteins | sample ASW5metaG_FD_204512 | JGI IMG/M metagenome (GOLD analysis project Ga0315336, IMG submission 204512) | Ammonia-oxidizing marine archaeal communities from Monterey Bay, California, United States - ASW #5 | ecosystem: Environmental > Aquatic > Marine > Intertidal zone | place: USA: California...
CGGCGTTGAGCCGATAAACCACCGGCGCGCCGGTGCCGAGTTCGCGTTTGAGAATCTGCTCCGGCGTCAGCTTCTCCAGCACCATGATCAGCGCGCGCAGCGAATTGCCGTGCGCGGCCACCAGCGTGCGCTGGCCGCGCAACACCGATGGCAGGATTTCCTGCACATAATAGGGAAGCGTGCGCGCCAACGTGTCCTTGAGGCTTTCGCCTCCCGGAGGCGGCACGTCATAGGATCGCCGCCAGATCAGCACCTGTTCCTCGCCCCACTTGGCGCGGGCGTCATCCTTGTTGAGACCGGACAAATCGCCGTAGTCGCGCTCGTTCAAGGCAAGATTGCGCGTGATCGGAATCCCGGTCTGGCCCATTTCCTTGAGCGCCAAATCAAGCGTGTGCTGCGCGCGCGTCAGCACCGAAGTGAAGGCGACATCGAAGGTCAGCCCCTGTTCCTTCAGCTTGCGGCCTGCGCCGACGGCTTCCTTGATGCCCTGTTCAGTCAGGCCGGGATCTTTCCAGCCGGTGAAAAGATTTTTCAGATTCCATTCGCTCTGGCCGTGACGCACGAGCACAAGAAGACGATCGCTCATTCTTTCAGTCCCAACTCTTCTTAAGCGTTAGTTGCTGGCGAGACCGAGCACGTCGGTCATCGAATAATGTCCGGGCTTCTTGCCCTGCGCCCACATCGCCGCCTTCAGCGCGCCGCGCGCGAAGATCATGCGATCCTCCGACTTGTGCGCAAGCTCGATGCGCTCATAGGGACCGGCAAAGATCACCGTATGATCGCCGGTGGCGGTGCCGCCGCGCAGGGTCGCAAAGCCGATGTCGCCCGGATTGCGCGCGCCGGTATGTCCATCGCGCGCACGCACCGAACGCTGTTCGAGATTGACGCCGCGGCCATCCGCAGCCGCCTGCCCGAGCAGATAGGCGGTGCCCGATGGGGCATCGATCTTCTGCCGATGGTGCATTTCGAGAACCTCGATGTCGAAATCCTCATCGAGCGACTTCGCCACCTGCTTGACCAATGCTGCCAGCAAATTGACGCCGAGGCTCATATTGCCGGACTGCACAACGATGGCCTGCGAGGTCACGCTCTGGATAACGGCCCTGTCCGACGCCGACAGGCCGGTGGTGCCGATCACATGCACAAGGCCGCGCTGGGCGGCAATGGCAACATTGGCGATGGTCGCGGCGGGCACGGTAAAGTCGAGAATGCCGTCGGCGTTCTTCGACAGCGTCCAGAGGTCGCCGGACAGCTCGATGCCGTTGGCGGGAAGCCCGGCGAGCACGCCGGCATCCTGACCCAGCAATTCGGAGCCCGGCGCTTCCAGCGCGCCGGTCATCACCACGCCGGGGGTTTCATCGATGGCACGGATCAGGGTCCGGCCCATTTTGCCACCGGCTCCCGCAACGATCAGGCGCATATCGGCCATTTCCAGCCCTCGAAACCGGTTTCACAACTTGCTCTGGCGGTATAGCGGCGCGGAGGCACGGCGGCAACCGCAGCCGGTTGGCGCTTCACGGGAATGCCCGGCCCGCGCGGCTGGACAGCCCGGTCCGGAGTCATGCAAGGGTCACGCGACGGACCTATTCAGGACCATCCCGAAGGACAACCCCATGCGCCTGCTGCCTGCCCTTGCCGCCGCGACCCTTGCAATACTGACCTCGCTGGTGCCTGCATCGGCGGCCGAACAGATCGGCGGCGACAGCGCGTTCTCGTTCGTGGCGCTCGGCGACATGCCCTACAATCTGCCCGACGATTACGCCAAGTTCGACCGGCTGATCGCGGCGGTGAATACACTCAAGCCGGCGTTCACCCTGCACATGGGCGACATCAAGTCCGGCGCGCTGCCGTGCAGCGACGAGGTCCTGAAGAAATCCTACGATCAGATCCAGACCTTCGAGGGCGCGCTGGTCTACACCATCGGCGACAACGAATGGATCGACTGCCATCGCAAAGCCGCCGGCAGCTACAATCCGCGCGAGCGATTGGCAAAGCTGCGCGAAATGTTTTTTGCAAGCCCTGCAAAATCGCTCGGCAAGACACCACTCGTCGTCGAGAGTCAGGCGCTGCTGATGCCGGAATTTTCAACTTATGTGGAGAACACACGCTTTGCCAAAAACGGCGTAATGTTTCTCACCGCGCATGTGCCGGGCTCAAACAACGGCTTCGAAGCGCAGGACCTCGAGGGCGTGAAAGAGTTCTTCGCCCGCGACAAGGCCAACATTGCATGGATCGAAGCGGGCTTCGCCAAGGCAAAGGCCGACAACGCCAAGGCCGTTGTGCTGTTCATGCAAGCCGAGTTCGACGAGTCGCGTTTTCAGAACGGCGCGATGCCGCGCCAGTCCGGATTCACCAACACGCTCGACGCCATCGAGGCGGGTGCGAAAAGCTTCGGCAAACCGGTGCTGCTGATTCACGGCGACGAGCATTACTTCTCGATCGCACCGCTCAAGAACAGCAAGGGCAAGCCGATCCCCGGCGTCAACAAGCTGATGGTCTATGGCGATACGCTGGTCCACGCCGTGCGCGTGCTGGTCGATCCCGACAGCAGCAACGTATTCGGGTTCGTGCCGCTGATCGTGCCGGAAAACGGGATGGGAAAATAGGCCTGAGCACTCCACCCCGCTCGTCCCCGCGAAGGCAGGGACCCAGGCTGGATTCTCGCTTACGCGGGAATGAGCGGAGAGAGAAACCGATTCAATCTAAACAGGTCACTCGCTTAGGGCTGCTCGCCGTCATAGCCTTCAATGATCACGATCTCGCCTTTCGAGTGCGGCGCGCGAGCCTTGATCAGCTCCTGATATTCAGGCGACTTGTAGCAAGCGAGCGCTGTCGCATAGTCCTTGAACTCGATGATCACATTGCGCGAACGCGCCGGGCCTTCATGACCTTCATACGCGCCGCCGCGCGTTAGAAACTTCGCGCCGTACTTTTTGAACACCGCGCCGTTATAGGCAACATAGTCCCTCTTGTAGCCGTCGAGATCGTGCACATCGACCCGTGCAACCCAGTAACCCTTAGCCATTTTTTCTTCTCCCTTTGTTTCTTGAACTAGCCGCCCGCCTGAACGATCTCGGCGACAATGTCCTCTGCGGCCTTTTTCGGATCGGCCGCTTCCACCACCGGCCGGCCGACCACAAGATAATCCGCGCCCGCAGCAATCGCGCGGCCCGGCGTCATGATGCGCTTCTGGTCACCCACCGCACTCCCTGCGGGACGAATGCCCGGCGTCACCAGCGCCATCTGCGCGCCGACGATGCCGCGCACCGTGGCCGCTTCTTCGCCGGAACACACCAGACCGTCGATGCCGAGCGCCTGCGCCTGCAGCGCGCGCGCCTCGACCAGATCCGACACACCGAACCGGAAGCCCGCCGCATGCAGATCGTCATCGTCGTAAGATGTGAGAACCGTTACCGCGAGAATTTTCAAGGACGCGCCGCGCGCCTCGACCGCCGCTTTCATGGTCTGCGGATAGGCGTGAACCGTGAGGAACGTCGCGCCGAGTTTCGCGACGCTCTCGACACCCTTGGCAACGGTGTTGCCGATGTCGTGCAGTTTCAGATCGACGAAAACCTTTTTGCCGCGCGCAGCAAGTTTCGGCACCAGCGCGAGTCCGCCTGCGTAAGCGAGCTGATATCCGATCTTGTAGAACGTCACGCTGTCGCCGAGCCGCGCGATCATCGCTTCGGCGGCTTCAACGCTGGAGAGATCGAGCGCGACGATCAGCCGGTCGCGGGAGTCAACATGGGCAGGCTTCATGGCACCTCACATCATCTGTTGGGCGGCGTCGATCAACTGGCGCAAGGTCCCGCGCAGTAACTCCGCGTCTGCCGGGTCCTTGAGACGATCCATTTCGTCGAACGCCTGACCGGCGAACGACAGCGCCATCTGTTTCGGAACAACCGTCGCACCACAGCCGAGCGCCAGAATCGGGCGCAGCGCCATCAGCACGCGGAGCCCGCCAAATTTTCCATCGGACGCAGCCCCGATGGCGAAGGCACGTTCGCGAAACACTTGTCCGAAAGATTCGTTGCGGTCGCGCACCCGCGTCACCCAGTCGATGGCGTTCTTCAACAGCGGCGGCACGGACGAATTGTATTCCGGGCTGACGATGAACACGCCGTGATGCGCGCCGATCATGCGCTTGAGATTAACGGCGTTGGCCGGCACACCGGATTTCGTTTCAAGGTCGCCGTCGTAGATCGGCAGCGGATAATCGCTGAGCGAGATCAGTGTGACATCGACATCGAGCAGCGCCAGTTCCTTGACCGCCACGGCGGCCAATCGCGCATTGAACGAGCCTGTGCGCAGCGAGCCGGGAATGACGAGGATTTTCAGCGCGGCCATGGTCCAACCTGGTTGGGGTGAGACCTAAAGCGTTTTACGGCGCAGGGAAAGCCGCTTTTGTGCTGTCGTCCAAAGCAGAACCGGGCAAATCAGCCCTTGCGATAGACCCAGACCCGTGCGGGCGGCAGGTTCATCCAGACCCGTTCGGAAGCCTGGGTGTGGATTCCGGGCAGGGATTTCGGAATCGGCGGCGCCACCGAATAGGTGAACTGGATGAAGGGCGCGCCGGTTTCCATTTTCAGGAACGCATCGCGCATCAGCTTCAGCCGGATCAGCATCGGCTTGGTGACAAGCGGCAGGCCGGACACCATCGCCGCAGCCGGCTCTTTCAGTTCCGACAGCGTGACATCGAGATTATAGGCATCGCCCTGAATCACGGTCGCCTGCGGATAGCGTTCCCGCAGCAGCGCGCAAAAGCCCGGATCGAACTCCACCAGCACCAGACGTTTCTCGGCAACGCCGTGCGCGATCAACGCATCGGTGATGGCGCCTGTGCCGGGTCCAAGCTCGATGACAGGTGCAGAGGAATGGGGATCGACATAACGCGCAACCGTGCGCGCCAAAACCTTGCTGGAGGGCATCACCGCGCCCATGCGCAGCGGCTTTTCAATCCAGGAGCGAAGAAAACGAACTTCGTCATCAAGACGAAGCGGCTTTTTCAACGCACGCACAGTGGACTGGGGAGCCATGATACTTCCAACGGAGCCCAGGGACGGGCGAGACGTCAAATTTCCTTCACAAATGGGTATAGACGCAAGCAAAAAGCGTCAAGGATGGCTGCTATGGCTGGGGCGTATTCGCCCGAGTTCCGAAGAAGTCCTTGACCATCTTGAAGAAACCGGCCGCCTCGGGCTGGGTTTCGCCGGACGACAGCTTTTCGAACTCCGCCAGCAGCTCTTTCTGCTTCTTGGTCAGGTTTTGCGGGGTCTCGACCACGACCTGCACATACATATCGCCCGTCTGCCGGGAGCGCAGCACAGGCATTCCCTTGCCCGCGACACGGAAGCGGCGGCTGGATTGGGTGCCGGACGGCACCTTCACCTTGGTCTTGCTCTTGTCGATGGTCGGCACTTCGAACTCGCCGCCCATCGCCGCTGTGACCATCGACACCGGAACGCGGCAATGCAGATCGGCGCCGTCGCGCTGGAAGAACTTGTGCGCCGCCAGCGACAGGAAAATGTAGAGATCGCCCGCAGGACCGCCCTGCACGCCCGCCTCGCCTTCGCCCGCAAGGCGAATGCGGGTGCCGTCCTCGACGCCCGGCGGAATGTTCACCGACAGCGCGCGCTCCTTCTGAACGCGGCCTTGCCCCGAACAGGAACTGCACGGCGTCTCGATCATCTGGCCACGGCCCTGACAGCCGGGGCAGGTTCGCTCCAGCGTGAAGAAGCCTTGCGCCTGGCGAACACGGCCAGCACCGCCGCACATCGAGCAGGTCTTCGGCTTGGTGCCCGCCTTGGCCCCGGTGCCGGAGCATGTCTCGCAGGTCACCGCGACAGGAATGTTGATCTGCGCGGTCTTGCCGGAGAAAGCTTCCTCCAGCGTGATTTCCATATTGTAGCGCAGGTCCGCGCCGCGCTCGCGGCCGCCACGGCCGCCGCGCTGCCCGGCCATGCCGAACAGGTCTTCGAAAATATCGGAGAACGAGGACGCAAAGCCCGCACCGAATCCCGGTCCCTGGCCGCCATTGCCCTGCTCGAATGCCGCATGGCCATAGCGATCGTAGGCGGCGCGCTTGTTGCCGTCCTTGAGGATCTCGTAGGCTTCGGAGATTTCCTTGAACTTGTGCTCGCTGGACGGGTCACCCGGATTCTTGTCCGGATGCCATTTCATCGCGAGCTTGCGGAATGACGTTTTGAGCCCCGCATCGTCGACGGTGCGCTCGACTTCCAGCGTCTCGTAATAGCAGGCCTTAGACATGGCTGATCTGGGTCATGCGAGTCTGGATCTGTAATCTGGTTCGCCGCGAAAAGCCTCCCCTTTTGGGGGAGGCCGATCGTGGACTGGTTACGCGGACTTCTTGTTGGTCTTATCGTCGTCGACTTCGGTAAACTCGGCGTCAACGACATCGTCCTTCGCGGCATCCTTGGCGGCGTCCGCCTCGGCCTGCTGCGTGTACATGGCTTCACCAAGCTTCATCGAAGCCTGGGCAACCGTATTGGTCTTGGCCTTGATCGCCTCGGAGTCGTCGCCCTTCAGCGCTTCCTTCAAGTCGGCCAGCGCATCTTCGATGGCCTTGCGTTCTGGCTCGCCGACCTTGTCGCCATGCTCAGCCAGTGCCTTCTCGGTGGAATGCACCAGCGCGTCGGCATGGTTCTTGGCATCGACCGCCTCGCGGCGCTTCTTGTCGTCGGCCGCGTTGGCTTCAGCGTCTTTGACCATCTTCTCGATGTCGCTGTCGGACAGTCCACCGGACGCCTGAATGCGAATCTGCTGTTCCTTGTTGGTCGCCTTGTCCTTCGCCGACACGTTGACGATGCCGTTGGCGTCGATGTCGAAGGTGACCTCGATCTGCGGCATGCCGCGCGGCGCCGGCGGAATGCCCATCAGGTCGAACTGACCGAGAATCTTGTTGTCAGCGGCCATCTCGCGTTCACCCTGGAACACGCGAATGGTCACAGCACCCTGATTGTCCTCGGCGGTCGAGAACACCTGACCCTTTTTGGTCGGGATCGTGGTGTTGCGCTCGATGATGCGCGTGAACACACCGCCCAGCGTTTCGATGCCGAGCGACAAAGGCGTCACGTCGAGCAGCAGCACGTCCTTGACGTCGCCCTGCAACACGCCGGCCTGAATTGCAGCACCGATGGCGACGACTTCGTCCGGGTTGACGCCCTTGTGCGGCTCCTTGCCGAACAGCTGCTTCACCACTTCCTGAACCTTCGGCATGCGCGACATGCCGCCGACGAGAACAACCTCGTTGATCTCGGCAGCCGACAGACCGGCATCCTTCAAGGCCTTGCGGCAAGGCTCGACCGTCTTCTGGATCAGATCGTCCACCAGCGCTTCGAACTTGGCGCGGGTCAGCTTCATGGTCAGATGCTTCGGACCGGACGCATCAGCGGTGATGAACGGCAGGTTGATTTCGGTCTGCGTCGTCGACGACAGCTCGATCTTGGCCTTTTCGGCGGCTTCCTTCAGGCGCTGCAACGCGAGCTTGTCGTTGCGCAGGTTGATGCCCTGCTCCTTCTGGAATTCGTCGGCCAGGTAGCTGACGAGACGCATGTCGAAGTCTTCACCGCCCAAAAACGTGTCGCCGTTGGTGGACTTCACTTCAAATACGCCGTCGCCGATTTCGAGGATCGACACGTCGAACGTGCCGCCGCCGAGATCGTACACCGCGATGGTGCCCTGCTTGGTCTTGTCGAGACCGTAGGCGAGCGCTGCCGCCGTCGGCTCGTTGATGATGCGCAGCACTTCGAGGCCGGCGATCTTGCCGGCGTCCTTGGTGGCCTGACGCTGGGCGTCGTTGAAATAGGCAGGAACGGTGATGACCGCCTGATCGACCTTCTGGCCGAGATGGGCTTCGGCGGTCTCTTTCATCTTCTGCAGAATGAAAGCGGAGACCTGCGAAGGCGAATAGGGCGTGCCGTCGGCTTCGACCCAGGCGTCGCCGTTGGAGGCCTTCACGATTTTATAGGGGACGAGCTTCTTGTCCTTTTCGACCGTCGGATCGTCGTAGCGGCGGCCGATGAGGCGCTTGACGGCGAAGATGGTGTTTTCCGGATTGGTCACAGCCTGGCGCTTGGCTGGCTGGCCGACGAGGCGTTCGCCGTCGTCCGTGAGGGCGACAATGGACGGGGTCGTCCGCATGCCCTCGGCATTCTCGATGACTTTAGGTGTTTTGCCATCCATCACGGCCACGCACGAATTGGTGGTGCCGAGATCGATCCCAATGACCTTTCCCATGGTCCTTTAGTCCTTCTTTTTGCGGCAGGTTGGCTGGGCCCTGACGGCGCACCAATCCAAACCCCCAATATCAAAATTTCGCGACGTCGCGACGCTCCGCCTCATATAGGAGGGGGGCATAGGCCTGCAAGGACCGGCCCTTGTAAACAACCGGGAAAATGAATTTTCGCGCGAAAAAACAGACCCGGCCTCCGCCCATGGGAACGGCGGCCAATGCGTCAATTTGCAACGATTCGGGCCTTGATCTGTTGGCCCGGCGCAGAAACAGTTAAACCTCCGCAAGGCTCGGCCGCCGCACCGTGACCGACCATCGAACGGCCTCAATACGACATCAGTCAGGTTTCATGAAAACGATCGTCCACGCTTTCGCCATTTTCACGGCTGCCGTCCTCGTCTCCGCGTCGCCGGCTCGTGCCGCTGACCCGGTGTTCCCCTCGGGCGCACGCGTCGGGCTGGTGCCCGCCGAGGGCCTTGCTGTGGCCAAGGAATTTCTGGGCTTCGAATCCGAGGACAAGAAGACCAAGATCGGGCTCGCCGAGATTCCGCCTGCCGCCTTCGCCGCTGTCGAGACAGCCGTTAAGGAAGGCAAGACGCCTCCGGCCGGCCCCAAGCCCGAGGCCTTCGAGACCGCTGCCGGCAAGGCTTTCATCACGTTCGAGACCGGCAAGGACGGTACCACCGCGATCCGGATGTATTCGCTGATCGTGTCCGGCGAAAAGTTCACCGGCTACGTTATCGCGCAGGCGCGCGAGGATGCCGCCAAGCCGGTATCCGACGAAGACATGCGCAAAATGTTTGCATCGCTGAAGTTGCGCGACGCCGTCCCGACCGACGAACAGATCAGCATGATGCCGTTCAAGATCGGCGAACTCAGCGATTTCAAAACGGTTCGGACGCTGGCGCCGCGCTCCTCGATCCTGCTGACGGACGGCACCGAGGACACCACGCTCGACGGCGCGCCCTACATGGTGATCGGCCTGACCGGCCCCGGTCCTGAAAAACAAGACGATCGCGGCCGCTTCGCCCAGCAGACCGCAGCGACCATTCCCGGAATCCGCAATGCGCGCATCACCTCGAATGAGCCGATGCGGATCGACGGCACGCCGGGATATGAGACCCGGATCGACGCGGTCGCGGGCAAGAACGACACGCCGGTCACTGTTGTGCAGTGGCTGCGGTTCGGCAGCGGCACGTCGCTGCGGATTATCGCAAGCTCAACCCGCGAGGAATGGCCGAAGGCGTTTCCACGCTTCCGCGCGGTCCGCGACGGGATCGATCCACGCTAGGCGATAGTTAGTGTTGCGCGGAAGCCGGTGCTGCTTTCGCGCCGCCCTTGGCGACCGCGACCAGTGCCGGCCGCAACACGCGTTCACCGATGGTGTAACCGCCCTGCACAACCTGCACGACGGTGCCCGACGGCACCGATGAATCCGGCACTTCGTACATCGCCTGATGGAAGTTCGGATCGAACTTCTCGCCCAGCGGATCGATCTTCTGCACGCCGTTTTTCTCCAGCGTCTTGTGCAGCGACTTCTCTGTCAGTTCGACGCCTTCGATCAGCGCTTTCAAGCCCGGATCGGCTGCCTCGCGGGTTTCCGCCGGCACCGCATCCAGCGCGCGCTGCAGGTTGTCCGCAATGTCGAGCACGTCGCGCGCAAACGCGGTGATGCCATAGGTCCGCGCGTCGGTGACCTCGCGCTGGGTCCGCTTGCGCAGATTTTCCATCTCGGCGAGCGTGCGCAGCATCCGGTCCTTGGCGTCCGCGACCTCCTTGGTGAGCGCTTCGACCGAACCTTCTTCAGGATCGTCTGGCATCACGTAAGGCTTTGAGACCACAGGCTCCTTGTCGGCCACGGGCTCGCTCGCATTGTCGGCGGCGCCCGATTGTTCCTTGTGCCCGTTGGAATTGGCCATAACTCACCTTTTCAGAAAATCGTCGTCAAGCATGTCAGATTGTTAGCCCGCATATCGTGCTTTGGCTGAGGAAAATCAAGCGCAAACGCGCTATTTGCCGATCAGCTGGCTGACGATCCGGGCGGCATAATCGACCATTGGAATGACCCGTGCATAGTTCAGCCGGGTCGGGCCGATCACGCCGAGCACGCCGACGATGTGGCCCGCGCCGTCGCGATAGGGGGCGATAATGGTCGAGGAGCCGGACAGCGAGAACAGTTTGTTTTCTGAGCCGATAAAAATACGCACGCCGTCGGCGCGCTCGGCGCGGCCGAGCAGATCGATCACGCCTTTCTTGGCTTCAAGGTCATCGAACAACAGCCGCACCCGCTCGAGATCCTCCATGGCGTGAAGATCTTCCAGCAGATTGGCTTGACCGCGAACAATCAACTGCCGCTCGTCGCTGGCGCCGCCCGACCAGCTCGCGATTCCCGCCGTAATAACTTTCTGGGTCAATTGATCGAGTTCGCCGCGCCCTGCCGTCAATGCGGTTTCGAGTTCGCTGCGCGCTTCGGCCAGTGTGCGCCCGCGAATCCGTGCATTGAGAAAATTCGAAGCCTCGGTCAGCGCCGACGACGGCACGCCCGGCGGCAGCGGCAGCACGCGGTTCTCGACCTGACCGTCTTCGGCGACCAGCACGACCAGCGCCTGTGTCGGTTCCAGCCGCACGAATTCGATATGCTTGAGCCGCACATTGGACTTGGCGGTCAACACCACGGCGGCGGCACGCGTCAGACCCGACAGTCGCGTCAGCGCTTCGCTTAATGCGGCCTCGACCGATGGCGCGCCACCGACGGACTTGAGCTGGTTTTCAATCGAATGCCGTTCCGGCTCGGTCAGGTCGCCGACCTGCATCAGCGCGTCGACGAAAAACCGCAATCCCAGTTCGGTCGGCAACCGGCCAGCCGAAGTATGCGGCGCGTAGATCAATCCCAGTTGCTCGAGATCCGACATCACGTTGCGCACCGAAGCCGGCGACAGCGGCATCGTGATCAGGCGCGAGATGTTGCGCGAACCGACCGGCTCGCCGGTCGCCAGATAATTTTCGACGATTTGACGAAAAATATCCCGCGACCGCTCGTTGAGCTGCGCCAGCCCCGCGTTCGGCGTGATCAGGTGACCTGTCGGCTCGTGGTGGGCCAAATCGGGCTCCAAAGGGGTTGATACCGCTTACAATTGTCCATCGCGCGGCGTCATGACAAGCAGCATTCTACCAACATCCTTATCGGCCCGCAGTCATCCTCTATCTTCCCTTGCCGCTGCGATCCCAACCCCCTAAAAGCAGCGCCAAATCAAGGTTTCCCAAGATTCATCTTAAGTTTCAGGAGGTTTTCCATGCGCCCAAGCCGTCGCGCGCCCGACGAACTGCGTCCCGTCACGCTGGAACGCGGTGTGGTCAAATACGCCGAAGGTTCCTGCATGGTGAAGTTCGGCGACACCCATGTACTGGTGACCGCCACTCTGGAAGATCGCTTGCCGCCATGGCTCAAGGGTCAGGGCCGCGGCTGGGTCACCGCCGAGTACGGCATGCTGCCCCGCGCCACCCATGAGCGCATGCGCCGCGAATCCGCCGCCGGAAAACAGAGCGGCCGCACTGTCGAAATTCAGCGCCTGATCGGCCGCTCGCTGCGCACCACCGTCGATCTCGTTGCCCTCGGCGAACGCCAGATCACCGTGGACTGCGACGTGATTCAGGCCGACGGCGGCACCCGCACCGCCTCGATCACTGGCGCATGGGTCGCACTTGCGGATTGCCTGCAATGGATGAAGGCCCGCAACATGCTCAAGAACGAGAATGTGCTGCGCGACAACGTCGCCGCGATCTCCTGCGGAATCTACAACGGCACGCCGGTGCTCGACCTTGATTATGCGGAAGACTCCGAGGCCGAGACCGATGCGAATTTCGTCATGACCGGCGACGGCCGCATCATCGAAGTTCAGGGCACCGCCGAAAAGACGCCGTTCTCGCAGGAAGAGTTCCTCAACCTGATGGCGCTGGCCAAAAAGGGTATCGCCCGGCTGGTGGACTTGCAGAAAATGGCGGTCGCGTAATTTTTCCGCTTCCAACCGCGCACCTCACGGATAACCATTGCGTATGAGTGATCATCGCCGAATCACCGGCCGCCTTGTGATCGCGACCCACAATCCCGGCAAGCTTGCCGAGATGCGCGAACTGCTTGCGCCTTACGGCGTGGAGGCGGTGTCGGCGGCGGAACTCGGCCTTGCCGAGCCCGAAGAAACCGGCACCACGTTTCAAGCCAATGCCCGCATCAAGGCGGAAGCTGCGGCGAAGGCGACGAAGCTTCCGGCATTCGCCGACGATTCAGGACTAGCTGTCGATGCGCTCGACGGACAGCCTGGAATCTATTCGGCGCGCTGGGCCGGAGAAGACAAGAATTTCCTCGCCGCGATGACGCAGATCGAGCGCCTGTTGCAGGAGCGGGGCGCGAAAGAACCTGCGCAACGCGCCGCGCATTTCGTCTCGGCGCTGTGCGTGGCATGGCCGGACGGGCACCTGGAAGAAGTCGAGGCACGCGTTGACGGCACGCTGGTATGGCCGCCGCGCGGCACGGCGGGCTTCGGTTACGATCCGACGTTTCTGCCAAACGGACATGATCGCACCTTCGGCGAGATGACCAGTATCGAAAAGCATGGTCTGCCGCCGCATGGAATGGGCCTGTCCCATCGTGCAAAAGCCTTCGTGAAGCTCGCTGAAAGGTGCCTGACATGAGCACCGATGCAAAACAGGCCTTCGGCGTTTATGTCCATTGGCCGTTCTGCCTGTCGAAGTGTCCGTACTGCGACTTCAACAGCCATGTGCGTCATGCGCCGATCGATGAATTTCGTTTTGCGCGCGCATTCGAGCGCGAAATTGAAACCACCGCCGCGCGCACGCCCGGCCGCGAGGTCACATCGATCTTCCTCGGCGGCGGCACGCCGTCGCTGATGCAGCCGCAAACCGTCGGCGCGATTCTCAATTCCATCGCAAAGCACTGGAACGTCGCCAAGGACGTCGAGGTGTCACTGGAAGCCAACCCAACCAGCGTCGAAGCCACGCGCTTCAAGGGGTATCGTGACGCCGGCGTCAACCGCGTGTCGCTCGGCGTGCAGGCGCTGGACGATGCCTCGCTGAAAGCACTCGGACGTTTGCATACCGCGCGCGAAGCATTGGACGCGGTGGCGATCGCGCGCTCGGCATTCGATCGCTATTCGTTCGATCTGATTTACGCGCGGCCGGACCAGACACCGCAGATGTGGGAAGACGAGCTGAAGCTCGCGGTGTCGGAAGCCGCCGAACATCTGTCGCTGTATCAGCTCACCATCGAACCGGAGACGCCGTTTTTCGGTCTGCATGCCGCCGGCAAGCTGAAAATTCCCGACGAGGATGTGGCGCGCGCGCTCTATGACGTGACACAGGATGTTTGCGCAAAACTTGGTCTCCCGTCCTACGAGATTTCCAATCACGCGCGGCCCGGCGCGGAGTGTAAACACAATCTGGTTTACTGGCGCGGTCAGGATTATGCCGGCATCGGTCCCGGCGCGCATGGCCGGCTCGACATCGATGGTATCCGCCACGCCATCGCCACCGAAAAGCGTCCCGAGACCTGGCTGATGCGGGTCGAGGCCCAGGGGCATGGCGTGATCAGCGACGAACTTCTCAACAGCGAGGAGCGCGCCGACGAATATCTGCTGATGGGTCTGCGGTTGGCCGAAGGCATCGATCCGCTGCGTTACAAGGCGCTGTCCGGTCGCGCGCTCGATCCAAGGCGCATCGAAATCCTGTGCGACGAAGGCGCGATCATCGTCGACCCCGACGGGCGCGTGCGTGTGACGATGCAGGGATTTCCGGTGCTGGACGCCGTTGTCGCGGATCTGGCGGCTTAACCGCCGAGCTCGTCATTGCGAGCGAAGCGAAGCAATCCACTCTTTAGAAGACTAAACTGGATTGCTTCGTCGCAAGTACTCCTCGCAATGACGGTGTTGAGAGACTCCGTCTGGCGATAGAATTACGCCCCAAAACTCTTCGGCGATCCAGCCGCGATAGCGCCGCCGCTCGGGCCGACACGCATCACCGCGAGGCCGCGCTCGTTGGTGCCGTCGCTGCGGAATCGAAACAACCCGTCGATGCCGGCAAAGCCTGACGGGTTGGTAAGGACATCCGGTGAAAATCGCTGACCGCCCTGCGTTCGCGCCAAAGCGGCAACCAGCGCGACGCTGTCATAGGCCAGCGTCGCAGTGCGTACCGGGTCCTGATTGTACTTGGCGCGATAGCGCGCCGAGAAACCCCGAAAGCCCGATGGGTCGGGCGCGGCATAAAGCCCGCCGCGCAGATTGACGTTACCGAACACGCGCGGATTGTCCCACAGGCCGGTGCCCAGCAGTTGCACGCGCTTGAGATCGGCGCCGCCCGCGACAAGCGCGTCCGCAACGCCGACCAGCGCATCGCCATCGTCGGCGAGCAATAACGAATCCGCACTGGCGAGAGCCTGCGCAACCGTGCGCGCGGACGTCTGCATCTGCGACGGGTCCGTGCTGTATTTTTCAAACGCCACGACGCGACCGCCCTTGCGCGCAGCCGCCTGTTTGAAGGCAACCTCGACAACATTGCCATACGCATTTTCAGGCAAGAGCGCGGCAAAGGAGCGCTTCCCGGTGCCTGCAGCGTAATTGACAATACGATTGACGTCGGACTCGGGCAGAAAACTCAGGAGATACACGCCGCGTCCGGCGACACTCGAGTCCGTCGAGAAAGCAATCAACGGAATGTTCCGGTTGCGCGCAATCTGTGCCGCGGCCGGTACCGACTGCGCGAACAGCGGCCCGAGAATAATTTCCGCGCCCTCATCGACCGCCTGTTGTGCGCCTTGCTGCGCACCCTGCGCCGAACCGTTGTCGTCCTTGATAAGCAACTGGATGTTCGGATTCTGAAATTCCGCGAGCGCCAGTTCCGCGGCATTGCGCATCGACTGCGCGGCAGCACCCGCATTGCCGGCTGCGGACAACGGCAGCAGCAGACCGACCTTGACCTGACCGCTTCCGACCGCCGACGGCTCTTGCTTCGGACCGGCCGGCTGCTCACCGCCGGAAAAAGGAGATTGCATCCCGGCGCAGCCGGCGACGAGCGGCGCACCCAGAATCAGGCCAACGGCGTTTCGCCGGGTCGCGCCGGTGCGCGGCGGCTTTGGAGTAACTGGGGCAACCATCGCTTCTCTTCCATTCGTCCGATCCAGATTGGTCCGGGCACCATCCTGAAACACATCTGCCTGAAACACATCTGGAAGAGGATTCAGGCATATTGTCG
>Ga0315336_1004800_pt1 | contig 15509 bp, 12 predicted proteins | sample ASW5metaG_FD_204512 | JGI IMG/M metagenome (GOLD analysis project Ga0315336, IMG submission 204512) | Ammonia-oxidizing marine archaeal communities from Monterey Bay, California, United States - ASW #5 | ecosystem: Environmental > Aquatic > Marine > Intertidal zone | place: USA: California...
GGGGGCCACCACGCCGGTCGTGCCGATCGACGCGGCGGCGAAACCCGTCTGCTCCCAGATCTGGCGGGTGAAAGCGGCGACGGATGTCTTGCCGGCGGTGCCGGTGACGGCGACCATGGTGCGCGGTTGGCGCCCAAAAAAACGTGCGGCGGCGAGCGCCAGCGCATGGCGCGGATCATCCACGGCAAGAACCGGGATCGAAAGGCCGGAAACGGCCGCGCCCTTGCCTGTGACGATCGCGGCGGCTCCTCGGCCGGCGGCATCAGCGGCATAGGCCGAGCCATCGGCTTTGCTCCCGGCAAGCGCGAAGAAGATCACGCCTGGTCCCACCTGACGGGAATCGGAGGAAAGTCCGGTAACCTCCAGGTCGCGGGAAGCTGTTCCCTCGACAGGCAGGATACCGGCTAGATCTTTTAGATGCATTGAGTCCCGTTCATCGCAACAAAATAGCGCGCAGTTGCCGGCGCGCCCTAAGAATCACTGATAGGAAACCAGCGTTGCACCATTTTCATGGCTGAAATCTGGCTTCACGCCAAGCATGGCGGCCGAGCGTCTGATGATATTGCCGGCGATAACCCCCGCATTGGCGGCGGCGACGTCCGTCATGCCAGGCTTCTCCGGATGCGGCGCATCGGCGATCGTAAAGACGAGGTATTGCGGATCGTCCATCGGGAAGGCGGCGACGAAGGTGTTGAAGTTCAAGTCCTTCGAATAGCGCCCGTTGATGACCTTCTCGGCCGTTCCGGTCTTGCCGCCGACCCGGTAGCCGGGGACCCTGGCGTTTCTGGCTGAGCCTTTCTCGGCGTTGAGCGAATAGAGGTAACGCATGCCTTCGACCGTCTTTTCGCTGACCACTTTCTTGGCCACTGCCATTGCGTCCTGTTCGCTGCGCACCAGGAATGTCGGCTGGATCAGATAGCCGCCATTCATCAGCGCCGCGCAGCCGACAGCAGCTTGCAGCGGCGTCGTCGACACGCCGTGGCCGAAGGCGATCGTGAAGGAATTGACCTGTTTCCAGACCTTTGGTTCGGTCGGACGGGCGACTTCCGGCAGTTCGGTCTGCATCTTGTCCAGAATTCCGAGCCGATGCAGGAATTCGCGGTGCCCCTCGATGCCGACCAGTTCGGCCTCCCTGGCCGACCCGATGTTGGACGAATAGAGGAACACCTCGGGCAGCGACAGCACGCGATTCTTGCCGTGGAAATCGTGAATGGCCTGGTGGCCTACCCGGATCGGATGCGAAGCGTCGAAGCGGCTCGCCATCGTCGCCTTGCCGGAATCGAGCGCCATGGCAGAGGTGAAGCTCTTGAACGTCGATCCCATCTCATAGAGGCCCGCCGACATGCGATTGAGCCGATCCTTGTCCTGTGCGTTGTAAGGGTTGTTCGGGTCGAAGTCCGGCACCGAGGCCATCGCTATCACTTCGCCGGTCTTGACGTTCAGCACAACGGCGCCGGCACCCATGGCGCGATAGCGTTCCAGGCCGGCGGCGATCTCGTCGCGCACCACATGCTGGACGCGCAGATCGATCGAGAGCTTCACCGGTTTCAGGTCCCTGGCCACCGCCAGGCCCGAGGCCTGCAGGTCGCTCAGACCTTGCTCATCGATATATTTCTCCATGCCGGAGATGCCCTGGTTGTCGATGTTGGTCAGGCCGACGACATAGGAGGAGGTCTCGCCGCTCGGATAGAAGCGGCGCTTTTCGGTGCGGAAGCCGAGGCCGGGGACGCCCAGCGCCAGGATGTCGGCCTGTTGTTTCGGCGTCAGCTGGCGCTGCAGCCAGACGAAACCGGCACCGCTCTTGAGCTTGCGATAGGTCTGCTCGTAGTCGATCTCCGGCAAGACGGTCGACAGTTTCTCGATCGCTTCGTCGGCATCGACGATGCGCCGCGGCTCCGCAAACAGCGACGCCGTCCTGATGTCGGTCGCCAGCACTTCGCCATTGCGGTCGACGATATCGGGACGCGACGCGGTGACCCTGCTCTGCGGGCCGTCCGACAGGTCCGGATTCTGCAGGCCGAGATAGACGAGCCGGCCGGCAATCGCCGAATAGATGGCGAAGAACACCGCCATCGTCATGACGATACGGGTCCTGGCCTTGCCGCCCGTCGCCTTGCGCGCCGCGTCGACGACGATCGAGCCGTCCTCGGCGGTTTTCTTCCGACGCCTCAGCAGGCCAGCGACACTTGGAAACCTGCTGATCATTGCACCGTGCTCCCGGTGACGACCGGATCCTTGTCACCCGCGGGTCCATTGCCGGAATTGTCGGCCATGCCGCCAAGCCGCTGCGAGGAAAGGTCCTCGATGGTCAGCGGTTTCACCGGAATATCGTCAAGGCCGCCGATCTGGTGGGCGCCAACCGGTTCGAGCCCGAGCTGGCTCTTGTAGACGTCGGCAAGCTTCTGCAGCCGCGAAGGCTGTGTAAGCAGGCTCCAGTCCGCCTTGAGGAGGTCGATCGTATCCTCCTCATAGCGTATCTGCGCCTGTATCTTCTGCACGGCCGCCATTTGCTCCTCGGCCTCGCGCTTGGTCTTGTAGGTCAGGGCCGCGGCCGAGACCATGACGGCGATCAGGACTATGTCGCTGGTACGAAACACGTGCTCACCTCTCCCCCGGCCGTTCGACGTCGGGAAGCTTTGGAAGGCCGAAAATCGAGAAATCGCCCGCGCGCGCCGGCACATCGGTGCGGATCGCCGCGCGCAGCCTGGCGGAGCGCGCTCGTGGATTGGCCGCTATCTCTGCCTCTCCCGGCGTCACCCCGCCGCCGGCCTTACGGAATGTCGCGAGACGGGCGGGAGCATCGGGCATGTGGCGCGAGCCGCTGGCGGCTTCGGAACGGTCGGCGATGAAGCGCTTGACGATGCGGTCTTCCAGCGAATGGAACGTCACCACGGCAAGCCGTCCCCCGGGCCTAAGCGCGCGCTCCGCCGCCAGCAGCGCCCTTGCAAGCTCGCCAAGCTCGTCATTGACGAAGATGCGCAGCGCCTGGAAGACGCGGGTGGCCGGATGGATCTTGTCCTTCGGCCCACGCCCGATATGGGTTTCAATGGCGTCGGCGAGATCGAGCGTGCGCTCGAAAGGCTTCTTTTCGCGCCGGCTCTCGATCATGCGAGCGATGCGGCCGGCATGGCGCTCCTCACCGAGAAAGCCGAAGATGCGGGCAAGATCGCCGGCCTTGAAGGTGTTGACGACGTCGGCGGCGGAGAGCCCCGACTGCGCCATGCGCATGTCGAGCGGACCGTCGGCGCGAAAGGAAAAGCCGCGCTCCGCCTGGTCGAGTTGCATGGACGAAACGCCGATGTCGAGCACGACGCCGTCGACACTCTCGACATGTTCGTCGAGCGTCGAGAACGGCGCCTGGACAAGCCGAAGCCGGCCGCCAGCCCGACGTTCGAGCGCCCTGCCCGCCGCGATAGCGTCCGGGTCGCGATCTATGGCAACGACGGAGGCGCCGCGGTCGAGGATGGCGCTGGTATAGCCGCCGGCGCCGAATGTTCCGTCGACGATAGTCTCGCCGGCCTTCGGCGCAAGCGCGTCGAGCACCTCGGCAAGGAGGACCGGAATGTGGCCGGCCGGTCCGCCGACGGCGTGAGGATCATCGCCGTGGCCAGCCATCATTCCGATCGCTCCCCGGGCTTCGTCCCCTGCCGAAGCTGCAAAAGCCTGGCGCGCGCCTGCGCCCCATAGCTGGCAAGCCGTCCCGGCTCCCAGATCTGAAAGAAATTGCCGCGGCCCACAAAGGCCACCTCGTTCGAGATGCCCGTATGCTCGCGGATGAAATCGGTCATGGTGATGCGACCGTCCTGGTCGAGCTTCAGGAACGTCCCGTCGCCATGGCAGAAGAACGACATGTCGTCCGCCGTCTGCAGGAAGGGATCCTCCAGCGCGATCCGCTGCTCGTAGCGGTCGAGCAGGTCGAGCCCGCCGACATCCATGGCCGGCAGGTCTAGGCAACGCAGCGCATAAAGCTCCGAATAGCCGCGTTTCTGGACCACCGCGCGGAAATGCGCCGGAACGGAAACCCGCCCCTTCGCATCTATCCTGTTCACCGCGCTTGACAGAAATCGGTCCAATGAACGCTACAGCCGCTTCCGCCGCCGCACCCCTTCCCATGTTGTTCTCCGCGCCCTCTGCCCGCTCGCGGCAAATCGCTTCATTCACCGGGGCGAAAACCGACGAACGCGCAGCCGCCGCGGCTGCCCGATTGGCGTACGCTTCACCCTGACGCGGAACGAAAGCTTGATTTGGATGGGATATCATGGGGTACTATGGGCGTCAACGGGAACAGGCATCACAAACATAAGCGCACAACCAGAAAGCGCAGGCTTAAGGCACGTCTCGTCTTTATCCTCCATTAAGCCTAACGAACCGTTTAGAGCTCTCTGGCCCAAGAAGACGCAGCTTGATGTGAACTGGCGCCGCGCATAGCGTCGGCGCGACCGCTGCAGCTGGAGAACGACCCTCATGTCGGAAAACGCGACGTCACGCGCCGCCGCACTGTCCCATTTGCGCAGCCGCGATTTCGCCAAGGGAGATCCGATCCCCTTGCCGCTGACCATGGCCTCGATCTTCCATACGCCGGGCGCTGAAGCCGGTTTCGATCAATATGGCCGCTACGACAATCCAACTTGGCGCGCCGTAGAGCACGCGCTTGGCCATCTCGAAGACGCGCAATGCGTCACCTTTCCCTCCGGAATGGGCGCGATCTCGTCGGTTTTTTTCGCGCTGCTGAAATCCGGTGACCGCGTGCTTTTGCCATCCGACGGCTATCACGCCACGCGCGCGATGGCTGAGCGTTTCCTCAAGCCGCTCGGCATAGTCTGCGACACGAGGCCGACGCCCACCTTCCTCGACGGTGGCTTCGGAGGCTACCGGCTGGTCTTTGCCGAAACGCCATCAAATCCGCGTCTCGACATCTGCGATATACCGGCCGTCGCCGAAGCCGTGCATAAACAGGACGGGCTGCTGGTCATCGACAACACGACGATGACGCCGTTCGGCCAGCGTCCGCTCGACCACGGCGCGGACATCGTCGTCTCAGCCGACACCAAGGCGGTGAACGGTCATTCGGATGTTCTGTTCGGCCATGTCGCGAGCCGCGATCCGCAGATCATCTCCAAGGTGACCGACTGGCGCAGCCTGGTGGGCGGCATTCCCGGGCCGTTCGAGGCATGGCTGGTTCATCGCGGACTGGAAACGCTTGAGGTTCGGTTTGACCGCATGTGTTCGTCGGCGGAAGCGATTGCAAGGAAGCTGAAAGGCCATCGCGCGGTAAGCGGCTTGCGCTATCCCGGCCTCGATGGCGACCCGTCGCACAATCTGGCGCGGGCGCAGATGGAGCGCTTCGGCTTTCTCATCTCGTTCGAACTGGCCTCGGAGCGGAAGGCCGAAGACTTCATCGACAATTGCGCGCTGATTGAATCGGCAACGTCCTTCGGCGGCGTGCACACATCGGCCGAGCGGCGCTCGAAACGCGGCGACGCGGTGCCGGCGGGCTTCGTGCGCCTGTCGATCGGCTGCGAACCGGTCGAAGAACTCTGGCAGGCTATCGAGGCGTCTTTGGACAGGATTGCAAGCTGAGCGATACTTGCTCGCGCCCGATATCTCACTTTGAATCAAAAGGCTCACCTTCCGGCGTAACCTTTTGATTTCTCAGCGTCGCCGCAGCTTTGAAAATGCCAGCTGGCCTGTAAGCCGGGTTCTGTATGGCCCTCGCCTTGCGGCAAGAACGTGGCGGCCATTCATCTTGGGCGCATGTTGCCACGCGCCTCACGCAACCTACCCGGACGGTGGGCCGGAAACAGCCCTCGAAGGTTTCCCCTCGCACCGCCCCTATTCGGTTTTGCTCCCGGTGGGGTTTGCCCTGCCGCTCCTGTCGCCAGTCGCGCGGTGGGCTCTTACCCCACCCTTTCACCCTTGCCACGGACGATGCCGCGGCGGTTTGCTTTCTGTGGCACTTTCCCTGGGGTCGCCCCCGCCGGCCGTTAGCCGGCACCGTGTCTCCATGGAGCCCGGACTTTCCTCACTCGCAGCCTTTCGGCTCTCGCGGGTGCGGCCGCCCGGCCAGCTGGCACGCGCGTATAAAGGGACTCCCACCTGAAAACGCAAACGAAAAAGTGCGCAGCCAACAGGCAGCGGTTTTGAACAACACGTTCACGAGAAGAGCGCGCGTTGCCCAAAACGCCGCGACAACAGTGCTTCAGGCCGGCGAACCCAGCGCCGCCATCTGCACCTTCACCTTGCTGCAATAGGCGGCCGAAACCGGATTCATCCGCGTCGCGCCGTGACCGGCATTGTATTTCAGGATCGTGCCGCAGGTGGTGCCGCCACCAAGACCCTGCGCCATGGAGAGATATTTCATACCGAACTTGATGTTGGTGTCGGGATCGAACAGGCCCCTTGCAGAGCCGGTGTAGCCCATCATGCGCGCCGTCGCCGGCTTGATCTGCATGAGGCCGATCTCGCCGGCGCTGCCGACCATGTTCGGCCTGTAGTTGCTTTCGATCTTGATGACGGCCTTGGCCAGCGACACCGGCACGCCGTAGCTCGCGGCATAGCGCGCAATGATCGCCGAATATTGGCCGCTTCCCGTTGCTGACGATGACAGGGACGGCTTCTCAGGATTGATGGAAGCTGTCGTGGTCAGGTCGATGATCTGCCTGTTATGCTTTGAAGCGCGGCTTGCCGGCTTCTTCTCCGCCTTGGACACAGCGACCTTTTCTGCCTTGGTCGCGGCGGTTCTGTTGATCTTCGAACCCTTGGCGGCCGAGCTTGCCTTGGGTGCTGCTGGCATGGCAGCAAAGCCATTATCTGCCCTCAAGCTCAGGGGGGCACTGTTCGCCGGGCTGAAGGCAAAAGTCATCACTCCGGCAGCAACGGCTGCCGCTACAACGGTCAATATTTGCATGTAGTCCCGTTCTGTTAGGACCGCGCGAAGAACTTCACGCAGTTAAGGTCAAATCCAAATCGAGCATCTTGTGGGATAGACACTCGACAACTTGCGGGAGAGGCATTTGAAGGCGGAATTGGCGGCAATGAAGGCAGCGCAATTCACTTTGAGTGACAGATTGTAATTTAAGGATCTTATCGCGACGGTTGGGCAGCGGGTGACTTAACGGAAGCCAGAAGCCTATGCAGCGTGCGGATCGTCGAACTGTCCGCTACCCCATCCACCAGCCGCCGCCGGAAGTGCCGCTGGAACGCCGCCACGACAATTTCCGTCTGCCGGTCGTAGACACCCGATATCTCGACCCCATAGCCATAGAGCGCCAGCATCGACTGCAACACCTCGATGTCGGGGCCGGTATCGCCGGCCTTCAGGGCGGCGCCCGCCCTTATCGGCGCCGCCGGCACGAGGTGGCCGACACCGGCCACGAACAGCGCCTTCCAGGGGAACTTCTCGCCTGGATCAACCTTGCGGCCCGGAGCCACGTCGGAGTGCGCAAGAACTCTTGTCGCAGGGATGGAATGGCGGCCCACGATACCCGTGCACAAGTCGATCACGGCACCGATCTGTCGCCGGGGGAAGGATTTGTAACCCAGCGAATGCCCCGGATTGACAATCTCGATGCCGACCGAACACGAGTTGATGTCGGTGCGCCCGAGCCAGGAACTCTTGCCGGCATGCCACGCGCGATCGCTCTCGCGCACCATCTGGACGATGCGGCCGTCCTCATGGACAAGATAGTGCGAGGACACTTCGCTTGCCGGGTCGCATAACCATGCCTCGGCGCCTGCGCCGCTTGCCATGCCGGTGTAGTGCAGCACGATCATGTCGGGCCTTGGCGTGCTGAGGCGCTGACCAAAATTCGGCGACACCCGGACCTCGGCACCTGGCTGGTCGGGCAGGAAACCGCTCATGCGTGCCTGAGGCCCCGCTCGATCATCTCATAGGCGGCATTGATCGCGGCGACCCTGGTCGTTGCGATCTTGATGAATTCCTGCGGCAGGCCGCGCGCGATCAGTCGGTCGGGATGATTGTCCGAGATGAGCTTGCGATAGCGTTTCCTGACTTCCTCGAACGACTTGCCGCGCTCGATGCCCAGAACGACATAGGGATCGGCGGCGCCGAGATTGACGTGCCGCGACAAGATCGCCTCGTAATGCACCTCGTCGATCCGGAAGATCTCGGCAATGCGATGCAGGAAATGCCCCTCCTGCTCATGGATAAGACCGTCCGCCTTGGCGATGTGGAACAAGCCGTCGAGTATGTCTTCCAGCATCACGCAGTTTGCATGGCCCGAGCCGCAGAGTTGCGCCATGCGCTGGGCATAGATCTCGAAGCCTGCGACGTCCTGCTTGGCGATATCGTAAAGCCGCGCCACATTGCGTCTCTCGCTGGGAGGCACCTCGAAGATGTCCTGGAAGGCGCGCACCTCATCCTGGGTGACTATGCCGTCGGCTTTAGCCATTTTGGCCGAGAGCGCGATCATGGCCACCGAGAAGGCGACGCGCCGGCGCAGGTCCGGATCGCCGGAAAAAACGGTGCGCACGGCTTCGACGACATCAGCGACGCCCGAGGACGCTGACGACGAAACACGAGCGATGAAGTCGCCAAGGGGGTACCAAATCGACATGCCGGCTTCATAGTGCGAACCGGGCGGTTCTATCAAGCCGGGACGATGCCGCAGGTGATCGGCATCTTTGAGCTGACGGAGCAAAAAAGAAGGCCGGCAATGCCGGCCTTCTCGGAACCTGTTTCTTGGCCCTTACTGCGCAGGCGCGGCGGGAGCCGGATTTGTTGCCGGAGCCGGTTCAGCGGGCTTCGTAGCGTCGGGCGAGGCAGGCTTCATCGGCTGCTCGCTGGCCGGCGGATTGGTGCTCTGGGTGGTGGTCTTGTCGGTGCCACTATCGCTGCAAGCGGCAACCCCCAGCAGGGCGAGCGCGGAAACTGACGCCAGAATGAGCTTCTTCATGATATCTCTCCTTCAGCAGACGCTCACGTTTCGGTGAGCGGTCGCGAGAGAAATGCATCAGCGGGCCCGGCGGTTTCGTAACGTTGCATTTCTACCTGTAACATCAACTTGCGATTGCTGGCGTATAAATGCCGAACTAACAGAGCATGCGCTCAAAGACATGATGGAAAAGCAGGATGCCGGCAGAAGCGGGGACAGGGAAATGGGATTTCTGGGTCGACCGCGGCGGCACCTTCACCGACGTCATCGGTCGTGACCCGCAAGGACGGCTGCACCCTCGGAAACTCCTGTCGGAAAATCCAGAGGCTTATGCGGACGCGGCCATCCAGGGCATCCGCGACCTGTTGGGCTTGAAGACCGGCGACGCCATTGCCGCCGACGCGATCGGCGACCTCAAGATGGGCACAACCGTTGCCACCAACGCGCTGCTCGAGCGCAAGGGCGACCGCGTGCTGCTGCTCATCACGAAGGGTTTCCGTGACGCATTGCGCATCGCCTACCAGGCGAGGCCGGACATCTTCGCCAAGGAGATCATCCTGCCCGAGCAGCTCTACGAGCGCGTCATCGAGATCGACGAGCGCGTGCGCGCCGACGGCTGCGTCGAGCGCCTGCTCGACATCGCGGCTTGCCACCCGGCGATCGAACAGGCCAGGGCCGACGGCATCGACGCGGTCGCCATAGTCTTCATGCATGCCTGGAAATATCCCGATCATGAAAAGGCCGTGGCCAAGGTCTGCCGCAAGATCGGCTTCAGCCAGATCTCCGTCAGCCACGAGGTCTCTCCGCTCATCAAGCTGGTCGGCCGCGGCGACACCACCGTGGTCGACGCCTATCTGTCGCCGATCCTCTCGCGCTATGTGCAACGCGTGGCCGGCGAACTGGGCGCCGGCCCGCGTCTGATGTTCATGATGTCGTCGGGCGGCCTCACCGCCGCCGACATGTTCCAGGGCAAGGACGCGCTGCTATCCGGCCCGGCGGGCGGTGTCGTCGGCATGGTAGAGACGGCCAGGCTCGCCGGCTTCGAAAAGGTGATCGGCTTCGACATGGGCGGCACCTCGACCGACGTCGCCCATTATGACGGCGAATATGAGCGCGCCTTCGACACCGAGGTCGCAGGTGTGCGCATCCGCGCGCCGATGATGCGCATCCATACGGTCGCTGCGGGCGGGGGCTCGATCCTGCATTATGAAGCGGGCCGCTTCCGCGTCGGCCCGGATTCGGCCGGGGCCAATCCCGGCCCGGCCGCCTACCGGCGCGGCGGCCCGCTCGCCGTCACCGACGCCAACGTGATGCTGGGCAAGCTGCAGCCCGATTTCTTCCCCGCGATCTTCGGGCCTGGCCAGGACCAGCCGCTCGATGTCGGCACGGTTGGCGAAAAATTCGCCGCACTTGCCGCCGAAATCGGCGACGGCCGGACGGCTGAGGCGGTGGCCGAAGGGTTCGTCACAATCGCCGTGGAGAACATGGCCAACGCCATCAAGAAGATCTCGGTCCAGCGCGGCTACGACGTCACGGAGTATCTCCTCAACTGCTTCGGCGGCGCCGGCGGCCAGCACGCCTGCCTGGTCGCCGACGCGCTCGGCATGGAAGCGGTGCTGATCCACCCCTTCTCCGGCCTGCTTTCAGCCTATGGCATCGGCCTCTCGTCCGTCTTCGCCTCACGCCAGCAGGGCCTGCTGCAACCGCTTGCAGAGGAATCGCGCTCGGCGATCGAGGCGCTCATCCTGGCCTTGCAAAGCGACGTCATGACCGAGCTGGGCGAGCAAGGCATTGCCGGGGAAACGGTTTCGACGCGGCCTGTCCTGCATGTGCGCTATGATGGCACGGACACGGCGCTGCCGGTGAATTTCGAGCATGGCTCGATCTTCCGCGCCAGAAGCGATTTCGAGGCCGCGCACAAGGCGCAGTTCGGTTTCGTCTACGACGACAAGCCGATCGTCGTCGAGACCGTCGCCGTCGAAGGCATGGAAACCGCCCGAGAGGACAAGGCTGAAGCCTACGCGCCCGCCGGACCGGCGGGAGTCGAGGCCAGGCCTTTGGAAAGCCGGCGCCTCTACACCGAAGGCCGCTGGCACGAGGCCGGCGTCTATCGTCGCGAAAACTTGCGGCCGTCCCACACGGTCGCCGGGCCCGCGCTCATCATCGAGCCGAACCAGACCATCGTCGTCGAGCCGGGCTGGCGCGCCGAAATCACCAATCTCAACCACGTCGTCATACGCCGAACGGAAAAAAAGGCGCGCGCCGCGGCGCTCGGCACCAGGGCCGATCCGGTGATGCTGGAGGTCTTCAACAACCTCTTCATGTCCATCGCGGAACAGATGGGCGTGACGCTGCAGAACACAGCCTATTCGGTCAACATCAAGGAACGGCTCGACTTCTCCTGCGCCGTGTTCGACCGCCATGGCGCGCTGGTCGCCAACGCGCCGCACATGCCGGTGCATCTGGGTTCCATGGATCGTTCCGTGGAAACCATCATCCGCCTGAACTCCGGCGACATCCATCCAGGCGACGTCTTCGCGCTCAATGCGCCTTACAATGGCGGCACGCATCTGCCTGACATCACGGTGGTGACGCCCGTCTTCGACGATGCGCGCAAGCAGATCCTGTTCTGGGCGGCCTCGCGCGGCCACCATGCCGATGTCGGAGGCACCGCGCCGGGCTCGATGACGCCGCTTGCGACCACGGTCGACGAGGAAGGGGTGCTGTTCGACAATTTCCGCATCGTCGATCGCGGCCGCTTCCGCGAGAAGGAACTGGAGACGCTGCTGACCGACCACGCCTACCCCGCGCGCAATCCGGCTCAGAACATCGCCGATCTGAAGGCACAGATCGCAGCCAACGAAAAGGGTGTTGCCGAGCTGCGCAAGATGGTCGGGCATTTCGGCCTCGACGTCGTCGAAGCGTATATGGGCCATGTCCAGGACAATGCCGCCGAGAGCGTGCGCCGCGTGATCGAGCGGCTTCCCGACAGCGCGGCATACGAATACCCCACCGACACCGGCCAGGTGATCAAGGTGAAGATCACCGTCGACCGGCAAAAACGCGAGGCGACCGTCGATTTCACTGGTACCTCGCCGGTCATGAGGAACAATTTCAATGCGCCGGAGCCGGTCGCCCGCGCCGCCGTGCTCTATGCCTTCCGCGTCATGGTCGAAGACATGATCCCGATGAATGCCGGCTGCCTCAGGCCGATCAACATCGTCATCCCCAACGGGTCCATGCTGAAGCCCGCCTATCCAGCCGCCGTCGTCGCCGGCAATGTCGAGACCTCGCAGCATGTGACCAATGCGCTGTTCGGCGCGATGGGCGCGATGGCCAATGCGCAAGGCACGATGAACAACCTCACCTTCGGCAACAAGCAGTACCAATATTACGAGACGATCTGCTCCGGCTCGCCGGCCGGCCGGATGAATTCCGGCCGAGGGTTTGCTGGCACGTCGGGTGTTCATACTCACATGACCAATTCGCGCCTCACCGACCCGGAGGTGCTGGAACTGCGCTTCCCCGTCGTGCTGGAGGACTTCCACATCCGCGGGGGTTCCGGCGGCAAGGGCAAGTGGAATGCCGGCGACGGCACCAGGCGCACCATCCGCTTCCTCGAGAAGATGGAATGCGCGATCCTGTCTTCCCACCGCAATCGTCCGCCCCGGGGCCTCGACGGTGGCGGCGATGGCGAGGCCGGCTCGACCACGGTCAGGCGCAATGACGGCTCGATCGACATCTTGAAAGCCTGCGACCAGACCACGCTCGAAGCCGGCGAGGCCGTGATCGTCACCACGCCGACAGCGGGAGCGTTCGGCAGGGTGTGAAACGAGCGTCAGCTTGCGGTCAACAGGCTGTCACCCGCTTGTCATGACGCTGCGCTACCCGCTTGCGCCAACGCAAACGGGGAATCACCTTTCCATGTCGGACGTATCCGGAGAACTCGTTTATCGTCGAGGCAAGGAAGTCGGAAAGGCCGTCTACCAGAACCGAGCATTGTCGAAGGACGGCATTTCCGAGCGGTTGTTCGCTTTCCTCTTTTCCGGCCTCGTCTATCCGCAGATCTGGGAAGATCCCGAGGTCGACATGGAGGCCATGCAGCTCGGCGCCGGTCACCGGATCGTCACGATCGCGTCGGGCGGCTGCAACATACTGGCCTACCTGACCCGCTCGCCCGCCAGGATCGACGCCGTCGATCTCAACGCCGCGCACATCGCGCTGAACCGCATGAAGCTGGAAGCGGTGCGCCACCTGCCGTCGCAGGGCGACCTGTTCCGCTTCTTCGGCGCAGCGGGAACCACCCACAATTCGGACGCCTACGACCGCTTCATTGCGCCGCATCTCGATCCGGTGAGCCGCCACTACTGGGAGCGCCGCAACTGGCGCGGCCGGCGGCGCATCTCGGTCTTCGACCGCAATTTCTATCAGACCGGCCTGCTCGGCCTGTTCATCGCCATGGGTCATCGCGTCGGCAAGCTGTTCGGTGTCGACCCGGCCGGCATCATGAAGGCTGAGAACCTCGGCGAGCAGCGCCGCTTCTTCAACGAGGAGCTGGCGCCGATCTTCGACAAGAAGCTGCTGCGCTGGGCGACCTCGCGCAAGGCTTCGTTATTCGGCCTCGGCATTCCGCCGGCCCAATACGACTCGCTGATCACGTCCGGCGACGGTTCGATGGCCAGCGTGCTCAAGGCGCGGCTGGAAAAACTCGCCTGCGATTTCCCGCTGAAGAACAATTACTTCGCCTGGCAGGCCTTTGCCCGCCGCTATCCGCAACCCGGCGAGGCCGCGCTGCCCGCCTATCTGGAAGAACGCAACTACAGGACGATCCGCGACAACGTCGATCGCGTCGCCATCCACCACGCCAACCTCATCAAGTTCCTGGCCGCCAAGGATGCGGGCAGCGTAGACCGCTTCGTCCTGCTCGATGCGCAGGACTGGATGACCGACGACCTGCTTAACGCGTTGTGGACCGAAATAACCCGCACCGCCTCGGTCGGCGCGCGCGTCATCTTCCGCACCGCGGCCGAACCCAGCCTGCTGCCGGGCCGTGTTTCCAGCTCGCTGCTCGACCAGTGGACGTACGAGGCTGACGCCTCGCGCGAATTCTCGGCGAAGGATCGCTCGGCAATCTATGGCGGCTTCCACCTCTATGTGAAGCGCGCCGCATGAGCGCGACCGAGCTGCCGGCCGGCCATGCCGAACTGATGGACGGCGTCTACCGCTGGCAGCGCCATATCTATGACCTCACCCGCAAATACTATCTGCTCGGCCGCGACCGGCTGATCGACGGGCTAGACGTGCCGCAAGACGGCACCGTGCTGGAGCTCGGCTGCGGCACCGGCCGCAACATCGCGCTTGCCGCCCGCCGCTATCCGGACGCCCGCTTCTTCGGTCTGGACATCTCGGCCGAGATGCTGGAGACGGCCACCGCGGCCATCGCTCGCGAAGGTCTCGCCGACAAGGTCAAGCTCGCACGCGGCGACGCCACAGATTTCGACGCCAATGATCTCTTCGGCATCGAGCACTTCGACCGCGTCTTCGTCTCCTATTCACTGTCGATGATCCCAGGCTGGGAGAAAACCGTAACGGCTGCCCTCGCCGCGCTCGCGCCCGGCGGCTCCCTGCACGTCGTCGACTTCGGCCTGCAAGAAGGCCTGCCGCTCTGGTTCCGCGCCCTGCTGCGCGGCTGGCTGCGGAAATTCCACGTCACGCCGCGCGCCTCGCTGCGTGACGTGCTTGAATCGGAATCCGAGCGCGCCGGCGCAACCTTCCGTTTCAGAACGCTTTATCGCGGCTATGCCTGGCTCGGCGTTATCGGCGAATGATAGCGGGGGCGACTCCGCGTCAGGAGCTGACGTTGAGCGCAGGATGGGCAACCTCCCAAGGCGCCACCCAATCTCCCGCGACCCGGAGTGAGATATTGGCATCATCCTCTATCACCTTGCAGACGGTCATCTCACCAGCGCCGACGCCGTAGCGCTCACCCGCCAGCTTGAAACGATCATGTGTCGCACGCGTCAGTTCGCTCCTTGTGCCGGTCTCGGTCATCAGTTCTTCGATCAGGCTCAGATCTTTCAGGCAAAGCGCGATCGGAAAGGACGGATCGTAGTGGCCGGCGAAAATGGACGGGACGTCGTGCTGCAGCACGAAGCTATCGGCCGCGCCGCCTTTCATGACCTGCCACCAGACGTCGGGCTCGAGACCTGCGAGCTTCGCCGTCACCATCGCCTCACCGATCGCGGCCGCGTGGATTTTCCAGAGCTGGTTGTTGACGAGCTTGGCGACATAGCCATTGCCGTAGCGTCCGACGCGCCGCAATTCACCCATGGACTCGATAACAGAGCGCACGGCCTCGACGTCACTGTCGTTTCCGCCAACGAACATCGGCATGTCGCCTCGTATGGCGGCATCCACGGAGCCGGTGACCGGCGCATCGACGGGACCGCCGCCTTTTGCTTGGAATTCGCTTGCCAGCTCTCGCATCAGCTTGGGACTGCTTGTCGTCATGTCGATCCAGTATTTGCCGGTGCAGGATGTGGTCAGAAATCCGCCTTCACCCCTTACGACCTGTTCGATTTCCTTCGGCCCGAACACCATCGTTACGACAACGTC
>Ga0315336_1004801_pt1 | contig 15508 bp, 11 predicted proteins | sample ASW5metaG_FD_204512 | JGI IMG/M metagenome (GOLD analysis project Ga0315336, IMG submission 204512) | Ammonia-oxidizing marine archaeal communities from Monterey Bay, California, United States - ASW #5 | ecosystem: Environmental > Aquatic > Marine > Intertidal zone | place: USA: California...
AGGTATCCCGTCGATTATTGGGTAGGCAAGCTTACTATCCTTGGTTACAAGCGCTCCGCTGAGCTTTTCCTCAAGAAAAGAGTCATCGCAAGCCTTAATCTTGGATTGCTCAATTAAATCATTGAGCCTGTCCAGCTGGGTTTGACGCATTAACTCCAGTGGCAAATGAGTCACCGGACAGCAGATGATATCTAACAATATTTTGTCGAAACTCATGGTAACAGCCTAACTCGATATCTTCTGACCCGGCACCGGATCATGACCGCCCTCTTGCCACGGGTGACAGCGTACAATTCTTCTGGAAGCGAAATACGCACCCTTGAGTGGACCGAACCTCTCAATTGCCTCTATTGCATAATGTGAACAACTTGGAAGGTAACGACAACTACCCCCTAACCAGGGTGACATCCAATATTGGTAGCCCCTGATCAAGCTTATTAGCACCACTGCACACCAGCGAGACATACCTTTCATTTCCTCAATTCACCCTGCGCCAACGCACTCCCTGGGAACTATCTTCTATCATGACACCGTGCTCAACGAGTTGCTCCCTTATTCGATCTGCTTCAGCATAATTCTGAGCGCTGCGAGCCACTTCCCGTTCCTTAACCATAGCAACAATTGCGGCCTCGTCTAACCCGCCCAGTTTATTACTGGTACCAAACCAGGACCGAAAATCACGTTGACCAATGCCCAGTAGCCAAGCCCCTGCCCGTAATAATTCCGCCTTCCGCCTGCGTTGTTCGGGGTTTGTCGTCCGGTTTGCATCCCTCGTGATGGCCAAAAGTTCAGTAAGGGCCAACGGTGTGTTTACGTCATCTTCTAACGCACGTACAACTGCCTCGGGAGGCTCTAACCGAGAGGGAGGCTGCTCACTGTCAGTCACTCCCGATTCTCGCAATACGCCATATATTCGGTCCAGTTTCTTCCGAGCTTCCCTTAAAACGTCTGCCGTCCAGTCCAGTGGTTGGCGATAATGAGTTGCAAGCAATCCCAAGCGAATCACTTCCCCCGATTCTTCCTCTAGTAAATCCTTAACTAACAATACATTGCCGACAGACTTGGCCATTTTCTGGCTATTCACATGGATGAGCCCATTATGGACCCAATATCTAGCAAATGTTTCGCCACGGTGAGCGCAGGTTGATTGGGCATTCTCATTTTCATGATGAGGAAACACTAGATCTATTCCTCCCCCATGGATGTCAATCGTACGACCCAGATGGGCCTCAACCATAGCAGAACATTCCATGTGCCAACCTGGCCGCCCTCGACCCCAAGGACTATCCCAGCCGACCACATCAGGTTCCGAGGGCTTCCAAAGCACAAAATCGCTCGGGTGTCGCTTGTAAGATGCGACCTCAACACGTGCACCGGCAATCAATTCTTCTGGGTTCCGTCCTGATAGTCTTCCGTATGCTGGGTAACTCTCTACTGAAAAAACCACATGCTTTTCAGCACGGTAAGCATGACCAGAATCAATAAGTCTAGTAATAAAGTTTATTATTTGAGGTATGTGCTCGGTTACTCTAGGCTCGATATCCGGCGATAGCACGCCAAGTGATGCCATATCCTCCTGATAAGTAGCTATATATTTGGATGTCAGCAGACTTATGTCAATCCCCTGTTCTTTGGCCGCCATATTTATCTTATCGTCCACATCTGTGATATTTCGTACATAGACAAGCCTATACTTGCGACGTAGCAGTCTAGCAAGAACATCAAATACCACCGCTGGCCGAGCGTTTCCAATATGGGCAAAGCTATATACCGTTGGACCACAAACATACATGGTTACTTGTTCAGGGTCGGCTGGCTCAAATTTCTCTCTCGAGCCAGTAAAACTATTATGTAAATAGAGTGCCATTTCAAAGAAATTCCACTGCCATAAAGAAAGTCAGTACCCTATGATAACAAGTGCAGAGGAGTGACCTATAATTTAGGCTTTAAGAAAAAGGACGCCAAGGAAATGTCCCAAAAATTTTCTCTCGTCGCAGTGCGGAGCAAGTAGAAGAGGGAATCCAACGAACCTCAAAATTCGGTAGCGATGGTCTAATACCGGCAATTACAACGGACTATGAAACTGGGGAAGAACGGGATTGGCTCGCCTGAATTCTACGTAATACCTGTCTTACCAAATCATCTGCGAGCGCCCGCCGCAAATCCCGCTCTTCGGCACTTTTACCAAGAACTTGAGTCTCATCGTACGTATAACTTCGAGTGACAATCAACGACTCAGAGGATATCAGAGACTGGACACCAACTTGCAAAGAAAAAGTGACGGCGTAAAAAACCTCATACTCGCGAGGCGTATTAAGAGCCGAGACCGATAAAACCCTTTGACCCGTACTATCATCCAGAATCTTTAATACAGCGCCAGCTTCACTCGGAGAGCTTACTAGGCTGGAGCCATTAGCCCTTAAGGTATTTCGCATACTGATATAGAAATCAGTGTATGACTTATCGCTCTCGAGATAAGTTAGTGCCATGGCATTTGGGAAGGTTCCAAGTCCCTCCAGATGAAACCCACACCCACCAAGCATGAGAGCAGCTGCCCCGACGAATCCAGAGCGCAGTACGCCACACCGTAACAAAATAAAAATCATACTTACTTGATTCTGGTGGAACTTATGAAGATCATGCGACACCATCATGGTAGGTTATCCCTATAAAGAAATCGAGGCCAAGTGGCAAAGCTACTGGTACACCAACAAAACTTTTCGGGTTCCGGACAAAATAGATCAAAGTCGGCCGAAATTCTACGCCCTAGATATGTTCCCCTATCCAAGCGGAGACGGTCTGCACGTAGGGCACCCAGAAGGTTATACCGCTTCCGATATTGTCGCGCGTTACAAAAGAATGAGGGGCTTCAACGTACTACACCCTATTGGCTGGGACGCCTTTGGTCTACCAACAGAGCAGTTTGCTCTTAGAACTGGGGCTCACCCAAAAATCACCACTGAAAAGAATATTAATCGTTTCAGGAAACAGCTGAAATCGTTAGGTTTCTCGTATGACTGGGACCGCGAAATTAACACCACCGACCCTAGTTATTATAAATGGACCCAATGGATCTTTAAAAAACTCTTTGAGCGCGGACTGGCCTATCAGGAAGAGATGCCCGTCTGGTGGTGTGAAGAATTAGGTACAACCTTAGCTAATGAAGAAGTCATCGACGGAAAGTCCGAAGTGGGAAACTTTCCATGTACGCGTAGACCCCTGCGCCAATGGGTCCTAAAAATAACCGAGTACGCCGATAAATTATTGGATGGCCTCGGCAAACTTGACTGGCCTGAAAGTACCAAAGAAATGCAGCGTAACTGGATCGGCCGCAGCGAAGGAGCACAGATTGACTTCAATATTGAAGAAAGTTCCGAAACCATTCGGGTTTTCACTACGCGTCCCGACACATTGTTTGGCGCTACATACATAGTAATAGCCCCAGAGCATCCTATCGTAAGTAGCCTTACACAAGATACAAAACACAAACAAATTCAAAAGTATTGCATACAAGCCACACGTAAGAGCGAACTTGAACGATCAGATCTTCAAAAGTCCAAAACAGGGATATTCACAGGATCATATGCGATTAATCCAGTTAATAAAAAACGGATTCCTATTTGGATCGCAGATTACGTTCTGGGTAATTACGGCACGGGAGCTATCATGGCAGTTCCGGGTGAGGATCAGAGAGATTGGGAATTCGCTAAAGCGCATGGACTCCCAATTATTCGCACTGTGGCGCCCCCAGAGAATTTTGAAGGAGAAGCCTACACAGGACAAGGCCCCTCAATCAATAGTGATTTTCTTAACGGTTTAAGTACAGAAGAAGCAAAAAAAAGAATAGCCATATGGATTAAAGAAAAAAATGTAGGGGGACCCATAGTCAATTACAAACTTAGGAATTGGTTGTTTTCAAGACAGCGTTATTGGGGTGAACCTTTTCCCATTGTGTTCGTAGATGGATCGCCATTTGCTGTTCCTGATGAAGAACTCCCAGTAGAACTTCCCGAAATCAAGGAATTCAAGCCGAGTGGTACACCTGAGGGTCCATTGGTCGCTGCTGAAAACTGGCTAAACACCGTGGAGCAGAAAACCGGAAAGGATGCTAGGCGAGAAACCAATACGATGCCACAATGGGCGGGATCCTGTTGGTATTACTTACGCTACCTAGACCCAAAAAATCGTGCAGAGATAGTAGCAGCCGATAAAGAAAGTTACTGGATGCCGGTGGATCTCTATGTAGGGGGCCAAGAGCACGCAGTGCTACACCTTTTGTATGCCCGTTTTTGGCACAAGGTGCTAAATGATGCGGGAATTGTGTCTACACCAGAACCTTTTGCAAAACTAGTGCACCAGGGGATGATCCTAGGAGAGCTCGAACATACAAAATATGTTGATGAGGCCGGCATAGCAGTCTCAGCGGAGAAAGTGCGTGACCAACATGACACCCGCTCCGGAAAAAAACTTGAGAGTGTTTCTGTCAGCGGGCAGGAAATAATAAAAAAAGATGACTATTTTGTTCTCGCTGATAACCCAAATATCAAAGTCCACTCCAAAGCCCATAAGATGAGCAAAAGCCGTGGCAATGTGGTCAATCCGGATAAGATAATCGAATCTTATGGTGCGGATGCCTTCCGACTATATGAAATGTTTATGGGACCTCTGGAGCAAGTGAAGCCCTGGAATACTAGTGGCGTTGAAGGCACAAAACGGTTTCTGAACCGAGCGTGGCGTCTTATCGTAGATGACAAAAAAAGCGGTATAAAACCAAATATCAAGGACCAGGAACCATCGATTGATCAGCTTCAGGTCCTCCATGAAACCATAAGGGTTGTAACGGAAGACATAGAATCAATGCGTTTTAACACGGCCATAGCTGTATTGATGGAGTTTGTAAATGCTGCCAACAAATGGGCGACCCTGCCACACAGCGTAGCAAAATCATTCGCACTAATCCTAGCACCTCTAGCACCTCACATTGCTGAGGAACTATGGGCTAGACTAGGCAATAAGGAGTCCCTTGCCTACGAAACCTGGCCGCAAGCCAACCCAGCCTATCTAAAAAAAGAAAGCTTAGAAATCCCAGTTCAGGTCAATGGAAAAATACGCGGACGAATAACTATTCCATTTGACACCCAAGAGGACAAGGTAATCGCACTGGCCCGCGAGGATGAGAATGTTTCTCGACATTTGATGGATAAGGATGTGAAACGGGCTATTTATATTCAAAAGCGCATCGTAAATTTTGTTGTTGGAACGAAGTGAAGCAATAAAGTAAATAGAACCCCAAGAACAACTGGGTAATTTCCCCACCGGGCATACGGCGTAAATCCCAGAAAACCCTGCACATTTCCTTTAAGCACATCTGGCACAAACTGGGGAGACCTCGCAACAACACGTCCCCGCGGATCGATAATTGCTGATACCCCCGTGTTTGTAGCTCGAAGCAGATAACGACCAACTTCTGCTGCTCTAAATCGAGCAATCTGAAGATGCTGATGCGGCGCTATGGAATTTCCAAACCATGCATCATTGCTCACATTTACAAGCAAAGATGCATTGTCAAAAAAACGCAATTGCTCCGCCCCAAAAACATCTTCATAGCAAATGGTTATGGCAATACGCTCACCTGCAATTTCGAGTGGTAGCTGATTATCTGAACCGGCAACCGCATCTGTATACGGCAGACTAGTAAGCTTCATCCAGTTACGAACAAATTCAGGTACGGGAAAATACTCTCCAAACGGCACAAGATGTCTCTTCACATAAAAAAGAGGTGGATCAGTAAGTGCAGCAAGTGTGTTCTGGAATGTACCACCCTCAGGATCATCTCTTAGAATTCCCAGCATCACCGTTGCCTTTTGCCTTACCGATTTCCCGCGTATTTCTTCTAGATAGTTCGTTACTTGCCCATACAGGGCCGGTATTGCTGCTTCTGGCCAGATGATTAATTCACTCCCGTCTGCCTGATCAGTAAGTTCTTGGTATAAGTTAAGTGTTGGCACCAATTGCTCAGGACGCCACTTAAGGTCTTGGTTAACTGCTCCCTGTACGAGAGCAACACTCAAGTCATTTTCACGCGGATTTGTCCAACGATAGTTGCCAGAAATCAGCCCAGATCCCCACAAAATCATAATAAATGTAAGTGTCTGAATTCTCTGTCGACTTGTCGCATCGATCAGAACAAGCATGGCTCCTGCAGAAATTAAGACTATCCAGCTAATTCCGTGCAACCCAACCACAGGAGCGTGACCCATGAGCCACGAATCCGTCTGACTATAACCAGCTGACAACCAACCAAAACCGCTAAGAAACCAACCTCGACACCACTCTAAAAATACCCATAGTGCTGGAAAAATCCCAAGCAAAACCCATGGCCCAGTAGTTGAAAACCATCGTGCTGCAATCCATCCAATCAACCCTATATAGCAGGCCAAAAAGGCAACTAGTCCCGCAGTAAGAATGGATGAGAGAAAAATAGGAACTTCACCATAATCGTGAATACTTATGTAAACCCAATGAACTCCAGAAAAAAAACTTGCAACTCCGAACGCAAAACCAAATCGAAAAGCATGAACTGGAGATGCGCCACCCCACACTCGAAAAAGCGCTGCATAGCAAAACGGAGCTAGCCAGAAAAATTCGAATGGAGCAAAAGACAGAGGCAAAATGGCACCAGCCACTAATGCAGTAAGTAGCTTCCAATGATCAAGGCTTACCATGGCCAATTCATGACCTACCTACAAAAAGATTATTGTGAAGAATTGTCTTGACGAGGCGATACCTCCACACTGTGGATGCGCCTCCGGTCAGCTCGCAACGTCTTGAATTGGAACTTTTCAAACTTCAACACCTCCCCTCGGCGCGGCAAACGACCCAACTCGTGCATGATTAAACCACCGATGGTGTCATATTCTTCATCACTCATACTAACGTCGAAGAATTCATTAAAGTCCTCGATTCTTGTCAATGCAAGGACTAGGAAACGCCCATTTTTCTGATCTTGGATATATTCAAGTTCCTCTGCATCATGTTCGTCGTCTATGTCGCCAACAATTTGCTCCAAAACATCCTCGATAGTTGCTAGGCCCGCTACCCCACCGTACTCATCTACTACGATGGCCATATGGTTCTGGCTTTCTCGAAACTCTGTCAGAAGCATGTTGAGCCGCTTGCTCTCTGGAATGAAAACTGGTGGGCGAAGCATTGTATAAATATCAAACTGCTTCTCGCTACCGTGTTCCTTAAAATAACGTAGAAGATCCTTAGCAAGCAGTATTCCCACCACTTCATCCCTGTCTTCACCTATTACCGGAAAACGGGAATGACCAGAATCAACAATTATTTCTAGCAGAGTGTCCGGTGAATCTTCCTGGTCCAATACGACCATGTGAGAACGAGGCACCATGATGTCTCGCACGTGGGTCTCAGAAACCTCCAAAACACCCTGGAGCATGGCATGTTCATCGCCAGCCAGTAAATTTCTACGACAACACTCCGCCAGAAAACTAATAATTTCCCCTCTACCCTTGGCTTCATATACGTGGTCTTGAAATAAACGAGTCCACCAGCTAGATTTTCCGCTGGTGCCCTTGTTGGTGGAAGGTTTATCTTCTGACATCTAAGCACTATACCTGAGGGTGCATCTTGCAACCCTAGAACACTCCATGCAAGAAAAATACTTAAGTTTCATAAAACAAATCTGTGAAACCGAGCCCCTCCAGAAGCTCTTTTTCCCGGGCTTCCATAATCACCGCATCTTCCGATGTTTGATGATCAAAGCCCATCAAGTGAAGAACGCCGTGAATCACCATATGTGCCCAGTGGGCATCTAATTCAATTCCTTGAAAATTGGCTTCTCGTTCTATCACTGGCGCACAGACCACTATATCTCCCAAGGGGAGTATATCTGTCACCAAATCAAGAGCAGCGAGCCCAGCCGGAAAGGCCAACACATTCGTCGGTCCCACACCATGACGATAAACTTCATTTAGATGACTGCCTTCAACTTCGGCAACAACACGCACAGTGATTTCTCCTAGAACCTCCCTTGACAAGGCATGGATTACCCAGTTTTTTATGCGCCCAGGTTCGGGTACCGATTGACTTCCCGACGCATCCTGCACATCAACTGCTAAGCCAGCATTTGTCATCCAGCCCCCCTGCGATCTTCCTCTTCTTCTTCTTCTTGAGCATAGGCCTCAACTATCCGCTGAACTAAGGAATGACGAACAACATCCCTTGGCCCGAAATGAATAAAGGCAACCCCCGACAAATACCTGAGTACGCGGGTTACGTGCCTAAGTCCCGACTCACGGCCTTTTGGTAGGTCGGTCTGAGTCACATCTCCGGTAACTACTGTGCGAGAACCAAAACCAATCCGGGTCAAAAACATTTTCATTTGTTCGGCGGTAGTATTCTGAGCTTCATCCAATATAATGAAACACTCGTCCAGTGTCCGGCCACGCATAAAAGCTAGCGGCGCAATTTCAATTATACTTTGCTCAATAAGTCGACTAACTCGCTCGAAACCCATCATTTCATAGAGTGCGTCATACATGGGCCTCAGATACGGATCAACTTTCTGCGACATGTCACCGGGAAGAAACCCGAGTCGCTCACCAGCCTCTACAGCTGGCCGAACTAAGACAATTCTGCGGACTTGGTCGGTCTCTAGAGCTTCAACACTGGCCGCTACCGCCAAATAAGTCTTACCAGTACCGGCAGGACCTATACCAAACGTAAGATCCTCGGCCCTCATGGAACGCACGTAAGCCATCTGGTTTACTCCCCTGGCACGGATACCTTTTCTTCGAGTCTTAATAATTTCGTCTTTTTCCCCAGGCTTTCCTTCGGGTCTTGAATGTTCTTGCAAAGACATGTGTACCCGCTCGGGATCTATGGTTGCTTTCTTGGTCATTACGAATAGATCTTTTAAAACCTGGCGTCCTACCTCTGTAGAATCCTCCGGCCCCTTGAGCTGAAACCGGTTTCCACGATTCTTTATTTTAATGTTGAGGGCTTTCTCGATCTGACGTAAATGCTCATCTAGGTGACCAGAAAGATTTGCCATGCGCCGATGATCATTAGGCTCTAAAACTAGCTCTAAACGAATGAAAGAGGGCTCCAAAACTTTATGCAACAAACTTATGGCCCGTGTGAATGCGGCCTCTCAGGCTATTAGGTAGTGCATCCGTAATGACAATATCTACAAATTGACCGACCAAAGTTGGATCGCCAAAAAAATTCACCCATCTATTGTTCTCAGTACGGCCAGCGAGTTCGTTCTGTGAGCGCTTTGAAGGTTTTTCCACCAGAATGCGCTGAACGGAGCCGATCATCCGATGACTAATAGCCTGCGCCTGCCTGTTCACCAGTGCTTGAAGCTCCGCTAGCCAAGCCTGCTTAACTGTGCGTGGGGTGGGATCCTCCATACTCGCCGCTGGCGTCCCCGGCCTTCCGCTGTAGATAAAACTAAAAGACTGATCAAAACCAACCTTTCTAATAAGCCCCATAGTTGCCCGAAAATCTTTCTCTTCCTCACCGGGAAACCCAACAATAAAATCAGAGGACACCGATATATCAGGCCTAATACTGCGGAGTTTATCTATTCTCTGTATGTATTGCGTAGCAGTATAGCCACGCTTCATTCGCCTGAGGATGCGATCCGATCCACTCTGAACAGGAAGGTGCAAAAAATTGACAAGCTTCGGTACATCAGCATAAGCCTCTATCAGGGAATCGCTAAACTCAACTGGATGAGATGTAGTAAAACGAATTCTCTGGATCTCCTCAATCTCTGCTACTTGCCGAATTAGCGCTGCCAAATCAGATATTTCGCCAGCAACACCACGTCCTCTGTAAGCATTCACATTCTGTCCGAGAAATGTAATCTCGCTTACACCCAAGTCCGCTAGGTGCTTAATTTCTTCCATGATGTCACCCAGCGGACGGCTAATTTCTTCGCCGCGAGTATACGGTACAACACAAAATGTGCAGTACTTACTACAACCTTCCATAATGGAAACGAAAGATGAAGCAGTAGAAAATTTCGGGGCTGGAAGACGATCAAATTTTTCTATTTCAGGAAAACTTATATCCAACATGCGAGGCTGTCCAGAGCGAATGCCAGCTATCATTTCCGGAAGCCTGTGCAACGTCTGCGGACCAAAAACTAAATCCACATAGGGTGCCCTACGAAAAATTGCCTCACCCTCCTGGCTGGCAACACAGCCACCTACACCGATAATTGTATTTGGTTTTTGAGCCTTATAAGCCCGCCATCTCCCAAGTAGGGAAAAAACCTTTTCCTGAGCCTTTTCTCGAACGGAACAGGTATTCAGCAGAAGAATATCCGCATCCTGCGGATGCTCTGCCTCACGCGTACCCAAAGCCTCTTTGAGCACATCAGCCATTTTTACCGAATCATACTCATTCATCTGACAACCAAAGGTTTTGATGAATAATAGGTCCGTCATTATTTTTTTAGTATTTTATAAAAAATGAAAAGATAACCCAGCCCGGACAGAACGAGCTTTGTAGAGCAAAATCCTAGATAAACTAGAATGGAATATCGTCGTCGAAATCGCCAGCCGGGGCTGGCTCATTAGTTGCGGCCTCCCCCTCCTTTGTTGAGCTATCCGCTGAACGATTAGCCCCCCCACTCTCTGATCGCCCACCAAGCATTTGCATTTCGTTGGCAACGATCTCTGTTGTGTAACGATCGTTTCCATCTTGATCTTGCCATTTATTGGTCCGAATCCGGCCTTCAATATAAACCTGAGAGCCTTTTTTCAGGTACTCAGCTGCAATCTCTGCCAGCCTCTTAAAAAAGACAACCCGGTGCCATTCCGTTCGTTCCTTCTGCTCTCCGCTATCCTTGTCCTTCCAAGACTCGCTCGTGGCTATTCGAATGTTTGTTACCGCATCCCCGCTTGGCATATATCGAGTTTCTGGATCTGCGCCCAACCTTCCAATAAGTACAGCTTTGTTAACGCCCCTCGATGCCATGGAAAAACTCCTCATTATCAAATTTCTGGGCTGAATACCAAGCCCTGCCCAATTTATGTATTGTACGCCGACCCTTAAGCAAAAACATCTGACTCTTCAGTGTCCTATGTGAAATGCTCGCGCTTTCCTCAGATAGACTAACGATAAAGCCGAGCATCCAATTCCTTGTGGGAGCAGGCGAAAATGCTACTCATCCTGATAATTTTTTGCGCTGCTAAATCGAAGCGTCGTATAGTTAGATGTTTGATTTATTTTCTTGGTCATGTCAATTAATAACATTCAGATCAGGGGCGCACGTACCCACAACTTGAAAAATGTTGACCTGGATTTGCCCAGGAATCGCCTTACTGTGCTAACGGGGCTCTCAGGCTCAGGAAAGTCATCACTCGCATTTGACACAATCTATGCTGAAGGTCAGCGCCGTTATGTTGAGTCTTTGTCCTCTTACGCACGCCAATTCCTCTCCATTATGGAAAAGCCAGATGTGGATCATATTGAGGGTCTTTCTCCAGCCATCTCGATTGAACAGCGGTCTATTTCTCATAGCCCTCGCTCAACAGTTGGTACAGTCACAGAAATTTATGATTATCTGCGTTTGCTATTTGCACGTGCTGGGACTCCCTACTGCCCCGTTCACCAGATTCCACTGAATGCTCAAAGCATTTCACAGATGGTCGACCAGGTCCTTACACTGGAGAAAGATACCCGTGTGATGTTGTTAGCCCCTGTAGTTACTGGGCGAAAAGGTGAACATAGTAAAATACTAGACAACCTCAAGGATCAAGGTTTTGTGCGTGCGCGCATTGACGGCACTGTTCATGATCTTAGTCACCCCCCCAAATTAGACTATAAACGCAAGCACGAGATTCAGGTGGTGGTGGACCGCATTCGAGTTAGACATGAATCTAGATTGAGATTGACAGAATCTTTTGAGACCGCACTGAATATCAGTGGTGGCGTAGCTCAGATTATTTATATGGATGCTGAAAACGCTGAAGCTATGATTTTTTCAGATAAATTCGCCTGCTCCATTTGTAGTTACAGCATAGCTGAACTTTCACCTAGATTTTTCTCATTTAATAACCCTGCTGGTGCATGCTCTAAATGCAGCGGGCTTGGAGTACATCAATTTTTCGACCCTCACAAAGTGGTTAAATGCCCCGATGTCTCCCTGGCAGGGGGCGCAATAAGGGGTTGGGATCGGCATAATCCTCATTATTTTCAATTAATCCAATCGCTAGCCACGTATTATGACTTTGATATAGAAATGCCTTTCGAATCCTTGAGCAATAAAATACAAAACGTAATCTTGTATGGCAGTGACACTGATCGAATAAACTTTCAGTATACAAAAGAGAATGGTGAAAAAAACAAATGGTGCCATACGTTTGAAGGGATCATTCCGAACATTCAAAGACGGTACAAAGAAACAGAATCCAACGCAGTCCGTGAACAACTCAGTAAATATCAAAGTATTCAGGCATGTAACGACTGTCACGGCGAAAGACTGAATGAATCCTCACGCAACGTTTTCATTAAAAAAAATACCCTGCCGACGATCACAGGCAAAAACATAACAGAAGCATTACAATTTTTTACCAACCTCAAATTAACTGGCTGGCGCGGAGAGGTTGCTGACAAGATCATCAAAGAGATTCAAGATCGTCTTCAATTTCTAGCCAATGTAGGGCTTGAGTATCTTACCTTAGATCGCAGCGCTCAAACGCTGTCTGGTGGTGAAGCGCAGCGCATCCGACTTGCAAGCCAGATTGGATCTGGACTTGTTGGGGTTATGTACATCCTTGATGAGCCATCTATAGGTCTACACCAAAGAGACCACAAGAGGTTGCTGGAAACACTCTGTGGGCTTCGGGACTTAGGTAACACTGTTCTGGTTGTTGAGCACGACACAGATACCATACTTGCAGCAGACCATTTGATTGATTTAGGCCCGGGGGCGGGTATTCATGGAGGCCACATCATTGCAGAAGGAACCGTAGACGCTATCAAAAGAAACCCAGCATCCATAACAGGTCAATACCTCACCGGGCATCGCAAGATTCCTCTACCGCCCGAACGGCGCTGCTTTAACTCCAAGGCTACTTTAAGCATTACAGGAGCATGCGGTAATAATCTCAAAAAAATCAATGTTGAAATCCCGATTGGCCTGATCACTTGCGTGACTGGCGTATCAGGCTCTGGTAAAAGCACACTTATAAATGACACACTATATCGGATAATGGCAGAACACCTAAACAACACCGTATCTGAACCCGCCCCCTTTGAGAGTGCTTCTGGATTAGATCAAATCAATCGCGTAATCGACATTAACCAAAAACCAATAGGTCGCACACCGAGATCAAACCCCGCTACCTATGTTGGTCTCTTTACGCCCATTAGAGAGTTGTTCGCCTCTACGCAAGAGGCGCGTTCACGTGGATACAAACCTGGTCGATTCAGCTTTAACGTTAAAGGAGGTCGATGCGAAACCTGCCGAGGAGACGGAGTCATAAAGGTGGAAATGCATTTTCTACCAGACATTTACGTCCCGTGCGATCTCTGCGGTGGAAAACGATATAACCGTGAAACATTGGAAGTCCGTTATAAAAGCAAAAACATTTATGAAATCCTTCAACTCACTGTCGAAGAAGCAGCAGAGTTCTTCCGCAATATCCCACAGATCGCCCGAAAACTTGAAACACTCATGGCAGTTGGTGTTTCGTATCTTCAGTTGGGTCAAAATGCAACCAAATTATCCGGGGGTGAGGCTCAGCGCATAAAACTTTCGAAGGAACTTTCCAAACGAAATACCGGCTCAACCCTATATGTACTAGATGAACCAACGACAGGCCTACATTTTTACGATATTGCGCGACTCCTAGAAGTACTCTACCGTCTTCGCGACCAAGGTAATACCATTGTGATAATCGAACATAACCTAGAGGTAATTAAAACCGCTGACTGGATTATCGATCTCGGCCCTGAGGGTGGGGGTAGGGGCGGAAAGATTGTGGTGACAGGAACCCCGGAAATGACTGCAGCCCATTCCCAATCACATACAGGGAAATGTCTTAAGAAAATGTTGGCTACAGACCAGACCCTAGAATCCAATGCAATGAAAGGTTAGCTAAGAGCCTTAAGCCCCACGTTGCTGCGAATTTGATCCATAAACGAACTACTGACTGCGCGTGCTTTGTCTGCGCCTTTACAAAGAACATCTTCTACATAATCCGGAGCCGCGACCAAGCGATTATATTCCTCACGGGCTATCTTCAAGTGGTCATTTAGACACTGAAAAACACAGTCCTTCATTTCACCCCAGCCTATACCGTCAACATAGCGTTGTCGCATAACTTCCGTTTCTGGTCCAGTAGCAAATGCACGATATATCGAAAATAACGAACTGCTCTCTGGGTCTTTTGGCTCGCCTGGTGCTTGCGAATTGGTTTTTATTTTCATAATTGATTTGCGTAAATTTTTCTCTGGCGTAAAAAGAGAGATGGTATTTCCATAACTTTTGGACATCTTGCGGCCATCTAGGCCCAACAAAGTTGAAGTATTGTCGCTAATGAGAGGTTCGGGAAGAACAAATGTCTGCCCGAACTGATGATTAAAGCTACCGGCTATGTCTCGCACCATCTCTACATGCTGCTTCTGATCACTACCTACGGGTACCTTATTGGCATTAAACATAAGGATGTCAGCCGCCATTAGGATGGGATAACAAAAAAGCCCCATGGTAATGCCTTTTTCTGGATCTTTACCCTGCGATGCTTCGTTAGAGGCTACCGCGGCCTTGTACGCATGCGCTCTATTCATTAAACCCTTGGATGTTAAGCAAGTGAGCAACCAAGTCAGCTCTAGGATTTCTGGAATATCCGACTGGCGATATAAAACTATTCGATCTGGATCCAGTCCAGCTGCCAACCAACTCGATGCAATCTCCAGCGTTGATGTTGCCATTTGTTCTGGATCTTTGTTTTTGACTAGAGAATGGTAGTCTGCAAGAAAGAAAAAAAACTTAGCATCAACCACCTCACTCGCAGCAACAGATGGCCTGATCGCTCCCACATAATTTCCAATATGGGGAGTGCCCGAGGTAGTAATTCCTGTTAAAACTGTTTCTCCTGACAAGACCATTCCCATACGTTCCACCCAAAATCCTCAATAACCCGCCGCATGACCATCTTTTCTTGATTCTGAGGCACCCAGATAAACGCGCTGATCTTTTTTCCAAAGAATTGCCTGATAGCCGCCAAAGGCGCTCTCACCATCTTCATTATGCCCCTTGCGATGGCCATATCCTTCCAGCGTATCAATCACATCTGATTTAAATCCGGGCTCAAACAAAACCGTGCCACTATCACTCATGATATCTCCCGTTGGGCTTGAAGACCCATTGTGACGAATGCGCGGCGCATCCCCAGCTTCTTGTAGGTTCATTCCAAAGTCAATCAAGTTGACCAATATTTGTACCTGGCCTTGGGGTTGCATG
>Ga0315336_1004802_pt1 | contig 15506 bp, 2 predicted proteins | sample ASW5metaG_FD_204512 | JGI IMG/M metagenome (GOLD analysis project Ga0315336, IMG submission 204512) | Ammonia-oxidizing marine archaeal communities from Monterey Bay, California, United States - ASW #5 | ecosystem: Environmental > Aquatic > Marine > Intertidal zone | place: USA: California...
GAGGTCGTGTCCACCACCGTGACTACCTGGTCGGCGCTGGTCGCGTTCCCGCAGTCATCGGTCGCGGTCCAGGTTCGCGTGATCACCTTCTCGGCCGGGCAGTTCCCGGGCGCTTCGCTGTCGCTGAAGGTTACATCCACGCTCGAATCGCAGCTGTCTGTCGCGGTCCCTTCTCCGGTTCCGGACGGGTCTGTCGAGGCATCGCATTCAACGGTCACATCCGCGGGAACCGTGAGATCCGGGGAAGTTGTGTCTACCACCGTGATCGTCTGATCCGCACTGGTCGCGTTCCCACAGTCATCGGTCGCGGTCCAGGTTCGCGTGATCACCTTCTCCGCCGGGCAGTTCCCGGGCGCTTCATTATCGCTGAAGGTTACATCCACGCTCGGATCGCAGTTGTCTGTCGCGGTCCCCTCTCCGGTTCCGGACGGGTCAGTCGACGCATCGCACTCAACGGTCACGTTTGCCGGTACCGTCAGATCCGGTGGCGTTGTATCTTCTACGGAAATTGTCTGCACGCACTGCATCGAGTTGTTTTCGCTGTCTACAACCGTCCAGGTTCTCTCGATTTCAAAGTCCGGCACGCAACCTCCGGCAACGACGTTGTCGGCGTGGGTAATTGTGAAGGGAGGGCAGTCCCCGACCGCGGTTGCCGTTCCGGTGTCCTGTGGATCAGTGGAATCGCCGCAATCCAGGAAGACGTCGGGAGGACAGGAAATGGAGATTTCGCAGGTGCGAACGGAGGTAGGCTCCGTATCATCATTATTATCGGGATCGACGTCCAACTCATTCGGAATGACTTCGACAAAGTTTGTGAGAATAGTGCTTCCGGTCACGTTGGTTCCGACTTGCACCGTCACGGTGAACGCAAAGCTTCCACCAGATACGAGATTGGTAGGCCCACAGCGAAATCCGCCCGGCGTGGAGACGCAGTCGATTCCGCTCGCACTCACGAATGAAACGCCTGGCGGCAGGGTATCTTCAATCACAAGGTCAACCGCATCGAGTGCCACCGGCACATTCGGAGGAGCGATATTCTGAACCACAAATGAATATGTGAACTGCTGTCCCGGTTCCACGACCAGGGACTCGATGTCTCCATCGCCGTCGTCCTTGGTAATCGAAAGGTCCAATGCCGGAGGAAGAAAGGCCTCATTGGACCAGGCAAATTCCTCGAATCCGCCCTGGCTGTTGTCGCAATCCCCCATCCGGAAGAAAACGTAGACAAAATCCGTATCCGCACAACCCGAGAAGTGGGATTCCGGGATAAACAGGACATAGTCAATGTCTCCGCTCCCGGAATTGTTGTCACCCAACAGGACCGCAACGTCGCCTGCGCTGTCCAAATCGTATTTCAGTGTGCCGATGTTCGGATACCCGGTGTTTCCCGCAGTGGGTGAGCAGAAAAGCTGGAGCTGGTCCAGGGTAATGGTCGTTCCTGAATCGTTTAGATCCAGGATCAACTGACGGAACTGGATACCGCCGATCGTTACGGAGGGAATGTCCTGCAACTGCAGGTTTGGATCGAATGAACCTCCCTTTTCATCAAACTCTGACGATGCAGACGTGTTGTATCCCTGTTCGGAAGGGTCGGCTTGAATCCGTACGAAAGGATTAATATTGCCGCTTCCGGCAGCACCACCGCCCGCAACCTGGACAAAGGTCACGTCGTTCACGGTTCTGGACGAACCAACCCCGCTCACATCGATCAGTTCGGTACCCGATGCCAGCGCGTTACTCTGAAAAGCAAAAACAGTCGACAGCCCGAGCACTGCCGCCCCGCGAAGAATCCGCCGCGAGGTAAAGGCAGGGCTGGCAAGCGGTCCGGGTTTCGCGCCGAAATTTCGGGCACTCTTCGGGTAGTTGGTCGATTTTTCCGGTTCTCTCATGATCATCCCCTTCTCCGCCTGTTTGCACTGCAGGGCGGTGGATCTTTCTCTTTCGGTCTCAGTCAAATAGTGCATGTTAAAACCAAACTATTATTCAAATTACAGGATTTGCACAGTTGGTACTGTATACGTCATTACACGTCTTGCAACGCTATTGCAAGCCTTTTATCACTTAAATGCATCAAACAGCGCCGTTAAACTCCGTTGAATAACAGAGAAAAAGAACTCCAAACCAAAAAATAAGCGCCTTACGAATTCGTAAGGCGCTTATTAGTAGGAGGTAACGTGAAAAATAGGAAAAATTATTGAGAACGGGCCGAATGGCCTGCCAGGAGGGCAACGAGGGCGTCCTTCTCGACTGGTTTCTTCAACACAGTGAGTGGTCCAAATTCCAGAGCATCTTCCATCATCCTGCTGTCGAAATAAGCGGTCACAATTACGATCTCGAGCTCCCGGTGTGATTGGCGGAGGGCCTTGAGCGTCTCTACGCCATTGGGCGCCGGCATCATGAGGTCGAGCAACAGCAGGTCGCAGGACTGCTCACTAATGACCTTGATCGCATCCTCGCCGCCGGCAAGGCTCGTTACTTCACAGCCACATTCTATCAGCCACTTGGTCAAGAGAGACCGCACCGCGGGATCATCGTCCACAACGACGACGCTCAACGTAGACTGCTCCTGGTTGCTGTTCTGATTGACCCACTCGTCGATTCGCGTCTGCTCGAAACGCCAGTACCGTCCAACTTTAGAAGCCGGCATCCGACTTGTTCGTGCGTACTTGTAGACAGTCTCTTCCGGGAGTTTCAGATACTCTGAAACTTCTGCAACCGTTAGATATTTGGTATCCATGACTCTTATCCCACTTGGTTTGTGTACGGCTCCTAGCTTCCAACCAGTACGCGTCATTATTGGTTCTTATGCGGCGTTGTCAACAACAAACAGAAAATATCCTTCATATTATTTCTTCCGATGTCCTGTAAATGCCGATGATACGCTACTAATCCACGCGCTTTCTTTACATTCTCATCAATTTTACCGATCTGAAAAACCTAATTGTTAATAACTTTTCGGTCTACTCTCCGGCCGATTCCACATCGGTGACGAGGTCACGAAGTCCCCGCGCGTCAGCAGCGATGATCGATCCACCCGTCCGCCCGGGATACTCAACGTAGATTGCGAAGTCGTCGCCCAGACGCAATACCGCGTATCCGGTAAGTAGTCTCGGTCTCGACGCATTACTGACATCGAGAACCACAACACCGCGGTCCTCAAACCCGAGGGCAATGACCCGGGTTCTCCACGCGGCCAGCGGGACGCGGGCGACGCCACTCCGTGACGCGGAGGCGAACCGCCAGGCGGTGCGGCCTCTCTGGAAACTGACACCTGTTTCTCTCATCCGCGGGGAATCCTTCTCGAGCCGGACATCCACGACCGCCAGATCATCCGCGACATAGACGAGCACAAAGTCGTCTTCATCCAGGGGGCCCGCGGATTTGGATACGTACGCATCAACAGGTCCCCCGTCGACGTACACCGCGATCGAGGATGCCTCTCCGGCCATTCCGGCTTCTCTCAACTGGTCATAACCGATTCGCAGAATTCCATCCTCTGCAATCCCGGAAATCTCGAGTCCGCCGCTGCTCTGACCGGCAGCCAACACCACCGGACCGTGCAACGTGGGACCCAACTCCCAATCCACATCTTCTAGCCAGTAGTAATACGTCGCATCCGGCAGAGCGGTGTCATCACGCAGGGCATACTCCCCGCCCAGGGATGAACCCAGGGCCGGAACCAGGCTGCTGTTGATTCGGATTCTTTCCCCTTCCAGGGTGGTGGAGCGGTAGACATGGAACCCGAGATTGTCGATTTCCACTCCGGTCGCCCAGGAGACTTCCGTGCCTCCGGGTATCCGGTCGACAGTGAACGAGACCAGGAGCACCGCGGTGGGTTCCTGAACGAAGCCGAAATCGGGAGGTTCGGGCGCATCGCCGCCAAGCTGGCTGCAGATGTATTCGAATGAAACCGGCGTCGTGGATTGCCGGTCCTTCACCGTTCCCCCCGACGGATCAAAGAAATCGGATAGATCGGCGGGTACGGTGCTGAGATCGACAACGACGTCGTACTCGCCCTGCAGAACGTTGTCGAACCGGTAGACACCGGGAACCTCTTCGTTTCCGGTGAGACGCTCGCAGACACCGTTGGAGGTGACGGCGCTGATCTCGACCGGAGGACCATCGTCTCCCGCGCCCGAACCGCCTCGAGGCACGAGACGGACGGTGACGTTGTTGATCCCATTCATTGAGAGGTTCTCATCGGTGTCACCCTGGGCGTCCATATCGAACCAGACAATGCCGCAGAGATCGCAGATTTCCCGGTATCCGAAGTCGAAAACGGTGGCGCAGGAATCCTCGTCGAACGGATCGAAGAGGAAATTCGGTCCCGGATTCGAGAAAAATCCGGAAATTTCGAGACCTGCGGGCAACGTGGTTTCATCGACCTGCACATAGTAGGTGCCCGCGAGCTGCAACGGCACAATCGCCACTCCGTTCGAAGTGGTGGTGCTTTGGGACACGACGGTCCCGGAACCTACATCGACGATCTCAACCACAATATCAGCAATCCCGGTGTCGGGGCCTTCTTCGAATGTGCCGTTACCGTTTCCGTCGATAAATACCCGGGAACCGATGGTGGTGCAGTTCGGTTCAAGAAGGTTCAGTCGCGCCTCGCCTTCGAACACAACCTGGCATCCCGGCTCCGCCGAAGCGGTGACCAGAATCTCATCCAGGTAGGGTATGTCCACAACCGGGATGGTGCACTGGAAGGTCGTGCTGGCCCCGACCGCAAGCGGACCTGCGGTCTGGTTGCAGTCCGGGAACGCGGAATGCGAAATCTCGACGGTGGTCAATTCTACGTCGCCGGTGTTGGTCACGGTCACCGAAATCGTCGCCGCAGAGCCGGGGATGAGCGCCTGGACACCGCCCTCGATACCGATGTCGATCTCCGGATTCACGACCGTCACGACCACCGAATCCTGGTTGGTCAGCACGCCGATTTCAAACTCCTCGCTGGATTCCGGATCGACAAACCACGCCGTGGCCATGTCCATGGCGACGTTCGTAGTGGTCTGGAACAGGTTGGTCCGGCATTCGAAAACGAATTCCTCTCCAAACTGCAGGCGCATGTCGTTGTTCGCATCGCCGGAGACCAGAACCGGCGGACCGCACAGCGGATCTTCGACGAGGATGTCACGCAGTTCCAGGCCGGGCTCACCATTCAGCAGGCGCACGACAAAGGTGTACGTGACCTCGTCCCCACTGCACACAATCTCGCGATCCGCGGATTTTTCGACATTGATTCCGATCGCTTTTACGACGGCGGTGTCCACCGCCGAAACCGGGTTGCCGATGAGATCCTGGCCGGAGACCATGGCCATGTTGATGAAGTCCTGCGGAGTGTCCCAGGTATAAGTGCGGGAACAGGAATACAACCATGCCTCGTCCAACTCCAGGATGTTGTTCCCGTTCTCGTCGCCCGACTCGAACACCACCGGTCCGCAAAGATCGTCCGTGAGCACGACATTCGTGATCGGAATTCCGAAAGGATTCGTTACCCGGAACATGTAGTCCACAACATTCTGGGGGCTCGTAATGAACTGCGGAGAGACGGTCTTGAGCAGATCGATCGTGCCCGGCCTGATGAGGCCGGCATCCACGGTCAGATTTGTTTCACCGGGCAAAAGTTCGATGCATCCCGTTATGCCGGAAGTCCGATCCACGTCGCTGTCCAGCGCATCGTCGCCGCCGGCATCCGGAAGGGTGAACTGATACTCGGCCAGGATGATAAACCGAATTTTGTACTGTCCCGGCGCAATGTTCGAGTACAGGTACCGGCCGTCGGCATCGGTGTTGGTGGTTTCCAGGACGTTGTCGTCGCAGTCGAGCAGTTGTACCAGGTTTCCTTCTACGCCGGGTTCGCCCGGATCCTGGACCCCGTCACCATTGGAATCCTCCCAGACAAGGTCGCCGATCGCTGCCAGCGGGGTAAGCCCCGCGTCCAGGGTATCGTCGAATTCGCCCGATTCAATTTCTGTGCAATCTGTGGTGCGGGTCAGTGGGTCGGCATCGCTGTCCACGGTGTCATCCCCGCCCTGGTTCTGCGGGCTGATTCTATATCCCACCGGCACCTGGAAGACGATTCGGTACGCGCCGGGCGTGACAGTAAAGAGGTACAGACCGTCCTCGTCGGTCGCAGTTGAATCGAGAAGATTGCCTTCACAGTCCTGCAACAGCACGGTGATGCCGGGCACGCCGGGCTCGTCCGGATCCTGCACCCCGTCTCCGTTGTTGTCTTCCCAAACAAGATCACCCAGTGCCGCCGCCGCAAAAAGCCCCATATCGATGGTCCTGTCGAACTCGTTTGGTTCGAGATGTACGGTCGCGGTGTCCCCGGTTGTAGGATCGGGGTTACTGTCCAAGCTCTCGTCGCTACCCTGGGTCTGCGGGCTGACTTCGAATCCCGCGGGCGGATGGAAACGGACGAAGTAGTCCCCGGGATCCAGGCTCGTAAAGGAGTAGAGGCCGTTCATGTCAGTCATCGTGCTCGCCAGGACGAATCCGCGCGCATCGAACAGCTCGACAAGTACATGATAGACGCCCGGCTCGTCCGGATCCTGGATGCCGTCGGCATTGCGGTCCAGCCACACCAGGTCTCCGAGCGCGGCATCGCAGCTCACCACGAAATCGCAGATCTGGGTCGTAGCGTTGCCGCAGCTGTCCTGCGCAACCAGGGTGACGGGAAACGTGCCGGGTCCGGTGACCTGCGTGCCGGCAGGCGGGTCCTGCGTCACCTGCACGTCGGGATCGCAGTTATCCGTGGCCGTGTATGCAATCTCCGGAACCGGCGCCTGGCAGAGATCATCGCCCTGCCCGGTCAGATCGTCTTCGCACGTCAATTCCGGCGCGATGGTGTCGGCAACCGTGACCAACTGGGTGGCCACGGCCGTGTTGCCGCAGGTATCATCGGCAGTCCAGGTGCGACGGAAGACCAGTTCACACGGGAACTGCTGCGCGGTTACACGGTATCGCGCCGTCACCGGGCCGTCGCAATTATCCGTGGCGGTGACTTCGGGGGGATCGGTCACATCGTCTTCGCATTGGAAACTCGCGGCGGCCGGGACCCCGGTGAAGATCGGTACTTCCGTGTCGACCTTCCGGGTTATCGTCTGGTTCTCGCTGGTGGATTGACCGCAGCCATCAGTGGCCGTCCAGGTGCGGATAGTGGTTTCGATGCAGTCGGTCACCGAACTCGTTTCATCAAACTCGACGGGCACTTCCCCTTCGCAGGCATCGGTAGCGGTCACATCCGGCGGCTGGGGCAGCGGAACATTGCAGCCCAGCGTCGCGTTGCCGGGCACGCCGATCAGCACCGGGGCTTCGTTGTCCACGACGGTGATGGTCTGGGTGCAACTTGCGGTCTGGCCACAGGCATCGGTCACGGTCCATACGCGAGTAATGTTGTACGCACCTCCGCAAGTCGGAACCAGCTGATCATCGAAACCGGTCGAAACGATCTGACAACACCCGGTGGAAGTCGGCATCCCGGTTGCGTCGGGCGAAACGTCCAGGTTGATGGCGCATTCCAACTCAACATTCGCCGGGCAGGTGATGACGGGAGGACAGACAAGCCCCGCATCCAGGGTCAGGTTCGACTCGCCCGCCGCGACCGTCACGGGGGCGGTCCGGCCGGTCGAGGGATCGGCATCACTGTCCACTGCATCGTCGCCGCCGGCATCCGAAATTGTGAAGCTATATCCGTCCGGCGGGACAAATTCGACTGCGTAGGTCCCGGGATCCACGGTAAACCCGTAGATTCCATCGGGGCCGGTCATGGTGGTATCCAGCACGTCCCCCTGTTCATCCAGCAGGTTCACCACTACGTCGGCGACCGGCTCCTCTCCCGCATCCTGTAAGCCGTTGCCATTGGCATCGAGCCAAACATAATCTCCTAAATGTGCCGGGGGATTCGCACTACAAAACGGTGTTGCCGGAGGATATGCAACGAGCACCGTAGAGGTTGGATTGACTTCGAAATCAATGAACAATGTGGGACGGCGATCGTCCGGAACTTCCACCCACTCATCACCGACAAGCACCCAGCCGGGCCAATTGGTAGGATTCCCATCGGAATCCAGCTCGACTCCCGGCCAAAGTATCTGCCCCGACAACGGCTGATCCTGCAGTTCCTCTACGATATCTCCGGACGTGGTCCGCCAGGCAATCCGGACGCCCCCGGTTGGAACAAACCCCACCGCACTCACATCGTAGTTCACGTAAGCGGCATCATCGATGCAAACCGAATCCGCGTCGGCTTCGATCCGCGTCATCAGAATTCCCATGTCGATGCTCAAGTCGCGCTCATTCGCACTGAGCGGAATGACATCGGTGATTCCAGTCTCGGGATCCGGATTGCTATCCGTGAGTGGGTCCGGCCCCTGCAACTGCGGGCTGATGACATATCCGTCGGGCGGCGTAAACTGCACTACGTAATCATCCGGATCCAACATCTCGAAAATGTAAAGTCCGTTCGAATCGGTCATCGTCGTATCCAGAACATTCCCACCGGTGTCCAGGAGCGCGATCTCGACGCCCTCCACACCTTCTTCGCCCGGGTCCTGGATGCCGTCGCCATTGAAATCGTGCCAGACGAAATCACCGAGCGCGGCATCGCACTCGACAATGTAATTGCAGAGCTGGGTCGTCGTATTTCCACAACTGTCCACCGCCGTCAGCGTAACCGGGAAGGTTCCGGGACCGGTCACCCGGGTGCCGGCGGCCGGTTCCTGGGTCACCGCTGGATTCGGATCGCAATTGTCCGACACGGTAAACGTCAGCGTAGGAATCGTGGACAGACATCCCTCACCGCCCATTTCAACAAGATCCTCATCGCAAACAAGCTCCGGAGCCGTCGTGTCGTTCACGGTGATCGTCTGCGATTGCGATACGCTGTTGCCGCAGGCGTCGGTCGCGGTCCAGGTCCGCAAGATTGTTTCGGGACAGCTCTTCCCGTCCGTTTCTTCAGAATAATCGGGGGTCAACGCACCATCACAGTTGTCCGTCGCCGTCACTTGCGCGGCGGGCGGCACGTCTGCTCTGCATTCGTAGGAGGCCGCGCCCGGAACGCCCGAAAGTTCCGGATCGGTGGTGTCTTCCGCCGTGATCGTGTACGCATTCGTGGCGCTGTTTCCGCAATCATCGGTTGCGGTGTAAGTGACTGTGATAATGGTGGGGCAGGAACCGTCCATGGACACATTGGTTGTCACCGTGGCGGCGCCACACAAGTCTTCGGCAGTCACTTCGGCAATCAACGCATCGTCGTCACACTCAACGAATTGGTTTGCGGGCACTTCGCTCAGTACCGGGGCGGAAGTGTCGACGATATCGATGGTCTGCACGCAGCTGGCCGATTCTCCGCAGGCGTCGGTCACCGTCCACTCTCGAAGAATCTGGTCGGTGTCTCCGCAGCCCTGCTGGTGCGTGTCATTGTGAGAGATGGACACGATCTCGCAGCACCCGGTCGCGGTGGCTTCACCGGTTGCCGGGGGTGAGGTGTCGAGTCCCGGTTGACACTCGAGCACGACATTTTCAGGGCAGAATATCGTCGGGGGACATTCTTCGCAGTCTTCGATATTCAGATCGACCGCATACGTGCAGGTCGCAGCCTTTACCTGGATTCTCAACGAAGTCTGACCCTCGAAAGCGGCGGTCGGCAGTGTGTAGGTAAACACATCCATGCCCCCCAGTGCCGGGCCTTCGCCGATGGTTTCAAATTTAATGCTGTAGAACGGATTCTGCGTAGGATTCTCTACGGAGTAGCGATGCTGAGCCGTTTGATAAACCGACCCGTCCTCGGGAGAAATGGCGGGAACTCCGGGCAATTCGAAGGCGGCGTAACTGAGCGCATGGCGGCAATTGTGAGTGATCTTGAAGCTGAGCGTGGTCGTCGCGTCCCCGTTCGACGCAATCTCCAGGAGTTCAAAGTCGACGCACCGTTCGGTCGCAATACAATTCGGCACGTCTCCTTCCCGGCAGAATCCAAAATCCCACTGGGTTTGCTCATCCCCGGCAGCGAGGACGATGAGAGCAGTGGCGTGGATATCCGGATCGCCGTCACTGTCCCGTTCATCGTCGACCCCGACATTCTGTGGGCTCGCGGCAAAATCATTGAGCGGAGAGCCAACCTCGAAATTTTCGCCGACAACTGACACGAAATAGCCTGACGCGCCGGCCGGAAGGTCATCGAAACGATAGATTCCGCCGGGTCCTGTTTCCGTCGTCGCGATCTCAACATCCGGACCCAATGGCTCCCATATACCATTCATGTTTTCATCACGCCACAAACTGAGCGTGACTCCCGCAATTCCGGGCTCGTCCAGATCCTGAATGCCGTTGCAATCGAGATCGTTCCACACGAAGTCACCCAGGACCGCAGTGGACGACGGCTCTCCAGGCTCGATGCACACCTTTACGTTGTCGATTTTCAGATACTCATCCCCGCCACGAAAACCGCCGGGCGATTCGGAATAGAGTATGCGAAACCGGATTTCGGTCGCTTCGGAGACGTAGGCACTGATTTCGTGCGTTGAGCTGGTGTCCTCTTCGAAGGAGTACTCGGCGAGTTCCGTCCAGGTTGAACTTCCCAGGGATCTGACTTCTACAACGGCTCGATCCTCCGTTTCGGTATCGCCCACGATTCTTACATCGTAGGAAAGCTGTGCGGCGATGGCTCCGGTAAGATCGATGATTCTCGTCACGGAGGAATTTTTCCTCATTTTCAGCTTCCCACTACTGACATAGACGTATCCGCTGGACGGATCCTGGCTGGAAGTATCCCCATGATCGTTTTCAATCCAGGGTCCACTCCAATCTTCCGACCCGTCGCTATTCTGGAAGGAGACGCTGTTGAACTGGTCGAATGCGAAACTCTCCGAATCGCAGGGAGGTTGCGGGCCCCCGCAGTCTGCGAGGTTGAAGTTGATATCGCCGGCAGTGTCTTTGAGGTGAACCGACGTCGAGGTCTGCTGCTCCAGGATGGCGTCGAGCCAACCTGACGCACCCAACACATTCTCCTGCTGGTTTGCCCCGATACCGATCTGGAACGCTTCGCCAACACGGGTGACACTGAATTCTGCGCCTTCGTAATCGGTTCCGGGCAGACCGATCATCGTTCCGGTGAATTCCGTGTAGTAACGCCACTCGCTCGAGTCAAGCGATCCGTCGGCAAAACAGCCCAGCGCGTTCTTGGGGCTGCCTGGAGGCGGACTCGATGTCTCGCCGGTGAAAACAAAATCGATCACGAATCCGCTCCCATTCGGCAGGGTAGCGGTTCCGGTCAATCGGGCGGTGTTGTCTGGGAATTCTTCGAAAACGCCGTCGGACACCTGATAGCGCCGATTACCTTGTCCCTCTTCGACCTGGGCAAGAAAGAGCCCGTATTCGATCGAATTTCCGCAGTCGCTCCGTGTGTTTTCGACGCACTGCACAAGGGAGTTTGAGTACGTGTCACCGGCCATCCAGAAGGTCAGTAATACTATGCCTGGAACCAGGCCGGAAAATCTAAAACACTTTCTGACGGCTGGGCTGATGGAGCCCGCCTCGGACGCCCGATTTGAAAACCGGGTAGGATTTGACAACATGGGTGACTTCATGGCTCTTGTCCCCTGCTTTCCTCTTTAATTATGGGATGTCTATTCTGGGATCCAGCTACATCGGATTGATTTGTAAAGTCAGCAACTGAACAACGTCAATACACGTCTTCATGCGGAACTGCAAGCCAAAACGGCATAAAAGGCTTCACAAACCCTTCTGACCTGTCGTAATCCGCCCACTCAAAGACGATGCGGCACGACAAATCACGTCTTCGCTGGTTGAAGACAACCAACGAAACGACGACGGATAAGAAGGACTGCCAAAGATTACTCCGGTGGCAGCGTATGTAAGCGGGAACGTATTGAATCGCGGTAGATAAGGCAACAATTATTCTTGGCGAAGGGAGCTTGCTTCCCACCCTACCGCGGGCCGGGACCAATGAGCCGTAGACTCCCGAGACCGGAGGCCCGGGTGTGCGAAACGTGCATCAGGATCCGGTAGTCGTTCGCTGCATCCCGGCGTTACGGCGCACCTTCCGGCTCAGCGACCGCCGGACCATAGAACGTGCTGATGAAACTCCAGTCTATTTCCTCGAGCCAGTAGAAATAGGCCCACTCCGGATCTGCTTCCGAATCGACAACTTCGTAGACACCACCAAAAGATGAGCCTTTCGCCGGAACAATCCCGGTATTGACGAGGACGGGATCATCATCCTCCGTGCCGGACCGATACACGTTGAATCCGAGTGTCTCGATTTCCACCGCGGTGATCCAGGTCACCTCGACGCCGTCTTCCCCGTGGACCGCTTCAAACAGGGCCAGTTCGATGGCCGTAGGCGCAGTCACGAAACCGAAATTAGCGGTGACATCCACCTCCCCGGGAGCCAGAACGGAAATCACCTGCAGCGGGGTGGTGGCGGTCACGAACCGAGGCGGCACCGTGGACTCGTCCACGACAGCCACATAGGAACCGGCAAAAAGGTTTGTAAATACGTAGAAGCCCATGTCTCCATTCGTAGACGTCATGCTGACGGCGGAACCGACGAACGTGAGATTGGTTCCGTCATCCAGGAACAGGTCGACGGTAACCCCGTTGATCCCGAGGGTACTCAGATCCTCATCGATGACACCGTTGGCGTTCATGTCATGCCAGACAAACTGCCCGATACTCACCGGGGCCAGGAGACCCGCGTCGATCCGGAGGTCCGTGCCGCCGATCGGTAGAACAATGGAACTGACCTGGCCGCCGTTTCCACCGCCATTGCCGTTCATGCCGGAGCTGACGATGATCGGCATCGAGCGCCCTGTCACCGGGTCGGCGTCGCTGTCCTCCCCTTCATCGCTTCCCACATCCTGCAGCGTGATCCGATGGCCCGGCGGCGGGACAAATTCCACGACATAGCTTCCGATGCCTACCGGAAATGAATATTCGCCATTCGCATCGGTAGTCGTCGTATCCACGACGGTGGGTGCTGCGTCCATCGAGATCAGGTTGACCGTAGCGCCCACAACCGGCGGTTCACCAGGATCCTGGATGCCATCGCCATCGTCATCCACCCAAACAAAATCGCCGATGCGCGCGGAAGGATTGGCGTTGCATGCCGCGGTCGCGTCCGGATAGGTGACCTGCACCGTGGAGGTCGGATTGAGGCTGAAATCCAGGTTTATGACGGGACGCAGGCCGTCGTCGACCTCCACCCAATCCTCGCCGACGAGTTCCCATCCGGGCCAATTGGTTACGACGCCTCCGGAGTCGAACTCGGTTCCCGGCCAGACCAATTGACCACTCAACGCCTGGTTGGTCACCACCTCGACCACGTCCCCGGCGAGAGTTCGCCAGGCGATCAAGGTATCTCCGGTCGGCGCAAATCCCACCGGCACGATCTCATAGTCCACGTACGCCGCATCGCTGATGCACATCGGTGTCACGGTGACGTCGATCCGCGGCATCAGGATTCCCATATCGAGCGTGTCGTTGATCTCGTTTGGCGCCAGCGTGACGACACCGGTGTCTCCCGTGTCCGGATCCGGATCGCTGTCCACCGTTGTATCGCCGCCCTGCAACCGGGGACTGACCGCGTATCCGCCGGGCGGGTGGAATCGGATGAAGTAGTCACCGGGATCCCGGCTGGTGAACATGTAGAGTCCGTTTGTGTCGGTCATGGTGCTGGCAAGTACGAATCCGCCGGCATCAAACAGCTCGACCAGGACGTGGTATACTCCCGATTCGCCCGGATCCTGAATCCCGTCAAAGTCCGTATCTTCCCAGACGAGGCCACCCAGCGCGGCATCGCACTCGACGGTGATTTCCACCGTTTCGTTGGTCTGGTTTCCGCACGAATCCACGGCGGTCACCGTCACCACAAACACGCCGGGCCCCGGTAGCGTGGCGCCGGCGAGCGGCGCCTGGATGACCGTGACATTGGTGTCGCAATTGTCGATGGCCGTATAGACAATTGCAGGAACGGAGGCTTCGCACGCGGAGTCTCCCTGGAGCGTGAGATTCGACTGAACCATAAGGGTCGGCGCCGTCGTGTCGGTGACCGTGATCGTCTGGGTGCACAGGACGCTGTTCCCGCACGAATCCGACGCCTCGTACACGTATTCGACGATGCGGGCGCTTCCGGCACAGCCGGCTGCGCCATTGTCATTGGTAGAGGAAACGACCAGGTTCACATTCGTGTCGCAGAAATCCATCGTGACAATTGAGCCTGGATTCGGGGCCGGAATATCGGAAAAACATTCGACCGAGATGTCCGGGGCGCAGGACACGATGGACGGGAAGATTACTGTAACCACCGAGTCATCGCTGTCACCGACCGGCGGGCCCACCGGAGGCTGACCCACCACATCCGCCGTATTGGTAAACCCGGAAAGAACCGACGACGCCGTGCACTGGTAGCTTGTGCTCTCGCCGATCCCCAGGGTCCCAATCAGCAGGTCGCAATCCAGAGCAAGAACATCCGTGACCTGGACACCGCTCAGCGCGACGTCACCATTGTTCGTGACCGTAATCGTAAAGCTCGCGTCCGACCCGCTCACTATCTGCTGCGTCGCGGGATCCTTCGTGATCCCGATCGAGGGATTGATTACATCCACCACCGCATCGTCGCTGTCGCCTACCGGCGGGCCCACCGGGGGTTGACCCACCACATCGGCGGTGTTCGTGAAGTCGGAAACCACCGAAAAGGCCGTGCATTGGTAGCTCGTGCTCTCGCCAATGCCCAGCGCTCCGATCAACAGGTCGCAATCCGAAGCCTGCGCATCAGTCACCGTCACGTTGCTCAGTGCGACATCGCCGCTGTTGGTCACGGTGATGGTAAAGACGGCGTTCGAACCCGACGGAATCTGTTGTGACACCGGCGACTTGAATATTCGAATGGATGGACCAATCACATCAACGATAGCGTCATCCATGTCGCTCACCGGCGGACCCACCGGGGGTTGGCCCACCACATCGGCGGTGTTCGTGAAGTCGGAAACCACCGAAAAGGCCGTGCACTGGTAGCTCGTGCTCTCACCAATACCCAGGGCTCCGATTACCAAATCGCAGCTCGAAGCCTGCGCATCAGTCACCGTCACGTTGCTCAGCGCGACGTCGCCACTGTTGGTCACGGTGATGGTAAAGACGGCGTTCGAACCGCTTACTATCTGCTGCGTCGCAGGATCCTTCGTGATCGCAATCGAGGGATTGATTACATCAACCACCGCATCGTCGCTGTCGCCTACCGGCGGACCCACCGGGGGTTGACCCACCACATCGGCGGTGTTCGTGAAGTCGGTAACCACCGAAAAGGCCGTGCATTGGTAGCTCGTGCTCTCGCCAATGCCCAGCGCTCCGATTACCAAATCGCAGTTCGAGGCCTGCGCATCGGTCACCGTCACGTTGCTCAGGGCGACGTCGCCACTGTTGGTCACGGTGATGGTAAAGACGGCGTTCGAACCGCTCACCACCTGCTGCGTCGCAGGATCCTT
>Ga0315336_1004804_pt1 | contig 15489 bp, 13 predicted proteins | sample ASW5metaG_FD_204512 | JGI IMG/M metagenome (GOLD analysis project Ga0315336, IMG submission 204512) | Ammonia-oxidizing marine archaeal communities from Monterey Bay, California, United States - ASW #5 | ecosystem: Environmental > Aquatic > Marine > Intertidal zone | place: USA: California...
TCTGCATCTTTTTGGCGAGATGAAACGCGCGCTGACCGATGTCGATTTTGCAGCTGAAAAAAAACAAAACCAGCCAATCCGCGAGTTTTTCATCAACAAGGGATATGTCCCGGACGAGGGGGTGTACATGGCTTCTGAAGGGAGCCGGCATATATACCTTCATCCGGAAACAAACCTGAACGTAGACGTTTTTTCGGACGAGTTGTTCTTTTGCCACCGAATCCCATTCGTAGGTCGTCTCACTCTTGATTCGCCGACGATCTGCACGACGGATCTGCTTCTCGAAAAAATGCAGATCGTAGAGATCAACCTGAAAGATTTCAAAGATACGATCGTTCTGCTGCTTGAGCACGACCTTGGCGGACCCGGATCGAATAGCACAAAAGCGATTGATGTCGATTACATCGTCAGCTTGATGGCGTCGGACTGGGGTTTTTATTACACGTTTACAACCAATCTGAACCGGGTCAAGGATCATCTCGACCAGTTTGGCGCCCTCCCAGAGTCAGATAAAGAGGTAATTCGATCTCGAATCGATGAGCTGATCAATTTGATCGGAGCGTCGCCAAAGTCCCTAAAGTGGAAACTCCGGGCGGCAGTGGGCACCAAAAAAATCTGGTACCAGGAGGTCTCGGAAAAGGCAAGCCAATTCTAAAGATCACCGGAATCTGTCCGATCAATGTTCGTCTTTTTGATCGGTTCGTAATTCGTAAATTAGGAATAGCTTAGACTAAATATTGGAGAATAAGGAAGACAAGATGAATAAAGCACTTTTTACGGCGTTATGTCTGTTGCCGACTGCGGTGATCGCTCACCCAGGGTCAGGCATGGTACATGACTCACAACATGTGTTGTGGTTATTTGCGGTAGTGGTGGTAGTGGCAGTAGCGGCTATTGGATTTTCATGCAAGAAAAAATACCACTAGCAAAAGCGGAAGACGGTACCGTCGTCAGGCGGGGTCTGACGTGATCGGTAAATCGGAGGACTGACGCAGAGCACCGCGTATCCCCGTCCACTGAGACTGACCTATTGCTCTTCAGCGCGTGGTTCGCGGGAGAGCAGAATGTTCACTGCCTGTGCTGGATCCAACTGCTCAAAGACGATCCGGTACACCTGTTCGCTGATCGGCATCTCGACATCGAGTGCCTTGCTCTTTCGATAGAGTTCCCGCGCGGTATTGATTCCTTCAGCCTCCTGGCCGATGGTTTCAAGTGCCTGGGAGACATCCTCACCCCGGCCGATGGCAAGGCCCACTCGCCGGTTTCGGGACTGGTCATCGGTACAGGTCAGGATCAGGTCACCCAGGCCCGTCAGACCCATGAAGGTGTCGGCACGCCCGCCGAGCGCCTGACCAAGCCGGGTCAACTCGGCAAGCCCCCGCGTAATGAGTGCGGCCCGGGCGTTGGAGCCGAATCCAAGCCCGTCGCTGATGCCCGCAGCAATAGCCATCACGTTCTTGATCGCGCCGCCAAGCTGTACACCCCGCAAATCGGTACTGGTATAGACCCGGGTACGCTGATCGCGGAACCAGACCGCAATGGCAGTAGCATCCTCGTGGTCTTCCGCGGCGACCGTCAGCGCACTGGGCAGTCCCTGGGCAACTTCTCCAGCAAAACTGGGGCCGGAAACGACTGCCGGGATGGCGTTCCCACCCATGACTTCATGGAACACATCGCTCAATAGCATCGAGGTCTCTGGTTCGAAGCCCTTGGTCCCCCAGCAGATATAGCGATGCTGATCACCCGGCGACTGTGTTTTCAACCGCGTCAGGACTTCACGAAATGCGTGGCTCGGAACCGCGAGGATAAGATGGCTTGCCTTTGCCGCCTGCACAAAGTCATCTGATGGTGTCACCCGTTCATCAAGCGGGATGCCCGGGAGATAGGCTTCATTGCTTCGGCTCTTCGCCATGGCTTGGGCGTGGCCGGGCTCGCCGCTCCACAGCAGTGTCTGTTGTTCACAGCGCGCAACGAGCAGGGCCAGAGCAGTACCCCAGGAACCGGCCCCAATCACAGCGGCAGCGTAGGGCGAAGCACTCATGGGAGTGTCTGACGGGTCGGGCGAATGCCTGGTGCTCGGCGCAAGGTCTCAAGCCGTGGTGGTCGGTTCTGCCCCACCGTTGGTCGTCTGGCCGGCTTCCTGCTCTTTCTTCTGTAGATACATGGCATCGAAGTTCACCGGGCCGAGGAGGAACTGTGGAAAGCCCCCTTTGGAGATCAGGCCGGCAACGGTCTCGCGCAGAAACGGAAACAATACGTTCGGGCAGGCCGCTTCCAGCATCATTTCGTGCATTTCCGGACTGCTGCCCTCGACGGTAAAGATTCCGCCCTGCTGAACTTCTGCCAGAAATACCACCTGTTCCTCATGCCGGGCGGTCACTGTGGCTTTCAGGGTGACCTCGTAAATGTGCTGTTCGGCGTCGACCACGTTCTGCTGTGCCTTGAGATCGATCTCTGTTTCAGGCCGGTAGTCTTTCCAGGTAAATACCTCTGGGCTGCGCGGAGATTCAAAGGAGGCATCTTTGATGAATACTTGATGCAGGTGAAACCGGGTTTTTGCGGATGCGTCGGCAGCGGCGTTCATAGGTTTTTCCGTCAGGTTCGGCGCTCCAGCGGCAGGTTCTCTTTTTCCCATGCCGCCAGACCGCCACTCAGGGTATAGACCGTTTTGAATTCGTTCTTACGCAAGACCGCGGCAGCCCGGCTGGCGCGCTGACCGCTGCGGCAGGTCAGTACGATCGGCCGGTTCTTGGTACGAAACTTTTCGAGCTGTCCAAGCTGGTCCTTGATCTGCGATACCGGGATGTTGATAGCTTTGGGAATGTGAGCCTTCTTGAATTCGTCCGGTTCGCAGACGTCCACCACGACCGCATTTTCCTTGTTGATCAGCTGCGGCAGCTGCACGGCACTGACCTGATTGGTACCGCCGCCGCCACGACGCACCGTGTCGAAGCCGATAAGCAGTGAAATGACAATGAGGGCGGCGAACAAATACCAGTTACTGGTGACAAACGCTAGGTCCATGAGGGCTTACTGAAAGGGGACAGGGAGCGGTAGTCTACAACAGCAAATGGCGGCGAGGCCGGTCATTTGCGGTCTGATCGGACCTATTCGTGGGCGCTGCAGAAAGCCTCGCGCATGGTTTCCATCAGGGCCAGAATCTTGTCATCACCGATGCGATAGTAGACTTTGTTGGCGTCTTTTCGTGCCGCCAGAATGCCCTTGTCGCGCAGGATAGACAGATGCTGGGAGATGTTGCTCTGCGAGGTGCCCACAAGGTCCACCAGATCCTGAACACTGGTTTCGTTCCCTTCGGCGAGGATACACAGGATCTTGAGGCGCAGCGGATGGCCCATCGCCTTGAGTGACCGGGAGGCTATGTACAGGTCCTTCTCGTTGGCCAGGAAAAGTTGTTCCATCTCGACCGCCTGATTGCCGGGGTAACTGATATGTTTCTCCGAAAGCGCCATGGTATTAACCTAATTCCTTGGAATATTAAAGAAGCATTATACACTAATGTTCGAAAAACCTGAAACTTTCCCTCAGGATCGTGTGTGTTTTCAGCGGCCGGAACTCCTTTTGCGGCCACAGTCTGATCGCGGCCGGGCGGTATACTGAAGAAAATTTAGATAGTTGTTTTAACCCTAGCTTGTGCTCCCGTGATATGAAATTTACAAAAACCGTCGGCTTTTTTGCCGCCTTAATATTGTTCGGGCTGGTGGCAATTCCGCAAACGGCACATACCGATCAGGATCCGGACGCAACGGCGCTGCCGATCGAAGATCTGCGGCTTTTTGCCGAGATATTCAGCATGATCAAAAGCGATTATGTTGAGCCGATCGATGATGCCACGCTCCTGCGCGACGCCGTGCGGGGAATGCTCGGTGGACTCGATCCACACTCTAGCTATCTCGACCCGGAGTCATTCCACGAGATCAACATCGATACACGGGGTGAATTCGGGGGTCTGGGGATTGAAGTGACTCTCGAAGACGGCGTGATCCGGGTTGTCGCTCCACTCGATGGGACGCCCGCAGACCGGGCCGGTATCCAAAGCGGCGATCTCATTATCCGGCTTGACGGCATGACGGTGAAGGGCAATTCACTGGACAGTGCGGTGGAGCAGATGCGTGGTGAGCCGGGCAGTGAGATCACTCTGACCATTGCGCGCGAAGGGGTCGACCAGCCATTTGATGTCACACTCAAACGGGCTGTTATTCAGTTGCATAGCGCTCGGGGTGAATTACTGGAAGACAGATATGGCTATGTGCGGGTCAGTCAGTTTCAGTCGGGCACCAGCGCATCACTGCGTCGGCAGTTGGAGCGGCTCGAAGAGCAGATAGATGGGCCGCTCAGCGGGCTGGTGCTGGATCTTCGCAACAATCCGGGCGGGGTGCTCAATGGCGCCATCGAAGTGAGCGATCTTTTCCTGCACGACGGGGTTATCGTTTCTACCCGCGGGCGTACCGCTGATTCTGATTACACCTTCAGCGCTACCGGTCGCGATGTGCTTGACGGTGCTCCGATGGTGGTGCTGGTCAACCGGGGTTCGGCTTCGGCCTCCGAGATCGTCGCCGGCGCACTGCAGGACCATGGCAGGGCGCTGATATTCGGGACCAAGACTTTCGGCAAGGGTTCGGTACAGACCATCCTTCCCATGAACAATGGGGCAGCACTGAAACTGACCACCGCCCGCTATTACACACCCAACGACCGTTCCATCCAGGCGACCGGAATCGAGCCCGACATCGTCAGTCGACGGCTGCAGTTTGCTGATGCACCGATGCACGCGGGTACCCGCGAGGCTGATCTTGCAGGGCACCTGGAAAACGAAACCACCGGTGCTGATGACGCAGCAGAAGAAGGCGGTGGCTCTGAACGTCTCCAGGATAGGGACTTTGAGGTGGGTGAGGCGCTGAATTTGCTGAAAGGGATGGTACTGGCGCGCCGTCAGGCGGGCTGACCCGTCCCTAGGTGTGCCGGCTTTCAGGAGTCGGCATAACAGCGCCACGAGGCGACCTCGACCTCGCGCCCTGCTTCAAAGAGCCAGAGTGACCCGGGTGTGATCCGTGTGGTGGGCTGGTTTTTGTTCGGGTCGCTGCGGGAGTGCTTGCCTGACCACCGCATGACCAGCGTCGCGTCATCGGGGCAGTCGTTCTCGCCAAACACCAAGCACTCTGAAAACCCGATCAGGGCAACCCGGTGAACCTTGAGATCAAGCGGCATATCATGGCAGCCTGGTTCCTCACGGCCCGGCACAAGCGATAACTCGGAGAGCTGGCCGACACTGTTGATATTGTAAAAGCGGATATGGGCGTCGGTTGCCATTTCCGTCGGCGTTTGGGCACACCCGGTCAGCCAGCTGAGCAAAAGTGCACCTGCGACCCGGCTCCAGATTCGCACGGGACGTTTTGCCGTCGGGTCCGGTGGGGTGGGAAAAAGTGCGAGGCGCATGGGTAAGCTGCGAGTGAAAAAGACCGCGGGATGACACAACGATCATCGCCCTTAAAAGGGTTGAGTGCAAGGCCTACAGACCGGTGTCAGGAAACGTATACTGGCCCTCGTTCGTACAGACCCCGTAGACTGGAACCTTAAAGGACACGTCCGCACACACCATGTCGAAACAGCTGGTACTTGTTGACGGCTCGTCGTATCTGTATCGGGCCTTTCATGCCATGCCGAATCTTGCCAACTCACGCGGCGAGGCCACCGGCGCCGTGTACGGCATCGTCAATATGCTGCGTCGCCTCCAGCGCGAATATGACACGCCTTATTTTGCGGTCGTGTTCGACGCGCCGGGCAAGACCTTTCGCGACCGGCTTTACAGTGCGTATAAAGCAAACCGCCCACCCATGCCGGACGAGCTGCGTTCCCAGGTCGATAAGGTGCACACAGTCATCCGAGCGCTCGGCCTGCCGCTGCTGTCGGTACCCGATGTCGAAGCTGATGATGTGATCGGTACACTCGCCCGGATGGCGACCGCGCACGGTATGGAAACTCTGGTTGTTAGCGGCGACAAGGATCTCGCGCAGCTGGTCGATGCGAGCGTGCGCATGTGCGACAGCATGAAAGATGTGGTCTACGATGCGGAAGGTGTGGAGGCAAAGTTCGGTGTACCGCCGGAACGGATCGTGGATTTCCTGGCGCTGGTCGGCGACACCTCGGACAACATCCCCGGAGTCCCCAAAGTCGGCCCGAAGACCGCGGTACGCTGGCTCAAGGAATACGGTTCACTGGACCGGCTGGTTGCACAGGCTGACAGTGTCCCGGGAAAGGTGGGTGAGAGCCTGCGCGCTTCGCTGGATCAGTTGCCGTTGTCACACCAGCTTGCTACGGTGAAGTGTGATGTAGTGCTCGAGGAGGGGCCCGCCGACCTCAAGATCGGCACTCCTGACGATGATGTACTGCGTCAACTATACGCCGAGCTTGAGTTCAAGACCTGGCTGGCAGATCTAGGCGGTCTTAACGAAGTGGACCAGGAGGACGGCAGGGACAGTGCCCAGTACGAGATTGTGCTGGATGAGAAAGCCTTGTCCCGCTGGCTCAAGCGGTTGTCCGAGGCGCCGCTCTTTGCCTTTGATACCGAGACCACTTCCATCGATGCAATGCGCGCGCGCATCGTCGGAGTCTCTTTTGCGGTAGCGCCTGGTGAGGGGGCTTATGTGCCGCTGGTGCATGATTACCTTGATGCGCCTCAACAACTGAACCGCGAGGACGTGCTCGAAGCGCTTCGCCCGTTGCTGGAGGATCCCGATCAGGAAAAAGTCGGCCAGAATCTCAAATACGACTGCACCGTGCTGAGTCACCACGGTATCACCCTTGCCGGTATGCGTTTTGACACGATGCTTGAGTCCTATGTGCTCGACAGCACCGGATCACGTCATGACATGGATACGCTGGCACTTAAGTACCTTGGCCACAAGACAATCTCCTACGAGGAGGTCGCCGGCAAGGGCAAGGGCCAGCTGTCGTTCAACGAGGTGCCCCTGGAGCAGGCAGGCCCCTACGCCGCTGAGGATGCCGAGGTCACGCTGAGGCTGCACCAGGTACTGTTTGAGCGGCTGCAGCAGGAGCAGGGCCAGCGGGAGCTCTTCGAACGAATCGAGATGCCGCTGGTACCGGTGCTGTCGAAGATCGAGCGCACCGGTGTGCGCGTCGACTGCGATATGCTGGCAGCGCAGAGCGCCGAACTGGCCGAGCGCATTTCAGAGCTTGAGGGGATGGCATACGAGGAGGCCGGGGCCACCTTCAACATCGCGTCCCCCAAACAGATTCAGGAGATTCTGTTTGAACAGCTGAAACTGCCGGTACTCGCGAAGACACCCAAAGGCCAGCCATCGACGGCCGAGAGTGTGCTGGTGGAACTTGCCGAGCAGCATGAACTGCCCCGGCTGATTCTGGAGCATCGCGGACTCAGTAAACTGCGCTCGACCTATACCGAAAAACTGCCCGCGCTGGTGAATCCCGATACCAGACGCGTTCATACCTCCTACCATCAGGCCGCCGTTGCGACCGGACGGTTGTCCTCCAGCGACCCCAACCTTCAGAACATCCCGGTGCGAACTGCCGAGGGCCGGCGTATCCGTGAGGCCTTTGTTCCGGCCCCCGGCATGCAGCTGATCGCCGCTGATTATTCACAGATCGAACTTCGTATCATGGCGCATCTGTCGGCCGATGAAGGGCTGCTCGGTGCTTTTGAGAAAGAAGAGGATGTCCACCGGGCGACTGCCGCCGAGGTGTTTGGCACACCGGTCGAGGAGGTCTCCAGTGACCAGCGGCGAAGTGCCAAGGCCATCAATTTCGGACTCATTTACGGCATGTCAGCATTCGGTCTTGCCCGCCAGCTGGGTATTGAGCGAGGCCAGGCACAGGAATACATCGAGCGCTATTTTGAACGATACCCCCGGGTGCGTACCTTCATGGATACGATCAGAGCAAGGGTGCGCGAGCAGCGCTTCGTCGAGACGGTTTTCGGCCGCCGGCTTTTCCTTGCAGACATCAGTTCGAGCAACCATGCCCGAAGGCAGGCCGCTGAGCGTGCCGCGATCAATGCGCCGATGCAGGGAACGGCCGCTGACCTGATTAAACTGGCCATGCTGTCTGTGGACCGGTGGCTGCGCGAGGATAACAGCAGTGCACGCATCATCATGCAGGTTCACGACGAGTTGGTGCTGGAAGCACCTGAGCCGGATACCGCCCGTGTGGCCGGTGCGGTAGCCGAACTCATGGCTTCGGTGGCCGAGCTCGCGGTCCCGCTGAAAGTCGATGTCGGCAGCGGCTCCAACTGGGCACAGGCGCACAGTTGACGCTGATGTTCAGCCCGTCTGCGAGAGCAGATCGGCTATCCGCTGACGCGCTTCATCGATACCGATGCCGTGGCTCGCAGAAAAAAGTTGCACCGTGGTGAGCGGCATCTGAACGAGGGATTGCTGGGCTGTGCGCAACGCCTGCAGCCGTTTTCCCTGACCCAGCTTGTCACTCTTGGTCAGCAGGATATGGACCGGCAAGTCGGCTGCTGCGCACCATTCGATCATTTTCCAGTCCGGGACAGTAGGTTCCCGCCGGCAGTCGACCGGCAGGATCAGTGCGCGAAGAGACACACGCTCTTCGAGATAACGCTGGACGGTCTTCTCCCAGTGCTGCTGGAGGGCTGCCGGGACTTTGGCGTAGCCGTAACCGGGCAGATCCACCAGACGAAAATGTCCATCCATGCGAAAGAAGATAATCTGCTGGGTCCGGCCAGGGGTCTTGCTGGTACGGGCCAGCGCCTTGCGTGAAGTGATCGCGTTGATGGCGCTCGACTTTCCGACGTTCGATCTTCCGGCAAACGCGACTTCTGCACCGGTATCCTCCACCCAGTCGCGCGGGTGATGCGCGGCGCAGTGATACTCGGCTTCTCGCAGCAGTTGTGGTTCGCAGGTCGTTGAAGTCACAGGGTATAATTGCGCTTTCGTTTGGTCGCGGGTAGCACCGGCATCAGCGCGGGCCCGTGACCTAATCCCGCACAAGGCGTACTGGCCTGCAAGGCGCGCGCGAACCCGGGCAGCGGGCTCGTCAATAACAGGAGCAGTTTAATGAATCGGCTGGTATTCATCATTACGACCATTTTAATGACCGGCATGTCGGCCTCGGTTGTCGCAGGTGATCCAGCAGCCGGGCAGGTCAAAGCGCAGGCCTGTGTGGCCTGTCATGGGGCCGATGGTAACAGCACCAATTCCGGTTTCCCCTCCCTTGCCGGGCAGGTGTCCGGATATATTGCTGGGCAACTGGCGGCTTTCAAGTCCGGCAAGAGAGCCAATGCGATCATGATGGGTCTGGCACAATCGCTCAGTGCAGAAGATATGGACGACATCGATGCATGGTATACGGCTCAGACCATTGCGCCGCGCAGCATCAGTGAAGATCAGCTTGGGTTGGCCAGCGAGGGCGAGTCGCTTTACCGGGCCGGATCGGCAGAACTCGCCATCCCGGCGTGTATGGCCTGTCACGGTCCGGCAGGACAGGGTATCCCGTCCCAATATCCCCGGGTCTCCGGCCAGTGGCCGGAGTACCTTGAGAGCCAGCTGCTGGCCTTCAAGTCCGGCGAGCGCGCCGGCAAAATCATGGGGCCGATCTCCCATCGACTTTCGGCACATCAGATTCATGCTTTGTCCGTCTACATGTCGGCGCTGCAGTAGCGCAACCGACCCGAATCCGGTTGTATGCAACCGGTGCACCGCCTGATTGCCGGCGGCCAGGCGGTGGAGTCCGGAGACGACTATGGCTACAGAAAAACTCTGGGGTGGACGCTTTAGTGGCAATACGGACGCGACGGTAGAGGCGTTCACCGCCTCCGAGCACCTTGACCGGCGGCTCGCGGAATACGACATCGCCGGCTCGCGTGCCCATGCGCTTATGCTGAAGGCCTGCGGGATTATCAACGAGGTCGATTGTCAGGCGATCATCGATGGCCTCGATACCATCACGCAGGAGATCTCAGCAGGGCGCTTTCAATGGAGTGCGGCGCTCGAAGATGTACACATGAACATTGAGGCGAGACTCACCGAGCTCGTCGGTGAACCCGGCAAGAAACTGCACACTGCACGTTCGCGCAACGATCAGGTGGCGACGGACCTGCGGCTCTTTACCCGCGACGCGATCGATCAGTTACAGGCCGATCTCACGGCACTGCAGCGCCCGCTGATCGAACTGGCGGAACGCGAGGCGGAATCGATCATGCCGGGGATGACCCATATGCAGACCGCCCAGCCAGTGACCTGCGGCCACCATCTGCTGGCGTGGAACGCCATGCTGCAACGCGACTGGCAGCGACTGGCAGATTGCCGCCGGCGGGTCAATTTGTCACCGCTCGGCGTCGCTGCGCTGGCGGGCACCGGGTTTCCTGTGGACCGGAAGATGACCGCGGACGCGCTTGGATTCGATGCGGTCTCCAGTAATTCCCTGGACGCCGTGTCGGATAGGGATTTCGCGGTGGAATTCTGTGCTGTTGTGGCACTGCTTATGGTGCACCTTTCCCGTATCGCCGAAGAGCTCGTCCTGTGGGCCTCCCAGCATCTGGGCTTTGTGGATCTTGGGGATGCGTTCTGTACCGGCTCCAGCATTATGCCGCAGAAAAAAAATCCCGACGTCGCCGAACTGGTGCGGGGCAGAAGCGGCCGTGCGGTCGGAAATCTGGTTTCTCTTCTGGTACTGATGAAGGGTCAGCCTCTCGCTTACAATCGGGACAATCAGGAAGACAAGCAGCCCTTGTTCGACAGCTTTGATAATGCACACGCTTGTCTTGGCGTACTTGCTGCCATGGTGCCGAATATGACCTTTGACCGACAACGGATGCGCGAGGCTGCAGGTCGCGGACATGCCACCGCTACCGATCTCGCGGATTATCTGGTACGTCGGGGTATGGCCTTTCGGGACGCACACGAAGCCGTTGGGCAGGCTGTCCAGCTTGCCGAATCTGCGCAGCAGGAGCTGGAGCAACTCTCGCTTGATGAGTTACGCAGTGTCAGTGCTCTCATTGATGAGAACGTATTCGATGTCCTGACACTGGAGGGCTCGGTTCAGTCACGCAATCATGTGGGGGGTACGGCTCCTGCCCAGGTTCGCCAGGCGGCAGCCGAGGCCCGCCAGGTTCTGGCTGGACGCTGACTGGCGGGACAACGATGATCAAGATGAGCTCCCTTGTAAATGGTCAGGCCCGTAATGTAGCGGTGCTCACACTGGTTGTGACGCTCATGTGCGCAGGACTGCTGGTATCAGGCTGTGGTCAGAAAGGGCCTTTGTTTATCCCCGAAACGACCGCCTCAGAAGAGTCCGAAGACAGCGACAGTTAATCCGAACGTGGATCACTTCGGATACCGTCAGGATCAGCTGTACGCAGAAGAGATCCCACTCGCAACGATCGCTGAGCGTGTCGGTACGCCGTGTTACGTCTATTCACGGGCAACGCTGGAGCGGCATTACCGTGTTTTTGATGATGCCTTCGGTGACTGGCCTCATCACATCTGCTTTGCCGTCAAGGCCAATGGCAATCTCGCCGTACTGCAGGTACTGCAGCGGCTCGGCGCCGGTTTCGACATCGTGTCAACTGGGGAGTTGGATAGGGTCCTCGCGTCGGGAGGGCAGGCCAGTGATGTTGTCTTCTCGGGAGTTGGTAAGTCAAGCGCCGAGATCGAGCGGGCGCTCAGCGCCGGTGTGCGGTTGCTCAGTATCGAGTCTGAGGAAGAACTCGAACGGGTGAATGCGGTAGCGCTTTCCGCCAACACCACCGCCCCCGTTGCCTTTCGTATCAATCCGGATGTGGACCCCAAAACACACCCATATATTGCAACCGGGCTGCGGCAAAACAAGTTCGGCGTGCCCGCTGCCGAGGCCCTGGCGCTTTACCGCAAAGCCGATGCGATGCAGGGAATCGAGGTCATGGGCATCGGTTGTCACATCGGCTCGCAACTCACCGAGATTGCGCCATTTTGCGATGCACTGGAAAAAGTGCTGGACCTGGTCGAGGTACTGGGGAAAAACGGCATCGCCCTGCAGCACCTGGACCTTGGCGGCGGCGTCGGTATCCGCTATTGCGACGAAAGCCCACCTGATCCGGCGGACTATGTGCAGGCGATGCTGGAGATCTTAAAGCGCAGGGGTTGTGATCTCAGCGTGACCCTGGAACCCGGCCGCGCGATTGCCGGAAACGCCGGAATCCTGTTGACCCGCGTTGAGTACATCAAGCCCGGACCATCGAAGCATTTCGTCATCGTTGACGCCGCGATGAATGACCTGCTGCGTCCGGCGCTGTATCAGGCCTGGCACGAAGTTGTCGAGGTCGACCGTGGGCGCGAGCGCGAGATGCGCGAGTGCGATGTCGTCGGCCCGGTCTGTGAGACGGGCGATTTCGTTGCCCGCGACCGGCGTCTGGCGGTAGCATCCGGCGATCTTCTGGCCGTGCGTTCTGTCGGGGCTTACGGTTTTGTGATGGCGTCGAACTACAATGCCCGCCCGCGCCCGGCGGAAGTGATGGTCGATGAAGATATGTTCCACGTCGTGCGCGAGCGTGAGCAGACCCGTCAGCTTTTTGCGGCCGAGGCCCTGCTGCCATGAGCCTGTTGTCCGATATCCCCGCGGATCGGCGTTTTGTTGGGACCACCCTGCTTCTCTGTGCTCTCGCAGGGATAGTGACATCGGTCTGGTGTCTCTACGTCGACGACGTTGTCAATTACGATGCCGTCGAATACATTCGCGCTGCCGAGAAGTTGGCGTCCCGTGACTGGACCGGCGCATTCGCAGTGCACCAGTGGCCGTTTTTCTCTTTCCTGATGTGGCTAGTGGGGGGCGCCTTTGGGCTGAGTTTTGAGCACGCGGGGGAATTGCTGAACACCGTTTTTTTTACCGCATCCTCAATGCTGTTCGTTCTGGTGGTTCGGGCCTTTGGTGGAATATCCCGTCGCTTAACCGTTTTTGCCGCGCTGGTGGCTGTTTTACATCCGGCCTTCAATGAATATCGTGCCTTCATCATCCGTGATGCTGGATATCTTGCTTTTTATCTCGCGGCCCTTTTTTGTCTGGCCCGATCAGTCGGCGAATCCGGGTTTCGCTACCCGCTCGGTGTCTTGGCCGGACTGGTTCTTGCCAGCCTGTTCCGGATTGAGGGCGTGGTATTTCTGTTTTCTGCGCCTTTACTGATAGCCACTGCCAGAGGCCGCGGTGCTGGTTCACCCTGGATGTGGGTCGTGCTGTTGATCTCGTCGGCCGCGGTGCTTGCCGTAGTGCTCGGATGGTGGCTGATTGCGCCCAATGGGGGTGTCACGGCGGATACTCCGATCACTACGCCTCTAGATGTGGTGGGCAGTGCCTGGCACCAGATCACCAACAGCGTGTCTTACAAGATAACGGTCCTGCGTACGGAGTTTCTCGGGCCGTACGCGGAGGAATATGCTTGGGCGCTCTTCGTGTTTGCGGTTGTGATGATTCTGGTGTCGGCGACGCTCTCACAACTCACGATCCCCTGGGCGCTGCTGGTAATCGGTACTCTGGGTTTTGGCGTGCGCTTTCCAGAGAAAGCGCACAATCGGATTTGGCTCAGCCTTGTGGGTATGCATCTTGCAATCCTGCTGGTCTTCGTGGTGATCAAGCTGTTCTTAGCCTCGCGTTATCCGCTGGCACTCACGGTGACTATTTTGATCCTGGTACCGATGGCATTGGAGCGTCTGATATCCAGGTTCAAATGGACCGACCTGAAACTGCCGGCGCGGGTGCTGGCCGGGTTTCTGCTGTTATGGGGGGCCGGTGAATGTGTTAGCGGCTTGGATAATGTCACTCGGGCGAGAGCGGTCAAGGATGCCGGTTTGTGGCTGAGAAGCCAGGCCACCATACCAGGGTCACTCGTTACGAACGATCGCCGTCTGGCCTATTACGCAGGAAGGCACCGGGACCTAAAATTTATTGAAATCCACTTTAAGAGGCTTAGGGTGGGCCTGACAAAATGGAACTGGTGGCCACAGGCATCATACTTCGCGGTGCGGTTAACGCGTGATGAAGATGCCATAGAACAAATGTTCACAGAGGTATTAGGCAGGCCACCCGAAAGGATTTTTGTCCGGGAAGTTGGAGACCGGGTACTGATTTACAACCTGAAACACTGACTCCTGCACTCAAGAAGCCGGTGAGTCTGGTGTGGGCCGAATTCAGGTCCATCGCGGCAGGGACCCATGTGCTCCCCAGCCCAGAAACCGGATTCCTCCGGTCAATGACGCATCATCTTGTCGGTCAACTCCCGCATCTCCTCCACGGAGATATTTTCAAAGTACATCCGGTGCCACAGCTCGAGGTTGAGCAGGATCCAAAGCCTGAAATTGTGATCCACTTTTCCACTGAGATGTTCATCGAGCAGCATTTGTATGGTGCTTCTGTCAAAAATCCCGGCCTCAACAAAACGGGACTGTGCAAACAGGTTCCGCAGAAAGTGGCTGAGGTCGTTTCGCAGCCACAGTGCGATCGGAAAACCAAAACCCTGTTTTTCGCGGTACACCAGTTCCCGGGGCAGATAACGGGCAGAGACCGATCGGAGAATATGCTTAAGCTTCATGCCCTTGAGTTTCATCCGCCCGGGAATTGCCGCCGCATACTCCACCAGGCGGTGGTCTACCAGCGGAGACCGGTTCTCCAGAGAGTGCGCCATACACATGCGGTCTGCGATCACGAGCAAGTGGTCGGGCATCCGGGTCATGAGATCCGTGTAGAGCATGCGGTCTACCAGCTCGTTGACATTGTGCGCATCAAAGTGTGTCAGGATTTTTTCCCGTGAGTCCTGTGCATCAAAAGCGGACTTGGCCTCTTGCGTGAACAGTGAGTGCTTAGCATCGTCGGTGAAGCGCAAAAAGCTCATGCTGTGAGCGTAGCGCTCACCCCGGTCCCGTAGCGACATTTCGTTCAGCCAGCGCGCTTTCTGCGCGATGGTCTTGTATTGAAAGGTGTCGGGGATGAGGCGGATCAGCCGTGCCATTACACTCTGGCGCAGCCAGCGCGGCATCACTGCGTAGTAGTCGGCCAGGCGCTGCCCGGCAAAACGGTCATATCCGGCAAAGTTTTCATCTCCGCCGTCTCCAGAGAGGGCGACTTTCACAGTGCGGCGGGCAAGTTGGGCTACCAGATAAACCCCGACGCCGAACGGGTCCGAGGGTTCATCCATATGATGGATCATTGCCGGAATCTTGTGGATCATGTCGGACTCGACGACCTCTTCGTGTGCCTCCATGCCATAGCGTTCAGCAACCATTCTGGCGTAGGGCAGTTCGTTAAAGGACTGCTCTTTGACACCGATCGAAAAGACCGGTACCGGCTGATCCTGAAGACTCGCCATCATGGCAGAGACCGTTCCGGAATCGATGCCACCGGACAGAAAAGCGCCGACCCGTACGTCACTCAGCATGTGTGACTCGACGGTCTCGAGCAAGGTCTGATGCAAACCCTCTTCGATGTCTTTTTCTGACCCGGAATGTT
>Ga0315336_1004805_pt1 | contig 15480 bp, 16 predicted proteins | sample ASW5metaG_FD_204512 | JGI IMG/M metagenome (GOLD analysis project Ga0315336, IMG submission 204512) | Ammonia-oxidizing marine archaeal communities from Monterey Bay, California, United States - ASW #5 | ecosystem: Environmental > Aquatic > Marine > Intertidal zone | place: USA: California...
AGACGACGCCCGAAAGCATTCTGAAAGCCTGGCCGGTAAACGTCACCACGAATGGTACGTCGCCTCCGCCTGCACTAGATGTAACGGTGTGATTTGCTAGCAACCCATCTTCTTTCGAAAACACCAACTGGCTCTCGTGGTTATCCCAACTTGAAGGGCTGTAGGCGAATGCATCGTAAAAGACGATACCAAACGCCTTTGCCAGTTCCGCGGCGGCTCCGGGGAATGGCATGTGATCTGCAATCAACAGGAGGCGTCCGCCCGCTCGCACCCAGGCCTGAACTGCGGAAACTTCAGTGCTTGTGAAGGCTGGAGGCGTCGGCAATGTCCAATCGAATTCTTTCTCTTCAGAAAGAGCGTTCGAAATGACAAGCACGTCTATTTCGCGTAGGGATTCCGCGCTGAACAGCTCTGTAAAACGTCCAACCCGATAGCCATCATTAGTAAGCAGGTTTGCAAACGAACGATATTTGTCCTCCGCAGTGTGGTAGTTGTGGTGCGCCTCATCGATGCCAACAGATGGACCACTATCTCGCGCGAATCTTGCATCGCCTCCATCAGGAACGACAAATGAATCATCAGGATACTGAGTCGTTCCGTCCGTGCTTTCAGGTGACTGACACGCCGTGAAGCAAAGTGCAATCAACAAACAAGTGGCGGAACAATTCCTCACGATTCGCCCCCTTTCATTCGTTTCACAATCCAGCGATTTCCGAAGTAAAACAGGCCTAGCATGATTGCCCACTGGGCTAGAAGGGTCGTAATACTGTAGGATGAAAACGGATCATACCAGTCTTCTGTGACCGATTGCGAAAGGAACCAGACGAGGAGCACAACCGCACCGACTGGAATAAAATAGTTGACGATGAACACCCATCCGCGACTCACATCCCAATCTCCTTCATTTCCAGTGAGACGCTCATCACGCATTTTGGAGACCCCGTTCTTAATCACGATGAACGCTACAAATGCGCCCGATACCATCAGAGCAACGCCCCAAACAAAGTCCTGATTGCTGAGAATATTCAGATTGATGGCGGAAGGTATACCGAGAAGGAAACTCAGACCGACGACCATTCCGATTGCTTTTGGACGATTCAGTCCGGTGTCAATAAATACGCGCGTTGGCAATTCCAGCTGTGCAATCAACGAGGAAAATCCTGCAAACGTCAACCCCAGGAAAAAGAGAATCGCCAGTGGACCACCCATGAACATGCGCGCGAACAACTGCGGCATCCAGATGAACGTGAGGCCGGTAGAAGCTGGACCACTGTTTTTCATGATCTCAAGAACCTCGGGACGCGTCATTCCCATTTCCGTCTGCAAAACAGCAAACACAGTGGCAAAAACCATGAGAGCCGCCATCAGAGAGACGACGTTATTTCCAACCGCAGTCGCGACGGCATTCTTAACGATGCCCTGCTTCGTGCTCATGTAGGCTGCGTATGTCAAAAACAGCCCCCATCCTGCGCCTGTGTCCCAGGCATTCTGGGTTAGCGCTTCAATCCAGATCTTAGGAGTGGCCAGCTGACCCCACTGTGGTGTAAACAAGTACGCTACCCCTTCCCAAGCTCCCGGCAGCATTAACGCTCGGACCACCGAAATGAGCACAATAGTAAGCAGGGTTGGTACCAGAATCTTGTTGACCTTTTCAATGGACTTAACGCCTTTCCATATGGCAAACGCCCCAAAACCCATGGCCATGGCGTGAAAAAGCAAGGGCCATCCGCTGCTCTGATAATCATTCCAAACGGCCATCGCGGCATCTGTCGTCTGCGGTAACGGCGATATGATCATCTGGATGAGATAATAAATACACCAGCCTACGACAACAGAATAAAAGAACGTTATCGCTGTCGCGACGAACGCCACGAATGCCCCCATCCAGGCAAACCGTTCACCGCCTTCTTTTATGAAGGTCGAGACGACTCCGGATCTATGTTTTCGACCCCAGACGTATTCCACCATAATCAGCGGGATGCTCCAGGCAAAGAGAAATACCAACCACGCTATCAGAAAGGCACCTGCGCCATCATCCCCACCATTCTGGGCAGCGATGCGAGGAAAGCGCCAGATATTTCCCGTTCCAACGGCAATGCCAAGGACGCTGAGAAAAAAGCCCCAACGGGATGAAAAGCGTTGGCCGGCACTGCCGGATATGTCTGAGGTCATGGTCGAGTGTGGCTATTCCGTAATTGAATTAAGTCAGGATGATAAACATTTTTGACCAATCCGAAGAATCTAATTCTCAAATGAGACCACATTCACGCCTTAAAGGTGGTCCTGAACCCACCGATAACACAGATATCACCTTATTCAACCGATACCATGCGCTACGGCCTATTTATAACTCTAATTTGCTCATTTCTCATTGGGGAATACGCATTTGTCGAATACTACCCTCTTTCGAATTCTCGACGGGTACAAAAGCTTGAAAGGATGCGCATCGTGCGGGAGTACAAAGCCCTGCGCGACAAGGACCTGGTACACGACGTATTCGAGGCAGAACAAGATGGTGAACTGAACTTCACGAGCGGCGGAACACACGCTTCCTGGTCTTCTCCTGAATTGCTGTTGAAGGAATTCAGAAAAGGTGAAATATCCGCTGTTCGGAAAATGCGTGGAATTCGACTGCACAATGAAAGGCGGCTTCTTGCTGCGGAGTTCAAACGAAAAGCTGAAGAAGGAGATGTGTTCAGCATCATAAACTTCTATTTCTCTGCCGCTACAAGCAGTAATCAGGCGGATTCTCTTTGGGCTCACAATATGCTAGCCAACCACCCTTCGAAGACGGCAGAATTTTATCTGAATCATTCATTCTTGTCAGGAAGGAGAGACTTTTACTCGAAAGAACATACGCTAGCTCTGGCACTGATGGCGAAAGAAAACCTTCGAAATCCTGATTGGCCAGAAGACAGGACTAAAGAAATTGATGAAGGACACAAAAGGACTCTCTCAGATCTGAGAAAGAGGGCCAACGCCGGTGAGCCTGATGCCAGCTGGATCATTGAACAATTGGATTCTACCCCTGTTTGGTCACCAAATCTAGACACATAAAAAAAGGCTCTTCACAAGCGTGAAGAGCCTTTCTGTAAACCGTTGTCAGTTCCGATCAACCAGCCGCCAGGGCATCTGCACCGGAAGTAATCTCGATAAGCTCCGTCGTAATCGCATCCTGACGGGCGCGGTTGTACTTGAGCTTGAGTTCTTTCAGCAAATCGTCGGCGTTCGTGGTGGCGTTGTCCATCGCGACCATTCGAGCGCCTTGCTCGGCTGCGTTCGATTCAAGAAGCGCTCGCCAGATCTGATAGTTCAGAAATCGAGGAACGAGGCTGGATAGAATCTGCTCGACACCTGGCTCGTAAATCGGGTCGCTCGCACCTGCGTCATCCGCCACCTGACCGTCAGATTCCATTACTGGCGTCAGAAATCGCTCGGCTGGAATCGGTATGAACGGTTCTACGATCCGATTTTGAGAAATGGTGTTCTTGAACTCATTGTATACAACGAAAACTTCGTCCCACTTGTCGTCCATGAATCCGTCTTCAGCCACCGATGCGACGCGATCAGCAGAATCGAACGACAGCTTGTCAAACGTACCACGAAAATCACCCACCAACTGATATCCACGTCGCGAGAAGTGCTCGTGCCCTTTTTTACCTACGCAAAGCAAGAAAAGACGCTTTTCGTCGAAGTGTGCTTGGTAACTCTCCCTTATGGTTTGTTCGGCAAGCTTAATGATGTTGGCGTTGAAACCACCCGCTAGTCCGCGATCTGCTGTGACAATCACCAACAACACGTTTTCAACACTCTCGCGCTGAACGAACAAAGGATGACGCGTTGGATCGAGTTGGCTCTTCAGGCGCGTAATAATCTTCGACAACTCATTGGCATACGGACGCGCCTTGAAGATATTCTCCTGGGCACGACGCAATTTTGCCGCCGCAACCATTTTCATGGCCCGCGTCAACTGCTGCGTGTTTTGGACCGAACCGATCCTGCTTTTTAAGTCTCTAAGGCTAGCCATAGCTTCTGGCGAGTGACTCGGTGGTTAGTTTCAGGCCTCGGACGTGTACGTATCGACCAGAGAAGAAGCTTCTTCTGTGAATGCTGCCGCCATTTCATCGGAAACAACGCCTGATGAAACGATCGAAGCCATTCCATCAGCGTGTTTTAGCCGCATTCTCTCAAGAAACTCTTTTTCAAACTCTCCAACTCGAGCAGATGGGAGTGAATCGATCAGTCCACTACCTGCGACGAAAATGATGGCGACCTGTTCTTCAACCGGTACCGGGACGTACTGACCCTGCTTCAACACCTCAACGAGTTTCTCCCCTCGTGTGAGCTGACGCTGAGTCGCAGCATCCAGATCCGAGCCAAATTTTGAGAAGGCTTCCAATTCGCGATACTGAGCAAGGTCAAGGCGAAGCGTTCCTGAGACTTTCTTCATGCCCTTGATCTGCGCGTTTCCACCTACTCGAGAAACGGAGATACCAACGTTAATGGCGGGGCGAACACCGGCATTAAACAGGTTAGACTCTAGATATATCTGACCATCTGTAATCGAGATCACGTTGGTCGGAATGTATGCAGAAACATCACCTGCCTGGGTTTCAATTACTGGAAGGGCAGTCAGCGATCCGCCACCCTTAACGATTCCCTTCAGACAGTCAGGAAGATCGTTCATGTTTTTGGCAACGTCGTCTGAGGCGTTGATTTTCGCAGCACGTTCCAGAAGGCGGGAATGCAAGTAGAATACATCACCCGGGTAAGCTTCACGTCCGGGAGGACGACGAAGGAGCAAGGACACCTGGCGGTACGAAACAGCCTGCTTCGAGAGATCATCGTAAATCACGAGTGCGTGACGACCTGTATCCCTGAATAGCTCACCGATACATGCGCCGGCAAACGGGGCGATATACTGCAACGGAGCAGGCGTTGCGGCCCCCGCGTTAACAATAACGGTGTACTCAAGCGCGCCATGTTCTTCCAGCGTCCGCGTAACCTGGGCGACGGTGGAATTTTTCTGTCCGATAGCTACATAGATGCAGTATACCGGCTTATCAGTCTGATGCGTTGATTTCTGGTTGATGATCGTATCGATCAGAACAGCAGTTTTCCCGGTCTGGCGGTCGCCAATCACGAGTTCACGCTGGCCGCGGCCGATCGGAATCATCGAATCGATAGCCTTGATACCCGTCTGCAACGGTTCAGTCACTGGCTCACGGAAGATGACCGAAGGAGCTTTTCGCTCGAGTGGCATCTCAAATTTTTCACCGGTAAATGAACCTTTGCCATCTATCGGATTGCCCAGTGGATCGATTACACGACCAAGCATATCCTCGGATACATTGATCGAGGCGATTCTTTTCGTTCTACGAACTTCGTCTCCTTCCTTAACCTGATCCACCTCACCGAAGAGCACCGCACCAACGTTGTCTTCTTCGAGGTTTAGAACCATTCCGGTTACACCGCTCGACGGGAAGTCGATTAGCTCACCGGCCTGAACTTTGGATAGGCCATAAATACGAGCGATACCATCCCCAACTTGGAGGACTGTACCAACTTCGTAGATGTCAGTGCCTGCTTCGAAGCCGCCCAGTTCGCGCTTCAATACTGCAGTGACTTCATCCGGTCTGATTGCCGTTGCCATCGTGTATTATTTCTTTTCTTTTCGAGAAGCCAAGTGAAGTCGCGTCGCCTCCACTATCAGTTCAATTTATTTTGTCAGCTCGTCATTCCTGACTCGAGCCGCTCACGCAGCGTCGCAAGCTGATTAACCACACTCCCGTCGTAGACCGTGTCTCCAACGCGAATCACAATTCCACCCAAAATCGAAGAATCAATTCGGGAATCCAGGCGAACCTTGTTTCCCGTTAGTTTCTCGAGAGTCGCAACCAGGGCTACCTGGTCTTCATCCGAAAGAGAGTGAGACGTACGCACCGAAACTGGTGTAACACCGAGCTGCTGATCACGCAACTCTTGATAGCTGGCTGCAACCACCGGAAAAAGATTCTCCCGTCGTTTTTCAACCATCATCACCAGAAATCGCATCGTCACATCATGAGCACTTTCTTGAAACAAGCCCTTGATCACTTCCGCTTTCTTTTCACGGGAGATAATCGGGCTGCTGAAGAAATTCTGTAACTCACGAGATGCCGACAGACCTTCGCTGATCATGGCGACGTCCGCATCAATCTGCCCCATCGCGCCTGACTGAGCAGCTTGCTCATTCAGTGCTTGTGCATATCGTCTTGCTATCGTGATTTCGCTCATCTTAGCGGGTCAATCAATTTTTTGACAGATCACCAAGAAAATCGCTAACGATCTTCTTCTGGCGATCAGCATCCAGATTTTCGCGCAGAATTTTCTCCGCGGCAGTAACTGCAAGGTTGGCAACTTCCTGACGGAGGCTATCGAGTGCGCTTTGTTTTTCGCGTTCGATTTCCGCCTGTGCCGAATCCTGCATTCCCTGAATCTGAGTACGTGTTTTATCTACTTCCACCCCGCGCAGGCGCTCCGATTCTTCACGAGCTTCGCGAAGAATGCTTTGTGCCTGTGCTTCCGCCTCACGTCGAGCCTTGGTGTTATCAGCCTGAAGTTGCTTGGCCTGAGCCAACGCTTTTTCAGCCTGTTCCATGGACTCGGAAATCTTGTCTTCGCGCGTCGTAAGGGCCGAAGTAATCGGTCCCCACGCTGTTTTTTTGAGAACGAAGAGAAGAATTCCAAACGTGATGCCGATCCAGACAATTAGTCCGAGATCAGGAGCAAGTAGATTTGCTGCAAATACATTCATAGTCAACATCCTAGTAATTCAGTAGTCATATCGTGTGCCGGTAGCACCGGATAAGCGGTAAAAACCGCTCATACCAGGCCCGTCCAGTTCTTTTTCGATCTCAGTTTTGACCGAGAAAAGTTCTGACGATGAATCGCGGAATAGCCGCGAAACCTGACTTGCTTACTTGGTTGCGAGGATAATGCAGATAACGAGGCCGAAGAGTGCAACACCCTCAATAAGGGCGGCTGCAATAATCATCGACGTACGGATATCGCCCGCTGCTTCTGGCTGACGAGCTGATCCTTCCATTGCTGGACCTGCAAGTTTACCGATGCCGAGACCAGCACCAAGAGCAACGAGACCTGCACCAAGACCTGCACCGAGGTATGCTAGAGCTGTAGGTTCCATTAGATTTCCTATTGTCGTTTAGTTAGTTCGAGTGATTAATAGAATTAAGCGATAGCCGGTTGAGCCTCGCCTGAAGTACCGTGTGAGGCACCCGCGTCAGCAGTATGATCCGCGTGTGCTTCGTCATGATGGTGATGCTCTTCGATGGCCATTCCAATAAAAAGAGCCGAGAGCATCGTGAACACGTACGCCTGTATGAACGAGACGAGGAGTTCGAGGAAATAGATAAAGAGAGCAAAGGCAATGCTCACTGGAGCAACACCGAAACCTGCACCTGGGCCAAAAATGTTGGCGAAGGAGAAAATCAGACCGATGAGGCTCAAAATAACGAGGTGACCTGCCGTCATATTCGCGAAGAGCCGGATGGCAAGCGCGATTGGTTTGGTCAGGATGCCCAGGACTTCAACTGGCATCAAGATGGGTTTTACAAACGTCGGAATTCCCGGTGGCCAGAAAATGTGCATCCAGTAGTCTTTCGTCCCGCCAAGCTGCGTGATCACGAATGTGAACGAAGCCAGGACTACAGTGACCATCAAGTTTGATGTGGCGGTCGCTCCGAATGGAACGAGACCCAACAAGTTCGACACGAGGATAAAGAAAAAGGCGGTAAGCAGATATGGGAGGTACTTATCTGTCTTATCGCCCAGGTTCGGCCGCGCGATATCGTCGCGCACAAACATAATTAGCGTCTCAAAGAGATTCTGAAACAGCCCCTTTGGCGCCGTGTCTCGTCCGACGCCTCTTTTGTACATGCCCGCCAGTCGGGTCATGAGTAGCAAGATCAGTGTCATGCTGATCCATGCGAAAAATAGATGTCTTGATATCGACAGATCGAGGACAACGTGCCCGTGGTTCGGCGGTACGAGATGCCCTTCGAGTTGCTCAAGCGAAATGCCACCTTCTTCTACGTTTGCCTCCGCATGATCGTCGGCCGCTTCTTCATGTCCTTCGTCTTCCGCGCCATGCGATTCAACCTCAGAAACGTAATGTCCATTCAGAATCGCAGAGGCTGTCGAGCCAAAAAGGTCGAGCCCGTAGCTACCGTCTTCGTGCCTCACGACAAATATTCGCGGCAGCTGCACTCTTTTAAACGGGACGAAGTCGAGGTAATACGCGTTTGCGCTATGATGTAGTGCATCCAATTCTTCGCCGTCTTCGCTCGAAGCAACGGCACTGGTCGAAGTATTGACGCTTGAAGAAGCGACAATGCTTGCCGGCATCGCCATAACGGCGAGCTGTACTAAAAGAAGGAGTATAGATGCTCTTTTGATCATCAGGATTGGTCAGCTGTTTTCTCAGGTGGCTCGGAAGCCGCTTTCTGTTTTTGGTGCAGCGTCATTACTTCAATTGTTAGCCCAACGACGAACACGGCAAAAAAACCAGCCACGAACGCCATTTTGTCTACCGGGGCAAACAGTATGATGAGAGTTAGAATGATCATGGCCACGAACATTCTCGCAACCGTTCCACCCATCACAATCATCATGAATGTTTGCTGCGAAGACCTCATCGCAAGGCGACCTAACAGAGTGGCAGCCGTGCTATAGAAAGCTGCTATTCCTGCTCCCGAGAGTGCGCTTATCCAGGTTGCTTCACTCATTTGGTAGAGACCAAAATGCTGGCTAAAGATTCTGGGGTTAGGTGCCCTAGAGTGGTCTACGGGCAAACAATTCAAGGACCTAAAACTACGGATGCGCGCGTGTTTGGGCTTCATTCAGGGGTGAATTATGAATGAACAGATGCGCCTTACCGATGAAATTAAAGTGAACCGAGCTCAATCGGTCAAATCATCACCAATATCAGGCTTTTCCACACTCTTCTTGGTCTTGGAAGAAAGCTCTTTTGCAACGCGAAGAAGCTGGATAAAGAAGGCGATCATTCCCACGACGCTTCCAACGATAAGAAAGGCAGGCTTCGTGTCGAGCCAGCGATCGACAAGATAACCGAGACCCACATAAAGGATCATAGTACCGGCAAGCTGGATGCCGATTGTCAAATAGGGCGACGCCTCTCTGAGGCCGGACTGCCAGTGTTTGTTCTTAGTCACCGGACATCAAGGAAAACGATCCTTGGGGCTTAGTCGATTGTTGCGCCGCTGGATTTGACTGCTGCTGCGAGCCAGTGTGTATTCCCGACGTCTTACTTCCTTGTGCCGCACCACCGGATTTCAATGCTTCTGCACGATTTTTGTCAAGCTGACCCATTTCACAGGTGCCGTCTATTACCGCTCCCTCTTCCACAATGAGTCGAGTCGTTCGAACTGTGCCTTGCACCTTTGCCGAGCCTTTCAAAACAAGCCGCCCTTTCACGTTGATCTCGCCGACGAGGGTTCCGGCCACATCTGCATCCGTTGCAAATACGTCCCCCTCGACAGAGCCTTCCTGAGCAATGATGGCTTTGCCATCCACTCGAAGGGTGCCTTTCAACTTTCCGCTGACACGAATGTCATCCTTGGCGGTGAGGGTTCCTTCCATTGTCGTTCCCGCAGCAATCAGATTTATCTGTGCAGGGCTCGAGGGAGTAGAGATGGGCTTTGCCATGGGCGGTTCACTTAGTTATTTCAGCTACCAACCCAGAACATACGCTCTGGGATCCTGAGCAAGTCCATCAAGCCAAAGTTCGACATGCGCATGAGGACCAGACGTGATTTCTCCCGAATTACCACTCAGGGCGATCACCTCTCGATCTCGAACACGGTCTCCAACTTGCTTGAGAAGACTGCTATTGTGTTTGAATACCGAAATATAACCGCTTGCGTGTGCAATCGCGATTATTTGGCCTCCATCGTTAACCCAATCAGCAAGAATGACATATCCATCCCCGATGCTTCGAATGGCTGATCCGGTTTCTGCAGCAACGTCAACAGCGAAATGCCCCGTACTTGCATCAAATCCCCTCGTCAGGATACCAGAAACAGGCGGCAAGACTGGAAATGACATGGCCGGCAAATAACTCGGACTTGCGGAGGGCACACCAGACGGCGAATCTGTAGAAAGATTCAGCCGATCGAATGTTATCGCTGGTTGCTCATGGTCCTCGACGTTGGTCTGCGTTGCGGGGAGTGGAAGCTCAAGTAAACTTGCGCCAGCTGAAAATGCCGGCTCTATGCGATCTCTACCAACGGTAGAGGTATCCACATTTCCCAGAAAAATATCGCGCAAACGATCGACGTATTGATTTTGCAGCGCAAGTGAATCGGCCATTGTCTCGAGACGCATTCTATTCTCTCTCGCTTCTCTTCGCATTTCGAGCGTTCCATAACCCGGTAGTGCGTAACGGATAGGAGTGAAGAGCAGAACCGCCTGAACCACAAGAAAGAGGACTAGAAGAACACCACCAATCGCCAGAAACATCCTCCCTGGCTCCACTGAGTAGGTCCGGGGTTGGTCCATGTTCTCACGATCCATCACAATGACCGTGATGGAGTGTCCGATATTTCTTATGAATTCAGAAAGAAGCGAGAACATTCAGATCGAAAAACGCATTATGGGCACCAACAAGGCCGAAACACCGTGAGAAAAGCGGAGTTCCGAGAGACACCTTAGAATTGACTGAAGCCTGATACCACCGTATATTTACAGGCTCTCGTATTTTTTGAAGACCTACCGACAGTATACGGCAAACACATGCCACAGCATAAATCAGCAGCTAAAAGAGTTCGCCAGAACGAACGTCGAAATACTCGCAATCGCGCCCATCGCAGTAAAATGCGCACGATGATTAAAAATCTTCGCGAAACCGACGACGCTTCCAAAGCAGCGAGCCTTATTAATGATGTGAAGTCCTTCCTCGACCGGATGGCTTCGAAAAACATCATCAAAAAGAACAAGGCAGCCAACTACAAGAGCCAGCTTGACAAGCACGTCAACGGTTTAGGATAGTTGACCTGGCCTGGGATTTCAGCCTGGTAGCAATAGCTGCCCAGTCAGCCTCCGGGCTTGAATCGGATTTCGTATCTGATTTTCGACCCAGTACAGGCCATCTTAGCCTTTCGACTTTAAAACCTGCTTCTTTTTGAGGCAGGTTTTTTTGTGGCAGTTTTTGCGCGACGGCACTATTTGCTCGCCCTCGGAGTACTCAGTAAGGAAATGTTGGGAGAAAATGGTGCCTGTGGACCGTTTTTACATTTTAGACCCTATATTTCCTCGATCCCGAACAAATACACTGACTCCGAGTGATACGTCACTAACTGCTTCGGACACTTTATAACTCACCATCTTCCTGACATGGCCAGAAAACTATTTTCAAATATCTTCGTGCTCGCGTTCCTAGTGGCCGGGCTTACAATGACAGGCTGCAAAAGCGTTCCTGTAGACATTCTAGCAATGACTGCTCCGGATAGCCTTCAGACTAACCAGAATGGAAGCTTCGCTGTGGATACCAACGCAGATGCCAAACTTCCTGTTGATGTTAGCTGGGACTTCGGCGACAGTGGAGCCAGTTCAGGAGCGGCCAGTAGCCACTCTTTCGCTAATGCCGGTACCTATACGGTTACTGCTACGGCTTCGAATCGAAAAGGGAAATCTACGGATATGAGTTCCACTACGGTCGTCGTGGTAAATCCTCCGGTTCCAGCTCAGATAGTGAGCATTCGTGCCAGCAACAATTCGCCTGACACACAGACTTCTGTAACGTTCACCGCTTCTGTTAATGGAGACACACCAGTGTCATACGCGTGGACGTTCGGCGACGGTGGCTCAAGCAGCCAGGCATCACCTTCTCACACGTTCGATTCACCAGGTACCTATTCTGTTGAACTGAACGCTTCCAACAGGGCAGGATCTGATTCACGTAGCATGTCGGTTACTGTCGACTGGTACGAAGCAGCAATCTGTCGTGAAGTTGCTGAACTCAGTGGCGCGTTTTTCGATCGCAACTCTTCGGAGCTGAACGACGAATCGACGGCTGCTCTCAGCGATAACCTTGAGATCCTTGCAGAGTGCCCGAACATGAATGTTCGCCTCGAAGGAGTTGCTGCTCCTGGAGAACGTCGTTCGCAGGAACTGTCTGAAGATCGTGCTCGCGCAGTTGAGCAGTACTACACGGACAATGGCGTATCTGCAAACCGAATGGTTACAGTCGGCAACGGCCGTGCAGCTGATCTTACGAGCAAGAAAGAAGGTCTTGCACAGTATCGCCGCGTTGACACGATCATCGTTCGGTAATGCTGGCCGACTTGCTGAGCAAATAGCAAGTTCGACCTCGTTTTATTGAAAAGGGGCCGCCCATTGGGCGGCCCCTTTTTTTGTGCCTGGCCGGGCGAGCGCGACAAAATCTATCTATTTCTGACGTTTCAGAAATCCCTAAACCGGACGATACCGAAGGCAAGTAGCCCCAGTGAATCAAGTGATCAGTCTCTTGCATCGCTGCGGAGGACCCTTCATTGTACGGATTTTGAACAGATCTGTCGATGAAACTCACTGTTTCAATTGATAGCCCGAACATGACCTTTCGCCGAATACTGGCCATTCTGACACTGTTTCTGGTGCTTGCACTTCCCTCTAGTGCACAAAGCAACCAGTTCCGGGATACTCGTGCTCACCTTGGAGTGGGTATTGGCCTGTTTACATATCACGGACCTATTGATCTGCTTCAACCTCGTGGAAGAGCAAACTTCGTTCGTGAACATGATCCGGCACTCGTTCTATTGGGCTCGTTCCCCATCAAGCGGGATCTGTTTTTCTTCAGGGGAATGCTACTTTTTACCAATTTTAGTACGAAGGATGGCCGAAAATTAGTCGGCACCGGCATAAACGAGTTTCTGACCAAACCAGTTTTCCTGTTCGAACCTGAAATCGTGATGACCTTGCGTCCGGGTTCAAAAAGTCGCGTTTTACCGTATGTCTTCACCGGATTTGGTGCGACGACTGCCGACTTCTTCAATAGTCGAAGCAAAGGAGCTGTTGATCTTCCCGATACGGGCGCTCCCGGTCCAGAACGATCTGTCTATCATCTACCATTAGGATTTGGAGTCGATGTGGCCTTCAATGGCTGTTGGTCGGTTTTTGGCGAAGCAAGCTACCGTTGGGATTTAAATTACGTTTGGAAGAATGAACGGGAGTACGATCCACACAATACATCGTTGGTCATGGTGGGGCTTCGCGGATGCATTCGTCAGTCAAAACGCGTGGCGCCTCCACCAGCACCTATTCCTCCTCCCCTGACGGTACCCGGTTATGATCCTCCACTTCCTCGTGTACCAAGGGTATGTACGTTAATAGAGCTAAACAGCGTCTATTTCGCTTCCAACACGATCGATCTGAGCACAGCCTCGCGCGATGCCCTGGATGAAAACATTGAAGCACTACGTCTCAACCCAACATGCTGCGTCAACATTATTGGCTACGCGAGTGGTACGAACAGTGATATCTATGCCCTTCGTATCGCCCGCCAGCGAGCAGAAGCGATTTACAACTACTACGTTGGCAGCGGCCTAACTGCGGAGCGCTTCACACTTGATACCGAAGTTGGACCTTCCGTATGTCCGAAAGGAAAAGACGGAAAAGGTTGTGTTGAAGAGCATCAGGTAGCGACCGTGCCATTTGACTGCTCGCTCCTCTACCGATAGAACCGGAGCACGATTGGGTGGTTCGACGAGCAGAATGCCCGTCTGAATATGCCGCTCTCGCAGAATCAAAAACGCAAACTCACGCTTGGACTCAAGGCTAAAGCCCTGGAGCTGGGCCTCGATGCGTGTGGGATATCTTGCGCCGGCCCATTGGATGCGGAAGCTGAACGCCTGAAAGAATGGCTCAGCCTTGGACATCATGCCTCGATGAGATGGATGGAAAACCATCTCGAAAAACGTGTCGATCCAACCGTTCTGGTCGAAGGTGCACGAAGTGTCATTTCTGTTTTACAGAGCTACTACAATCCAATCGAACCGCCTGATGACCCTGCGATCGGCCGTATCAGTCGCTACGCCTGGGGGGACGATTATCATTTGGTTTTGAAAGAGCGGCTTTCCGAACTGATGGAATGGCTGAGTGAAGAAACAGGAGGGGTCAACGGTCGCATGTTTGTCGACAGCGCTCCGGTAATGGACAAGGCCTGGGCAGCGCGAGCAGGATTAGGATGGATCGGCAAACACAGCAATCTCATCTCTCCAGAACACGGAAGTTGGACTTTTATCGGCGAACTGATAGTTGATGTTGAACTGGTCCCTGACGAGCCAATTCTGGATCACTGCGGGTCCTGCACCCAATGCATCGATGCGTGTCCAACCGAGGCCATCGTCGCACCTTACGTCGTGGATTCCAACCGCTGCATCTCATATTCTACTATCGAGCATCGTGGATCGGACATCGATCCAGCATTGAGCAATGCACATGGAAATTGGATCTTTGGTTGCGACGTCTGCCAGGAAGTCTGTCCGTGGAATAAGTTTAGGACCGATACCTCGGAATCAAGATACGCTCCTCGAGAGGGTATGCTGAACACGAGCTTGGATACCTGGAAGGAACTCAATCAAGAAGAATTCAGCTCACGATTCAGCAAAAGCGCAGTTAAAAGAACCAAGCTGGAAGGCTTTTCTAGAAACGTGACGTTTGCGCACGAAAACGCTGAGAACTCGGGTCTACTTCCTGAGTGACGAGAGGGAGGGTGACGCTGAACGTCGATCCAGATCCCTTCGTGCTCTCCGCGTCAATTGAGCCGTTCATTAGCTCAACGAGGCGTTTTACCAGAGTCAAACCAAATCCAGTTCCTTCGAATCGACGATTTCGCCAATCTTCTTCCTGAGTAAACGAATTAAACAGTTGGCCACGGTATTCGGCTGATATGCCAATACCGGTGTCGGTCACATCAATTTTCACGTCAGCCGCAGAAGCGGTGACGTCTACTGTGATCGAACCCGTTTCAGTAAACTTGGTAGCGTTTGAGAGTAGATTATCGAAGACCTGGGCCAGTCTTCGTCGATCTCCAGCAATCCTCAAATTCGTATTGTGGGCCTTCAAATCTAGGTTGAGACCCTTGCGTTCCGCAGCCGGCCTTGCCTTCTCGACAGACGACCGTAAAATTGACTGAATGTCCAGCTCTCTTTTTTCGAGTGTAGCCTTTCCCATTTCAATGTTCGACAATTCAAACAGGTCGTCTACAAGGCTCAGTAACTTTTGTGCTCGCTCTGAAATTGCACTCACAAACTCATGAACTTGCTCGGGAATATCGTGGGGAAGTTCTTCTTCAAATTCCTCCAGTTCTTTCTCGAGAAGTTGCGCGAATCCATTGACAGCACCAAGAGGTGTCCGGATTTCATGGCTCATGGTCGCGATAAATGCTGTCTTCGATTCGTCCGA
>Ga0315336_1004806_pt1 | contig 15477 bp, 10 predicted proteins | sample ASW5metaG_FD_204512 | JGI IMG/M metagenome (GOLD analysis project Ga0315336, IMG submission 204512) | Ammonia-oxidizing marine archaeal communities from Monterey Bay, California, United States - ASW #5 | ecosystem: Environmental > Aquatic > Marine > Intertidal zone | place: USA: California...
CCGAGCGTGTCTGAAGGACCTTCGCTCCCTGACTGGCGAGCTCCAGCATTTCTTCCACCGTGATGCGATCAAGGCGTCTCGCCTCGGGCACAATTCGGGGATCAGCGGTGTAGACCCCGTCAACATCCGTAAAGATGCGGCATTCATCTGCCTTAAGGGCTGCCGCCATGGCGACCGCTGTGGTGTCGGAGCCGCCGCGACCGAGTGTCGTGATATTGCCCTCGTCATCAACGCCCTGGAAACCCGCAACCACCACCACCCGGTTGTTTTCAAGATCTTCACGTACCTGTGCGGCATCGATATCCAAGATCCGGGCTTTGCCATGGATATTGTCGGTCAAGATTCGCACCTGACCACCGGTATAAGAGCGGGCATCAATACCCCGCTTGTTAAGGGCCATCGATAACAGGGCGATAGTGACCTGCTCTCCGGTCGATACGAGAACATCCATTTCGCGTGCGTGTGTGCCAGAATCGATCTCGTCCGCCAACGCAAGCAGACGATTGGTCTCCCCCGCCATTGCAGAAACGACCACAACCAGGCATTCGCCTTTCTGGTGGCTTGCGCTCACGCGATCAGCGACCGCGTTGATGCGCTCGACAGAGCCCACGGAAGTGCCGCCGTACTTTTCAACTGCTAGGACCATATTGCTGGTATCACTCGCGACCGGCCGCGCATTAAAACCCTTTTGGCCGGACAGGTAAAGCCTTCAGGAAAAAGATCTCGACCTCAGCGCGAAGACAACCACTTCGGAACCTCAGCGAGGGCATCGTCAAGGCCTGCAATGTCTGCACCGCCACCCTGTGCCGAATCCGGCCGGCCCCCGCCCTTGCCGCCAACCTTTCCGGCAAGTTCGCCGACCAGTTCTCCTGCGTGGCAACGGTCAGTGAGATCTTTACTGACCCCAACGAGCAGAGTTGCCTTACTGTTCTGCACGCCACCGAGCACCACGACAGCCGAGCCCAGCCGGTCCCGCAGGCTGTCCATTATGGACCGCAGTCCCTTGATATCGACATCGTCAAACCGTTTGACGAGAAACCGTATACCATTGACTTCCTGGACCTCGCTCGCGGGATCGTCACCCGCGCCGCCGGCTGCAAGCTGGCCCTGCAGCTGTTCAATCTTACGCTCGAGTTGACGCACCCGCGTCGCCAGACTGGTCGCACGCTCCTCAAGGTCTGCGCGTCCAGTTTTTAATGCTGCCGCCAACCGGCTCAGGGCAGCGCTCTCGTTCGCACCGTGCTGGTATGCCGCCTCTCCGGTCAGCGCTTCCAGCCGACGCACGCCCGCTGCAATGCCGCTTTCTGAAGCAATCCGAAAGGTGCCGATATCGCCGGTCCGCTGTACATGGGTTCCGCCACACAGTTCCAGTGAAAACTCTCCCATCGCAACCACCCGTACCTCGTCTTCATAACGTTCACCAAAAAGAGCTGCGGCCCCTTCGGCCTGGGCATCTTCGAGCTTCATCAGGCGAGTACCGACATTGTCGTTGGCCCGGACCTGCCGGTTCACGAGGCGCTCCACTTCATCGATCTCGGCCCCCGACATGGCCTCGCCGTGAGAAAAATCAAAGCGCAGGTGCTCATTGTCGACCAAAGAGCCTTTTTGCTGAACATGCGTGCCAAGCACTTCCTGAAGCGCCGCATGCAGCAGATGAGTGGCCGAATGATTGGCCGCGGTTGCGCTCCGGCAATCGGCATTCACCTGGGCGCTGATGTTTGTTCTTTTAGAGAGCATGCCCAAGGTCACCTTGCCGGTGTGGGCTATGACCTTATGCGCCAAAAAATGCACATCTGACACCTCAAACGCACCCTCCGACCAGGTCAACATACCCTGATCCCCGACCTGTCCGCCGCTTTCTGCATAAAACGGGGTCCTGTCGAGGATCACAAGACCTTCACTGCCCTCGCTCATGCGATCGGTTTCGGCATCATCCAGCACAAGAGAAAGAACTGTCGCGCTGCTGTCAAGACCCTCGTAGCCGGTAAAGGCTGTTCTCTCCTCAACGCTGACCTTGGCAACACCTTCCATGCGGAACTGACTCGCTGCGCGGGCCCGGTTTCGCTGACCGGCCATCGCCTGCTCAAAGCCTTCCATATCGACACTCAGTCCACGCTCCCGCGCATAGTCGGCTGTAAGGTCAGCAGGAAAGCCGAAGGTGTCGTAAAGGCGGAAGGTCAGTTCACCGGGGATCACCGTTCCCGAAAGCTCAGCCAGTTCCTGCTCGAGAATACGCATACCCTGGCCCAAGGTCTGTGCAAAGCGCTCTCCCTCAAGCGCCAGTGCCTCTGCCACGCGCTGCTCGGCTTTGACAAGTTCCGGATAAGCATCGCCCATCTCCTCGGCTAAAGGCGCAACCAGTTTATGCATAAACGGTCCGGATGCTCCAGCCTGATAACCGTGGCGGATCGCGCGGCGGATGATACGGCGCAATACATAGCCGCGCCCTTCGTTGGATGGCACCACACCATCGGTGATCAGGAACGCGCTCGCGCGTATGTGGTCTGCAATGACCCGTAATGACGTGCTGTTAAGGTCGTTACAGCCGGTGGCTTCACCTGCCGCCTTGATCAACGCGACAAAAAGATCGGTCTCGTAGTTGCTGTGCACGCCCTGCAGAACGGCCGCCAACCGTTCGAGCCCCATCCCCGTATCCACCGAAGGCTTGGGTAAAGGAGTGTCGTTATCCTCCGCATCCCGGTTGAACTGCATGAAGACGAGATTCCAAATCTCGACATAGCGGTCACCGTCAGCATCAGGAGATCCCGGCGGACCACCTGCAACCTCGGGACCATGATCATAGAAAATCTCACTACAGGGGCCGCAGGGACCGGTATCGCCCATCGCCCAGAAGTTATCGCTGGCGCCGATACGGGCAAAGCGCTCAGAGGGTACGCCGATCTCGCCGAGCCAGATATCTGCGGCTTCGTCATCTTCTTCAAAGACCGTGACCCAGAGTTTTTCCCCAGGCAGGCCGTAGCCCTCGGTCAATAAAGTCCAGGCGTGCTGGATTGCCTCCCGTTTGAAGTAATCGCCAAAACTGAAGTTGCCCAGCATCTCGAAGAAGGTGTGGTGGCGGGCGGTATAACCGACATTATCGAGATCGTTATGCTTGCCACCCGCCCGCACGCACCGCTGGGCGGTCACGGCCCGGTTATAGGCCCTTTTCTCCTGACCGAGAAAGACATCCTTGAACTGCACCATCCCCGCGTTGGTAAACAGCAACGTGGGATCGTTATGGGGTACCAACGGGCTGCTTGGCACGATTTCGTGCCCATTTGCAGCGAAATAATCCAGAAACTGCTTTCTGATGTCCCGGGTTTTCATATTTTTCCAGCGACAGAACAACGCGGCCCGACAAGCCAGGCGGCGGGTAAAAACCTGATTTTAACCGGGACTTTGCCATTCGCCGAGCACCTGACAAATGGTCTCCGTATCGAACCCTCGTCGCTGCAGATATGAAGCCCGCCGCGCCCAGTCCTTGTAGTCCTGAATCACGTGATCTGGAAAGTGGCTAGCATACTTGGCGGACGCGATCTCGGTCCAGGAGCACTCCGCCTCGGCAAGGGCAGAGTCAATGATATTTGGGTCGATACTGCGCTCGCGCAGCTCCTGGCGGATATAAGCAGGACCGTAACCGGTCTTGGCGCGGTGGGAAACGAGTGCCTGTGCGTAGCGCGAATCCGAAAGCTGATCACGCGCACAAAGCTCGTCGAGCACCTGATCGACCAGAAGACATTCATAACCCCTCTGGATTAGTTTTTGCTGCAACTCACCGCGGCTGTGCTCGCGCCGCGCGAGCAGGCCAAGCGCCTTATCGCGGACCTGCACTCGCAGATCCGCATCGGGATCACTCATGAGGTCCTGGCGTATTACGCCTCTTCGGCCTCAGGCTCGGGTTCGGGCTCAGCCTTAGCAACTGCACCTGCCTCCGGACGATTACCGAGCTCAGTGAGCCCCATCTTCTGGCGGACCAGATTTTCGATCTCCGAAGCCGTATCGGGATGCTCTCTCAGGAATTCGCGAACATTGTCCCTGCCCTGGCCGATTCGCTCGCTGTTATAGGAATACCAGGCCCCGGATTTTTCAACAAGCTTGTGCTCGACGCCCATGTCAATAAGCTCGCCTTCCTTGGAGATACCTTCGTTATAAAGAATGTCGAATTCACATTTTTGAAACGGGGGTGCCACCTTGTTTTTGACAACCTTGACCCGGGTCTGGTTCCCCAGAATCTCTTCGCCTTTCTTCACGGCACCGATCCGACGGATATCGAGGCGCACCGAGGAATAGAACTTGAGTGCGTTGCCGCCGGTCGTGGTTTCAGGATTGCCGAACATCACGCCAATCTTCATGCGGATCTGGTTGATAAAGACCACCATGGTATTCGAGCGCTTGATGTTAGCAGTGAGTTTGCGTAGCGCCTGGGACATCAGTCTCGCCTGCAAGCCAACGTGGTGATCGCCCATTTCGCCTTCAATTTCGGCTTTGGGTGTCAGCGCGGCCACAGAGTCCACCACGATTACATCGACGGCCGCGGAGCGCACCAGCATATCGGCGATTTCGAGCGCCTGCTCTCCGGTGTCGGGCTGTGATACCAGAAGATCATCGACCTGCACACCCAAGCGCTCCGCATACGACGGATCCAGCGCATGTTCGGCGTCAATAAAGGCGCAAGTGCCACCAGCCTTCTGCGCTTGTGCAATTACAGAAAGTGTCAGGGTCGTCTTGCCGGAGGATTCCGGCCCATAAATCTCTACAACACGTCCCCGGGGCAGGCCACCGATACCAAGCGCGATATCAAGCCCAAGTGAACCGGTCGAGACGCTTTCGATGCCCTGTCCGGTCTGGGCATCACCGAGGCGCATCACCGAACCTTTGCCAAACTGCCGTTCGATCTGCCCGAGAGCCGCGTCTAAGGCCTTCTGCCTGTTCTCATCCATGTGTCACTCCGGTTGCTTGCTGAGATTCTCTGGTCTACTGATGTCGTTGATTCCGCTGATTCGGCCGATGGCGTGCACCCGGTGCTGGGTATATATCAGGATCAGGGGCCATTATTTCACAATCCAAATGATCAACCCAGCGAACTGGTTCACAAAATCACCCCGGGACGCCCTGGGCAAGCCGGGCGAGCTCCGAGAGCGCTGTTGCCACAGACTGTCGGCGGACTTCGTCACGATCACCATGAAAGTGGAAGCGCTCAGACACAGCGCCCATTCCTGGCAGTTGCCACGCCATGTATACGGTGCCAACGGGTTTTTCATCGCTGCCGCCGCCAGGGCCGGCGATACCTGTGACTGAAACTGCGGCACTGGCACCTGTGCGCTCAAGTACCCCGGACACCATCGCCTCGGCTACCTCAGCACTGACCGCGCCATGGCGCGAGATCAGGGACCCCGGCACGCCCGCGAGCGACTGTTTGGATGCATTGCTGTAAGTGACGACTCCACACTCAAACCAGTCTGAACTGCCTGCTATAGATGTGACCGCCTTGGCGATCCAACCTCCGGTACATGACTCCACAGCGGCCAGACGCCAGCCGCGGGCCGTCAGGATCTCTCCCACATTCGAGACGATTTGCACAAGTTCATCTGATTCGGTCATACGAAAATAGAATCCACATCGACGCCAGACGCTACTGCCAGGCATTATCATTACCCAGTGACTCACAGCGTGAGCCCGCAAGGGATGATCCCGTATCGCCAGAAAACTGGCCTGTCTTCCTATGATAATGGCCTTTGGGAGTGACCGGAACATGAAAACACTGTCGGCGCTGGACTCAGTCCTCACGGCACGCAGGCGCTGCCTCGCTATTCTGGCTGCCTTCCTGTTAATCCCTGTCCTGCCCAGTCATGGCAGTGACCGTGACCGGGAAGACCGCCTGGTCGAGGAAATGGAGGCAAACCTCTTTGACGGCGACGTGATTTCACTGATGCCCGGTGGCGATGCATTCGCAGCCATCGAGATGGCATCACAGACGGATGCCACCCGGGGCGCTGTCATCCTGTTGCATGGTCGGGGACTTCATGCCGACTGGCCCGAGAATATCGGCCCTTTGCGCGTCGGTCTGTCGGAGGCCGGCTGGCATACGCTGTCGCTGCAAATGCCGGTGCTGGAAAAATCAGCCAAGTACTTTGACTACCTGCCGGTCCTGCCCGAGGCCCTGCCCCGCATTGACGCCGCGCTGGCCCATCTTGCAGCCGAAAATATCTCACCGGTTGTGCTGCTAGCACACAGTTGTGGCGCGCATATGGCGATGCTCTGGACGGAACAGCATGCCGATCAGGGGATCGACGCCTTTATTGGAATCGGCATGGGCGCAACCGACCACAAGCAGCCGATGCGCCACCCCTTCCCTTTTGCCTCACTCAAGGTGCCGGTGCTGGATCTTTATGGTGAGCTGGATTACCCGGCAGTACACCGGATGGCATCCGAGCGCCTGCAATTGATGAATCAGGGTGGCAACCCGTTGTCGAAACAGGTGATGAGCGCTGGTGTTGACCATGACTTCACCGGCAACAGCGATCAACTGATAGAGGAAGTGAGCGTCTGGCTGGACGCTCTGGGCTGGTAAGACTATTTACCCGATCGACGAGCCCTGCCCCTCAGGCACGGGCGCTTGGTCCGTAGGCAAGATACATCAGATCGTTCTGGGCAAAGCGCTCATAACGTAGCGCGCTGATGTCTACAGGCGGTTCGCGGCCGAGGACCATGGCCGCAACGGCCTCGCCAATCCCGGGTGACAGTTTCAGTCCATGTCCTGAAAAACCCATCGCCAGGTACAGCCCCTCAATGCCGGAAGCCCAGCCGACGATCGGGTGAAAATCGGGCGTAACATCGTAGGCTCCGCTGACATTGGAGTGCACCTTGAACTCCCTAAGCTGGGGGATGCGGTCCTTGAATGCCCGCCTCATCCGTTCGTGATGCATCTCGTAGGCGTCGCCCTCTACAGAGCCGACCGGGTCATCTATCGGAATCGGACCGGGCGGGTAGGCAGCGACCAGCATCATGCTGCCCCAGTGCGGCCGCATCACTACGTTGGAAACGCCGTCAGTGACACAACTTTGGATAACAGACCCTTGTCCGGTATCGATATAGGTCATGTCCAACCGGGTGTTCTGCATGGGTACGTTGAGATCGAGTGCGCCCAGCAGATCCCGCCCCCACGCGCCGGTGGCGTTGATCACGACAGGCGCTGTCACAGCGCCCTGGTCTGTCAGCACGCCCGTGACTTTGCCGGACTCGGTCGTGATCGCCTTGGCTGCGAGTGGTGCCAGCAACTGTGCACCTGACCCTTGGGCCGCGATCAGCCAGCTCAGCACCATCCGGGTGACATCAATATAGCCGCCATTGGGTTCATAGCAGGCGCCAGTGAGGCCGTTTACGGTGATGCCGGGTTCTATCTGCTGTATCTCATCCGGGCTGACAAAACGGGTATCGACACCGAGACTCTGTCCAAGCTCGATATTGCGTTTTAAGGCATCGATCTGATTGGATGCCACAAACAGCATGTATCCCATCCTGATGTAACCCGGATCACCGACCCCGACCCTTTGCTGCCAGTTGTCCAGCGTGTCAAAACCCCGAATGGACAACTCGACCATCAGCTCGTTGGAGTAATGCTGACGAATCTGCCCAAAGGTCCGACCGGACATGCCCCCGACAGGGGGTCTCGCATCGATAATGACAATCTTCCTGTCGGACTGTCGGCTCAACTGGAAGGCGATGCTGGCACCCATGATGCCGGCGCCGAGGATGATGACGTCAGCCCGTGCGAGAGTGGATGCCGTCTTGCTCATCACCATAGCGTATCCCCCATGACCTGCTTAGGCAATAGGGTGATTGCGCTTTGGTGCGGATGTTCTGGTGTCGCCAAGGGGATTCACCCTCCGGTAGTTGCAGATTCACAAGTTAGAAGACTGCAGGAAACTTGCATGAAAGCCTAGCGAAACCTAAGTATAACGAGCGCTACGACAGTATTGATATGATCATACTAGTACACAATTTTCCTGTTGTTTTCGATTGGGTACAATCGATTCATACTGCATTCATCGTGATACAGCTGCTGTTAAGCACGGCCCGCCTATGCTGATGAAATCAGTCACTGATCAACGGACGCGTGTCACCATTAGGACGTGCACTGCTTCGCCTTTGATCGGCAAAGCCGTACCATGGTGACACCGATGACCCAAGCAACCTCCTCATCAAATTCTTAGAAAAGGAAGACTCGAGTGCATAGGTTTAGGAGACGATGGGCCATGCTGGTCATCAGGCATAGAACCCTGGTCCTGGCACTGTCGCTTATCTTGTTGGGGCTGTCGGGATGGTCGATTGCGACCAAACCGATCTATTTCGACAATTCTAATGAGATGTATTTTCTGATGAATGACCCCAACCTGCTCGCGGTCAACAAGCTTACAGATCTGTTCGGCGATTCGGAGTACTTATCGATCGGGATTTCCGCACGGCCGACCGATCAGGATGTATTCGAACCGCAAACCATCCAGGTGATCCATGATTTGACTCAATTCCTGGAAGACCACCCGATCGTGACACAAGTACGAAGTTTGTCCAAGTATCAGTATACCCACGATGATGAAGGCCGATTAGCCACAAATTATCTGTTCGATGACCCAAATGCCCTGCCTGAAAATCCCGGTCTACTGCAAGATGCACGCAATATTATGCGTCTTGAGAAACTGGCCCTGGACACCTTGATAAGCCAGGATTTTCAAAATACCCGGATCATGGCAAGAACCGAGTATCGAAAAGCCGCCAATGATCATAAGGTCCAGGTAGTCACCGACGTTATCCATTTTATTGAGGCCGAGGGGTACAAGAATAAGGGCTATCAAATCCATTTATCGGGCGTACCGGTCATCAGTGAGCGCTTTGAGACCTTAACTAAGTCCGACAGTGCGTGGATCAACCCGACGATAGTTATCGTGATGACCCTGATCCTATTTCTGACCTTTCGATCCATTACTGGAACCCTGCTCCCCTGGGTTCTGATTGGCATTACGATATCGGGAGTGACTGCCATTCAAGCCCAGTTGGGGTGGCCATACACTGCGGTGAACACCGCCCTAGTGCCGACACTGATCATCATCGGCGTTGGCGCTGCTGTACATGTTCTGGTTGAGTTCTACCATTTTCGCAATCAGGGGCAAGACTCCAGACAGGCCGCTACCGAGACCATAACCAATTTGCTCCAGCCGGTTTTCTTTACCTCGCTAACTACCTCACTGGGTTTTTCTGCATTGGCCGTCACGGATCTATTACCCGTAAAACAATATGCGTATCTCGCCGCCTTAGGTCCAATGATCATATTTGTTGTTGCCATGACCACTTTGCCGGCAATCCTGAGTTTTGTTCCCTGGTTGACCAAAAAAACAAAAAATGCATTTGCAGGCGATTGGGTCAGTCGCATCACATCCTCGATTCCCGACTTCACTTTTGAATACCGCAGGGTAATTACAGCGTTTGGTTTCGCTGCACTGGTTTTCAGTATTGTGATGATGCCGTGGATTACAGTGGATTCCAACTTTATCAATTACTTCAAAGAAAAAAGTTGGGTCACTCAAGACCTACGTTATTTTGACCAGCACTTCAATGGCATAGCCGGCCTGGAGATCATCGTAGATTCTGGGACCACCGGAGGCATTAAGGAGCCACGGTTTCTTCATCGAGCGGATACGCTGCAAAATTATCTGAAAAGTCTGGAACAAACCGGTGAGGTAGCTTCTTTGCTGGATTTTCTCAAACAAATCCGCCAAGCCGTCTCAAACGATGACCCGAAGCATTTCATACTTCCAGATTCCGTTGAGATGACTGCACAATTATTGTTGCTGTATGAAAACTCCGGCCCAGATGAGGATTTGTCTGATCTGAAAGACTTTGATGAACGATACATCCGGATCACAATTCCAACTATCAACATGGACGCTAGCAAGATGACTGCTTTGCTGGCGACCATTAACGACACGATAGATAAGGACTTTCCCGATCTGGCTGTCGATATTACGGGACCCATCGTGATGCTGAATTCCCAGGATCGATACATCAATGAGGGGTTATTTCGCTCCTTCACTATCGCTCTGGGGGTCATCGGCCTGAGCTTCTTTTTCCTGTTCCGATCAGTGAAGTACGGATTTATCGCACTAGTCCCAAGCGTTGTGCCAATTCTTATCACTGGCGGCATAGTGTCGCTGCTTGGCATATCACTGGATCTGGGCACGATGGTGGTCGGCGCCATGACTATGGGTATCGCCGTCGATGACGCCATCCACGTAGTCAGTCGTTACTTGCTTGGTCGCTCGCAGCAACTATCAGTCAGAGATTCTATACGGCGTGCTATGACCGAATCTGGTCGAGCGGTCGTCTTCACTTCTGTAGTATTGGTAATCGGATTTAGCGTCATGCTGCTCGGCTCCTTTATTCCCTATATTCAAACTGGGCTGTTTTCCGCAACAATCATGGCGTTGGCCCTGCTTGGTGATCTCATCGTGCTCCCAGCTCTTTTGTACTTAGTGGATGGACGAAACGAAGCAACGGGGAACCGTTCTTCGTTGCAGCCAAGTTAACAATTTCAAATCCCGGGAAATCACCCAAATGTCGCATTTATCAGTTCTGGCAGGAATCTTCGGCTTCTTCACTTTATTAACCGCACCAATTGCCGCCAAGGCCGAAAGTTTCACAGCCTATGAAATCATGCAGCGCGTTGATGCTCGGGATACCGGTAAAACGGCTGTTAGCCATAACACGCTGATCCTGATCGACAAGCGGGACAGGCAAAGAGTCAGAACTCTTAAATTCTTCTCAAAAGACTATGGTGAGGTCGAAAAACGCATCTCTTTCTTTCTTAAACCTGCGGATGTGCGGGACACGGCGTATCTTTCGCATGAATGGGAGGACGAATCCCGTGAAATTGACTCCTGGCTGTACCTGCCTGCCCTACAGAAAGTAAATCGCATCGCTGCAGCTGACCGTTCTAGCGCCTTCATGGGCAGCGACTTCACCTACTCGGACATCGACGGCCCTAAGATCGATGATTTTGAATACACCCTGATTAATGATAGCGACCCAGTTGATGGTGTTGACTGCTGGGTATTGGAGTCAACACCAAAAACCGAAGCAGTTGTCCGAAAAACCGGCTACACGCACTCAAGATTCTGGGTGCGCAAAGACAACTTCATGCAGGTCAAATCAATCATCAATGTCAAGAAAGGCAAACGGATCAAATTCTTCATGGCGCGGGATATTGAACTGGTTGACGGTATCTGGATAGCCAGAAAACTTCAAATGGTGACAACCCGCAACAACAAGCGGCAACACTCAAGCCTGTTCATAGTCGATGATGTTACGTTTAACCAAGAAATAGAGGATTCAATATTCGAGGTCCAGTTCATGCAGCGGGGCAGCTGACTTGTGCACAGCACTATATAGGCCTGTATGGCGAGCGGCACTTCTGCTGATACTGCATTCAACAGCAGTTCTTGCTGATGATTTTTTTGCTGATATTCCGACAGAGGACCAAAGCAGTGCAGTCACCGAGCGACAGCGTCTTTCCGTTACCGGGGAACTATCCCAGGACTTGTCCTATGGCCTTGCAGCACCTTTACCTCCCGCGTCCCACCGTGATCAAGCTGGCATCGACAGCCTGAGCCAGCGACTGCGACTACAACTGACGGCCAAGCCTAACGACTGGCTTTCAGCACGAATGAGCGCAACCACATCTGTTGAATGGGCCAGTTGGGATAACGGGGAACTTGACTTTTCGGATAACGAGACAGATCTGGAGTTGAAGGATGCCTACGCAGATGCCGCCTTGGGAAATAAAGTCTGGCTTCGCGCAGGTAATCAGATTATCGCATGGGGCGAAGCCAAGGGACTGGCAATAACCGATGTGATTAACCCGCGGGATTCTACGAAGCCTGGTCAAGCCGAGTTGGAAGATATCCGGGTACAGGTACCGGCGCTATATGCTTCTTTTCCGAGTGAAGATTTGTTTACCGAGCTTGCCTTTACCTGGGATGCAGGGGGCATTAAGTATGCAGCCAGAGGAGAGGCTTTCGACCCCTTCATTACTGTGCCAAAAACTAGCGCACAATTTGTTGATGTGCCCCCGGAGAAACACTGGGAATTGATCGGGCGGGTAAGCGTCAATTTCAATGGCGGGGATCTATCGATTGTCGCAGGCGACCTAAATTGGGATGGAATCAGTGCCGTTAAACTGATACCGGATTCTCCATCGCGGATCGAACTTGGCCAGGTAAGAGGCCAGGTATTAGGATTTTCCGGCAACCGAGCGCAGGGGAATTGGTTGATCAGATTTGATGTGGCTCAGCAGTGGAATAAACCGTTGTGGAGTGCTGATGTCACCCAAATACCCTGGGATACTCGCGATCAAACACTTTATGCAATCGCAGCCGAGTATTCGGGAATCAGTGATTGGCTTATCTCTTTCGAACTCGATGGGATTCAGACTCATCAACACACACCAGAGTTAGCAGTCGAAAAATGGCAGTCCGGCTATTTTGCGCGAGCGCACTGGGCAACGTTGAATGAACGTCTCCTAACACAGTTCGTGGTCAATGGCCTACCTGGGGATAATGGCAGGATCACCCGCCTGTCTTTGCAGTACCAGTGGTCTGATGCGCTGCACCTGAATACCGACTTGGTGCTATATGATGCCCGTGAAACTGAAGCGCTTCTCTATAATTACAGGAATCAGGATCTGATGAGACTGAGTGTTTCTTACTTTTTTTAACCCTTTGCCTGTCTCAGGGAATACTTACTACCGCAATTAGACGCTACCGCTTGGACGCTCCACTAGCACTAGGTACACGAGAGCGCTTAACACTAGAGCGCCCTGGCAACAACGCTATAGGTTCTCGAAGGCGATCCCGACCGGTCAAAAGTTGTTTTGCCTTCTTTTGCTAAGGCACCGATAACCGGCAAGCCAGTCGCCACTGCCGTTTCCCATAGCGGAGAAGCAAGTTCATACATGGCCGAGGTAGCCCGCCATTTCTCTAATAATGCTGCAGTATGAAAAATAATCTGAGTGTGATCCGTTGGTGCATTTTTATACGCAAATACAAATCCGCCAATCTGGCCACTATCATCGACGAGAATATGAAATAAATCAGCTTCCATCAATGGCTGAAGATGGATAAAAGCTGTCAGGAATTCGTCCTGGGAAATCTGTGAAAATCCATAGTTCGAGGAAAATATTTCCATCGTCGGCTGGTACAGCCGTTGCAGTTCTTCCGATAATTGACTGACATCCCCTTGTCGGATCGTCGATCCTGGCAGTGGTGATTGACTGGCGCTTTTTTTGAAGTACTCAGCGCTGCTCTTCACAAAATCGGGGGACAGATCCCAACTGCTCCAGGTTGCCACCACCTCATACCCCGCTTTTTCCAACAGCTTTCCATAATATTCCGGATTTCGAGGTTCTCCAGGAAAAGGGGTGGTATCAAAACCGCTCATCTGTACACGGTAGCCTGTAAAAATATTGAGATTGACCGGGCCGTGAACGTGCGTTACCCCTTTTCCCTTCAGCCATTCCTCTGCAGCCCGCAACAGGGCCTCGGCGCTGGCTGTATCCCCTACAAAGGCGAAGTACCCCACATGCCCAACTAGCTGGCCATCAGGCTGGCGCAGGTTCTGATCCAAACTGGCAAAAACGCGGGCGGAAAGTTCTCCCTCTTTCTCGCAGACAAAGCCGCAGCCTTCGGCGTGCTGGAAAAACGGATTGTCCGGGGAGAGTTGGGCCCGTTCAAGATCAAGAGGAATCGAATTTCGGTCTAGCCCCAATACCTCGGGCACCTGGTGAAATACGTCGAATTCTTCAGTACCTAAATTAAGCTGTTGGATTTGCACTTTTGATCTCCTGCTCGAAAGCCAAAATGATACCGGTATCACCATCCAAGACAATATGCTCCTGCGGGCCAAGCCGGGCGACCGCATTTTTTACGCCGACCACGGTCGGTATCCCCAACTCACGCCCGATAATTGCGGTGTGGCTGAGCAAACTGCCTTTCTCTGAGACCAGCCCAGCGCACTGCGCCATAATGAAAACCCACGCCGGGTCAGTGTTTTTCGTTACCAGAATGGATTCACTCAGGTCATCTATCTCAAGCGCCTCCCGGGGATCACTGATCGCCAGGGGAATTCCGTCGACACGGCCCGCCGATGCCCCCAAGCCAGTGCCCAGCACGCCATCTTCGATCTCATAGTTTTGTTGGTCGGTTACGTCAGTTCTCAAAAACCAAGCATCTTTTCCATCAGCGTCGACTGCCTGGCAGAAAAACTCAGGAAATACCTTGGGCCCTGCCGCCCACTGGGCGTTATCTTTTGCCTGCTTGGCCAACTCCTGTGCACTGGTCTTTCCATCAGAAAACTCGAGTAACTGTTCAAGAGTAAGTCCAAAGAATTCTTGCGCATCGACTTCACAAAAAAATCCAGGATAATCAACCTTGAGCCTGCGCAGCATCGCAAGCAGTGCAGTGCGCACCAACCCAAAATACGCCCCACGGATGAACCGGGTCTCTTCTCTGGTCGCGATGGTTCTTTGGGCGAAACCTGTAAGCATCTTAAGCCACCAGCCAGAAAAACCAGGCAGCTGCACCGCTGCATCGGATTTGTCTTCAGATCTATCGGACCGCGCCAATGTCTTGGGTGCCTTAAGTTTCCAAGACAATAAGCGAAAAAACTCCAGTGGCGACTGGCTGAATGTAAGCGACTCGAGCTTCAATTCCTCGAAACACCGGTGACCGTAAACTTCAAGGTATCGGTCAACAAGGTTCTTCTCGTTTTCAAACCCCGCCTGCACCAGGGCTGTATATATTCCCGAATAAGGATGCTCACTAGTACTGTCCACCTCATCCATCGCACCACGGAAAGCCTCGAGAAACCTCTTAGGGTCTGCAATAGCGTCACACAGGCTCTCTAATTCCGTTAGCGGCTTGCGGGATTCAATGCCTTCTTGGGTAACAATCAACTTTGGCAGGACTGTTTCTGGATAACCGTGTTTACCCAGCAGATCTACGATTTTTCGCGTAGACAACATGATCAGCAGGTCATTCAACGAAGTTAGAGCAAAATCGTCCGCCTCCTCAATTTCGCAATCCAACGCTTTGGGGATTTTCTTTGGGTCCTTTTCGGCGCGAAAATATTCCAAAGACTCTGCCAGGTGCTTAGTTTTTCGTTTGGCAAATTGGTGGAATATTGTCTTGTGACGAAAGGTAAGATTAAGGATCGCTGCGTAATAACTCAGGCGTTCACCTTTACTGTGCTCATCAACATCATCGATGATCACATCCAGATTGCGCGTTCCACCGATCATCCGATGCCAGTTATCGACTGTGGCCTTTCCGCCCGGTACCGAAAGCAGCATGCGATAATAACTTTGAAGGTTGTAATAAACATGCCCTCCTGCGTCGGCGATCAATGTCTGGTACACACTTTCGTTCCTTT
>Ga0315336_1004807_pt1 | contig 15476 bp, 12 predicted proteins | sample ASW5metaG_FD_204512 | JGI IMG/M metagenome (GOLD analysis project Ga0315336, IMG submission 204512) | Ammonia-oxidizing marine archaeal communities from Monterey Bay, California, United States - ASW #5 | ecosystem: Environmental > Aquatic > Marine > Intertidal zone | place: USA: California...
GACCGGATCGCGGCCGGTCCGGGCGTCATCGCCGCCCGCCGCTCGATGCGCGCAATGGTGTTGAGTCACCGGCTCCGCACCGAGCATCTCAGGCTCGCCAGCTGTGCGATTGCCGTTCGCAACGGCCTCACGGGTGCCGAGTTCCGCGACGAGTACGTCGCGACCCAGACTCCCGTGATCCTGCTCGACTACACCGCTGAGTGGCCCGCCCTTCTGTGGACCTGGAAATCGCTGAAAGCACGTCTGGGAACGATCAAGGTGCCGGTGTGCGACGGCAGGAACGCCGGCGAGCGTCCAGCCATCACCTGGCAGGATCACACTGCCGAACTCCCATTCGCGGAGCTCGTCGATCGGATCCTCGACCCTCGGACCGGCGATGATCTGTACATGACGGCCAACAATGCTGCGCTCGGCGGGGTGCTTCATTCGCTCCTCGAGGACTGCCGGCCGACGGGGGAGATGCTCATTGGCGACCGCTTGGCGAAGGCCGCGGACGTGTGGCTCGGCGGCGCCGGCACACACACGCCGCCTCATCACGACGTCTCCGACATCCTGTTCTGCCAGATCCTGGGGCGAAAGACGATCCTTATGGCGCCGCCCGAAGAGGTCGAGATCGCCGACGGCGGAGAGGGTTTCTGGGGAGATCCCGAGGCGTTTGCCGACCTCGCACGCCGGACGGTCACGGTTGAGGCAGGTCAGACGCTGTTCATCCCCGCGGGATGGTGGCACGAGGTCCGATCTCTGGAGCCCAGCCTGACACTGACCTTCGCGGGAATGCGTCATGCCAACGACTACCGGTGGTTCAAGCCCACGCCGAAGGGCGTAAAGCCCTACGCCACTTCAGGACTCCTTGATGGCGTAGACGAACCAGGAGATGGGGATCCGGATCTTGCCCATCACGAGCCGATCAGATCCTGAAAAGTTCACTTCGACCCCGAAAATCTGCCAGCCCAGGCCCAGGTGCCAGCGCCAGTTGGCGGAGAGATCCAGACCGCCGCCTCCAATGAGTTGGATGGCGCTCACCATCTCCATGGCCTCCAGCTCGAGCCCGATCGCGGTGGGTTGGGGCAAGGGCCACAGGTGCTCTGCGGTCACGCCGAGGGTCAAATACGTCGGCTCGGCCACTCGCATGATCCCGACCCGGCCCCGTCCGAACCAGATCCAGTCGTCGGCCCATGGGTTGCCGCCGCCGAGGTCGACGTTGAGGTCGGCGCGCCAGCCTCGCTCGAGCCAGCCGTTGGGGCCGGCGGCGTCCATCATCGCCATCGCGGCGGCGCGGTTCTTGGCCGTGCGCTCTGCGGCTCTGGCTTCGGCTTCAGCGTCCGTTTCGCCGCTTTCTTCGGGTGCATCCTCTTCAGGCACGTCTTCGCTGTCATCGGCGTGAGCACCGACGAGCAGCGCTCCCGCGAGGAGCAACACCTACTTTCCCGCTTCGGACACGGCGATGTAGGTCCGGTAGTCCAGGGTCTCGTCCAGGGGTGGGGATTTCTGTGCGGCGACCCTCTCGCGCAGGCAAGCTTCGGCGGCGGCGTTCAGCCGCGTTCCGGGCAGCAATTGGCGCATCTCCACCACTCCAGACTTCGTTGCCTTCATCTCCACGCCGATTGCAGCACTGGCCTTCATATTCTCGATGGCGGGCGGACAATCGCGAACAGCGAGGTACATCACATTGGCGAGCTGTTGCCCCACGGCATCGAACGGAGGCTCGCCGCGGGCGTCCAGTGTCACCACTGTCGCTGGCATGGCTTTGTGTGCCGGTACTTCGAACTGAACACTGCTCCGTTTTGCGGACGGAGCAGTGTTACAGCCCGCCAGAAGCAGGCCCAGTGTGGCTAACCACACGAGGGATATCTACGGGGACTCGTTGGACGCACAGCCGGACAGGCCGCTGTCGGTCACCTGGCACACGTACACCTTGTTGAACAGGCCGAACAGGAATCCGTTCGATTTGGCTATGACGACAGTGTCGCCGTCAACTGCGGCCACGCCGCCGTAGCTGCATCCGCCAAAGATTGCGGTCAATACTACCGCCATTCCAAGAAGTCTGATCTTGCTCATTTGAAGCTCCATCTTGTGAGTACAGTCGAGTTTATCCCACACGTTGCCCAGCCCTGCAATCGGGTGTATGCAAATCGTCACTTTCGTTGCTCAAACGCTTCGACGAACTTGTTTTTTCGGGCGGCAGCCATTCCGCCTGCCACCGGCAATCCCAGGGCTGGAAGAATCCAGATGGAGTTGATGGCGATGTAGTTGAAAACCAACCGGGTGTCTCGCCAGTGGTTGAATGCGTTGCTCGTGGTCTTGAACCCGCACGGGCCGAGCAGACGCGCAAACTCGGCCTTCCTGATTTTGCCGACCAGCCCGTAGGTCTCACCGTTGACAGTGACCGTCCCGACGTGGGCTTCGACTTCGAGCGGGGTGCCCTCGGGCCAGGGACAGGTGTCTTTGGCCGAGGCCGTGCCCAGAAGAACCAGGAACGCAAACCACATGGTGTCCTCCCCGGAGAGCCTACTCGTCGCGCACGTCGAACTCGACCTCGTCGTCGTCGTCTTCGAAAGTGGGCGTGTCATCGGGCTTGGGTTCGGGGGCTATCGTCGTCGGTAACTTCGCCTGGCGGACCTCGTAGGGTTGGCCCGACCACGGCTCGCGGTGTCCCTTCACTCGGAGGTCGGGGATGTCGAGGACGTCGGCGTAGTTGTGCACGATGTGAAACTCGACGCGGCGATTCCGGGCCATCTGGACATCGTTCTCCGCGTCGCTCAGGCCTTCGTCCGGGACCACCAGGGGCTCGACCTCTCCCATGGCTCGGAAAGAGATGCGGTTGGGATGCACGCCGATGCCCAGCAGCTCGCGGAAGACCACCTCGGCGCGGCCGAGCGAGAGGTCGTAGTTCTCGTCGAAATCGCCGTCTTCGGAGGCGTGACCCTCGATCACGAGGTGGCCGATGCTGCCATTGTCGTTGAGGATCATGCCAATGGCGACCATTGTGTCGTGAGATTCTGGGAGGAGATCGGTCGTCCCGCCCTCGAACTGCAGCATTTCGCGGATGACGATGCGGTTCAGGTCCTCGGTGATGCGCGCCAGCTCTCCATCGTCCCACTCCTCTTCGGGCTCGGGCTCGTCGATCAACGCCTCGATGGGGGGAGGTGGCGGCAGGGGAGGGGGCTCCTCACGCACGATGGGCTCGGGCTCGACCACCTCTTCGGGTGGGAGGCGCTGCACCGTGACCATCGACAGGAACCGGTAATCCGTTGTGCCTACGCCCTCGGTGAAACCCTGTCCGAGACCGAGATCGATCGACACGTCGTCGACGGGTTTCACCTGGATTCCGAAGAGCCCTTCGACCGCGTTCTCGGCACCCTTGTTGAGGAAGTTCTGGAATCCGGCTCGGGTCAGCGCCTGCATATTGAGGGAGGTGCGGGTCACCTCGGGCAGCGTGAACCGCAGGCCATTGCCCCATTGGAGCTCGGATCCGGCGGTGAAACCGCGTCCACTGTCGAGGGCCGTGCGGCCGACCAGACCGAGATCGGTGGCCAGGGTGACCGGCCCCACGTCGAGGCTCGCCAGCAAGCCGACAGTGCCGCGGATGCCCTGATCGCCGAGGAAGACATCCTTTCGACCGGTCGGGAGCCTGACGCCACCGCGCCCGCCCGCGTGAACTCGGACGGTGTCGTCTCCGACATCCAGCGGGCTGTATCGCAGGCCCACCCCGATATCTCCCAGTCCAAAGCCGTCGCCGACGATGTCGCCAACCGGATCTCCGCCCCAGTCACTGGCCAGCGGCACAGTCAGACTCAGGGTCGTCTTTTCTGTCACATCCATCGACGCCCCGAGGTCGAAGTGGGCGCGGTTCTTCACGGGGGCGCCGAGGACCGCTCCGTCGAGATCGTAGAGAAGCACCGGGATTCGCTCGTACTGCATGAGCAGGCCGGCGCGGAAGGCCATGCGCTCCTCCGTCTCGGCGACGTCGACTCCGGTGAAGGACCCGGCCCCGAATGAGGGGCGCACGAACTCGATGTCGGTGGAGACACCTTGGGCGAGGGCGGGTGCGCTCGTAATGAGCAGGGCACAGAGGGCGATGATTTGGGGTGTCCGGGTGATCACGGGGGCCAGCGTACTGCAATCCGCCATCCTCTTCACCTTCAGTCCGATGCAAACAGCGGCTAGGATGCGATCGGGGGTTGGGGATGCTGCCGAAACAGACGCACTGCCACGCGGCCGGCAGCTGTGCTCGTTTTGCGCCAGAGGGTTCGATGTCCGCCAGGTTTCCTGGAATTCGATACCTCTGCCCTGAGCATTTGGAGATCTTCGAGGCCTATGGCGTCGCCAACTACTTGACCGGCCGGCAGGATCGCGGCCTGGTCTGCCTGTGCCAACGACGCCTCATCGTCGCAGAAGACTGGGCGTCCCAGAGCGACTACCTGATGGAGATCGCCCGCGATGTGGGGCAATTCGTGTGCGACGAGCTCGATCGCAAGGTCGTACACTGGACCACGGATTGTTGCCGTTATCCGCTGTTTACCCTGTCGCGACCCGATGGGTCCTACGTCATCGTCAACATGCGCAAGGCGCAGGAGACTCTGTTCGCCATCGCATTTGGTGACGCTCCCACCACCAGCACCGACCCGGGCATCGACGTCGCCCTGCCGGGCGGGTGGACACCGCTGCACTCCATCGCCTTGATCCTCTACGGGGCGTCGGCGATCGACGGGCATGTGGCCGATGTCGAAGTGCAGGAGATCCTCACGAAACTCGTCGAATATCCGGCACTGGACGGTCAGAAGGCCAAAGCGGTCCTGGCGGTCGCCTACGAATACGCGCAGAGATTCATTTCCGCCCGTGGTCTCAGTGGACTCATGCAAGGCCTCTCGGTGCATGGGGCGATCCTCGCCCGGGGCTACCCCGAGGAGACCCTGCGCGCGATCTTGTCGGACGTCGCGCATGTGATCGGCGCAGATGGTGTGGTCGACCCTTCCGAACACGAGTACTTCCTCGCGCTCACTCATCAGTTCGGGTTGGGCTGACCGGTCCAATTCTCGAGGTCGCACGGCTGCTCGTGGTCCTCGAGGAGATCCAATCCGGCCCGGACGGCCTCGTTCATCGCCGCGAACCATCGTCTCTGCGTCGGAAAGAGGTTCTCGGTGATGCCGCTCGCCTCGAGTACGTGCATGGCCGGCTCGCGCATACCGACCAGGATCAGGTGACGGCCCTGGTTGCGGAGCCGATCCGAGGTCGCCTTGAGGACCTCGGCGGCGGTGATGTCCAGGCCTTGAGTGCGCTTGATGCGCAGGATGAGGACTCGCAGCTCAGGATCGGCGGTAACCTCGGCCAACGCCGACTCGAGCTCGGAGGCGGCGGCGAAGAAGAGCTGGCCTTCGATGTGCAGGATTCGGATGTGCTCGCAGCCGCGGCCTCCCACCTCGTCGACCCCGAACTCCCGTAGGTTCCCTCGTGGACCGATGCGCAGGTCGCTAATGACCAGCTGCCGGGACCGCCGGAGGAAGATCACCAGGCTGATGAAGACCCCGAGGTAGATCGCCTTGTCCAACGGCAATACCCAGGTTCCGACGAGGGTCGCTGCGAAGGCCGCCGCGTCGCCGGTTCCGGACTGCAAGACCTTCCGAATGCGCTCGCGGTCGATGAGATCCCAGGCGACGACCATCAGCAGTCCGGCGAGGGCGGCGACCGGGGTGTAGTTCAGTGCCGGTCCTAGCAGGAGGAGCACGACGAGGATCATGGCGCCAGCAAACACGCCTGCCCAGCGGGTCTTTGCTCCGATCTGGTAGTTCAGGGCCGAGCGGGACAGGCTTCCGCTGATGGGGTAGCCGCCGGTGAAAGCGGCGGTCAAGTTGGCGAGTCCCTGGCCGCGGAACTCCGCATCCAGATTCAGCCGCTGCCCGGATCGCGCCGATATCGCTCGCGCTACCGAGGAGCTCTCGACCAGCGACAGGACGGTCGCGGCGACGGCAACCGGGAGCAGTGCGGTCACTTGCGCGACGGAGATGTCGGGCACGGTCAGGGGCGGCAGGCCGTAGGGAATCGCCGCCAGGTCGCCGATGCGCTGGACACCTAGGGACGCGAAGTCCGCCGCCCAGCTCGCGAGAGTCGCGGCTGCGAGCAGGAGCGCGGCAGCTGGGAATGACGGCTTGAAATAGCGAATGCCGACGATTCCCGCAGCTACGGCGGTGGCGGTGGCGATGGCGATGGGAGAGACGACGACGTTGTCGATCTGCCCGACGGCGATGAGCACGCCCGCGCCGGTGATGTAGCCGACAACCACCGGCGTGGAGATGTAGTCGACCAGCACTCCGAGCCTGAACAGCCCGGCGCCGAGTTGGATGGCACCCACCAGCAGCGCCAGGGTCAGCGCAGTGCTCGTCGGGTCCATTCCCGAGCTGATGACGGCGGTGCCGACCAGGAGCGACAGGGCGTTGGTGGGTCCGGCAACGACGTGTTTCGAACTTCGGAGCAGGGACCCGACAATGGCGGGCAGACAGGCGGCGTACAGGCCCATCGCCGGCGGGAGACCTGCAATCAGCGCATAAGCGATACCCTGCGGAGCCGCCAGGAAGGTGACGGCGAGGGCGGCGGTCAGATCCCGCCGGAGATCCGGGGCTTCCAGGGTCACCGGGCCGCGCTCAATCGGGCGACCGTGAATCGCGCTTTCGTCGCGAGTCCCGCCTGGCTCGGTCGCCCACAGCCAGAGCAGTTCGCGCAGTGAACGGGCATCACCGCCGGCGGACCCCCGTAGCGCTCCAGGCCCATCCTTCGGAGTGCACTGGCCTCTTCTCGGGGAAGTTCCTGCACATTTCCGAGTTGTCTCGCTGCGAGCAGGATCCTGGCGGTGTGTTCCATCGTCTCGAGATTGCAGAAAGCAGTGAGCAGGTCCTTGCCCACGCAGACGGCGCCATGCCGGTCCATCATCACCGCGTCGTGCTCGACCATGGCCTCGCCGACCTGCTCGGCCAGGGTCTCAGTACCGGTCCGCTCGTATTTCAGGGTCGGGATCGATCCGAGGGTCAGCACGACCTCCGGGAGCACACACTGGGCCATGGACACGCCGGCGACGGTGTGGGCGATGCATGTGGGTGGGTGGGCGTGCACGATGGCTTCGACGTCGGGTCGGCGCCGATAGCACGCGAGGTGCAGGGCCATCTCCGAGGTCGGATTTCCGATACCGCGGACCTTGCTTCCGTTGATGTCGATGACGACCAGCTCGTCATCGGTGAGCAGGCCCTTGTGGCAACCGGCCTGGGTACAGAGGATCAGCTGATCGGTGAGACGCACCGACAAGTTGCCGTCCATGGCGACCAGAAGGCCCCGCTGGTGGCACAGGTGGGCGAACTTCAAGAGCTGCTGACGCAGTTTGCGCTCGTGGGGTCTACGCACGCCGCATACTATTCCGCGGATGAACGCCTGGGTCGCTATCGTCGCAATCGTTGCCGTTGCCGCGGACATGCCCGATCTGCAGTCCATGATGGACGAGGCCATGGGGCACTACCAAGCGGGGCGTCTGGCGGAGACGCGGGCCGTGGCGTTGGAGTTGCTCGAGTTGTTTGCGGTGGAGCACCCCGACGATCCGCCACCTCTGGGCCCGATCGAACTCCTGGCCAGCGTCGCGTACCAACAGGGCGACTTCGCGGCGGCTGCCTCCCGCTACACGACGGTCCTTGCCGCTCGCGAGGCCCACCATGGCCCGGGCCACATCGAGGTGGGCAACACTCTGTCCAATCTCGGCGCGATCTACATTGGCGCGGGCGAATACGGAAAGGCGCGCGCGGTGCTCAAACGGGCGCTCGCCATCGCCGAGGGTGGGGAGGACCCGCTGAAACTGGCTGCCGTTCTCCACAACCTCGGAGATGTATATGTCTCCCAGTTCGACATCGAGCTCGCCAGGGACACCTACCTGCGCGCCTTGCGGATTCGAGAGGAGCACCTCGGGCCGGACGATTTGAACACGGCCAACACGTTGACGAACTACGCGGGGACGCTGCGCCGGCTGGGGTTTCACATCGAGGCCCGGCTCGCCCTGGAGCGCGCCGTCACCGTTTTCGAGGGCGACCCGCAGAACAACGCCCGGAGCCTGGCTGCGGCTCTGAACAACCTCGGTCAGATTCTGCAGGGGCAAGGGGACTGGGAGGTCGCCCGCAGCCGATACGAGCGGGCGGTGGGCATCCTGCTGGACGCGTATGGTGCCGAGAGTTCTCGAACAGTTCTGGCCAGAGGAAACCTTGCCTTTGCGATGCACCACCTCGGGGAGACCGACGCTGCCCGCGAGATGTTCGAGGAGGCGATTGCCGTTGGGCGAGCGACGCTTGGTCGGCGTCACCGCAGTGTCGAGACCGTGGTGAACAACTACGCCGTGCTCCTCTTTGGCGAGGGCGAGTACGCGCTCGCGGAGTCCATGCACCGAGAGGACCTGGCGTCGGCGCGGAAGCGGGACCCCGGCGATCCGGGCATTGCCGCCGTCCTCGGAAACCTGTCCGAAGCCGTGGAAAAACGCGGTGATCGGGAGGAGGCCCGGGCGCTGCAACGCGAGGCGCTCGACATCCGTCTCCGCACGTATGGAGAGGTCCATCCGGAGTCGATCCTGACCCAGATGAAGCTGGCTGCGCTCATCGACGATGACCTCGAGACGCAGGCGTTATTGGGCCGGGCGACCGTGAACTCGGTCGCCTATATCGACGAGATTCTGCCGGCTCTGAGCGAGCGCGAGGCGTTGATCCAGGTCGCCGACCAGCGTGGTGTGCTCGATGTCTTCATGTACGCCGGCGCCGATGAACGCGTGGCCTACGAGGCGATGCTCGAGTGGAAAGGGGCAGTCAATCGGGCGCTGGCTGGACGACGCCGGGCCATCCGCAGCGACGAGGGAGAGCGCCTGCGACAACAACTCGCCACGGCCCGTCGAGATCTCGCGGCCGCGACCCTCGAAGGGAGCGGCGATGTCGCGCGGATCGGCGAGCTGCGAGAGCGCCTCGAGCGCGAGATCGCTACCGCCAGCCAGGATGCCCGCGCCCACCTCACACGGCGCGAGATCCAGCTGGAGGAGATCTGCGCCATGCTGCCGAAGAGCTCGGTACTCGTCGACTATCTCCACCTTCTTACCGGAGAGTCGGCGTATATTGCCTTTGTCTTGGACCGAAACCGGTGTCGGGTTCGCAGGGTCGATCTGGGGCCAGCGGCGCCGATCGAGGCCGCGGTGTCCGCGCATCACCAGAGTCTGGCTGCCGGAGATCAGACGGCGCGCGTCGACCGGCGGGGCGAGGTTGTGCGCGATCTGGTTTGGGCGCCGTTGGAGATCGGCGCTGGCGAGGTCTTCATCGTGCCGGACGGCGCCCTGGCATCCCTCGCCTTTTCCGCACTACCGGACGGGGACGCCTATCTGCTGGAGTCCACGCGAATTCGGTATCTCGAGCGGGCCTACGATCTACTTCGGTATCGAAATGAGCCCACATCCAACGGCAACGCCCTGCTGGTTGGAGATGTCGACTACGGAGCGGGAGATGGGCCGTCTTGCGCCGGGCGGTTCGATGGCCTGCCGGCAACAGAGGGAGAAATCGCTGCGATCAGCCAGATCTGGGCAAAGCGGCGGCGTTCGACAGCCGAGGTCTGGGCCGGCCGATCTCCGACCGAGGAACGCATCGTAGAGGTGCTCGAGGATCGAGAGCTGATCCACTTTGCGACCCACGGCTTCTTCGCCTCGTCCGAGTGCCGGTCACTGCTCGATGGCGGCGGCGTGGGCTTCGATCCAGCGGCGCTTTCGGGGTTGGTACTCGCGGGCGCAAACGACGGAGCCACCGGGGGCTACGACGGCATCCTCACGGCAGCAGAGGTGGTTTCCCAGAACCTCGATGGTACCAGACTCGTGGTGCTGTCGGCGTGTGAAACGGGGCTCGGGGACGTCCGCTCAGGGGAGGGCGTCCTCGGCCTTCGCCGTGCATTCTCTGTCGCGGGTGTGAGGGCGCTGGTGATGAGCCTGTGGTCCGTACCGGACGAGGCGACGGCGGCGCTGATGGGCGACTTCTACGGCGGGTTGCTGCACAAGAGGAAGCCCCTCGGGGTCGCCGATGCGCTCCGAGCGGCCCAGCTGGACGCGCTCGAGCGGAACCGCCGCGCCGGAGATGCCCGGCCGGCGGATTGGGCGGTGTTCGTGTCGACCGGGGACTGGCGTTAACGAGCGCCAACCGTGAACGGATTCCTATCCAGCCTTCTCTTCTTGCTTGGCGGCCTTGAAGCCCAGGCCGGTGATGGCGGCGACCATCTTGTCGAGGTCGACCTTCTCGGCATCGAAGGCGACGCGGGCCTCGCCAGCCTGATGTGAGACGGCGGCGGCGTTGACGCCCTCGAGGGCCTTCAGCGCGGCCGTGACCTTGTCGGAGCAGGCGCCACAGCTCATGCCGTCGACATCGAGAGCGATCTTGGTGCCATCGGCCTTTTCGACCTCAGCCATGGCCGTCTCGACCTCGGAGAGCGGCTTGGTTTTGCAGTTTTCCTTCTGGCAGTCACCGCCGCCACAGGCGAGGGCCGGAGCGGAAAGAGTCAGAGCGGTTGCGGCGAACAGGATGCGAAACATGTGGATACCTCCGTAGCGCCGCCGTTCTAACGCAGTGGTGGAATCATCAATGTCGAAGATTGTCACCGGATGACTGTGCGATGCTTGCGGAGAGGGTAGCATGCCATCTTGGGATGAGGAACCGCCTCCAGAAGACCTGACGCAGCTGCCGGGATCGGGAACCCAGGCGGACTACCTCGATCTTCCGGCGACCCCCATGCCGAGTCTCGACCGCGTCACGGCCCCTCCAGTGGCCGATCGCTACGACGTTCAGGGTGAGATGGCCCGCGGCGGTCTCGGACGCATCATGAGGGCCTGGGACCGGCTTCTCGATCGGCCAGTCGCCCTCAAGGAGCTCTTGAGACCCCACGCTCGGGGCGTCACCCGCTTTGGTCGCGAAGCCCGAATCACGGCGCGCCTGGAGCACCCCGGCATCATCCCGGTGCACGACACTGGCGAGTACGAGAGCGGGTTGCCGTGGTTTGCTATGAAGCTCATCTCCGGACAGTCGCTCGAGCAGGCCATCGACGCGCGAGAGACGCTGGTGGAGCGGTTGGGCTTGCTGCCCAATGTGATCGATGCCTGTGAGGCGATGGCGTACGCACACAGCTGTGGCGTCATCCATCGGGATCTGAAGCCGGACAATGTGCTCGTCGGGCCATTCGGCGAGACGGTCGTCATCGACTGGGGGCTGGCCAAGGATGTCGGGGAACAGGAACCCGAAGCCGACCTTCCGGAGTCCGGAAGCACGTCGTCGGGGAGCCTGACACGCGCCGGGGCCGTCATGGGGACGCCGTCGTACATGGCACCAGAACAAGCGGCGGGCCGGGAACTGGATGCCCGGGCCGACGTGTACGCGCTCGGGGCGATCCTCTACCGCCTGCTCGCCGGGACACCGCCCTACGCCGACGGGGACACCACCCGGATCGTCGAGAGGGTCCTGGTCGGTCCTCCGGTCGATGTCGATGATCTCGAGCCGGGCGTTCCCCGAGATCTGCTCGCCGTCGTGCGCAAGGCGATGGCCCGTGATGCCCTCGATCGATACCCCGACGCCGCGTCCCTCAGTGAGGAGCTGAATCGCTTTCAGACCGGCCAGATCGTCGGTGCGTACCACTACTCGGCCACCGAGATCGCCCTGCGATGGATCCGTCGGCATCGCCTCTCAGCGGGCCTCATCGCCAGCCTGTTGTCGGTCGCGACGGTGGCGTTCTTCGCCGTCGTTCAGCAGCGCGACGTCGCTCAGCAGCGGAGCATCGAGACCGAGGAGGCGCGATCCAACGAAGCCGAGATCAGGCTTCGAGAGACCGTGCGCGCCGACGAGACTGCGCTCCGGGAGGCACAGCTCGCGGTCGGCCGAGATCCGACCCGGGCCCTGGAGATCCTCGCGGGCATCAGCGAGGCGTATCCACACACGAACGCCATTCGGACTCTGGCGGCCGATGCCGTGGGCAGGGGGCTCCCCCGCCGGATCTCCGGTCACGAGGCGACGATCGGCATGATCCGGTACGCGCCGGATGGGACCTGGCTCGCGACCGGGGGCCACGACCACAAAGTGCAGGTGGTCGATGCGGCGACCCTGGAGACGCGCTGGGTCCTCGAAGAGGCGACCTCGGGCATCGTCGGCCTGGAGATCTCCTCCGACAACCGCCACCTGGTCACGTGCTCCGACCAGCTGCGACTCTACGATGGACTCACCGGGGAGCTGATGCACACGCTGGCCGGGCACACCGGCGGTCTCCAGGACGCCGATTTCTCGCCCGACGGGACGCTGGTCGCCTCGGCGGGCTTCGACGCGACGGTTCGCATCTGGGATGCGGGGACCGGCGCCCTGATTCGCCGCCTCGACGGACATCAGAAGCTCCTCATGGACGTGGCATGGGACAGCGCTGGCCAGCGCATCGCGTCCACGGGCAACGACGGCACCGTGAAGATCTGGGACGCCGCGACAGGCGACCTGGTCTTCGATCAGAAGAACCGCCAAGGGGTGCCCGGGTACGGCGTTGCCTGGTCTCCCGACGACGAGTGGATCGCCGCGTGGGGAGACGGCAACGAAGCGTACGTGTGGGATGTCGCATCTCAGGTTCCCCTGGTTGCACTACCGACCAAGGCCGATTGGATCTACACAGGTGCCTGGTCGCCTTTCGGGCGCCAGTTTGTCACAGGCGGAGCCGACGGGGAGCTCATCGTATGGCGACTCGAGGAGGGAGGGTTCTCCTCCCTGAACGCCCACGACGGAGCCGTGACCAGCATTTCGTTCGCTCCAAACGGATACGACATGTTGACGTCGAGTCTCGATGGAGACGTGAAGGTCTGGGACATCGATCGACTGACCGCCAGAACCCTGCATGGGCAAGCCTCACCCGTTCTCCAGGCTCACTTTTCGCCCGACGGAGAGAGCGTCGTCGCCGGAGGCATGGGCACAGATGCCTTCGTCTGGCGGCTCGAAGAAGGCGACCCGCAAGTGATCGCCGACATCGAAGGTGGGATTTACGGCCTGTCCTTTGCGCCGGACGGCAAGAAGATCGCTATTGCAGCGCAAATGCTGCATATCGCCGACCTCGATGCTGGCATTGTGCATCGGATCCGCGGCCACAAAGGCCCGGTTCTTTGCGTGGAGTTCGACCCCAAGGGCCGCTGGTTGGCCACCGGGGGTAGTGACGACACCATTCGCTTGTGGCCAAGCGAGGGCAAGCCCATCGTCGATGCCAGCCACTCGGGGTCCGTGTTCAAGTTGCTCTTTGCGCCCGACGGGAACACCCTCGCCAGCGCTGACCTCGATGGTGAGGTGCGCCTGATGAATCTGGAGACCCGAGAGTCGACCCAGCTGGCGCCACCGGGCTCACACGTGTTCGCCCTTGCTTATTCGGAGGACTCGAGTCGCGTCTCGGTCGGATCCCAGGATCAGTTGATCCACATCTACAACACGGCGGACCCGACGGCGGCGCCCGAGGAATATGCGGGACATACCTCCTATGTTGTCGCGACGGCCTATGTCGATGGGCAGCTGATTTCCGGCGGTGCGGACGGGAGTGTGCGCCGTTGGCGAGGGGGGCTGGGCGAGGAGCTGTCGGGGCACCTGCTCAACGTCGTGTCGCTGGAGGTGAGCGGCGACGGACGGCTGGCCGCCGGTGACAGCCTCGGTGCGATCCAGCTCTGGGACCCCACCTTGTCCGAGGCCACCGCGCTGGTGGGACATGCCCAATACGTCACCGCTATGGCGTGGTCCCATGATGGTCGAATGCTGGCTTCCACGAGCTGGGACCAGACCGCGCGTCTCTGGCCGGCACCCGCCGATGGGGGTCCGATCGTGTCCCGCGTCCTTCGAGGTCACAAGGGGGACGTAACGGACGTTGTTTTCTCTCCCGACGACCAGCGCATCGCCACCGCCGGTGAGGATGGACAGCTCCTGCTGTGGACCGACGACCTGCCCCACGACCGCGCGAAACTGCGCGCCTGGCTCGCCGCCCGCGCCCAGTAGAGAGGTCAGCTCAGATCATGCCCGCCCAGTGGTGCTCCACCGCATCGAACACCGCCGGAACCTGTTTGAGGAAGGCCGTCTGCAGCGCCTTGGCGCCGACGTTCTCGTTGAACGCGTTCAGGGCCGGGTCGCGGGGCAGGTATCCCTCGTAGAGCGAGCCGGTGGCGTCGATATACACCGTTCCATCGTCGGCGATTCGCGGGCAGGCGACGATCTCGATCCGGTCGATGCGCCGCTCGATGTTCGGGCTCGATGCGTCGAACTCGAGGTCGATGCGCACCCCTTGCAGGTCTCCGCAGGCAATCGGTTCGGTCCGCGCGGTCACCCTTGCGCGCTCGTCGATGGTTCGGCCGAATGCCGCTCCCTCCACAGGCATCTCCATGATCAGCGGACCCTCAGCGGACAGGAGCTGCTTCTCCAGGTCCAGCTTCACGCCCGGGATCCAGGGCACCACCGGTTCGTAGAGTTCGAAGATGGCGCCGAGTTCCTCCACAGCCTCGAGGGCTTGCGCCGGATCGAGGCCGTCCGGTACGAGGAGGGAGTCCTCGACGACGCGAATGGGCACAGCGGCGAGGGTGGTGGCGGGAGCCACTGTGAACAGAGCGAGGAGGAGGGCGGCGGGGCGGGCGATGGACATCGTGGCGTTCCGGGATGGACTATGCACCCTTCGACGCGCCGCGCCCTTGGTCATTCGATCGCGTTGACTTCCGCTGTGACGCGCAGTCTCCAAGCGGCCCAGAATGCGGTCGCGATGCCGAGGAATCCGCCGACGGCCATCACGGTGATCACCGCGGCACTCGCCGGGTCGTCACCGTCGCCGTCAATGAGGAAGTGCAGAGCCACCGCCAGACCATTGTTGCTCATGTGAGCCAGGATCGGCGGGAAGATCGAGCCCGATTGCAGCCGCAGCCAGCCGAGGAAGAAGGCGTGCAGCAAGATGCCGAGGACGTGTGCTGGGCTCATGTGAAAGGCCGCAAACATCAGCGATGTGAGCACGAGCACCACCCATGCGGGCAACCAATACTCGCCGAGATTCCAGAGGAAGCCGCGAAAGAGCAGCTCTTCCATGATCGGGACCGCCAGGGCGATGGTGAAGACCGCCAGCAGGATCTCGCCGCGAGAGCTCTGCCTTATGGCCTCCGACAGCATCTGCCCGGTGGTGTTGTCGAGCTCGACGAACCGCTGCAACACCTGCATGAAGGCGCTCGGGAGCCACATGAGGGTCAGGCCTCCGAACAGGCCAACGGCGAGCATGCCGGGCCCGGCGCGACGCAGCCCGAGTCCAGCGGCCAAGGTCTGGCGCCAGGTGTCCGAGACGCCAAGCCGTCGACGCCGCATGACCCCGGTGACGGTGATGAGCACGACGCTGACGGCGAACAGTCCGACGTTCTGCAACAGCACCGACAGGAACAACCATCGCGGGGGCAACAGCGCGGTCAGGAAGGC
>Ga0315336_1004808_pt1 | contig 15474 bp, 9 predicted proteins | sample ASW5metaG_FD_204512 | JGI IMG/M metagenome (GOLD analysis project Ga0315336, IMG submission 204512) | Ammonia-oxidizing marine archaeal communities from Monterey Bay, California, United States - ASW #5 | ecosystem: Environmental > Aquatic > Marine > Intertidal zone | place: USA: California...
GCTCGAGCCCCTGGCGCTGCTCTACCTGTTCGCCCAGAACGGAGAGGGAGGCCACGCTTGCCCGATGGCCTGCACGGCCGGCCTCATCCAGATCTTGCAGGCCGACGACGACGACCACACCGAGTGGCTGACCCGGTTGACCGACCCCGACTACGACACCCACTTTCACGGCGCCCAGTTCTTGACCGAAGTGCAGGGCGGATCCGACGTGGGAGCGAACGCCGTTAAAGCCGAAGAGACCTCCGATGGCTGGAGAATCACCGGCGAGAAATGGTTCTGTTCGGTGATCGACGCCGACCTCTTCCTGGTGACCGCCAGGGCCGATGACCGACTGGGAACCCGGGGTCTGGGCGCGTTCGCCGTTCCGCGAAACCTACCTGATGGGTCCACCAACCACTTCGCGATCCGGCGATTGAAGTTCAAGCTCGGAACGCGGTCTATGGCCTCGGCAGAAGTCGACTTTCAGGGAGCCCACGCCGTGCGGGTCGGAGATTTCCGACGGACGGTGGACGTCGTGCTCAACACATCGCGCCTCTACAACGCGATCTGCTCCTGCGGGACGATGCAGCGCGCCTGGCGCGAGGCCCAGGGCTACGCCGAAGTGCGGCGGGCATTTGGCCAGCCGATCCTGGCGTTCCCCTCGGTCGCTCGCATCGTTGCCCGCCTTCGAACCGAGGCCTACGCCGCGAGAGGCACGACCTTTTGGCTGGCACAGCTCAAGGACAGTGGAGAGGCGAGTCCATTGGCCTGGCGCATGCTGGTGAACCTCAACAAGTACTGGACGTCCAACGCGGGCACGACCGCCGTACGGGACGCCATCGAGGTTCTCGGTGGCAACGGCGCGATCGAAGAATTCTCGGTCCTCCCCAGGTTATTGCGGGACGCCATCGTGTGCGAAGCGTGGGAGGGTGGCCACAATCTGTTGTGCGCGCAGGTTCTGAAGGACTCCCATCGGGGCATGCATGAACACCTGTTTGCGCTGGTGCGATCGATCGGCGCCTCAGGGCCCCGGCTGGACGCCGTCGAAGCCCGCTGGGCCAGCCTCCTGGAGCTACCCGCCGCCCAGGCCTCCGCCCACATGCGCGACGTGGTGGACGAACTGCGTCCCGTGGTCCAGGCGGCCGCGCTGACCGCCGAAGCCGCGAGCGAACGGGACCCGTTGATTCCAGTGGTCGCAGAACACTTGCTGGCCATTACCGAGCGGGGCTGGGATCCGCTCGAGGACGCCGGATTGATGGACCGGGTAGGTCAGCTCACTCGTCGACGAGTATCGACTCCAGATCTTCGGCCGACAACACGTCGTTGAGCTTGAAGAGCACCGTCTTCTCCTCCTCGTCGTCCTCCTCCCAGTCCGACCTGTTCTCGTACCAGGCCCGTCGATCGGTAGGCGGCTCTTCGGGCTCCAGCCGCGATCGACGCTTCGGTTTGCTGCGCAGTCCTTCGAGCTCGGTGGTCTCGATGACCACGACGGGCTCCGGAACAACGTCCGTCGCACTCGGCGCGGGTTCCGGCGTCGGCGGCTGATCCTCGTCCGGTTTGGGGTGCATATGCTCCCCATAGACTTCCCAAGCCGCAAGCAGGCCTGGACCGGCGACCATGCCCCCCAAAACCAACATGAGTCCGCTCATCGTCACCCCACATGACTTCGCAGGTACCAGTTAAAAATCAGTAATCAAGAAACTAGTGTTGGCTCGCCCGACCGCGAGTCGCCTCCTGTGCGATACACCCACTCCTTGACCTCCGGGTCCGCTGCGGGACGCGGGGTCTCTGTGGTGTCGCGAGGCGCGGATCCGCTTTCCTCTACCTTCTTTGCCGCGTCCGCAGCCTTTGGGTCGACACGTCCGTTCATCCTTCCAACACCCTATGAGAATTATCGAAGGTGCCGATTTTCAGATCAAGGGGAATTCTTCAAATAATGAAATCTCCCGCCACAGACAGTTCACTCGATTGCCACGTGCCGGTTGACAACCGCTCCCTGCTCGTCGGTGACGACATCCTGCGGTGTGCAAGCTACCAGGCCGCATACCGGGAACGGGAACATCAGGAAATCCTCCATGGCCTCCACACAGTTGAATTCACCGTCACACTCGGGGGTGTCTGAGAGCGCATCCCAAGTATCGAAGGTCACTTCCACCGGGTGAAAAAGCCCGAGATAATGACCTGTCTCATGGGCAAGGGTCTCGCCGAGGACCCGGACGTCCACAGCGTCGAATTCTCCGTCGGTTCCCGCGGACTGAGAGGCACTTACCAATATGCCGGATCGGCGCGTAGCCACCAACGGGCCCGGAATGTCCCCAGCGATGCCGAAGACGTCGTCGAGGGCGTTGATGTCTGGCGCTATGACCACGCTGACCTCGCGAAATCCGGTCATTTCGGCAATCTCGACGAATGCGTCGTCTGTGCCGAATGCCGGTGGATCCAGGTCGCCGTCCTCGTAGGTTGCCGTCGTGAAGGCCAGATCGACACCGATCTCGGCGTAGAGCTCGATCCAGTGGTCGAGTGCCGACTCCACGGCGGCGACGACTCCCTCGTCCTCGTCGGTACCACCCGCATAGACGATGGCGACATTCAGGACCCCGGACGTGAGGTCGTCGTCGGCCTTGAGCGCAACTGAGAGCCTGATCGGACTGGCGACGAACTCCCTGCCCTCGACGACATTGAAAGCGATTTTGTACTTTCCCTCGGCCAGAGCGGGGTCGGAATCCAGCACCGGCCAGTTCAGATTGACGGTCTCGGCGATGTAGCCGGCGTTGGTCTTGGAGTGGTCTCCGAGGGTCTCCTCCTCCCAGTCGAAGAGGTTTTCTCCACCCGGAGCGTCCAGATACTGAAAGTGTGTGTGGTAGGGACTCTCGACCTCGACGGTCGCGAGAAATGACGTCTCTCCTTCATTTACAGGCAATTTGAACTTTGCCTGGCCGTTGCCCTTGGACTTCAGATCGGCGGTCACCACGCGCAGTCCGTCGATGGTCGTCTCTTCGAACTTCGGGCCACACCCGACAATCAGCAGCCCGCACGCAATCGACGCGACCGATATCCAACGCATGCCGGAACTTACCCCATCGAGTTGGTTATCTGCGGCCATGCTCCAGCCTCTGGACATCGCCATCATTTTCGGATGGCTGGGACTCACCTTTGTCGCTGGCCTTTGGTTCAGCGCCAAGGCATCGGCGTCCACCGACGACTTCTTCGTGACCGACCGGTCGCTGCCCTGGTGGGTGATCGGCACGTCGATGGTGGCGACGACATTCGCGGCCGACACGCCGCTGGCGGTCAGTGGGTACGTGGCGGCAGCGGGCATCTCCGACAACTGGAAGTGGTGGTTCAGCGCCGTCGGGGCGCTGTGTACCGTGTTCCTGTTCGCGCGTCTGTGGCGTCGGTCCGAGGTCGTCACCGAGGCCGAGCTCGTCGAGTTTCGCTACGGCGGTCAGGCGTCGAGAGCGCTCCGCGGCGTAAAGGCCATCTGGTTCGGCGTCTTCATGAATATGCTGGTCGTGGCCTGGGTGATGCGGGCGATGCGCAAGGTGGTCGAGGTGGTGCTCGGCATCGGGCCCGATTCGATGACCCTCGGCGTTCCCACTGGAATTCTCGTGGTCTTGGTCCTGTTCGTGCTAGCCGTTGCCTACACTGGATCTGCGGGACTGTATGGGGTCATTGCCACAGACATCGTGCAGTTCGCGCTCGCGATGACCGGCAGCATCCTCCTGGCGATCCTCAGCTGGCGAGCGGCAGGCGGCCTGGAGGGCATCACCACCGCATTCGCCGTACACGGATTCGATTGGGGACAGACCACGGCCCTGGTGCCATTGGACGACCCCGATCCCGACGGCGCGACGATGAAGTTCGTGCTCCTGATGGGCGTCATGTGGTGGGCGGCCCGGAACGTCGACGGGGGCTCCTACCTGGCCCAGCGCCTGTTCTCCGCCAAGGACGAGAACCACGCGATGTGGGGATATCTCTGGTTCACGATCGCGAATATCTGCCTGCGCCCATGGCCCTGGATCGTGGTCGGCCTCTGCGGAATGGCGGTTCTCGGCCCCTTGGAGGACCCCGAGAAGTACTACCCGATGATGATGGTCGAGGTGCTCCCGGTGGGGCTGTTCGGCCTCCTGGTGGCGAGCTTTCTGGCCGCGTTCATGTCGACCATCGACACGCAGCTCCACTGGGGCGCATCCATGCTGATCAACGATGTCTATCGGCGATTCTTGAACCCCAAGGCGCCCGACGCACACATGCTCAAAGCCAGTCGAATCGCGGTTGTACTCCTGGGAATCATCGGTGCCATGGCCAGCTTTGCAATCGAGGACATCCGCTTTGCGTGGGAGCTGGCACTGGCCATCACCGCTGGTATTGGCGCCGTAAATATCGGCCGTTGGTACTGGTGGAGGGTCAACGCGTGGAGTGAATTCGCGGCCATGGGCGTCGCAGCGCTGGGCACCCTCGCATTCAAGCTGCTCCGCACGACGGAGTTTGCCGGGACCCTCCCCGAAGGGTGGATGTCGTTTCCCTTCGACGCTGTCGTCATCACCGCCGTGAGCTTGCCAATCTGGGTGGGTGTGACCCTGTTGACGGCCCCCGGCGAGCGAGAGCATCTCCGCACCTTCTACCGCCGTGTCCGTCCGGGTGGACCGGGCTGGCGGGCCGTCGCGGGCGACATCGAGGGCTTCGACAACGACGGGCCGAGCCGCGGCACCTTCCTCGGAATTGCAGCCGGATGTGCGGGTATCTATGGCGTTCTCCTCGGAGTCGGCAGCCTGATCATCGGGCAGTGGACGGCCGCAGGGGGGTGGTTGCTCCTCGCCGCGATCGGCACCGGACTCATGGCGTACCAGGTCACTGTCGAAACCTCGAGGAAGCCCGTCGCATGAAAGTCGAAGTCCCCCTGGGCGATGTCGTCGACAAGGTCTCGATCCTCAGGATCAAGCTGGAGAAGATCGGGTCGGAGAACGTACAGAAAGAGCTGGACTCGCTGCTCTCCAGCTGGGAGTCGGAGGACCTCCCACCGCTGTACGCGCTACCCCAATATCGCCCACTTGCAGCGGTCAACCGCAAGCTCTGGGACGTCGAGGATGCCCTTCGACAGCTCGAATCCGACAATCGATTCGATACACATTTTGTCGCGCTCGCGCGCTCTGTCTACAAACTCAATGACGAGCGTGCCGCCTTGAAGCGTGCGATCAACGTCGATCTTGGCTCCGACCTCATCGAGGAGAAGTCTTACCCTGTGACATCGAAGACCAACCGTTGACGACCCGTAACGTTTGAACCTGATTAGATGTCGAAGGCTCACCCCCGGTGGGCCACGCTGGTTGATTGAGGCATACATGGTGAGATTTCTCCAGATCGCTGCGGCGGCTCTCTTGCTGTCCAGTGGATCGGACGCCCTCGCGAGCGGAGACAAGACGTCCGCGAAGCCGCCCAGCCCACCCAAGGTAGACCTGAGCACCCTCCCGAAAGGTGCGGCGCTGCGTCCCGACATGGGCGATGGAAAGCGGCATCCCGGCGAAGCGCGACTCCTTGTGGCCAAGGACGGTGTCGCGCCGGGAGGAAAGGTCCGGGTCGGCATCCACATGACCCAGGACGAGCACTGGCACACGTACTGGAAGAGCCCCGGCGACATCGGGTTGCCCATCGAGGCCGTGGAATGGACCCTGCCCGAAGGCGCGGAGGTCTCGGCGTTCAAGTTCCCGGTGCCCCAGCGCTTCGAGACCACCGAACCGCCCCTCATCAGCTTCGGCTACGAGGATCAGGTCCTGGTGTTCGGCGACCTCCTGCTCCCCAAAGACATCAAACCCGGCAAACACGAGCTCGGTGTCACCGCGTCCTGGTTGATCTGCAAGACCGCCTGCATCCCCGGCGAGGCTGAGCTCAAGCTGCGGCTGACAGTGACCGAGCCGGGCACCGAGAGCGCCGACACCCCGTGGGCGCCGCTCTTCGACCACTACGCCAAGCAGCATCCCATCGACGTGTCCGAGACCGGCGACTTCTTCCGCGTGCAATCGCACCTGTCGTCCAGCAGCGTCCTGCCGAACTCCCCGTTCAAAGCGGCGTTCGTGATCAAGGCCGCCGACGGCAAGAAGATGGACAAACCCAAGGACCTCTGGCCCACCTACACCTTCATCCAGACCGGCTACGAGTGGATGGTCAACGAGGTCGCGATCAAGGAGTACGACGGCGGTCTGCTGGTGACCATCGACGCCGAGACGTTCGAGCCCGACCCGCTACCTACCGACGATTCCGTGGGTGGATTGTTCCAGATCAAGGTCGACGGAAAGTGGTATCGGACCGAGATCTTCACCCCCTTGCCGTGGGTCGCCACCGGCACCGAGGTCAAAGCGAGCGAGTCGGCTGTTTTTGGTGACGGCGCCCCCACAGATGCTCCGCCCGAGGGCGGCGGAGGCGGCGGCGAAGCCAATCCCGAGACGGCGGCCGCTGCCGCTCCTGTCGTGGCCGTCAGCTTCATGTCGGTCATTACGAACTTCTTCTGGGCGTTTGTCGGCGGATTGATCCTCAACGTCATGCCCTGCGTGCTGCCGGTACTGACACTCAAGCTGTACAGCCTCGTCGAGCAAGTCGATATCGAGCGCAGCGAGCAGCGCATGGCCGGCATGATGTACACCGCGGGCATCCTGGTCTCGTTCTGGGTGCTCGCCGGCGCAGTCATCGCCTTGAAGCTGGTCTTCGGCATGGATGTCGGCTGGGGATTCCAGTTCCAGTACCCCCCGTATGTCGCAGCTCTGGCCACGATTGTGTTCGTCTTCGGACTGTCCCTCTTCGGCGTGTTCGAGATCCCGGCCTTCGGCGTCGGCGCCGCATCGGAGCACTCGAGCAAAGAGGGGCCTGCCGGGTACTTCTTCACCGGTGTCTTCGCGACTTTGCTCGCCACGCCATGCAGCGCGCCCTTCCTCGGTACGGCCACCGCCTTCGCCTTCGCCGCACCCACGCCGGTGCTGATCGGCATCTTCAGCTTCGTCGGCCTCGGCTTGGCGTCGCCGTTCCTCGTCATCGCTTTCGTGCCGGCCGCCTACAAGCTCCTGCCCAAGCCGGGCGCGTGGATGGACGCCTTCAAGCAGCTCCTCGGCTTCTCTCTGATGGCGACCACCATCTGGCTGCTGTGGGTCCTCATCGCCCAGGTCGGCAATGACCGCGCCATCGGATTCGTGAGCTTCCTCCTGATCACGGCCATCGGTTCCTGGGTCTTCGGCCGCTGGGGCGGCGTCGCCGCCACCGGTCGCGAGCAGCTGGGCGCCCTGGTGGTCGCCATGGGACTCTGCATTGCCGGCGGCTGGTACTTCCTCGACCTGCAGATGGCCGAGGCCGCCACCGAATGCGATGACGGCTCGGTCGAAGAAGTCCTGGTTTTCCACGACGAGATCCCTTGGCAGCCCTTCTCCGAGGCCCGGGTCGAAGCCCTACAGGGCCAACCGATCTTCATCGACTTCACCGCCGACTGGTGCGTCAGTTGCCAGTTCAACGAACGCAACATCTTGGAGACGAAGCCCGTCATCAGCGCCATGGAAGAGCACGGCATCGTGCCCCTCAAGGCGGACTGGACACGAAAGGACCCCATCATCAAAGAGTGGCTGAATCGCTACAATCGGGCGGGTGTGCCCCTCTATCTGGTCCTCCCCGCCGACCCTGCAAAGGAAGCGATTGCCCTTCCCGAGGTTATAACTGCGCCGATGGTGATCGAAGCCCTAGCCAGCGCGCAGTAGTCATTGACAGATCTCGACGGAAATCCCCCTGCAGCGAGCCAATCCAACATGGGCGGGCTCATCGTCGGTGCCGTCGTGTTTGGCGTCGGCGGTGCCCTGATTCTGGCGCTGGGTGGGTACGTCATCATCGAGGGCGTGAGCCGGTATCTGGGCCAGACGGTCGTCACCGCGACCCGAGACATCCAACCGGGCGAGGCATTGGGCGGCGGCAACATCGCCCTGGCAACCATCCCCACTCCGGGACTGGAGAACACCTCCGAAAAGCTGGCAGCCATGGTCGGCAGAGTCGCCACGACGCAGATCATCCAGGGAGAGCCGATCCGGGCCGAACGACTGGCAGCACGGGGTCGCGGCGCAGGGGTTGCATCGCTCATTCCCAGAGGCAAACGAGCAGTATGGCTCACCATTGAACGCGGAGCGGCGGGCCTGGGAATGGAACCCGGGGACCATGTCGACGTCTGGGCCTCCTTCGAGACAGCCGACGGCGCCATTCAAACCGTCTCCGTAGCCGAGATGGTCCAGGTCGTACACATCGATCCCGGCACCGACAAGCGGCCGGGCCGCGCCACGGTCGCGGCGACGCCAGATCAGCTTGAGGCCGTCACGAAATACCGCAGCGAAGGGACCCTCCACCTGATTCTCCGCGCCGACCTCGATGGCGAATGGCAGCGTTCGGAGCTGGAAGCACTGGAAACCAGTGGGGGCGAGACGCCCTTGGAGGTCCATGCTGTTCGAGATCTCCTGCCCGGAGTGCCGGTCGAGGCAGCCGATCTGATCTTGCGCCATGGCACCGGCCTGGGCGGAAGCGGCTTTCAAAGCAAGGACGAGCTTCTCGGGGCGGTGCCACACAGCCTCATCCTCTCCGGAGAGCGCGTGGTGCCGCAGTACCTCGCTGACCCGGCAGTCGGGCGGGGCGTCGCGGCCCTGTTGGCCAAGGGAGAGGCCGCCATCTCGATGAGTGTAGGCGACCAAGCCCAGCTATTCGAGATCGGCACCTACGTCAGCGCCGGAAACTCCATTCCGGGCCAGGAGATGGAGACGATTCTCGAGCAGGTTCCCATCCTCGGACACCATCCTGCCGGACAGGGATGCCCCTGCGTGCAGCTGGTGATCGACGCCGACATGGCCGGCCACATCGTGCATGCCAAGGCCATGAACCGGTTGGCGCTCATCCTCCCGGAGTGACGATGTCGAGGAGGCGCACGACCTCATGCGCCCACCGCAGCGACCGCCAGCCGGCCACAGCCCGCTGCAACAAGGCCTCGCCCAGGTCGCGGTCCAGAACCAATGCAGCCTCTCCACAGCGGGTGAGGAGCCAGACCAGATCGGGTTCGCCCGTCGAGCCATAGGCTTGCAGGGCGGAGAAGAACGCCCGGACCTGTTCCAGCGCGTCGTCGTCGCCAGAGTGGCACGCAATAGTGGCGAGGATCCCATCGGCGAACGCCTGTTCTCGTCGGCGTTCGTGTCCCGCGAACTGGGCGCGAACAGTCGTGGCGAGGCCCCAGGCTTTGGCGTGGCGTCCCAGCACCAGGGCGTTCGCCGCTTGCGCTAGCTGGACCTTGGCCACGAGCAGGGGGCCGGCGGGTCCGAGCACGCGCAGCGCCTCTTCATAGTCGCGTGCCGCCCCGAGGTGATCGTTCGATAGACGCCGCGTATCCCCGAGACCCAGATGGCACAGACCAATACCGGTGCGCAGGTGGTTCGCCTCGGCGATGGCCAGCGCCTCCTCGTAGCGAGCGATGGCGTCATCGAACCGCGCGTGGTGCACGGCCATGAAGGCGACCGCACACAGCAACTGGACGTGCTGCCCGGGTAGGGCGCTCCTCGTGATCCGCGTTCGAGCCGCCTCCAGGGCCTCTTCCGCGGCGACCCGGTCGCCTTTCAGGAGCAATGCCTCCGCGAGGGTCATCGCAGCAAAGGCGGCGTCATTCCCCATTTTAACGGCCGTTGCCTTTCTCTGAGCTTCCTCGAGACGCTGCACGGCCACGGCCAGCTCTCCCTCGCGGAGCGCGGCCTCACCACCCAGTCGCAGCGCCGCCACCACCATCGGCTCCGATGCGCCGGAGTGTTGGGCAACATGGTCGGCGAGGGCGCGCGCTTGCGCGAACCGTCCGTGGGCGTGCTCGATCCCGGCGCGGCGCAACATGCCGCGGAGCCACGCTCCTCCGCTCTCGTCGAGACCGATGGCGCGCGCGGTCTCCTCCCACTGAAGGTAGGACGCGCGGCTGGCTTCCAGATCGCCAGCGAGCTCGTATCCCAGGCTCGCGCCGAGGAGTGGTTCGAGGGCATCGTGGAAGTCTCCCGCCGCGATTCGATGGTTCGCGCGTCGCTGCTTCGAGCGCGGCGAATCGTCCCAGAAGGCGTCCGCGCATGCGCGGTGCAGCGCGGCCCCGTGTCCCGCCTCCTTGGCGGTGCGCTCGACGCTCTCCCGGAGGATGCCATGCACGAAAGCAAAGCCGGTATCTGTCTTCTCTCCCAAGCCAGCCTCGATGAGCGCCTCGAGAAGCCCCGGCTCGGCAGGCACACCCGCCACTGCACAGGTGGTCCGCCACTCGAGCAGGTCTACGTGGTGACCCAGGCACGCTGCCAGCTCTATCGCGGTCCGCGCGGCTGGACCCCGCGTGTCGAGCAGGCGTTCCATGCGCGCGCGCCACGCCGTGTGCAGGTTGTCGGGCAGCTCGAGATCGGCTCCGGAACGCACCGTCAATCCGTTGCTGCTGCGGACCAGCAGGCGTCGCTTCACCCAGTCCCCGAGGAGCTGCACCGCGAACAGGGGATTGCCGAGCGTGCGTTTGTGCAGGCGCTGGGCGACCGATTCCTCGAGGGGCAACAGGCGATCAATCAGGTCGCGATGGGCGTCCGAAGGAAGTGCGGCCAGTTCGATAACGGAGGTTCCCGGGCCATCCAGGAGCGACCGGAGGATGTTGGTCGTGTCGGGCCGCTCCGCCAGCCCCTCCTCTCGCACCGTCGCCAGGATGAGGATGCGTGCCCGGGTACTGCGAATGAGCCGCTGCACCATCACCAGGGCTTCGGGTCCCCATTGGGCGTCGTCGACGACAAGAACCAGCGTTCGGCCCGTGCTGAGGTGGTCCAACATGCGGATGACTGGCGTGTGGCGATCGATGGCCGAAATCATGGGCCCGTCGCGGTGCGCGACGGACAACAACACGTGTGCATCCAGGTCGTCGGCCACCCCTGGATGGGCACGCAGCAACTCCAGAGCACCGTCCACGGCGACCTTGTGCAGCCCCAGCGAACGGCCAACGGCGGCGCCGACGCCATCGGAAGGTCCGCCACGTCGGGAGTGGCGCGCGTACACAGCGGAGGCGGCGCCGACCTCGACCGCGCGTTCGGCCAGCCATCTCGCAAGGCGAGACTTCCCGCAGCCGGTCGCGCCCCGGATCACGAGGGCGTGCGGCCGGCCGCGCTCGTGCACCTTCCGCATGGCCGTCCACAAGAAGTCCCGCTCCTTTTCACGAGCGACGAAGGGCACTTCGCGAAGTTCGAAAACGCCGAGACCCATCTCCCAGTTGGCCCGCTTTCGGTCGTCGTAGTCCATCCTCCAGTCGCCGGGAACGGGTGCCTGACCAAACTGGAGCGGCAGCTCCTCGGACAGCTCGTCCTCTTCTCCGATGGGCGGCGTGAACTCGAAGCTGCTGATCTTGCCGTGGGTGCTGAACGTCGACACCGTGTCCGCGGCTCTCGCCGTTTTGGGCGCGGTGATCTCTCCGAGCTCATCCAGGGCCTCGAAGGCGTCGATCGCGAACTGCGGCCGGTTTTCGGGCGCGCGAGCCATCAACCAGGCCAACCACATTTCCAGGTGGCGTGGCACGTGGAACTTCGGCCGATACGGCAACCTCGCACCCGACAGATGCGCCAACCCGATCTGTTTGGCGTCTCGCCCTGGGTACGGTTTCTTGCCGCAGACCATCAGCCATACCGTGCAGCCCACGGAATACAGATCGGTCCAGGGCCCGAGCATGTGCCGGTCGCCTCGAAATTGCTCGGGCGCCATGAAAGCCGGCGTACCCTGCACTATTTCGCTACCGACTTCGTCACTGAGTCGACTGATGCCGAAGTCCGCGAGCTTCCAGCCCGGCCGCACATCCTGAACGGACGCACGGAGCACGTTGCTCGGTTTCACATCGAGGTGCACGACGCGCCGCGCGTGGGCGTGTCCCAGCCCCTTGAGCACGTCGCGAATGGCGCGCTCGATCTGCTCCCAGCCCGCCGCGTTCTCCAGGGTGCCACCCGAAGCCCACTCCATGCCAAACCACGGCGAATTGTGGGCCAGGAGGCCGCCCGAACGACCCGCTTCGGCCGGACTGATCAATCCGCCGTCATAGACCTGGATGATCGAGCGGTGATCGAGGGCAGCAACCACGCCGAGCTCGCTGCGGAACTGCCCGAAAGCGCTGTCCTCGGGCTCTTCCCCGAGGATCTTCACCGCGACCGGCGAGTCGCTTTCCTCGTGCCTGGCCTTCCAGACCTGGCCCATAGCGCCGTCCCCGACGGACCCCACCAATCGGAAAGGACCCACGGTCATGTTCGTCGTCTGTTCCCGGTCAGCCACCGCCGGATTCTACTTTGTATCGGAGCACGAGATCGATGATTCCCTCGCCGAACTTGGCTATCCGTTTGGGGCCCATTCCCTTGACCGCTTGGAGCTCCACGGCATTCGTGGGACGGGCCGCCACAATGGCGTCGATGGTGTCGTTGGACATCACCTGGTACGCCTTCCAGCGTCGTTTCCTCGCCTGCGACCGCCGATAGTTCTTCAAGGCGGTGGTCAGACCCTTCGGTAGAGGCTTGGCCTTCTTCGTTGTCACCTTTGGCCGAACGCGTTTGTCGGGAATCCAAACGGTCGGGTACTTCTTGCCCCGCGGCGCCAGCCTTCCGGCATCGAGGAGGTCGTCCACTCCGCGAACGATGGCTCGCTCCGGAACGCCCTTGAGGGTTCCGAACCAGTCGTTCCCTTCGAGCTTTGCCCGTTTGACGCGTTTGGACCGGCTCCCCCGCATCGCCTGGGCGATCAGCGTCTTGCCCACCGGCTTCCTGAGCCCCTCCACAAACGACACCACCCAGTCCAGCTGCGCATCGGCGAGGTCGACCGCGTCGTCCCGTTCCCGCTGTGCGTCGCGGTTGGCCTTGCGAGCAACGATGCGCTCTCTAGCGGTGTCTACGGCCTTGAAGACCCCGCCGACATCTCCGCAGACATCGCAGTTCTTGCAGGCCGGCCCCGCGAGACCCTGGAAGTACAGGTCGATGGCCTTCTGCCGGCAAACGGTGCCGTAGATGTAGTCCTGAAGCGCCTTCCAGCCCGCCAGGGCCCCAGCCGTCGGCGTCTCACCGCGGATGCGACGCTGCGTGAGGCTGTCGCCGGGTGAGTACAGCAGAACACAGCGCGCTGGCTCGCCGTCGCGACCGGCACGACCCGCCTGCTGGTAGTACGCCTCCAGGCTCCCCGGCGCCTGTAAATGTGCCACCAACCTCACATCTGGCTGATCGATACCCATTCCGAACGCCGTCGTCGCCACCAGAACCGCCAACCGACCCTGGGTAAAGGCCTCGTGGGCTCGGGCGCGGGCGAGATCAGTGCGGCCGGCGTGGTAATAGCCCGCCTTGAACTTCGCCTTTTTCAGTGCCTCGCCGATGGCCTTCACCCGCTTGCGGGTCGACGCATAAACCACGACCTTTCCCGCCGAGATGTCTCGGCCGAGGCCCAGCTCGTCGAGCAGGGCGATGAGCCGCTCGAGTCGCACCTTGTCCCCCTCAAAGAGCTCGACCGACATCGCGAGCTCGGGTCGTCGAAAGGAGCCGGAGATCCGCAGCGGTGCACGCATGCCGAGGGACGAGCGAATCTCCTCGAGCACGCGAGGGGTCGCCGTCGCCGTCAGCGCCATGATCGGGACCTTGAACTGTTCTTTGAGGACGCCCAGCCCGAGGTAGTCCTTGCGAAAGTCATGGCCCCATTGGGAAATGCAGTGGGCCTCGTCGATGGCCACTGCGGCGAGTTGGATCTTCGCCAACCAGGCCCGAAATCGCTTCACGCTCACCCGCTCTGGGCTGACGTAGAGCAGCGCGCCACCGGCGGCGCGATCCATGATCATCCGCTGCTCGGCCCAGGGGATTCCCGAGTGCAAGACCTCCGCCGAGACGCCTTTCTCCCGCATCGCGGCGACCTGGTCCTCCATGAGCGCGATCAGGGGTGAAACCACGAGAGTCAGCCCCTCTCCCCTCGCCGCTCGAACGATCGCGGGAACCTGATAGCAAGCCGATTTTCCGCCGCCAGTAGGGAGTAGAACCTGCACATCCTTGCCGGCGAGACTGCCCTGGATGGCCAGCCGTTGCCCCTCGCGGAACGCGGTATGCCCAAAGATGTCCCTCAGAACGCGGATCGGCGTCACTCTTCGCTCTCTGCGATCGGTTCGACCTCCTCGGCGTCCTCGATCATCACGCCCTCCTCAGGGCCGTCCTCGGTGTCGTCGGCGGGCAGGATCTCCTCGGCCTCGAGAAGGCCTGCAACCCCCTTTCCATCGAGAGGATCCGCTCCCATCTCCGCCCGGAACCACTGGATCAGCTCGGGGACAACGCCCGCACCGCGAAGCGCGGCGGTCATGGCATTGGTCAGCCCGGCGGCACCACTGCCCAGCTGATCGGCCTCGACCGCGGCGGCGATAGCGTCCGCACGCGCCATCTGAGTGGTCTGGAAGATGAGTTTGTTGAGATCATTCGTGTGATCCTGGAACACGCCAGCGATCTGGCGCTCGACGACCCGGGTGTCGACACTGTCGAGCGACTTGTCCATCGCCTTCCGCACCACCTGGGCGTCTCCGGGAAGCCAGCCCACATCAAAGGCCTCTTCGAGCATCAGCGCGCGATGGATGGCTTCGCTGGCGGCATCGGCAATGGACTTCGCCTGCCAGACGAAGAAGACAGTCTTCAGGACCTTTCGGATCGGCCAGCCGAGAATCGACCACGCACAGCCCATGCATCCGCCACTGGGCGCATGAGCCAGGGTGACCACATCCTCGTCCGAGAGTTCGATCTCGTGGCGGCCCGCGATCTTGCGAACCAACCGTCTGCGCAGGTAGTTCTCGACCCCGGTATCGAGCATGGGCAACGGGATCAGCGCGGTGAGCGCGATCAAGAGCGCGTACCGCCCAATCAACAACCAATCGATGCTCTTTTCGGACACCTCGTCCTGTACCCCACCCGCCGCGCTCACGCCGCATCCGGGTTAGTGACGCCGCCATGCCCGGATCCCTCACCATCCGAAAGGCGAAGCTCGTGCTTCCCGATCGCGTCGTCACGGGCGACCTTCTCGTCGAAGATGGGGTCATCGCCGAGATCGGGCCGAGCATCGCCAGGACCTCTGGTGAGGAGATCGACGGCACTGGCCTGACGGTACTGCCGGGGGCAATCGATCCCCACGTCCATTTTCGAGATCCGTCCAACAATCCCACCGAGAGCCTGGCCACCGGGTCACGCGCCGCTGCCGCTGGGGGAGTCACCGCCTTCCTGGACATGCCGAACAACGACCCGACCTGCACGACGGTCGAGCGCCTGGCGGCGAAACTGGACATCGCCGCCCAAGACTCGGTCATTCACTACGGATTCTTCATCGGTGCGACGCCAGACAATATCGACGAACTCAACGCCGCCGAGCGCGCCTGCGGCATTGCGCTGTACATGGGTTCATCGACGGGTGACCTGCTGGTCGACGAGCCCGGCGACATCGAGAAGATCTTCATGGCGGCCA